>ENA-OBIO01000504-OBIO01000504.1-metagenomes-genome-assembly--contig:-NODE-504-length-20327-cov-5.15366_pt1 | contig 20327 bp, 19 predicted proteins | sample MGYA00153383_OBIO01 | MGnify analysis MGYA00153383 | reverse complement strand
GGCGGCCGGGGATATCCGGGGCGGTCGGCCGGCGGCCGGGCCAGCTGGGCTCAGCCGTCGACGTCGACCAGGGTTGCGGTGAGGGTGGCGCCCGAGGCGGCGCGGTAGTTCAGCTTGTCGCCGCTGCGAGCCCCGAGCAGGGCCCGGCCGAGCGGGCTGGCCGGGGTGATGACCTCGACGGTCGCACCGGCCTCCTCGAGCACGCCGACCAGGAACGGCTCGGCGTCGGTCTCGGCGCCGAACCGGATGCTCACGCGACTGCCGACCTGGACCGTGTCGCCCGGGGTGCGGGCCGCGATCGGGCCGGACAGCTGCCCGCGCAGCGAGCCGATCCGGGCGTCGACATCTTCTAGCCTGATGATCGCCTCGACGTTGCCGGCCCGGTCCGCTGCGTCACCGGTGCCCCCGATCGAGGTGCTCTCGGCGAACACCTCCGCACGCTGCACGAGCAGCCCGTCGAGTCGAGCCTGGAGGGCGACGCGGGCAGTGTCGGACAGGGCGGGCGGCGAGACGGTCACAGCGTTCCTTCGGCAGGTAGGGCGTTCTTGATCTCTCCAACGTCGGAGCGCGCCAGGTGTTCCTGTAGCCACCCGCGGGTGCAGGCCGATTTTACGCGAACGCCCCAGTCAGGCGAAGAGAACGCCGGGATTGAGCAGCCCCCGGGGGTCCAGCGCGAGCTTGACCGCTCTCATCGCGGCGATCTCGGGCTCTGAGCGGGTCAGGTGCAGCCAGTTCGCCTTGGCCCGGCCGACCCCGTGCTCGGAGCTGATGCTGCCGCCGAGCGCGGCGACGGCGCGCAGCACGACCTCGGTGACCTGCTCGTGCTCGGCGACGGCGTCAAGGACGTTGACGTGCACGTTGCCTTCGTTGACGTGGCCGAACAGGATCGTACGAGCCTCGTGGGCCACCTCGGCGACGGCGACCGGCAGCGCATCGACCAGCCCGGGCAGGTCCGCGACGGGCACCGAGACGTCCAGCTTGACGGGCACGCCCTCGGCGTTGATCGACTCGGTGTGCGCCTCGCGATAAGCCCACAGCGCCCGCTGGGACGCGGCGTCGGACGCCACCCGCGCGTCGATCAGGCCGTCGGCCTCGGCGACGACAGCGAGCAGGTCGTCGGTGGGGTCGGTGCGGTCCAGGCACTCCAGCAGCAGGTAGACCGGAACCGGTTCGCTGAACGGCGCCGGCAGGCCGGCGTGCTTGCGTACCAGCGCCAGCCCGGATTCGTAGAACAGCTCGGCCGCGGCCAGGTGCGGCAACCGTTCGCGCAGCACCGGCAGCAGGTCGACGGCGGCCTGGGTGCTCTGCATCGCCAGCAACGCCACGCAGCCGGCCGGCAGCCGGGGTACGACCCGCAGGCGCAGCGCGGTCAGCACGCCGAGGGTGCCCTCGCTGCCCGCCAGCAGCGAGACGAGGTCATAGCCGGTGCCGTCCTTCAGCAGCCCGCCCAGCCGGCTGATGACCGAGCCGTCGGCCAGCACCGCCTCCGCGCCGAGGAGCTGGCTGCGCATGCTGCCGTAGCGCAGCACCCGGATGCCGCCGGCGTTGGTGGCGACCAGGCCGCCGACGGTCGCGCTGTCGCGGGCGGCGAGGTCGACGCCGAAATCCATACCGGCGGCACGGACGTGCTTCTGGAGCTGCGCCAGCGGTACCCCTGCGCCCGCCGTGACCTGACCGGATCGGAGGTCGACGGGGCCGAGCGTGCTCAGCCTGCGCAGGCTCAGGACGACCTCGCCGCCGGCCGGGACGCCTCCCCCGACCAGGCCGGTGTTGCCGCCCTGCGTCACCAGCGGCTGCCCCGCGGCAGCGCACGCCCGGACGACGGCGACAACCTGAGCGGTGTCAGCCGGGCGCACCACGCACCGCGCTGCGCCGCTGAACCGGCCTGTCCAGTCCGTCTCGTACGACGCGGTCAGGTCGGGGTCGACGAGCACGTGCGCCTCGCCGACCGCTTCGATGAGCTCGCGGAGCAGCCCCGTCCGGACAACTGCGGCGGTCACTGGAGCACCCGCAGCCGTACGGTCTCCGGCATCGCCTGCAGGTGCGGCAGGACGCCGCCAGCGTCGGCGACGTCGGTGACCACGTAGCCCAGCGGGCCCAGGGTGCCTAGCATCTGCGCCTCGATGTTGATGCCGTGGTCAGCGAGCACGCCGTTCACGGTCGCCAGGACTCCCGGGGTGTTGCTGTGCAGCAGCAGGACGCGCTGGGCGCCGGCGGTGATCGGCAGCGCGACCGGCGGCAGGTTGACGCTCAGCGACGTCGTACCGGCCCGGAAGTAGTCGCGCAGCTTGCCGGCTACGAACGCCCCGATGTCCTGCTGGGCCTCTTCCGTCGAGCCGCCGACGTGCGGCGTGAGGATGACGTTGTTGAGCCCGCGCAGCTCGGACCCGAACGGGTCGCCCTGGCGCTTGGGCTCGACGGGGAACACATCGATAGCCGCGCCGGCCAGGTGCCCGCTGCGCACATGGGCGGCCAGCGCTGCGTGGTCGACGACGAACCCGCGCGAGAGGTTCAAGAAGATGCTCCCCGTACGCATCCGCGCGAGCTGCTCCTCCCCGAACAGGTCGCTGTTGCCGGCCCGGCCGTCGACGTGCAGCGACACCACGTCGGACTCCGCGAGCAGCTCCTCCAGAGTCCCGCAGCGGCGGGCGTTGCCGAGCGCGAGCTTGTCGGCCGAGTCGTAGAACAGCACCGACATGCCGAGCGCCTCGGCCAGAACGGACAGCTGGCTGCCGATGTTGCCGTAGCCGACGATGCCGAGCCGGCGGCCACGCACCTCGTGGCTGCCGACGGCGGACTTGTCCCACACTCCGGCGTGCATGTCGGCGTTCTTGACCGTCAGCCGCCGGGTCAGCGCGATGATCTCCGACAGCGCGAGCTCCACGACGCTGCGGGTGTTGGAGAAGGGCGCGTTGAACACTGCCACGCCGGCCGCCGAGCAGGCCGCCAGGTCGATCTGGTTGGTGCCGATGCAGAAGGCCCCGACGGCCAGCAGCGAACCGGCGCTCTCGACGGCCCGCGCCATCAGCTGAGTGTTGGAGCGCAGCCCCAGCACGCTCACCCCGGCGAGCGCGGCTACCAGGTCGTCCTCACCGAGGGCCCCGGCAACCCGCTCCACGTCGAAGCCGCCCTCACGCAGCGTGAAGGCCGCGTCGTCGTGGATGCTCTCGAGCAGCAGCGCGCGCGGCCGGACGGCTGCGTCGAGCGTGGACATCGGGCACCGTTCTGTTGTCCGGCAGGGGTGGGCCCGACGCTACCGGGGGCAGCCGCAACGTCCTGGGCTCGGCAGCCGGCCGGCTCCGGTGCTCGCCGGCGACGACCGCGAGCTGGGTGCGGCTGGACCGGGCCCGCTCGGGCCCTGGCCGCTCAGACGCCGGCGTCCATCGGGCGCCGGGCCCGCAGCGGGAGCCAGACGGCGAGCCCCATCAGGGCCATCGCCAACGGCACGTGCACCGCCGTGAGGGTGTTCTGACCGGCGTCCCTGATGAGACCACCGAGGTAGGACTCGAGCACGAGCACGGCGGTGAGCACCGCCGAGCCGCCCCACAGGTCGGTGCGCCCGCGCAGCTTGACGAAGGCGACCACGGTGGCCGCACCGGCCAGCAGGATCGCGAGCTCGCCACCGCGGGCGTGCATGGTGATCCAGCTGCCGGCGGCCCCGCGCTCACCGTCGTGCTCCAGGAAGAGCCCGGCCCATAGTCCCTGCAGCAGGATCAGCAGCGCGCTGCCGCCGAGCAACAGCCGGACGGCGCGAAGGGGCCCGCCGGTGGAAGTGGTGGTGGTGGCAGGTTCACGCCCGGGCCTCGTGGTCGTCGTGCTCGTCATGGGCTGCTCCTGGAGGGCTCAAGGGTCGACTGGCTCGGTGATCGACGGCTTACTTGACCACCCTGTGCCCCGTTTTGCTCGGCGCACCCTGAACGTCACCGGAACGCTGCCTGATCCAACTAAATCGTCACCTGGCGGACATCTGGCCGTCACGCTGAGGTCACCTACGGCAGCTTTCGGTCAGGTGCCGAGGTCGCCGTGGTAGACGTCCGCCCAGTCGCGCTGCTCGACGTCGAGCTCCAACCCCGGGTCCTCGATGGTCACGTGGCTCATGGCGGTGCTGGGCAGCGCGCCGTGCCAGTGCCAGCCGCCGGGCGGGCTCGACGCGACGTCGCCGGCACGCAGGACGTGGACGCCGCCCTCGTCGGCGACCACGCCGGTGCCGCTGACAACGACGATGTGCTGGCCCTGGGTGTGCCGGTGAGGGCGGGTACGCGCCCCGGCCGCGAAATGCACCGCCTTGCTGGTGAGGCCGGGCAGCAGGCACGGCAGTTTCTGCACGCGCACACCGGAGGGGTCTTCGAACAGTGCCTGCAGCGCCTCGGGGACGGCTGCGCCCAGGTTGGCGTCGGGGGTCGCGAACTCGTCCACAGCTGCTCCGCGCTTGTCTGTGCGCCTCCGGCGCCGCGTAGTCGCGTGCCGCTTGTGCCGCGGCAGACAGTAGGGCGCGATAGCGTGCGCGACACCCTGAGCCCGCTGAAGGAGCACCCCTTGCGTCGACCTGCGACCGGCCGACTCAGGCTGATGACCGCCCTGGCGGTCGCCGGCCTGGGCCTGACAGCCTGCGGCTCCAGCAACAGCACGTCGAGCACCCAGCCGGCCCTCAGCGGCTCGGCCACCTCGGCCGCGCCGAAGAGCGACGTCAAGGTCGGCCTGGCGTACGACGTCGGCGGCCGAGGCGACCGGTCCTTCAACGACTCCGCCGCAGCCGGCCTGGACAAGGCCGTGAAGCAGCTCGGTGTCACCAAGCAGGAGCTCAGCCCCAACGCCTCCGGCAGCGACCGCGGCGACAACCTGCGCAAGCTCGCCGAGGGGGGCTACAACCCGATCGTCGCAGTCGGCTTCTCCTACGCCGCCTCCCTGAAGACGGTCGCCACGAGCTTCCCGCAGACGACGTTCCTCATCATCGACGACTCGTCGGTGACGCTGCCCAACGTGCGGTCGCTGGTCTTCGCCGAGGAGCAGGGCTCCTACCTCGTCGGCGCCGCAGCGGCGCTGAAGAGCACCGCCGGCAACGTCGGCTACATCGGCGGCGTCGAGACGCCGCTGCTGAAGAAGTTCGAGGCGGGCTTCAAGGCCGGTGCCGAGAAGGCCAAGCCAGGGATAAAGACGCAGGTCAAGTACCTCTCGCAGCCGCCGGACTTCTCCGGCTTCGGCAGCCCCGACAAGGGCCGCGAGACCGCCAACGGCATGTATGACGCCGGCGCAGATGTCGTGTACGCGGCCGCCGGCGGCTCCGGTATCGGCGTCTTCCAGGCCGCGAAGGCCAAGGGCAAGAAGGCCATCGGCGTCGACAGCGACCAGTACCTGTCGGTCGGTGACCCGACCCTGCAGCCGGTAATCCTCACGTCCATGCTCAAGCGCGTCGACAACGCCGTCTTCAAGGCCCTGCAGGAGGTCACCTCCAAGCAAACCATTCCGGCGGTGTCGACCTTCGACCTGGCGAGCGACGGCGTCGGCTACGCGACCTCGGGCGGTTTCGTCGACGACATCAAGGGCCAGCTCGACGGCTACGCAACGCAGATCAAGAGTGGCGCCATCACCGTCCCCACCACGCCGTAGGCGCCGATGCCCGACCCCACCGCCACCCCGGTCGTCGAGCTGGTCGGCATCACCAAGCGCTTCCCCGGTGTGGTCGCCAACCGTGACGTGTCGCTGCGGGTGGACGCCGGCGAAGTGCACGCGGTCGTCGGGGAGAACGGCGCCGGCAAGTCCACCCTCATGAAGATCATGTACGGCATGCAGCGCCCCGACGAAGGGACGATCAACGTCGACGGGGTCGCGGTGCGCTTCGCCGGCCCTGCGGACGCCATCGCGGCGGGCATCGGCATGGTGCACCAACACTTCATGCTCGCCGACAACCTGACGGTGCTGGAGAACGTCGTGCTCGGCGCCGAGCCGACCCGGTGGGGGCGCCTGGACCGAACAGCCGCGCGGGCCCGGATCCGCGAGCTGTCCAGGCAGTACGGGCTCGACGTCGACCCGGACGTGCTCGTCGAGCATCTCGGGGTCGGTGACCGCCAGCGCGTCGAGATCCTGAAGGTGCTCTACCGGGGTGCCCGGGTGATCGTGCTCGACGAGCCCACCGCCGTGCTGGTGCCGCAGGAGGTCGACGCGCTGTTCGCTTCGCTGGTGGGGCTGCGCGCCCAAGGGCTGGCAGTGGTCTTCATCAGTCACAAGCTCGACGAGGTGCTGCGGGTCGCCGACACGGTCACCGTGCTGCGGGCGGGGACCACCGTCGGCACGGTCCCGGCGGTGGGCACCACGGCCAAACAGCTTGCGCGGCTGATGGTCGGCCGCGACCTGCCGAGTCCGCAGACCCGTGACTCCACCGTCACCACGGTGGTCGAGCTGACCGTCGAGCACCTGACCGTACGCAACCCCGACGGACGCACCACTGTCGACGACGTGAGCCTGCAGGTGCACCGCGGGGAGGTCGTCGGCATCGCCGGCATCGAGGGCAACGGCCAGGTCGAGCTGGTCGAGGCGCTGCTCGGCCTACGGGCCGCGACCGGCAGCGTGCGGCTCGGCGAGCGCGACATCACCGGGTGGTCGACCCGCCGCCGGCGCGAGGCAGGCATCGGCTTCATCCCCGAGGACCGGCAACGGCAAGGCCTGCTGCTGTCGGCGTCGCTGTGGGAGAACCGGGTGCTCGGTCACCAGGGTCAGCCCCCCGCCCGGCGTGGCCCCTGGATCGACCGGCGCGCCGCCCGTGCCGACACCGAGCGGATCGTGCGTGAGTACGGCGTTCAGACGCCGGGCGTGCTGGTGCCGGTCTTCGCGCTGTCCGGCGGCAACCAGCAGAAGCTCGTGGTCGGCCGCGAGATGAGCAGCAACCCGACGCTGCTCATCGCCAGCCACCCGACCCGCGGCGTCGACGTGGGTGCGCAGGCCGCGGTCTGGGACCACCTGCGTACCGCTCGGGCAGCCGGCCTGGCCGTCCTGCTGGTGTCGGCCGACCTCGAGGAGCTGATCGGCCTGTCCGACGTGCTGCTGGTGATGCTGCGCGGCCGCCTGGTCGCCCGGCTGGACCCCGCGCACGCCACCCCCGAGCTGCTCGGCGAGGCCATGACCGGCGCCGCCGCCTGAGCACCGTGACACTTAAACCGTGACATGAAAACCGTGACATGAAAACCGTGACATGAGCACTGGGCTGCAGGCGCCCGCCGCCTCGACCGCGGAGCCGCCCCGGCGGACGCCCCGTCAGCTCGGCCGCCGGCTGGCACTCGCCGTCGCGGCCCCCGTCGCGGCCGCCGTCGTCGCGCTCCTGATCAGCTCCGCCGTGCTCGCGGCCAGCGGCAACGACCCGCTGCAGGTCTACCGGACGATGTTGGACTCGGGCACACAGACCCGTTCGCTGCTGATCACCGTCAACAACGCGGTGCCGCTGTACCTGGCCGGGGTCGCGGTGGCGATCGGCTTCCGGACGGCGCTGTTCAACATCGGCGTGGAGGGTCAGTACCAGCTCGCAGCCTTGTTGGCGGCGGCAGCCGGGGCCGCCGTCGACCTCCCGCCGGTACTGCACGTCGCCCTGGTGCTGGTCGTCGCGGTCACGGTGGGCGCGACGTGGGCCGGGGTCGCCGGCGTCCTCAAGGTGACCCGCGGGGTCAGCGAGGTGATCTCAACGATTATGCTCAACGTCATCGCGGCCGGTCTCGCCGCGTACCTGCTGGCCGAGCACCTGCAGGAAAAAGTGCTCGGCAGCAACAACAGTGCAACCCCGCCGCTGCCCAGGAGCGCGCAGTTCCCGACGTTGGACCCACTGCTGCGGACGCTCGGCGTGCAGGTGCCGCAGGGCACCAGCCTCGGCGGGTTCGTGGTGGTCGCGGTGCTGGTGGGCATCGGGTACGGGGTGCTGATCGGCCGCAGCCGGTTCGGCTTCGAGCTCAAGGCGACCGGGCTCAACCCGGCGGCGGCGGTGGCGAGCGGTGTGGACGCCAAGCGCACGGTGCTGCTGACGATGCTCGTCTCGGGCGGGATCGCCGGGCTGGTCGGCATGCCGCAGCTGCTCGGCGGCTCGGCGCACGCCTACGGGCTGGACTTCACCGCCGGTCTGGGCCTGACGGGCATCGGGGTTGCACTGCTGGGCCGCAACTCCCCCGTTGGCATCGCGTTCGCGGCGCTGCTGTTCGCGTTCCTGGAGCGCTCCTCGTCGTCCCTGCAGTTCATCAACGTCCCGCGGCAGATCTACGTGATCATGCAGGGGTCGATCGTGCTGTCGGTGGTCGTGGCGTACGAGACGGTGCGCCGGCTGGGTGTCGCGCAGGCCGAGCGGGCTGTCCGGCTCGCGGTCGAACCGGCAGCCAGGTGACGGCTCTGGAGGCCCCGGCGAGCCAGGCAACGCGGCGCCGCGGATCGCTGCCGACCGGGCCGCGCGGACTGCTGCTCGGCGGTCTCGGCCTGCTCGTGCTGCTCTCGGCCGTGCGGGTCATCTCGGGCGCGAACGACATCACCTCCAGCGGCACCGTCGGCGCCGCGCTGCGACTCGCCGTGCCGATCGGGTTGGCCGGGCTCGGCGGCATGTGGGCCGAGCGCGCCGGCATCGTCAACATCGGGCTCGAGGGGATGCTGATCCTGGGTACCTGGTTCGGCGCATATGCCGGCTACCAGTACGGCCCGTGGGTGGGCATCGCCGCCGCCGTGCTCGCCGGCGCCGCTGGCGGGCTGCTGCACGCCGTTGCGACCGTGACCTTCGGGGTCGACCACGTCGTGTCCGGAGTCGCGATCAACCTGCTCGGCGCCGGCGTCGCGCAGTACCTGTCGTCGGTCGCGTACGGGGACGGCTCGATCCCCGGTGCGGGCCCCACGCAGTCGGCGATCGTGCGGCCGGTGCCGTCGATCAGCCTGCCGGTGCTGTCCAGCGGTCCGGACCTGCTCGGCCACCTCGAACGCACTCACCTACCCGCCGTGGGCGACCTGGCCGGAATACTCCGCGGCCTGACCGCCGACGTCTCGATGCTGACGTTGCTGGCCGTCCTGCTCGTGCCGCTCAGCGTCGCCGTCCTGTGGCGCACCGCATTCGGGCTGCGGCTGCGGTCGGTCGGTGAGAACCCGGTCGCCGCGGAGTCGCTCGGCGTCGCTGTCTACCGGCTCAAGTACATCGCGGTGACCACCAGCGGCGCGCTGGCCGGCCTGGGCGGTGCGTCACTGGTGATCGGTTCGATCTACCGCGAGGGGCAGACCGCCGGCCGCGGCTTCATCGGGCTGGCCGCCGTCATCTTCGGCAACTGGCGCCCTGGCGGGCTCGCGGCCGGCGCCAGCCTGTTCGGCTACGCCGACGCGTTGCAGCTGCGCGCAGGCAGCGCGGTCCGGGCGCTGCTGCTGCTCGTCGCGCTGCTGCTGATCGTGGTCGCGGTACGCCAGGCGGTGCGCCGGCGGCTGCCGCTCGCGCTCGCCGGGCTGCTGCTCGGCGTCGCCTTCTTCCTCTGGTACCTGGTCGTCGACACCGTGCCCAACCAGCTGGTCGGATTCACCCCGCACCTGGTCACGCTGCTGGTGCTGGCCGTCGCCTCCCAGCGGCTGCGGCCGCCCGCCGCCGACGGCCTGCCGTACCGCCGCGGGCAGCAGACATGAGGAGCGGGCCCGACTGGGCTGCGCTGCGGTCAGCCGCGGTCGCCGCCGCGGGCTCGGCGTACGCGCCGTACAGCCGGCTGCAGGTCGGCGCCGCCGCGATCGTCGACGACGGCCGGCTGCTGAGCGCCTGCAACGTCGAGAACGCCTCGTACGGCCTCACGCTGTGCGCCGAGTGCGGGCTCGTCTCGGCGCTGCACGCCTCCGGAGGTGGCCGGCTGGTGGCGCTGGCCTGCCGGTCCGGCGCCGGCGAGCTGCTGATGCCGTGCGGTCGCTGCCGACAGCTGCTGTGGGAGCACGGCGGGGCCGAGCTGCTGGTCGACACCCCGCGCGGAGTGCTGCCCATGACCGAGGTGCTGCCTGACGCCTTCGGTGCGGGCGACCTGCCATGAATGCCGTCGAGGTGATCACCAGGAAGCGCGACGGTGGCGAGCTTTCCGGCGCTGACATCGCCTGGGTGCTGTCGGCGTACGTCCGCGGCGAGGTGGCGCCGGAGCAGATGAGCGCGCTGCTGATGGCGGTGGTGTGGCGCGGGATGACGCCGCGCGAGCTCTCGGCCTGGACCACCGCGATGGTCGACAGCGGCGAGCGGCTGGACCTGGCCGGCACCGGCCGGCCGGTCGTCGACAAGCACTCCTCGGGAGGCGTCGGCGACAAGGTCAGCCTGGTCGTCGCGCCACTGGTCGCCTCGCTCGGCGTCGCCGTCCCCAAGCTGTCCGGCCGCGGCCTGGGTCACACCGGCGGAACCCTGGACAAGCTCGAGAGCATCCCCGGCTGGCGAAGCAACCTGAGCACGCAGGAGTTCCTCGCGCAGCTGCGCGACGTCGGTGCGGTCATCGCCTCGGCCGGGGCGTCACTGGTGCCCGCCGACAAGCAGCTGTACGCGCTTCGCGACGTCACCGCGACCATCGAGTCGATCCCGCTGATCGCCAGCAGCATCATGAGCAAGAAGATCGCGGCTGGTGCGGGCGCCGTGCTGCTGGACGTCAAGGTCGGCCGCGGGGCGTTCATGAAGGAGCTGGGCCCGGCCCGCGAGCTGGCCCGCACGATGGTCCAGCTCGGCGCCGACGCCGGCGTACGCACGGTCTGCCTGCTCACCTCGATGCAGGCGCCGCTGGGCCGCGCCGTCGGCAACGCGCTCGAGGTCGCCGAGGCCGTCGACGTGCTGTGCGGCGGCGGCCCGGCCGACCTGGTCGGAGTCTGTCTGGCGGTCGCCACCGAGATGCTGGCCCTCGGCGGCGCGCCGCAGGACCCGGCTGCCGCGCTGGAGGACGGGCGCGCGCTCGCCGTCTGGGAGCAGATGGTGGCCGCCCAGGGCGGTGACCCGCACGCCGCGCTGCCGCGGGCCGCGCTGACCACCGTCGTCACGTCGCCGCGCGAGGGGTTTTTGGTGGGCGTCGACGCGCTCGCCGTCGGTACCGGCGCATGGCGGCTCGGCGCCGGCCGTACCCGCAAGGAGGACGACGTAGACCCTGGCGCGGGCGTCGTGCTCGCCGTGGGCCTGGGCGATCGGGTGGTGGCAGGCCAGGTGCTGGCCACGCTGCACGCGTCGACGGCCGAGCGGCTCGAGCAGGGCCGGGCCACAGTGGAGCAGGCGTTCGAGATCGCAGACCTACCCGTGGCGAGCCCGCCGCTGGTCCTTTCGAAGGTGGACTGACATGAGGCTCAAGATGCTCACGACCGACCAGCGGGCGTCCTACGATCGCGACGGTTTCCTTGTCCTGCCGGACCTGATACCGGCCCGGGACTGCGCGGCGCTCGTCGAACGCGCGGCGGAGATCGCCGCGCAGGCACCTGCCGAGAAGTCGGTGTTCACCACCACCGAGCAGGATCGGGTGTCGGACAGGCGGTTCCTCGCCAGCGGTCCGCTCATCACCTGCTTCACCGAGCCCGACGGCGTCACGCTGGCCAAGATCGGCCATGCGCTGCACGACCTGGACCCGGTCTTCGCTGAGCTGTCGCACCGTCCGGTGCTCGCCGAGGTGCTCGCGGACGTCGGGCTGGTCGAGCCGCTGCTGCTGCAGTCGATGTACCTGTGCAAGGCCGCACTGTCGGGCGGGGAGGTGGGCAGCCACCAGGATGCGACCTTCCTGTGGACCGACCCGGTCACCGTCACCGGACTGTGGCTGGCGCTCGAGGACGCGACCGTCGACAACGGCTGCCTGTGGGCGCTTCCCGGCGGCCACCGCACCGTGCCGCTGGCGCAGCGCTTCCGGCGCCTCGGCGGCGACGCCGACGGGACCGAGTTCGAGGACCTGCGCGACGTCGATGTCCCTGCAGCGGGCTGGGTTCCCCTGGAGGCACGGGCCGGCACGGTCGTGGTGCTGCACGGGCTGCTCCCGCACCGCAGCAGCCCCAACACCAGCCCGCGCTCGCGCAACGCGTACTCCCTGCATGCGGTCGAGGCGAGCGCCCATTACCCGGCCGACAACTGGCTGCAGCGGCCGGCCTACCTGCCGGCGCGGGGGTTCTGAGGTGCTACCCACCCCCGAGCAGGTACGTCTCGCACCCAAAGTGCTGCTGCACGACCACCTCGACGGTGGCCTGCGCCCCGCCAGCATCATCGAGCTGGCGGCCGACGCCGGCCACGACCTGCCGACGACCGACGCCGAGGCGCTCGGCCGGTGGTTCCGCGAGAGCGCCGACTCCGGGTCGCTACCCGCGTACCTGGAGACCTTCCGGCACACCGTAGGAGTCATGCAGACCCGCGAGGCGCTGATCCGGGTGGCTCGCGAGTGCGCCGAGGACCTGGCAGCCGACGGCGTCGTGTACGCGGAGGTGCGCTTCGCCCCCGAACTGCACCTCGAGGGAGAACTCACGCTGCCCGAGGTCGTGGAGGCGGTACAGGAGGGCTACCGGCAGGGCTGCTCCGGGCGGCCGATCCGGGTCGTCGGCCTGCTGACAGCGATGCGGCACGCCGCCCGGTCGCTGGAGATCGCTGAGCTCGCGGTCCGCTACCGACCTCGCGGCGTGGTCGGGTTCGACATCGCCGGCGCCGAAGCGGGCTTCCCGCCCTCACGCCACCTCGCGGCGTTCCAGCACATGCAGCGGGCCAACGGGCACTTCACGATCCACGCCGGCGAGGGCTTCGGGCTACCGAGCATCTGGGAGGCGCTGCAGGAGTGCCACGCCGACCGGCTCGGCCACGGCGTACGCATCGTCGACGACATCGAGGTCGACACCGACGGCCGGGCCACCCTCGGGCCGCTGGCGCAGTACGTCCGGGACTGCCGGATACCCCTCGAGCTGTGCCCGACCAGCAACGTGCAGACCGGGGCCGCGTCGTCGGTCGCCGAGCACCCGATCGGCCTGCTGCGCCGCCTGCAGTTCCGGGTCACGGTCAACACTGACAACCGGCTGATGAGCGGAGTCACCGTGAGCTCGGAGTTGTCCGCGCTCGTCGACGCCTTCGGCTACGGCTGGGACGACCTGCGCTGGCTGACCATCAACGCGATGAAGAGCGCCTTCTCGCCCTTCGACGAGCGGCTGCGCCTCATCGATGAGGTCATCAAGCCCGGGTACGCGGCTTTGGCTGCGCTCTGAGGAGCAGCCATCGGGGTGGTCAGGAGTGCTGTCGCAGCCGTTAATGCGTATCTCTCCCAACGGGGATACTTTCGTCGGGCCTTTCCCGGCGATCAGGGCGAAGGCTGGGGCTAGGTTGCCGTCCCGGGGACGCCACCTTGGGCGCGCCGATCTCGGGCGGCTAGTCGGCGAAATCTACCGTACTGGCGTGTAGCCCGGATGATAAGCACGAGAACGGCGGTGAATAGCCCGAGGATAAGGGTCCACGCAGGCAGGTCGGACCCGTCGGTTCTCGGCTGAAGGACGGCGACGAGGACCGCAACACCCGCGAGCAACAGCATCCCGGCAACGCAGGACTTGGTCAGTTCCCAGTACTCATCGATGGTGTCTTTGCTGTATTTACCGCGGAAGCTCCCAGTGGTCATAGCTGCCACCTCAGCATGCCTGGCTAGCAGGGGGCGAGCCGCCCCCTGCCCCGCCGGCCTCGCCGCCGGACAGGAGCTCGTTGGTGGTCTTGGCCGCAAGCGCGAAACCGAGCAGTCCCGCGAAGTTGTCGATCCCGGCGTTCAGGCCGTCCGCGACTGGTGCCGCAAGGCGACCGGCTTTGGCCGCTCCAGAAAGGCCAAAAGCGATTCCCCCAGCAGCGGGCCCAACTGCGTCGAGTGCGAGGCCGGTCGTGTCGTAGTGGCCGGTGTACGCGCCATAGCCGACGTCGGCGGCTATGGCGACGGCGCCTGCGCCAAGTGCAAGGAGTTCGGCGGGTGCCGCGCATTCAGGCTGCAGCAGGATCGCGCAGCCGACGGCGACGAACGACGCCCCGGCGCTTACGGTCGAGGCAATGACCGACGTTATCTGCAGGATGCTGCCGAACCCGAACAGCCCGGTCGGGTCGATCAGGCTGAGCGGACTATTGGCCGCGTAGGCGAACGTCTCCGACGTCAGGGCGTGCAGCGGGTCGACTCGAGCAGCGCTGACGTACGTGGAACGGCTCAGCTGCTCCAGTCACGTCAGCCCATGACTCACGCCAGCCCGTCGAGCACCGCCCGGGTGCCGGACAGGCCGAGCCGGCTCGCACCCGCCCCCAGCATCGCCAGTGCCGTGATCGTGTCGCGGATGCCTCCGCTGGCCTTGACCCCGAGCCGGTCACCGACGGTTGCGCGCATGGTCCGCACCGCCTCGAACGACGCGCCGCCAGCGGGGTGGAAGCCGGTCGAGGTCTTGACGTACTGCGCCCCCCCGCGCTCGGCGGCCCCGCAGGCCTGAACGATCTGCTCGGACGACAGCACCGCACTCTCAATGATGACCTTGAGCAGGGCTCGTCCCGCGCACGCCGCGCGCACGCTGGCAACGTCAGCCTCCACGGCCGCCCAGTCCCCGACGACGGCGCGCCCGAGGTCGATGACCATGTCGATCTCGCCGGCGCCCCGCTCGATCGCGAGCGCCGCCTCGGCGGCCTTGACCTCGGATGCGTGCGCCCCGGAGGGGAATCCGACAACGGCACACACGACCAGCCCCGCCGGCACCCGCAGCGGTAGCCGCGACGGCGACACGCAGACCGAGAACGTGCCGAGCTCGGCCGCCTCGGCGACCAGCATTGCCACCTGCGCGGCCGTCGCCTCCGGCTTGAGCAGCGTGTGGTCGACAGTTGCGGCAAGAGCGGCGCGGTCCATGGCCGTCAGGCTAGGTGGGCCGGCCCTCGCCACGTCGGTCGTGCTGGCGGCGGCAACGAGGGACCGGCGCGGTGTGTGACCGAGCCCCTAGTCCGTCATCCCCAGCCGCACACCCACGGCCGCGGCAAGCGCGTCCATCGCCCCGGGCGCCGGGTTGACCAGCTCGAGATACGCCTTCAGCTTGGGCTCGGTGCCGCTCGGCCGTACGACGACCCGGCCTCCCACGAGCCGGTACAGCAGGACATCGGGCGCCGGCGCCTCGACCGCGAGCACCACGAAATCGCCATACGACGTCGGCGGGACGGCCCGGAGCGACGCCATGGCAGCCGAGACCAGCACGACATCCTCGACCCGGTACGACAGCTGCCGTGTCTCGTGCCGTCCGTAGCGCGCCTCCAGGTCCGCCAGCCGGTCGAGCAGCGTGCGCCCGCGTACCCGTTCGACAGCCGCCAGCTCGGCGACCAGCAGCGCCGCGGTGATGCCGTCCTTGTCGCGGACGGTCGACGGCGCGACGCACAGCCCCAGCGCCTCCTCGTACGCAAACACCAGGTCGTCGCCGGTGCGGGCGAGGTGCTTGAAGCCGGTGAGCGTCTGGCTGCAGGGCACGCCGTAGGACTCAGCGATCCGCAGCAGCATGCTGGAGCTGACGATCGTGGTCGCGACCCGGCCGCGGACGCCGGAGCTGAGCAGGTGGTCCGCGATGAGCACGCCGATCTCGTCGCCGCGCAGGGCCCGACCGCCGACCACGACGGCCGTCCGGTCGGCGTCGGGGTCGGACGCGATCCCGACGTCGGCGCCGGTTCGCCACACAAGCGCCAGCAGCAGGTCCAGCGCCCCCGGCTCCTCCGGGTTCGGGAACGCCACTGTCGGGAAGTCCGGGTCGGGGGCGCTCTGCTCGGCGACGACCGCCGGCGCGGCGAAGCCACCGGCTGCGAACGCCGCCAGCAGCGTCTCGAGCCCCACCCCGTGCAGCGGGGTGTACGCCACCGACACATCCCGGAACCCGGTCAGCAAGACTCTCGCGGCCGCAGCCACATACGCGTCGACGAGGTCCTGCCCGAGCGGTTCCGGCACGCCGAGCCTCAGGTCGACCGCCGGCCCGACCACCGCGATGGCCCCCTCCAGCTGCTCGTCGTCGGGCGAGGGCAGCTGCGCACCGTCCGCAAGGAAGATCTTGATTCCGTTGTCGGTGGCCGGGTTGTGGCTCGCCGTGATCATCAGCCCGGCGGTCGCCCCCAGGTGCCGCACGGCGTACGCCACCACCGGGGTCGGCAGCGGCCGCGGTAGTACCAGGGCCCGCACGCCGGCGCCGGCAAGGACGGCCGCCGCGTCGGAGCAGAACGCCTCTGAGCCGTGCCTGGCGTCACGCCCCAGGACGACCGTGCTGCCCGGACCGAGGTGCGCAGCCAGCCCTGCGGCCGTCCGCCGGACGACCGCTCGGTTCAGCCCCTGCGGCCCGCCGCGGACCGGCGCACGCAGCCCGGCGGTGCCGAAGCGCAGCGGCCCGGCGAAGCGCACGGCCAGCTCGTCGGTGCCGGCGGCGTCCAGCAGCTCCTGCAGCTCGGCCCGGGTCACCGGGTCGGGGTCGCCGGCGATCCAGGCCAGCACCTCGGCGCGCGATGGGCTCACAGCCGGCCCACGACCTGCTCCAGCAGGTCGCCCACCCGCTGCGCCGAGGCGGCCCCCGCGGCCAGCACCTCCGCATGGTCCAGCGGCGCACCGGTCACCCCGGCCGCAGGATTGGTCACCAGCGACAGCGCCAGCACCTCGAGACCCTCCGCGCGGGCCGCGATCGCCTCCAGGGCCGTCGACATGCCGACCAGGTCGGCCCCGAGCACGCGCAGCATCCGGACTTCGGCCGGCGTCTCGTAGTGCGGACCGGGCAGGGCGGCGTACACGCCCTCGACGAGGTCGGGGTCGACCTCTCGGGCCAGGGCGCGCAGGCGGGCGGAGTACAGATCGACCAGGTCGACGAAGCGCGCCCCGGTCAGCGGCGAGCAGGCCGTGAGGTTGAGGTGGTCCGACACGAGCACCGCCTGGCCGACCCGTAGCCCCTCCCGCACCGCCCCGGCGGCGTTGGTGAGCACGACCGCACGGCAGCCGGCAGCCGCCGCGACGCGTACGCCGTGCACGACCGCGTCGGTGCCGCGCCCCTCGTACAGGTGGGTGCGGCCGAGCAGGACCAGCACCCGCCGGCCGCGTACGACGATCGAGCGCAAGCGCCCCGCGTGGCCATCGACCGCCGGCGGCAGGAAACCCGGCAGCGCGGTGAAAGCCAGCTCGACCTCCGCAACCCCCAGCCGGTCGGCTGCCGAGGCCCAGCCGCTGCCGAGCACCACGGCGACGTCGTGCGACGCGGCGCCGGTCAGCTCGGCCAGCCGTGCCGCGGCGGCGGCGGCGGTCACCGGCCGGCCCCGTCAAGGAGTCTGCGGCGCAGCTCGTTGCGTACGGCGGGCCATTCGCACGCAATGATCGAGAACACCACGGTGTCGCGCAGCGAGCCGTCGGGCAGCAGTCGGTGGCTGCGCAGGATGCCGTCCTGCTTGGCGCCGAGCCGCTCGATCGCCGCCCGCGACTGCTGGTTCATCCAGTGCGTGCGGAACTCCACCGCAATGCAGCCCAGCTCCTCGAAGGCGTGCTTCAGCAGCAGCAACTTGGACTCGGTGTTGGTGCCGGTGCGCTGCGCCGAGCGGGCGTTCCAGGTAAAACCGATCTCGAGCCGGCGGTTGACCAGGTCGGCGTTCAGGTACGTCGTCATCCCGATCACCCGACCGGTGTCCTGACGCAGTGCCGTGAAGGCCAGCATCGTCCCCGCGGCCTGCAGCTCCAGCCGCCGCTCGATCTCTGCGCGCACCTGCTCGGGCCGGGGCGCGGAGGTGTACCAGAGCCTCCACAGCTCGCCGTCGTCGGCCGCCGCTACCAGGCCGTCGTGGTGGTCGCGGTGCAGCGGCTCCAGGCGTACCAGGTCTCCCGACAGCACGAGCGGCTCGAGGATCATCACCCTGCGCAGGCTAGCCAGCAGCGCTACGACAACGCTGAGATGCGGCTGGACGACCTCAGTCCTGGGCAGCCAGACCGGCATGCTCGGCGCGCAGCTGCCGCTTCAGGATCTTCCCGCTGGGGTTCTTGGGGAGCGCGGCCGCGAGCACGACGTACTTCGGGCGCTTGTACCCGGCGAGGTGCGCCCGGCAGTGCGCCTCGACATCCGCGGCGGTCACGTCGGCGCTCGGCTTGGGTACGACGACAGCAGCGACCGCCTCCACCCAGCGCGGGTGGTCGACCGCGAAGACCGCGACCTCGGCGACGCCTTCGAGCGCGTAGACGCACTCCTCGACCTCGCGGCTCGCGACGTTCTCCCCGCCGGACTTGATCATGTCCTTCTTGCGGTCGACGACGGTCACCCGCCCGTCGGCATCCATCGTGCCGAGGTCGCCGGAGTGGAACCAGCCGTTGCGGAAGGCGATCGCCGTCGTGACCGGGTCGCGGTAGTAGCCCAGCGTCGCCTGCGGGCTGCGGTGGACGATCTCGCCGACCTCACCGGTGGGCACGGTCACGTCGTCGTCGTCAACGACGCGGGTCTCGACGTTGAGCACCGCACGGCCGGCCGATCCGGCGTGTGAGAGCTGCTCCTCGGGCGGCAGCAGGGTCGCCAGAGGTGAGAGCTCGGTCTGGCCGTACAGGTTCCACAGCCGCACATGGGGCAGCCGCTCACGCATCTCGCGCAACACCTCGACCGGCATCGGGGACGCCCCGTAGTAGCCCTTCTGCAGGCTCGACAGGTCGGTGCCGTCGAAGTCGGGGTGACGGAGCAGCGCGATCCAGACAGTCGGGGGGCAGAACAGCTTGGTGACCTTCTCGCGCTCGACCATCCGCAGGACCGCCGCGGGGTCCGGCCCGGGCAGCAGGATGTTCGTACCGCCGAGATAGACATTGGGCCCCAGGAAGACGTCGAGCTGGGCGCAGTGGTAGAGCGGAAGGGCATGCAGCTCCACGTCGGAGGCCTCGTTGCCGCCCTCGATGACGCAGCTGACGTACTGCCACATCAGCGCCCTGCTGGACAGCAGCACGCCCTTGGGCCTGGACTCGGTACCGCTGGTGTACATCAGGCGTAGCGGGTCGTCGTCGCCCACCAGCACCGCCGGCGGCACGCCGCCCGAGTCGGCCCAGTCCTGGACGTCCTCCCAGCCCGTCAAGCCCGAGCCGGCAGAGCTGATCCGACCACGCACCCGCAGGTCGGTCCCGGACAGCTGCGCCGCCTGCTCGGCCACCTCGCCAAGGGCGTCCTCGGCGACCAGGGCGACCGCGCCGCTGTGCTGGAGGATGAAGGCCACCTCCTGCGCGCCCAGCATGAAGTTGATGGGAACCAGCACGACCCCGAGGCGCGCCGTCGCGAATACCAGGACGACGTACTGCCAGCAGTTGTGCGACAGCAGCGCAAGCCGGTCGCCCCGCACGAGGCCGCGATCGGACATGGCCGCCGCCACCCGGTCGATCGTGGCGTCGAGCTCGCGGTAGGTCAGGCGCACGTCACCATCGATGAGGCCGACCTTGTCAGGGCAGCGCTGCGCCGTACGCCGCGGGATGTCGCCGAGCGAGTGCGAGCGAGCCTGGGCCACCAGTGCGGCGGTGTCAGCCGTATCGGCGGTGTCAGCGGAGCCGACAACGTCGGCGTCCTCGGCGGTGACGGCCAGCTGGCTCATCTCGACGACCTCGTCCTTGTCGCGGGTGGGGCTGCCCACTGTGCCGCAGGGCCCGCGCAGCCTGCCCACCGCGTCTGGCGCTGACCTCAGGACGTACCGCTCCCGCAAGCCTGGTCATGCCCAGCCCGGCTGAGCCCGGCGCCGGCGTCCACCCGTACGACAGCGTCCAGGCCGTCCAGCACGCCTGGGCGGTGGGTCGAGAGCAGGACCGTTTTGCCCTGGGTTGCCTGCAGCAGGTCGGCCACCACCAGCGCCTCGGTCACCGGGTCCAGGTGCGCAGTGGGTTCATCGAGGACAAGTACGGCAGGGTCGGCGAGCAACGCGCGGGCCAGCAGCAGCCGCTGGCGCTGCCCACCGGACATCTGGTCGCCGTCGGCGCCGACCCGGGTCGACCAGCCCGCCGGCAGGCTGCGTACCCACTCCAGCAGGCCGAGCCGACCGGCGACGACGTCGAGGTCGGCGTCGCTCGCACCCGGCCGGCCGATCCGCAGGTTCTCGCGCAGCGTCGAGGCGAAGACGTGGTCGTCCTGCAGGCAGCCCGAGACCAGCGGCGGCAGCTCTGTGGAGCGCAGATCGGACAGGGCCGTGCACCAGCGGCCGTCGTCGACCCCGACCGTGCCGGCGCTGGGCTGCAGCAGCCGCAGGGCAGCGGCGACCAGCGTGGACTTGCCGCTGCCGCTGGCGCCGACGACGCCCATCCGGGTGCCCGGCCGCAGGTGCAGGTCGACATCGCGCAGCACCGGCTGTCCGTACCCGAGGTCGGCGCGGCACAGCGCGAGGCCGACCCGGCCGGACGGCGCCGGCCGGGGCTGCGCGGGCT
>ENA-OBIO01000503-OBIO01000503.1-metagenomes-genome-assembly--contig:-NODE-503-length-20340-cov-58.3895_pt1 | contig 20340 bp, 9 predicted proteins | sample MGYA00153383_OBIO01 | MGnify analysis MGYA00153383 | reverse complement strand
TAAGTGCTTTTACTATTCTGTTGTATCGCTATACCCAACAGCCAGAAATTCCTCTAGCCGTAATTCTCTCGTCCACATTTTCCCAGCCTGATACTCAGTTTGAACTATACTCTGAGATCTCCGGAACCCTTAAACTAAACGTGTTAATCGATACCATTAATACGTCTCTAAAACTAGTTGAACAGACTCGTAAAAGTCAGTCTGAATCTGTATTGAATGACCATTCAAGTCTGTCCATTGCAATAACCTTAAAAGACGGTCCTCTGCCCGTAGATCAAGAGTGGTGTGTAGACCAAAATTCTCAAGTTGTGAATTCCTTATCTCATTATGATCTACATCTACTGTTATCTCTGGATACGAACTCCAATAAAGCAATGTTCATCTACAATCCCAGCCTTTTTAAAACAGAGACTATACAGCAATTATCTCAACATTTTCAGGTACTAATCAAAGGACTGGTGGATGAGACAGGACATATTATCAATGCACCGATCGCACAACTACCTCTACTCACCGCCACAGAGATCCAGCAACAGTTGGTGGAATGGCAAAGTGATAACGTAGACTACCCCGATCGACCATTGCACCAGTACATCGAAACCCATGCGATCGAGCAACCGGACGCGATCGCCGTCACGTTCCAAGCCCAGTCTCTAACCTATCGCGAATTAAACCAACGGGCCAACCAGATCGCCCATGCATTACAACGTCAAGGCGTTGGGAAGAATAGTCCAGTCGCGGTTTTGATGTCACCGTCGTTAGATGTTCCAGTCTGCTTACTGGGAGTATTAAAAGCAGGTGGAGTCTATGTTCCATTAGATCCAACTCATCCGGCTGACCGTTTAGGGATCATGCTCGCAGATACCCAGCCCCAAGTGTTACTCACCCGATCGGATTTACTGACCTGCTTGCCAGCCATCTCGATACCCAGCTTGTGTCTGGATCGAGATTGGGAACGTATTGCGGTTTTACCGACGAGCAATTTAGATGCGGAGATTAGCCTGAGCCAAACGGCATCCATCATCTATACATCAGGGACAACGGGGAAACCGAAGGGCGTCATGGCGAGCCAGAGCAATTTAATGAACTATGTGCTGCTAGCGCGCGATCGCTATGATATTTCGACCCAAGATGTGATGATCGCGATCGCACGTTTTACATTCAGTATTACGATGTTTGAGCTGTTACTGCCGTTGGTCTCGGGGGGGAAATTAATTATTTTAGAGCGAGAGCATATTTTAGACTTTAAGCGCTTAGTGGAGACCCTGAAGCAAATTACAGTTTTACATACTTCGCCCAGTTTGATGCGCAAACTCGTGGGGTATCTTCAAACTCAAAATATTGACCTGAAATCCTTACAGGGGCTGCGTCATGTTTCAGTTGGCGGCGATTTCGCTGATGCAGAATTATTAACACAACTGCAAACGACGTTTCAGACCGCTGAAATTTTTGTAATTTATGGTTGTAGCGAAGTCAGTTGTATGGGTTGCACCTACCCCGTGCTGCGGTCTGCTGAACTAACGAAAAGCGATCCAACGAAAAGCCGTGTGGGTAAACCCTTCAACAATGTCAGTGTACGGCTGTATGATGCCGAGCAAAACCTAGTCCCGATTGGGGTGGTGGGAGAAATTTACTTGGGTGGGGCGGGTGTGACCCAGGGTTACCTCAATCGTCCCGATTTGACCCAGGAGAAGTTTGTTGAACTCGATGGTCAGCGTTTCTATCGCACGGGGGATCTTGGACGGTTTGATCGAGATGGCAATTTGGCGATTCTCGGGCGATCGGATTTCCAAATTAAATTGCGAGGCATTCGGATTGAGTTAGGGGAGATTGAACTAGCAATCCGGAAAGCACCAGGGGTCCGGGATGGGGTGGTGATGGCACGAACCTTGGGCGATCGGGCTACTGACGAGAAGAGTTTGGTGGCCTACGTTGTGTTAGAGTCCCCCAAAAAGACGACTATGGCAGACCTGCGGCAGTTTTTGCAAACTAAACTCCCAGATTATATGGTGCCAACCGCCTTTGTCGCCTTAGAGGCACTGCCTGTCAATCTCAACCAAAAGGTTGATCGCACAGCCTTGCCTTTGCCCACTGCCGAAAATTTAGCCGGATTGCAAACCGTGGTGCCCGCACGTGACGATTTGGAATCTCAACTCATTCAAATTTGGGAGAACGCCTTAGGAATTCAACCGATCGGCATCCATAATAATTTCTTTGAACTCGGTGGTGATTCGTTGCAAGCCGTGCAAATTTTGAGCCAGATCGGACAACAGATCGGACAGTCTTTAACCATTACCACTCTGCTCCACGCACCAACCATTGACACCCTAGCAGACTTGCTTCGTCATCCATCGACGCTAATGACAGAAGGCAATCGAGAGAGTAATGTGGTCCTGTTGCGGAGGGGTGGCAGTAAACCCCCACTATTTTGTCTTTATGGCGTGTTACTGTATCGCGAATTGGCAGAGCACTTAAAGACCGATCGATCGGTGTATGGCGTCTATTTGCAGGCAGAAATTGACCTTTTACAGACGGGTAATGTGCAGCAGTTTACAGCGGTATTTTCCAATATTTCGACCATCGCTGACCATTATCTAACCGCAATTCGTCAAGTACAACCCTCTGGACCTTACCATTTAGTCGGAGAATCATTTGGCGGGGTCATTGCCTATGAAATAGCCCAGAAGTTGCAGGCAGTGGGAGAAGTCGTTAAATTTCTGGCCATGCTGGATACCCGTGCTCCTAATTTATCGGCTCAGTCTCTCCGTCAACGACTCAAAATCCATGGGCAAATCATGCTCAAAAAAGGTCCGGCTTATTTAATCGAAAAACTAGATGACGGGCAGAAAAATATCCGGCGAACGGTAAAAAGACATCTTGTCAAGAAACAATTCCGACTAGAAACCACCACCGTCCAGCCAGAGTTACCGGAAAAGATGACCACGGCCCAAAATCATCTCAAAATCTCGGAAGCCGCTGAGAGCGATATTCGAGATTTTGTTCGGAAGAAAGCTTCTGATGACTACAGCCCACTGGCGTATGAGGAGGAGATGATCCTATTCCGGGCGATCGATCGAGATCAGTTTGAGGTGAACGATCGCCATTTAGGTTGGAATGCCTGGGTTCCTCAGTTACAGGTGTTTGAAGTCCCAGGGGACCACCTCAGTATTTTAAAATTCCCCAACGTCCAAATCATGGCTGAACAGATGAAGCCCTATTTGGATTAGGTCCGTGAATCTGGAATAGATTGACGGAAAACGTTTTCCGTCAGCTTCGTTCTAGCGTCACTGAACCATCAATTTCAAGGACTTCCATTGTGGCGATAGCGTAGATCGCGGGTGGTGTGACTCGTTTCAAGATGCTCACATCAATGCTTCAATGAGAAAGCCGATGATGCTCTTGAATAATTCGTGATTCAACCCCAGCATAAGAATTTCGATCGTCCCATTGCAATAAGCCAGTCTGACCTCACGAGTATTCTCAAACCCTTATCTCAAGGATGTGAACTGCCTCCAGATGCGATTCGTTTGGATGGTTCTGACATCCCCATTAGCCATTTGGACTTGATTTAAGGATGAGAGTACTGCGACTGTCATAGATTCGATCGCTCCTTACTTAGCTGTTGTTGATTCCTGCGGTTTGAGCGGAACTTCTCCACGCTCTTTAGCCTGCTGTACTCCGTTTTCTACCAAGTACGCAGCAAGATTTGCCATGGGACGACCTTGCTTTACAGCCCACCGTTCTAAATCTTCAAACAACTCATCGGGGAGAGTCAGGAATACACGCTTACTCATGTTCTCGGGGTTTATAGCTTACTCCTATGCTACTTCTCCTTAGCCGTTTTGTAGGTATTAACTACTCATTAATAGCTAAAAGCTACTAGACAGCTACGAAAATGATGCTAACATAACGCTATCCGATCGGGTCTACTGACTTCCGACGAATCCAACGGAGGAATTTCAATGTTGACCTACCAAAAGTTCTGGGCAAAAGCTTGCAAATCCTATGGTGACTTCATCGCCCCAACTACTCTCCAGCGATGGGTCACGGATGCCTGTCTACTGCCTATCAAAGCAACCTACGAACCCGATGAAATCCTATGGATGAACGAGTGGGTCACGATCGCCAAACGCTTTCCGAAAGGAAGTCCTATGGCTAAAAAACACTTTCACCAACGCATGAGGGAACAAGCCTCATAACCCACACCAAACCTGCGCTGGAGAACCCAAACCATGCAAAAGCTCATTCTCGAGCAAAGCCAAAGCCAGACCCCACCGACACCAGCACCACTACCCGTAAATCCATCATGACAGCATCCAATCTAAACTTAGGCTTACCCATCATTAGGCGTAGCCCCATGGAACCCATCACCTAAAACTCACGAATTTTCCCGGTTAATGATCAATCTGGCCTTCTAGTGCGTATAATCCGATGGCCAGTTAGCAAAGAATGCAACATGCTTAAAAAAATTAGATTTGAAGCCGAAGATGCGCCGATCGCCCGAGACTATCTTGATATCCTTGCCAACTACGGGGATGAGGTAGGCACGCGAGGCTGGAAATCAAACCTAGCTAGGGATTACTGCGAAATCATGGCAGAGATTACAGGAGAGCAGCAGAACATTAAATCGATCCATCCGCATCTAAACAGGATTTTGAACCACAAAGGAAATTGCACATTGCAATCTTTTCTAACGATCGCGTGGATCCTAGGGCTTAAAATCCAATTAGTTCCTCGTAAAGAAAATAAGCAAAAAACCTCGCTCGATCAGATCGCATAGGGAAGAATTAATTTCAGACAAAAAAAACTTCCTCGTCAAAGGAAGAAACCAAAAAATAATTATTACCATTATGTCATCAAAACAAGCACTTTGCCCACTGCAATTTAAATCGGTGCCGGAAAGCAGCAGCTTTTTGGACTTATTTTCCCATCGTTTCGACTTCATCCGATCGCCCCACGGTGGCATGAAGCCAAGCTGGAAGAGCATTTCAGACTATCCCCTCAGCGATCGCCTCATTCGCCAGGGCGCATATTTATATGGGGTCAGATTTGGGGCAAAAACTACCTACGCCATGATCGACATCGATCGAGGTAGCCAGTTCCACCCTAATCACGACCCTCTAGCCATCAGTCGGCTCACAGCAGCGCTTGAGGTTCAGCTCGGGTTAAACGATGCGATCGTCATCCAGTCGAGCTACTCAGGCGGCTTACACCTGTATTTCCCATTAGCGAGACCGATCGCATCGTGGAAAATCGCAGAGGCGATCACCCTCGTCGTCGAAGCTTCTGGGTTCAAGGTCAAGGACGGGCAACTCGAAATCTTCCCTAACAACCGCAACCAGCACCAGCTACTCTACAAGGCCCACCGCTTGCCGCTACAAATGGGCAGCTACTTACTCAACAGTGATTTTGAGACCATCAGCCAGTCCGAATCCCTATTTGTGGGTCAGTGGACATTTGCCAGAGATCGGAGCACCTGCACGGAGGAAGAATGCGATCGGGCACTCAAGCGCCTTAAACGGAATAAATACGCCCTCTCCACTAAAGCAGAATCATTCCTCAACGACCTCAACACAGATATCGAAGCTGGGTGGACCGGACCAGGGCAAACAAACCGTCTAATAGGACGCATCGCTCAACGATCGTACATTTTTGGCCATATCCTTCACTCACTGGACCACCCCCTCACTGGTCGAGCACTTATTGAAGAAATGTCCTCGGTTGCGATCGGACTCCCCGGCTATCAGGATTACTGCTCTCACAAACATGAAATCCATGACCGCTGCAAAGAGTGGGCAAACTGCATTGAAGACAAATCCAAATATTTTCCCTGTGGATTTGGATCCACTTCTAGAGATTCCTCTAAAGAAGGTAATGCCTGGAATCTATTAAATGCTGAACTTGCCCGCGATCGGATCCGTTACACAGTAGAGGCGCTCACCCATCAAGACTCTCTAAGATCTTCCATTACCGACCGATACCATCAACTCAAAGAATTTGGGATAGGCGGACAGACTCTCTACAAATATCTAGACCTCTGGCATCCAGAACATATCAATAAAACCACAGACACAAATAAATTGTTTCAAGCACAAGTAAGCTTAGTAAAAGTTTTAGACAGGGATGTCAAGAATAGCAAGGGTTCTAGCAAACGTAGCGCCCTTGAAAAGACTAAAATAGCCAGGGATACGAGACTAGGCAAGGGTTTAGGGTATAATAAAGCCGCTGATCGGCTGCCTGAATGGGAGTTCGATCAGGTTGATCGGGGCAGTCAGAAGGGACGATCGCGGTCGGTTTGACGGGTTTTGGGTCTAGTTTTTTCGATTACTTCAGATAAAATTCGGGCGGTCTCTTAAGAAAGTCAAGAGGCTTACTTTGAAGTTGGCATGATAGAGATCAAGAGCGGTCGAATAAATTTCAGGCTAGTCTCTCAAGGAAGTATCGAAGTCTCGGTGCTTTTGATTTGACGGGAAACGTTTTCCGTCAAGTTGTAGCCCTCAAAAAATCAGGATTTTATCAGGGCTTGTAAGTCACAGAGGAACGCTTGGACGCTGGTCGATCGTCTTCTCCCCACAATGAGATTGGGTGAGACCAGGACGAAGCATAACCGATGCGGACGTCTATTGTTATATCCGTATCGTCGGCTGTCTCATTTAAGACTTTGATTAGGCCAAGATCAATGAATTGAGGTGCCCTCTGTCAATGTGAATCCAGTTTACGAAGCATTCAAAATATTAACTATCGTTAATAAATGTTAAGATTAGTTTAATCTGAGGGAGTAATTACAGCGTTGATTGGGCTTGCTAATGTTGAGGATGGATAAAGAAACGTTCTGGATACTAGGATATTTTCATCAAGTTTGCTCAAATTAAAATATAAAAATAAGATACGGAAAATTAATGCAGTCAAAACTAGAAATTCCCCATAAAAAAGATAGTCTTATTGATTCGGCAACATTTTGGCGAAATTTTCTGAAGGGATTTTCTGCTCCGACTGCCTTAGCTATTGACAGGGTCAGCTTGCGTCCCGAAGGTGGCGCTGTTGAGTACCAAGAACAGGTACTTTCCTTAGGGGGCTTAGAGGCGCAGCAGATTCCATTCAATGGGCTAGAAGTCGGGACCTTGCTCCAAAGCTTGTGGGCGCTACTTCTCAGCCGTTACAGTGGGGAGAGTGATGTTGTTTTTGGGGTTCAGGCTGGCGATCGATTGTTGCCAATGCGGGTAACGGTTAATTCTGAGCGACTCCTAAGTCCCTGGTTGCAGCAGCTTGCGGATCAATGGGCTAGTTTGCAATTCTATCGGAGTACGCCCTGGGAACAGATTCGGGCAGCGAGTGACGTTCCTCATGAAACCCTGTTGTTTCAAAGTTTGCTTGTCCTGCCAGATACATTTGACGATGTTGATCCTGAGGAAAAAGTTACCTCAGATCAATTGCCATTTGCCAATTATCCCTTGATACTTTTGGGCAGTGTTGACCCGGAATTGAGGTTGCGAATCCGGTACGATCGCCACTGCTTTGACGATGCCACGATTACCCGCATGTTGGGGCATTTGGAAACCTTGCTGACAGGAATGGTTAACTGTTTAGATGCTAATTCAGAACAACGGCTTGCAGACATTCCTTGGCTAACTGCCGCTGAGCGTCATCAACTCCTAGAGGAATGGAACAATACAACCGTAGATTATCCCAAAGACAAGTGCCTCCATCAGGTATTTGAGGAGCAAGTTGAGCGCACTCCTGATGCGATCGCGATCGTGTTGCCAGCCGCCAATTCTCACCCTGAGCAACAGTTAACTTACCGAGATCTGAACGATCGGTCTAATTACTTGGCGGACCATCTGCAAAAACTTGGAGTGGGCACAGAGACGTTTGTTGCGATCATAATGGACCGGTCTATCGAAATGATGGTTGGGATTCTGGGAATTCTCAAAGCTGGTGGGGTTTATGTTCCGCTCGATCCAGCCTATCCTCCAGAACGATTAGCGTTCATGCTGGACGATTCCCAAGCGACTGTACTCTTAACGCAATCCCATTTAGTGCAGCGGTTGCCGCATCATTCAGCTCAAGTGATTTGTCTGGATACTGGATGGGGATCTGATGCGCCCTTGATGTCAGTGCCCCCAGTGGTTGAGGTTAATTCTGACAATCTGGCGTACATTAACTACACATCCGGTTCCACGGGTACCCCGAAGGGCGTTACCATTCCTCATCGTGCCGTGTTGCGGTTAGTGAGTGGTGCCACCTACACGCGGTTGGATGCTCACCAGACGTTTTTGCAACTCGCTCCGATTTCATTTGATGCCGCCACGCTAGAAATTTGGGGAGCGTTACTGCATGGAGGGCGCTGTGTGTTGTTCCCCGATAATGGTCTACCTGATCCTCATGATTTAGGGAAGATTATTCAACAGTATCAGATCACGACACTATGGTTGACGGCGGCGTTCTTTAACGCGATCGTGATGGCTGCACCCAGTGCGCTAGAGACAGTCCAAGAGATTTTGACCGGAGGGGAAGCCCTCTCGATGTTCCATATTCGACGTGCTCAGGAGCTGTTGCCTAATACGCAGTTGATTAATGGATATGGTCCGACGGAAAGTACCACATTTACTTGCTGTTACCGCATTCCCCGTGAGCTGGATAATCGCCTGACGTCGATTCCGATCGGCAGACCGATTGCGAACACGCAAATTTATATTCTGGATACACAGTTGCAACCCATGCCAGTCGGGGTGTCTGGAGAACTTTATATTGGAGGAGATGGGCTGGCTCGGGGGTATCTCAATCGAGCTGACCTAACCCAGGAGCGATTTATTCCCCATCCCTTCAGTGCTAACTCCGAGACTCGGCTTTATAGGACTGGGGATGTGGTGCGGTACTTGCCAGATGGGAATGTAGAATTTGTCGGTCGCACCGATAATCAGGTCAAAATCAGGGGCTACCGGATTGAGTTGGGTGAGATTGAAACGGTTCTCAGTGAACATGAGGCCGTGTGTGACGCCGTGGTGATGGTGCGCGAAGATTTACCGGGCGATCGGCGACTAGCGGCTTACCTGACGGTCAATGTTGATCGACCCTTGCTAAGGATTGATCAAATTCAGGACTACCTCCGTAAGCGGTTAGCGGCCTACATGGTGCCGAGTGACTTGGTGGTACTGGATAATATCCCCTTGACTCCCAATGGCAAAGTCGATCGGCGGGCCTTACCCAAACCGATTGCTGAGATTCACGAGAATTTTGTTGCACCGAATACGCCGATCGAGCGGGGATTAGCTGAGATTTGGGGTGATATTTTAGGACTTAGTTTGGTCGGCATTGAAGATAGCTTTTTTGATTTGGGAGGAACGTCCATTCTGAGTTTACAAGTTGTCGCTCGTATCCAACGAAACTTTGGGATTCAATTACGCGCGGTCAAACTTTACCAACACCCAACGATTCGGGCCTTAGCGAAGCATTTGGTGCAGTTACAAACCCCACAGCAATCTGTTCAAGAATCTGTTCAAGAATCTGTTTCAAATCTTCAGGCGGCTCGATCGTCTACAGATTCCGACGGCATAGCTATCATCGGGATGGTGGGACGCTTTCCCGGTGCGAATACGGTGGCTGACCTGTGGCAGAACCTTTGTGCGGGGGTGGAATCGGGGACACACTTTACGATCGATGAGATTGACCCTAGTGTTGATCCAGAACTCCGCGATGACCCTAACTATGTGCGGGTGAGAGGTATTATCGAAGGGGCCGAAACCTTTGATGCGGAGTTTTTTGGGATTAGTCCTCGGGAAGCCGAAGTCATGGACCCACAAGCTCGGGTGTTTCTGGAACTGGCCTACGAAGCGTTGGAGACCGTGGGCTATACGCCAGAGCAGTTTCCTGGGCAAATTGGCCTGTATGCGGGGTCGGGTCAAAACACCTACTTTGAGCGACACATCTGTGGGCGGCCCGAGATTATCGATCGACTGGGCGCATTCCAAACCATGCTGGCCAACGAAAAGGATTTCCTCACAACACGCACGTCTTATAAGCTTAATCTGACTGGGCCGAGTCTTAGTATCAATACCGCGTGTTCTACGTCCCTGGTGGCCGTAATTCAGGCATTTCAGGGCTTGATGACGCATCAGTGTGATGTGGCCTTGGCGGGTGGAGTGTCCATTACCACGCCCCAAAATACGGGTTATTTGTATCAAGAAGGCGGAATGCTCTCGTCGGATGGGCGTTGTCGGCCCTTTGATGCGCAGGCCCAGGGGACGATGTTTAATAATGGTGCCGGAATTGTGGTGCTGAAGCGGTTGTCGGATGCGATCGCAGCGGGCGATCGGATCTATGCGGTGGTGAAAGGGGTCGGCCTGAACAACGACGGCGCTGACAAAGTGAGTTTTACGGCTCCAAGCGTGAATGGACAACTTGCGGCTATTACTAAAGCACATGCTTCGGCAGGATGTTCACCAGATACGATTTCCTATGTCGAAACCCATGGTACGGCGACTCCATTGGGTGATCCAATCGAACTAGAAGCGTTGACCCAAGCGTTCCAACTGGCTACCAATTCTGAATCGGTTTGTGCGACCGGGTCTATTGCGATCGGGTCTATTAAGAGCAACATTGGCCATGCGGTGTCGGCGGCTGGGGTTGCGGGATTGATGAAAACGGCACTTTCGTTGTATCACGAACAGATTCCACCCAGTCTGAATTTTGCGGCCCCAAATCCGGCGTTGGATTTAGGTCAGACGCCTTTCTATGTCAATACTGAATTAATGGCTTGGCCAATCGGTGCGACCGGTGCGACACCTCGGCGGGCGGGGGTGAGTTCTTTCGGAGTGGGTGGGACGAATGCCCATGTCGTCCTTGAGGAAGCGCCGATCGTTCCAGCTTCTAGTCCGTCGCGGCCCTATCAATTGTTAGTACTCTCAGCTAAAAACAGTGAGGCTTTAGACCGGGCGACTGTGAATCTGGCGGCTCATCTGGCCGAAACTCCAGATATCAATCTGGCCGATGTGGCCCATACCTTGCAACTAGGGCGCAAAGGGTTCAATCATCGGCGAGTTGTAGTGTGTCAAGACGGTGACGCGGCGATCGCTTATCTGACGACCTTAGACCCCAAGTTCACCGCTACCCGCCATACCCAAGTGAGGTCCCCTGATGTGGTGTTTATGTTCCCCGGTCAGGGATCGCAGTACATCAATATGGGACTCAATCTCTACCAGCAAGAGCTTGTCTTTAGTGCGGCGGTCGATCGCTGTGCTGAGATCCTGAAACCCTGGTTGAATCAGGATTTACGAGACATTATTTATCCTGCTGCTGGCGATGGTGAGGCCGCTGCAACGGCGCTGCGACAGACCGTTTATACTCAGCCTGCTTTGTTCGCGATCGAATATGCCTTGGCTCAGCTCTGGATAAGTTGGGGCGTGCGACCAGCGGCGATGATTGGTCATAGTATCGGCGAATTTGTGGCGGCTTGTGTGGCGGGGGTCTTTTCTCTGGAAGATGGGCTGAAACTGGTAGCCACCCGTGGTCGCATGATGTGGGATTTGCCAGCGGGGGCGATGTTATCGGTGTTGTCGCCAGCGGCTACGATCGCGATGCGGTTAACGGGTGATTTAGCGATCGCCGCGATCAATGGACCCTCTCTCTGCGTGGTGTCCGGTCCTACGGATGCTGTAGCGTTATTGCAAACTGAACTGGAATCAGAAGGGATTATTTGCCGACCGCTCCACACGTCCCATGCGTTTCACTCGCCGATGATGGCCCCGATCGTGGCTCCCTTTGCGGACATGGTGAAAACTGTGACGTTGTCCGCGCCTAAGATTCCGTTTGTGTCCACGGTAACGGCGGATTGGATTACGGATGCCCAAGCCTTGGACCCACTGTACTGGGCCAGTCATTTGCAGGCTACGGTCAGGTTTGCGGATGGGGTGAAAACCATGTGGCAGCGGCCCGATCGGGTCTTGTTGGAAGTGGGTCCGCGTACCACAACCACGACCCTGGCACGGCAACAAGCCCAGGATATCAAACGGCAAATCGCGATCGCATCCCTCGGCAGTACGGCAGAGGGCAATGCGGAATGGCTGAGTATGTTAAAGGCGATCGGTCAGCTCTGGTTAGCAGGTGTTACCCCCGACTGGTCGGCCTTTTATGCGGATGAATATCGCCATCGAATTCCCTTGCCGACCTATCCATTTGCACGCCAGCGTTACTGGATCGATCCAAAACCGTTTCACTCGCCCAATGTCGAATCTGTTGTCCCAACCGTTGAGTTATCTCAAAACTCAGTAATCCTAGAACCATTAACGGCTCCTCCGTTATCTCCTTCTTCACAAGCAGTAGCATCTCCACCTTTAGCCTCCCCTCCTATCATGATTGAAACTCGGAAACAACGATTACTTCCCCTGATCAAAACCGTCATAGAAACGACCTCAGGACTTGATGTTACGAGTTTGGATGAGATTGTCACATTCTTAGAAATTGGGCTTGACTCCCTGACCTTAACTCAATTAGCGATTGCTCTGAAGAAGCAGTTTAAAGTCAAAATCACCTTCCGCCATCTCTTAGAGGATTATCCTAATCTGGGGACGTTAGCCGAGTTTTTAGATCAGTCACTTCCCGCCGATGCCTTCCCACCAGCAACTCCTGCTGCTATTCCTACGATCGCTGCCCCTATCCCTTCAACTCCAGTTGAAATGACGATGTCTGTACCTTCTCCCAGTCACTCGATGAACGGTTATGGCACGCCCGGTGCTGTTGCGGCTTCGATGGTCAGTAATCCCGAATCAACAAGTGCGATCGCAGCATTAGTTGCCCAACAATTGCAAATCATGACCCAGCAACTCCACCTGCTCGGTCAACCGGGAGTCGCCCACCCAACTCTACCTCAGCCAACTCCTACCCTGCTGGCAGCCACCCCAGCCCTGTTGTCAGTAGTCCCTGCGCCAGTCCCTGCGCCAGTCTCACCCATCCCCTCGACGGCAGCCAGTCAGCCCAAAAAAGCCTTTGGACCCGGTGCCAAAATCGAGAAGTCCAGCACTATCATTACGCCAGAACAACAAGCAGCGCTCGATAGCATCATTGCTCGCTACACAACTCGCACCGCCGAATCGAAACGGCAAACCCAGGAGCATCGGCGCTATCTCGCTGACCCTCGTACTGTTTCTGGGTTCACGCCCTTGCTGAAAGAATTGGTATATCCCATCGTGACCGATCGCGCGTCCGGGTCGAAACTATGGGATGTGGATGGCAATGAATATGTGGACTTGACCAATGGCTTTGGGTTGAACTTCTTTGGGTGGTCACCGGACTTTGTAACGGCTGCTATCCAGGCTCAACTTGCTAAAGGGATCGAAATTGGACCCCAAACGCCGCTCGCTGGTAGGGTGGCCAAAATGATCACCGAGTTCATTGGTATGGAACGGGTGGCGTTTTGCAATACAGGATCTGAGGCTGTTATGGCGGCGATGCGGCTGGCTCGGACCGTGACTGGACGTAGCACGATCGCCATTTTTGCGGGTGGTTATCACGGAACCTTTGACGAGGTGATTGTCCGCAGTGGTCCTAACTTGCGGTCACTTCCCGCCGCTCCCGGTATTATGCCGTCGATGTTTGAAAATCTTCTGGTGTTGGATTATGGAACTCCTGAATCGTTGCAAATTTTGCGCGATCGGGCCGATGATTTGGCTGCCATTATGGTTGAACCTGTCCAAAGCCGTCGCCCCGAATTGCAGCCCAAGGAATTTCTGCAAGCATTGCGTCAACTCACTGAGGAATCTGGTACGGCCTTGATTTTTGATGAAGTAGTCACCGGATTCCGGGTGCATCCCGGTGGTGCCCAAGCGTATTTTGGGATTCAGGCAGATTTGGCTACTTACGGTAAGGTCGTGGGCGGTGGTTTGCCAATCGGTGTCGTAGCGGGTAAGGCTGAATATCTGGATGCGCTAGATGGTGGCTTTTGGGAGTTTGGCGATCAGTCATTCCCCGAAGTGGGCGTGACCTTTTTTGCTGGCACATTTGTGCGTCATCCGATGGCTTTGGCGGCGGCAGAAGCGGTGCTTACTCGACTGAAAGCGGCGGGTCCAGAACTGCAGCAAGGGTTGGCGGAAAAAGTCGATCGCTGTGTCACTCATCTCAACCAACATTTTGAGCGGGTGCAGGCTCCGATAAAGATTAACCACTTTAGTTCATTCTTCTATGTCACCTATAACCAGAACCAGTGTCCCTATGGAGGATTGTTGTTCTATCTCTTGCGTGAAAAAGGAGTGCATATTTGGGAATACCGACCTTGCTTCTTTACGTTGGCACATTCAGATCAAGACATCGAGTGGGTCATGCGTGCTTTTAAAGACAGTGTTGCCGAACTACAAGTCGCCGGGTTTCTGACTGGAGTGGGTACTGATGGTGTTTCAGTGAATGGACCTGGGGGCAGTAAAGATGAGGGGAGCGATCGCAATAGTCCTCCCCAACCGGGCGCTCGCTTAGGTCGTGACCCGCAGGGCAATCCTGCCTGGTATATCCCTGATCCAGCGCGATCGGGAAGCTATCTCCAAGTGGGAGCCGTTTCATAGTGGTTGCTGCCCAGGGATTTTAATAGCTGCATCCCAAGTTCAAGCATCCCAAGTTCAAATTGTTTATCTAGTGAGGAGGGATAGCATTGAAACAGATTGTTAAAAAATTGGTTGAAAGTCTTCCCGTGGTGTCTGACTATTATGCCTATCACTGGCTGTTTCCGAGAAGGGTGAATGCCTTCCGAGGACTGTACTCTTCTTTTGATGAAGCCTTAAAGGCAGTGCCCCCTCAAACGCTTACTGGGTATAACCATGCTGAATTACACGATGCGCCAGTGAGATTGAACTGTACCCAGGCGGATATGGAAACGCTCAATCCGATCGACTATCCCGTTTTGGTCTGGTTACACAAAGCATTTGAGGATAGTTCAATAGTTTGTGATTTAGGTGGGAATACGGGTAACAGTTATTATGCGTTTCGCCGCTATATCCCCTACCCAGAAAACGTGCAGTGGACCATTTGTGATTTACCAGAAGCAGTTAAGTCGGGTGAAGCAATGCGTCAGCGAACGCATTGTCCTGGCTTGTCTTTCACGACTGATTTGGCCACCGTTGAGAACGCTGAAATTTTTCTCACCTGTGGGACAATCCAATACATGAATGCGTCTCTGCCTGACTTTCTGGGGCACCTCAAAAACCGCCCCCGACATCTGATTGTGCAGCGGGTTGCATTCTACGAGGGTGAGGAATATTTTACATTGCAAAATATTTACGGTGTCTATGTCCCTTACAAGATTATGAACGACGCGAATTTTGTAGCATCACTCGCAGCGCTAGGTTATGAACTGGTCGATCGCTGGTCGATCGATCGACCGACCTTGTGTGATTCCCTTTCATCCCGATCGCTTTGTGAAAGGGCAGTCAGGGATGTATTTTCGTCTGAAAATTTAATTTTCTATAAAGCTGTTGAGTGATGATATTTTGAACGTACTTTAAATATGGAGCTTATGAATGTCACAAGTCGATTCACAAGTTGAATTAAATCAGTCATTTTTTGCATCTACCGATCGCATTCTTATGGCCAATGAGTCCGAGTATTATCAGCAATTCAATCGTGATTCGTTTATGTTTACGCATCACTTAGCGGGAAATTCGTTATTTCAGATTCCCCGTTTAGTTGAATTGGCCCAGCATTTGATTACCTATGGGCCTGGGTCGATTCGCTGTCAGGTCAGTGGTATCCCGATGGACCTGAAATGGACAGATATTCAGCTCAAGGAGCAATTTCAAGCGCAAATTCCTGATTTTCTGGCTAATATTGAAAAATCTGACTCTTGGTTGTTGCTCTATAGCGTGCAGCGAGATCCGGTGTATCAGGTGCTCTTGGATCAGATTGTGGATGAACTGAGCGAGTTGACGGGTGTGCCGTTGCGTAAAGAAATGACCTGGTTGGATGCCTATATCTTTGTCGCGTCACCCCATGCGGTGACACCCTACCACATTGATCATGAGTCTACGTTTCTGTTTCAGATGCATGGCGATCGACAATCCAATATCTTTCCCTGTGACGATCGCACGTTACTCACGGATCAGGAGTTAGAAAGTTTTTACATTGGTGATCTGAATGCCGCTACTTTCAGGCCGGAATACCAAAGCAGCGCGAAGGTCTATCCCTTGGTCCCCGGTAAGGGCGTTCATCACCCAGTCTGTGCGCCCCATTGGTACCAAAACGGCGAGACTTATTCGGTGGCAATGGGTGTGCATTTTGGGTTGCGATCGTTTGATTTACGGGCGCGGATTTATCAAGTCAACCATTACCTCCGAAAGTTGCACTTACCTATCACACCTCCTGGAAAATCTGCAATCCGCAATCAACTTAAAATTCAAGCACTGGGCCTTCTCTCCAAGCGTCACCCAGTGACTAAAAGTGATGTTGTTCGCTCGGGTAGCGATCGCCTGCGCAGGGTGATTAACTCCGTAGCAGCTCCGGTGAAATATTTCAAGCAGAGGAGGTCATTTTAAATATTTGATCTAGTCAGACTTGGCGTAAATAAGCTATCTATTTAAAAAGGTAAGTTAGACCCGGCCCCCTCGGTTAAGCCAACCTAATTTTAAATTGTGAACTGAGAATTATGAATTTTTAGAAATATTGGGATAGATAGATGCCGACCATAAGACAGTCATTAATGGCTAAGTTGACCAAGCGCTATCCTTTTTATAGCGGTTGTGCATCGGTTGCGAATAAGTCATTGATTCATAATTTTGCAGGTGAGAGCACTGAGTGTGTTTGGTCACATGTTCCGGGTGGGGATGTCCTTGCGCCTCTCAATGACTATGTTGGACGTTCGGCTTTTTATATGGGGGATCTCGATCGTAAACTGACATGGATTTTTTCTCAGATTGTTAGACCGGGTGACACCGTGATGGATATTGGTGCCAACATTGGTATTGTGACACTTTGGCTCTCTAGGCTAGTCGGTGAAACCGGTCAAGTTCATGCATTTGAACCTAATCCTGAGCTGCTAAAAATTCTTAACGCGACCTTCGATCGTAATCAAGTTTCTAACATTCATCTGCATCCGATCGCATTAGGCGCAGAGCAATGCCAGCTCGAATTAAGAGTCCCTAGAGTTAATGCAGGGAACGCGTCATTGCTTTATCATCGCGACTTGAGTGATTGTTATGTGTACAAAGTGCCCGTACGTCCACTCTCTCAAATTATAGAAGAAAACCATTTGACCTCCATCCGATTAATTAAGATTGATGTCGAAGGATTTGGAGCTAATGTATTGAAGGGTGCAGAGAAAATATTTGAGTCTGTACGTCCTGAAGCGATTCTTTTTGAACTCAATGAACGATGGGATGGACTGGTTCCTGACCAACCGGTGATTAGGATTCTGCGTGATCTTGGGTATGATTTCTTTTCGATTCCAAGATATCTATTGCGTCTTTTTAGTTCTATCGTCACTTCTATTTTTGAGGTTAACGGATGAGTGTATCATCGGCTAGTTTCGATTCGACCCTGACAGCCGTAGATTTTGATCCGTTTGCTGGGGGTGAAATCTCATTAACTGCTTTAGCCACCGCTGCCCAAAAAGAAATCTGGGCCTCTGTACAGATGGGCACTGCGGCTAACTGTGCCTATAACGAGTCTCAATCCTTGCGGCTGCGGGGAGACTTGGATATCGCCGCATTTCAGGCAGCCGTACAGCGCTTAATTCAACGGCATGAAGCCTTGCGGATGACGGTCAGTCCCGATGGCAATACTCTATGTTTGACGGATCTACTAGAGATTGCGATTCCTGTGCTCGATTTGTCGGGGTTATTGCCAGCCGATCGGGATAGTCAGGTCGCGAGTCGTCGGAAATTGACCGTTGAAGATCCGTTTGATTTAGAACATGGGCCGTTGTTTCGGGTGGAAATTCTCAAACTCCTGCCCCAAGAACATTTGGTCATGATTACGGCCCATCATATTATTTGTGATGGCTGGTCTTGGGCGGTCTTTCTGCCTGATTTGGGTCAGTTTTATTCGGCGCACAAACAAGGAAGAGTCGCGGAGTTAGATGCACCTGATTCCTTTAGTGCCTATGCGTTGCTGCTTGAGGAGCAGGCCCAGAGTAATGAAGTGGTTGAAGCTGAAGCCTATTGGCTGAAGCAGTTTGCGGGTCCGGTGTCTGTTCTGGATCTGCCGACCGATCGCCCTCGCCCTGCCTTCCGGACCTTTGATTCTGCCCGTGAAGATTGGGATATTTCGTCCGAACTCGTGACCCAACTTAAGCAACTGGGAACCCAACTGGGCTGTAGTTTTATGTCCACGTTGCTGGCTGGGTTTGAAGTGTGGCTACATCGGCTGACGGGTCAATCGGATGTGGTAGTGGGCGTACTGGCCGCAGGACAGGCAGCGACGGGAATGTATAACCTGGTGGGGCATTGTGTGAACCTATTGCCGATGCGGAGTCAGGTCGCGGGTGAACAATCCTTTAATGACTATCTTCAGGTCCGCAAATCTACAATCTTAGATGCCTACGATCATCAGCAATTCACCTTTGGTAGCTTGGTCGAAAAACTCAAAATTCCCCGCGATGCCAGCCGGATTCCCCTTGTCCCAATTTTGCTCAACATTGACCAAGGCTTAGACAATAGAAAATTGCCGTTTGATGGGTTGACGGTTGAATTATTGTCCAATCCCCGCGCCTACGAAAACTTTGAAATGTTTGTTAATGCTACAGAGTTGGATGGCAAGTTGACACTGGAATGCCAATACAACACTAATTTATTTGATGCGACTACGATTCGTCGTCGGATGGCTGAACTCGAAACGTTGTTGGCCGGAGTTGTCGCTAATCCTAGTCAGTCGATCAACGTCTTACCCCTGTTACCCGAGTCAGAACGGCAGATTCTGGCGGACTGGAACCATACGACTGCGGTCTATCCGCAAGATCTGTGCATTCATCAGATGGTTGCGGCTCAGGTTGAACGGACGCCCGATGCGATCGCCGTGATCTACGAGAACCAACGTCTGACTTACCGAGAACTCGACGATCGGGCGAACCAATTGGCCCACTATCTGCAAGCGCAAGGTGTACAACCCGAGACGCTCGTTGGCATCAGTCTCGAACGGGTTCCTGTGATGTTGGTGGCCATGCTGGGGGTCCAAAAAGCGGGGGGTGCCTATCTGCCCTTGGACCCGACCTATCCCCAAGAGCGGTTAGCATTTATGATGGCGGACTCGCAGGTGTCGCTGTTACTCACCCAAGGTGACTTGGTCGCGGCATTACCGACGGATACGGTGCAGGTGATTGATCTGGAGCAGGATTGGCCGACGATCGCCCAACACCCTAGCACAGCCCCCTCGGTCGCCATTACCCCGCAAAACCTGGCCTATGTGATTTATACCTCGGGGTCTACGGGTACCCCAAAAGGCGTGCAGGTTCCGCATCAAGGGGTCGTCAACTTCCTCGCTACGATGCAACAAACTCCTGGTCTGGGGTCTACGGATATTTTACTCTCGGTGACGACGCTATCGTTTGATATCGCGGTACTCGAACTGATGTTGCCCTTGACCGTAGGCGCAACGACCGTAGTGGTCAGCCGTGCCGTGGCGATGAATGGAGAAGCGTTGCTCCAGACGATACAGCGATCGGGTGCAACAGTCATGCAGGCGACCCCAGCAACGTGGCGTATTTTGTTGGCCGCTGGGTGGACACAATCCCCCAATCTGCGGATTTTCTCCGGTGGGGAGGCGTTGCCTGCGGCGTTAGCTCAAGAATTGCTCCAGCGAGTGCAGCAGGTCTGGAATCTCTATGGACCGACCGAGACGACGATTTGGTCTACTTGCTATCAAATCACGGGACCAGAGGTCCAGCCGTTGATTGGGAAACCGATCGCTAATACTCAAATCTATCTCTTAGATGCCGCTCAACAATCGGTGCCGATCGGCGTTCCCGGTGAAATCTATATTGGTGGCGATGGGGTTGTGCGGGGCTACTTGAACCGACCTGAGTTGACGGCGGAACGCTTTATTCCTAATCCCTTTAGTCCTGATCCGCAGGCGCGCTTGTACCGCACGGGTGATTTGGCCCGGTATCTGCCCGATGGCAATTTGCAATACTACCAACGGCTTGACAATCAGGTGAAGGTGCGGGGCTTCCGGATTGAATTGGGTGAAATTGAAGCGACCATGACCCAACATCTTGAGGTGAAAGAAGCAGTCGTAGTCGTGCGACCTACTGAAGGGGGCGAAAATATTTTGGTTGGCTATGTGGTTCCCGTGACTCCCGGCGCGGATGCTCAAGTGATTCCCCAATTGCGGAAGTTTTTGCAAGGCAAGTTGCCGGAACACCTGCTGCCCAAT
>ENA-OBIO01000499-OBIO01000499.1-metagenomes-genome-assembly--contig:-NODE-499-length-20399-cov-23.7481_pt1 | contig 20399 bp, 27 predicted proteins | sample MGYA00153383_OBIO01 | MGnify analysis MGYA00153383 | reverse complement strand
GAATTGAGAAGGGGAGGGGCGATTTCCTTTCCGGGAGGCTTCACCAACCGTCGTGTTACCGGAAAATCAAAAACCAAGCAACGTAGAGCCTTAGAAATCCTAGATGCAGCCCATAAATTGGGACCATTTCGCACTCCTGAAGAAATCGATCGACAAATCCGTGAGGAACGTGACTCATGGGACGATTAAATATCCAGGATAGTGCGATCGTTCATGTTGATTCAGCCATCTTTATTTACACATTACAAAGTGATCAAAGATATTTCTCAATACTCAATGTATTTTTGGGAAAATTTCAATCTCGTAAAATTCAGATTGTCACGAGTGAACTCACCCTGATGGAAATTCTTGTCCAGCCACTTAAATTATCAGATTCTCAAAGAATTAGAGGCTATGAAAAATTTCTCACAGAATCCGACATTCAACTAATGCCCATTAGTCGGCAAATTCTCAAGGAAGTTGCACAACTGCGATCGATTAAGAGGATTAAAACTCTAGATACAATTCATGCAAGTACTGCTTGGCTTCTCCCTTACTGACTCCCCTTGAGTTGTATGAAAGAGAAGAAGAGCTTGAAGCCCAACTTATGGCAGAACGATCGAAATCTGACGAACTCCAACGACAACTCGATCAATATCGTGAACGACTAGGAGAATGATTAGATTATTTGGCCGATCGATTTCCGCCAGGAGGAAGCTTCAGATCGTCAATCCGAATTTAGTCGTTGGACAGATTTATCTTCTGGGTATAACCACTGATGAAATTTAGCCTCAAAAGATCACAGAGTTTGAGTCTCCGGATCTTGAGATGATGATTTTCAGAAGAAAAAGGATAAATTCAAATTAAGTGATTTTTGGCAGAATTCTCTACAAGATCACCATTCATCAATCTCAATGTTGGCTGAGTATGCGAAGGCTGATGAGTGTGGAGATTTTGACCCAACTAGTATTGAAGATGCTCGCCAGAGGCAAATTAGGGCGATCGTTCAGCGTCGGGGACAAGCTCGGTTTCGCCAAGAACTCATGAGAATTTATGACTCTCGTTGCCAAATTACAGATTGCGCCGTAACAGAGGTATTAGAGGCTGCACACATTGTTCCATATCAAGGATCGGAGACGAATCATATTAAAAATGGATTGTTGCTGAGATCTTGTTAATGGCAAACTATGCCGCTCCAAGTGCCGTTCCAAATACTGTGGCAGGTTAATTTGGATGAATAACTCCTGTTACCCGATCGCTAACCCAAAACCGTATAGCTCATCGTTGGCAACGCCTCCCGGAGGCCCACAACACCGTCAACACATCCTCATCGATCGCCGACAACCGTCCGAAAGCAACTCGATCGTTATTGTCCGTTGGTTGAGTGAATTGTAGTAAAGAACACTATCTTTAGGTCGTGCTCCGCGCGGTACCATAGGAGAGCGTTACTTTAGTCATCTTATTCCAAGACATCGGGTTAATCATGACGACAACCATCCGTCGGTTTCCCTGGAAATCTCTTCTTCTCATGCTGTCAGCCTACGTTGCCTTTGGGCATTTTTTGGCGACCACGACCGACCCGAATCTATCCTTAGCCCTCGGGCTGGCGTTTGCATTTGGATTGACGATCGTATTTCTGCATCCATTGACCTTTTTAGGGAAATTCATGCGAAATCACTTCGAGTCAGATGCGGTTGCTTTTTGCCTCTTGATTTTAGTCGCGGGCGTCACGTCAGTTCTCTTAAACTGGCTCAAAGTGTTTGTACCTATCTTTATGATTCTTGCTTGTGAAGCCCTTGCTCGCATTGACTTTAGCAACGGATACTTCAGCGAACGCTCGACAGGCATCTGGCTGACGCTCATCTCTTGGTTGGGGCTGGCGATCGGCTGGAGCATCGGCATTTGGGAGCTGAATGGATTGTCCGGGATTCGACTTATAATCGGCCATTAATTGAAGTTTTGCGCTAACGCTCGTAGTGAACGCGAGCGTCAAGATTGCCCCGGCTCCGAATGAGCGAAGCCATTTTGTCCGCTTGACTCCGTTGACTGAAAACGCCGATCGCATAGTGAATCCCAAAGGGTCGATCGCGCAGAAAGATATACTGCGACGGGATGCCCGATTGATTGAGCTGCGATTGCACAAAATTCACCTCACCCGACTGAGTCGGAACAATGACGTAGTAGCCTTTAGCGATCGTCTGGACCACTGGAAGGGCATTTGGGTTGTTAGTGTTATTAATCGGAAGCAGTTGAGAAGGTGCGGAAAGGGGGGGGAGACTGGGAAGAGTACTGGAAGAATTAGGGACTCCGCCCCCTTGGAGAATAACAGGCATTCCTTGGGCTTGGAATCGAGCAACCTGTTGACGCGCGGTCGATTCGTTCCCATACAGCCCAACTTGAATCACACGCTGGCCGTTTAAGGTTTGAAGAAAGGCGGTGGGTTCGAGAGCTTTGGCTTGGGCTAAAAGATTAGCATTGTCACTGGGAATAACGACGCGATAGCCAGTTGCAGCGCTGTAGTCGAGAGCGGAAGGACTGTAGCCCTCTGCCGCAGGAGGCGGTGGAAGCTGCTCGGAGTCCGGGATTTGAGCAGTGGCATTAATGGGGAAACTGAGGATAACCGCGATCCCAATCATGAACCCACAACGCGAGGTGAAGAGCGCAATATTCATAAAGTTAAGTGTGAAGAAAGAGTAGAAAACAGCGCGAAAATTAGAGTGCGTTTTAAGATTTGACACGTTAACACATCGATCGGGCAGTGAACGATCGGTGTAAGAATATTTCAATTATTTTTGATCCGGCATTAATCAGGATAGTGTTATGAGATTATTAACCCTCTTAAGTGATTTTGGGCTACGAGATAGCTATGTCGGCGTAATGAAAGGGGTGATCTATGGGATCTGTCCGGGGGCGACAATTGTGGATTTGAGTCATGAAGTGTTGCCGCAAGATGTCATGGGCGGACGGTTTCAGCTCTTGATGGCAGAACCGTATTTTCCAGTGGGAACGGTGCATGTAGCTGTGGTCGATCCGGGTGTGGGAACATCAAGACGATCGATCGCATTAATGACGGAACGATCGATGTTTGTGGGTCCAGACAATGGGCTGCTAGTGCTCGATCATGGGTTAGTTGTGAGTGCGGTAGAGCTAGACCAGCCTAAATTTTGGCGATCGTCCTCAACAACGGCCAATCCTCCATCAAGTGCTACATTTCAGGGCCGGGATATTTTTGCAGCAGTGGGAGCGCATTTAGCTCAGGGCGTGCCATTGGAGACGATCGGTCGGAGGATTGATCCAGCGAGTTTGGTTCAGGTAACGTTACCGGAGAAAGGGATACAGGCGATCGATCGCTTTGGTAATTGCATTACGACGGTGACGGGTTCGGGATTAGGTTTGGGATGGCAGGTGCGAATCCGAGGTCAGGTGCTGCGATCGGTTCGGACCTATGGTGACGCAGAAATAGGAGAAGCGATCGCGCTGGTAGGCAGTCATGGATTTGTCGAAGTGGCAGTCAACGGTGGGACGGCGCAGGGGCTCTTGGGATTGAAGCTGAGCGATTCGGTTGAGATTGTTTCGGCTCATTTTCTAATGCGCAATTGATTCGGATGTCGGTCTCATTGGACAGGTCTTGTGGGACAATGGTAGCCTTGCGATTTCGCAAGAAATCTGACCTTCACGCGCGCGCGCATCGCAAATTATGGCAAGTATTCAATTTTCCCGTGGTACCGACGAATCTGTTGTCCCCGATATTAAGCTAACCCGCAGCAAAGATGGATCAAGGGGCACCGCGACCTTTGTCTTTGAAAAACCCGATGCCTTCACGGGGCAAAATATCGAAGCCATCACCGGAATGTTCATGGTCGATGAAGAAGGTGAAATGGTCACCCGCGATGTCAATGGACGCTTCGTTAATGGTCAACCCTTTGCCCTTGAAGTTCTTTACATCTTGAACTCCCCCGCCGAATGGGATCGCTTCATTCGATTTATGGAGCGCTACGGCGAAAGCAACGGACTCGGCTTGCAAAAGAAAGGCGAGTAGTCAATGACGCCTCCGCATCCTGATGGCACTCTACGATCGATCCTTTGCGCCGTGATCACCGTTTCTGATACTCGCACCCAGAAGAGCGATCGGAGCGGCCAGATGATGATCCAATTGCTTCAAGATGCGGGCCATTGCGTTCAGTCTTATCAGATTCTCAAAGACGAACCCGATGAAATAAAACAAGCCATTGCCAGTCTCCAAACGAAACAGACCATTGAACTAATCCTTCTCAACGGTGGCACCGGAATCAGCCCCCGCGACACTACCTACGATGCGATCGAACCGCTTCTAGACAAAATCCTCCCTGGATTTGGCGAACTCTTTCGGATGTTGAGTTATTCAGACATTGGGTCTCGGGCTATGGCCTCAAGGGCGATCGCCGGAACGCTGGGTCATCAACTCTTGTTTTCCATGCCCGGATCGTCCAAAGCGGTGGAACTCGCCATGGAAAAGCTGATCCTGCCCGAGATTTCGCATTTGGTCAAACAACTCCGCGCCGAATGATTTGCTTGAATGAACTGCCTGAATGATTTGTGGAGAACTGAGATGTCTGTTACGGTCCAAGTCCCTGCCACCACCGCCAATATCGGTCCCGGTTTCGACTGCCTCGGAGCTGCCCTCAAGCTTTACAACCGTTTTACCTTTACCCCGCAACAGGATGCCCTAACTATCACCGCCTCGGGAGTGAACGCCGATCGGGTGGGTCTAGATGCCGATAACATGGCCTACACATCGTTTGCCAAACTCTTCAACCATCTGGGAAAACCCATCCCTGGGGTCAATATCGATCTGCATATGGGCATTCCTCTAGCAAGAGGATTAGGCAGTTCGGCCACGGCTATTGTCGGCGGCCTAGTGGGAGCCAATCACCTTGCCGGAAACCCGCTCAGCACTTCAGAAATCGCCGATCTCGCCACCGACATCGAAGGTCATCCCGATAACGTTGTTCCGGCACTTTGCGGCGGCTGTCGGCTGTCGGCGACAGGACTCGATCGATCTTGGGAAGTCAGCGAACTCCCCTGGCATCCCAGTGTAATTCCTGTCATCGCCATTCCTGCCTTTGAGCTATCGACCCAAGAGGCGCGTCAGATCTTGCCGCTGACCTATGGCCGATCGGAGGTCGTGTTTAATATGGCGCATCTTGGTTTACTGATTCAAGGACTCGCCACCGCAAACCCCGACTGGCTCAAAGCCGGACTTCAAGATCACATCCATCAACCCTTCCGTCAGTGCCTGATTTCCCATTACGATGAGGTCAGGCTAGCCGCCCTCTCCAAAGGTGCCCACGGTCTGGTCATTAGCGGAGCGGGTCCAACTCTTCTGGCATTGACTACGCCGGAAACGGCTGAACCCGTGCGATCGGCGATGGTTCTGGCCTGGGAAACCGTCGGCATCTCGGCCCAAGGGATGGTGCTCGAACTCGATCGTCAAGGGGCACAGATTCTCTAATCTCAAGGATTTAATCCTAGTCTTCAATCTCGATCGTTCCAACTTTCTCCCAATTCTCCTAATCCTAAACCCACACCATGAAACGTTTTCTCTCTCGTTTTACAGTAGCGCTCACCACCCTTGCCTTAGCGCTCACCCTAGCGATCGCCCCGGCGAACGCGGCTTTATTCCACTTCTCCGGCACCCGCCCCACCACCCTCGGCGTCCAGAACGGCAAACTTTCGCCTTGCCCGAGCACCCCTAATTGCATCAGTTCCCAAGCTGCCGACATTGCGCATCAAATCCAACCGATCGCGGCCTCTAGCTTGATCAAAATCAAGGCGGCGATCGTCCAAATTTCCGACGCCTCTATCATTTCTGAAACCGAAAATTATCTCTACGCCGAATTTACGTCACCCTTAATGGGCTTTGTCGATGATGTGGAATTTTACCTAGATGCCGCAGCCGATGTGGTCCATGTTCGATCGGCATCCCGGTTGGGTGAATCTGACCTCGGAGCCAATCGTCAACGCGTGGCCAAAATCCGATCGATGATGTAATTTAACCTCCGAAAGACCCGTAGGATGCCATAGAAAGGCCCCAACCCCCAATTCCGGGGGCTTCCGGGTAAGGTCATTCTTAGAAATCATCCTACCGATCGAGCAACAACCAAAACCCCGTGAATGCTTCTGACTCCGGACTCTCTTGAATCGCAATAAAATGTACCCCTCCCGCCTTCTTTTTGCGATCCTCAAACTCCTTCGCCTCCAACTGAAGCGGCATATTCACTAGCGGCGTCAAAATCCATCGATCGATAACCCCCGTCTCCAACACCAACTGCTGCCCATCCATCGTATCGTGCTTTACACTCGCCATCTCCAACCCCGACATCCAAGCCGCCATCGCCAAGGCCCGCTTCGTATAAATCATCATGCCGGGAATCAACGTATCTGGTGCTAACCCCAAAGGCGCAATAGGATACGCTTCTCCAAAGTCGATCGCCCAATCCTTCATCTCCGCAAATGCCGACACTTCCAGCGCCACCGTCCCCCACTGTTGCCCGCGCAACGCATCCGGCAGCGGCTGAGGCGGAGTCGTCGGGAACACCACCGTTGCATTGCTTCCCGCCACATAACCTGGCTCGTTTGGATAGACCGTTTCTGTGCGATTGCGCAACCATTCATTTAGCCCGAAGGTCCGACGGCTAGGCTGACAAGGTACCCCCACATCTAGGCAGGCTTTTGTAATCATGTTGTTCATCGCCTGACGGAAAAAACGAATCCGATCGGGCATAATTCCCGCCTGATCGATCGCTTTTTGAATCATTTCGCCCAGCCAAGCCGAGTTCACCTGGGAGTTTGGACAATACTGCGCAAACCTAAACAAGTTCGACGTATCGGCATCGATCGTCGTAGGACTCTCACACAGCAAGACCTCCCAGACTTTCTTCTTATTTTCATCCACAATAGGACGCGAGTAAAAATCCAATTCCCAAATGATCGTCATAAAACCATGCTACTGCTAAGAAAACCTGAGCTAACCCCTATCCCATCAACTGCTTACGCGCTCTGTCCTTGCGCGAATCAGCCTCATCAATCAGCTTATTGAGGTTGTCGAGCGCCTCGCCGTCATACTGCTCCAAAATTTTCGTCGAAAGTGAAATCCGACCCTGACCTTCGTCAATATTCACAATCAGCGCTCTAATCTCTTGACCCGAGTGAAAGACTTTTTCTACAGATTCCACAGGCTTCTTACTGATCTGGCTCACATGCAGCAGACCCGTACAGCCCTCAAACTCCACAAATGCTCCAAACGGCTTAATCGACACGATCGTCCCCGCAACTAATTGCCCCACTTCCAACTGGCTCATACTGGCAGCGCGGCTAGCCTGACGGTTTGACATGACTATCCGGCCTTTACCCTGATCGAGTTCTAGCACGCAAGCACTCAGCAACGACCCAATCAAACTTTCTAAATTTTCACGCTCATTGAGTTGAGACCGGGGGATAAAGCCGCGCAGACCCATGGCATTGACTGTGACGCCGCCTTTGTTGACCGCCAGAACCTTCACTTGAATGCTGCGGCTGGATTCCTGAAGATCCTTGAGGTCATCCCAAATCAGCCGCTCTTCTAGCTTCCGAATCGAGACCGTCACCTGCCCTTCAGCATTTTGATCGCCAATGATCAGAAACTCGCGCTCTTCTTGGAGCGGCAACACCGCCGAAATATCCGTAATGCGATAGACGCTGGCCTCATCAGTAGGCAGTAGCGCTGGAGACTTACCACCGATATCAATCAGTGCGCCTTCGCTCTCATAGCTAAACGCTTTTCCAGTTACGACCTGCCCCTTGGCAAATTCGTAACCCTGTTGACCAAGGGCTTTTTCAAAATCCTCCATGGAGAAAGATTCGGAGGTTGCGGGAGTGTTCTGAGCCATAGCGATTTCTAATGATGCGTGTCCCCTAGTCTAATACGGCTAGGGGACACCCGTGCAGGAATCTCCTGAATTGTATTTTGGATTGGGTCTTGGATTAGATCTCTGCTGGCTTTGTATAAGCTCGATCGGGAAGTTCATAGGATTTAATTATAAAATTTAAACATCTGCGAATCACTGAGTGACCTATGAGCTTTTTTAATCGCCATCTAATATGCTCGTTAATCGGCGTTCTTTCCATCGCACTAGCGTCTGCGGCTCAAGCCCTTCCCAAAGATGAAGGAGCCAAAAACCTCGGCGGATCGACGTATTTTTCTTGGAAAATCAAGAACCCCATTTCAGGATTAGACAATGCTCCCAAGATTATTGGGTATGCCTGTCTCATGCGGGACACGATCGGCGGCATGGCCAAAAACGCTACCCTATATCGCTACGCCATCAGAGCTGTGCCCAAATCTGACCAATGGTGGCTGGAGTACCAAGAAGGGTTCAACGTGTTACCAGAGGACACGAGTTACCGCGCCAAACGTGTCACTGAAGGCATTGACGCCAAAACGCTTCAAAAAGAGGTCACTAACGTAGAGACGGGCTGGTTTAAGCGTGATTTTGAGGTAGATGTCCTTGGACTAGCTTGCCTTAACGGAGGACTCTCGGGAGTCGTGAAGCAGTTAGAGAAGACCCACGACATCAAAATCACCGTTGAAAATCCAACACGAGGGTAGAAAGCACCGTTGATCGGCGTTTGGCTCAAAACGATCTGAGCATTTAAGCGCCGATCGATACGTCTGTTTCTGCATTCCCGATCGCAGCGTCGCCGAATGGTCTCTTCCGAAATCAAGTGTCCCCTATGGGTGATAATGGTGCAAGTGTTCTGCTTGGAGCGATCGAAGATCCACTGTTATGACTGATATCAAAGCGGCGATAGAACACATTTATACCGATGGCGCTTGCTCTGGAAACCCCGGTCCGGGCGGCTGGGGAACCGTGGTTTATTTCACTGATGGCGGCATTCAAGAACTGGGCGGCGGCGATCGGGCCACCACTAACAACCGCATGGAGTTGCAGGCGGCGATCGATGGGCTAGGGTACTACGTTGAATCCGGTCAAAAACAACCGATCGTTCTCTACACCGATAGCGAATACGTCAAAAACGGCATCACCAAATGGATTTCCGGATGGAAGAAGAAGGGCTGGAAAACCTCGACCGGAAAACCTGTCCTGAATCAAGATCTGTGGGAAGCCCTAGACAAGTTGCATTCTAATCAGGTGGAATGGCGCTACGTGAAGGGTCACTCCGGCAACGAAGGCAACGATCGCTGTGATGAAATTGCTCGATCGTATTCTCACAATTCGCCGATTCCGTTGAAGCAATATCAGCCCGGTGAAATCAAGCGACTGGTTCCCGTTGTTACTCCGCTTGTTACTCCGGTTGTGGTTTTCGTTGCGACAGCGATCGAGCCATCAAGCGTTGAACCGACTGCCGAAGCGATTGTTGAGCTGACTGCCGAGCCTAGTTTAGAACCGACTGCTAAACCCACTGCCGAACCGATCGCATCCTCCCCTATGCAAGTTCTCCGCGAAACCTTAGAACGGCTCCGTATTGCCGACGAATCGGCGAAAAACCAGTACCTTCTCACGACCCAAGAACTCGCAACAATAGTCCAGCTCACCCCAAAAACCGTGTCTGCCCACAAGGACGATTGGGTTTGGCGCAGTTGGCTCATTTCCCGTGTCCGAGAAGAAAGTAACCAAACCCTGTGGCAATTGGAACGCATCGAAGATCTATAACACCTGCGATCGCATTAACCCCTTTCGTCCTCCAACCCCCACGATGCGGTTCACCAGGGTATCAACATCACAGATGACCCACTTCCCGCTAAGATAGAGGCCCTAAGCCCACCTCTTTTCAACCCTGAATATTAGCGCTATGTCAGACGAACAACAGTTCAGCCTCTTCGATGTCAGTGGGGAACCCTCCCCCGGAAGCGCCGCAAGTCCAAAATCCGCCAAAAAAACGGCTAAATCAGGTGAGCCGATCGCGCTTGAGTTTGAGCGATCGCAAATCCCGATCACCGCCAAGATGCCGATCCCACCGGGCACCTACCAGGACATGAACGACATGAGCGCCGACTGCGCCGAGTGTCACCGTTGCGAACTAGGCAGCACGCGCACAAATGCGGTCGTGAGCCGAGGTAATCCCAACGCGGACATCTTAATCATTGGAGAAGGACCGGGCGAAAATGAAGATCTTCAAGGCAAACCTTTTGTCGGGAAATCAGGCCAACTCCTTGACAAGATCCTCGAATCCGTCAAGCTCACTGAAGACGACATTTTTGTGTGCAACATTGTCAAGTGCCGTCCCCCCGGCAACCGCAAACCCAGCAAAGACGAAATGGAAGCCTGCCGTCCGTACCTGATGGAACAAATTCGGCTCGTCAATCCCAAGATCATCATCCTGACCGGAGCCTCCTCCATAGACGGACTCTTCCAAGAAAAATCCGTCGGCATCACCAAAATTCGGGGTCAGTGGCGAGACTGGAATGGCATCGCCTGTATGCCCATTTTTCACCCGTCCTATCTGTTGCGCAACCAATCCCGCGATCAAGGCAGTCCGAAATGGCTAACCTGGCAAGATATTCAAGAAGTGCGCCGGATGTTTGATGAACTCAAAGCCGCAGAAGCCTTTTAGAGATTTGCGTGGAAATCATCTTTTAGATGGAGGCATCCAACGCACAGTTCACCCCTTTCTATTCCACATGCTCAACGATCGCATCTGTCAGATCGGTGCCATGGAGATTGGCCTCACGAAGGTTGACACCCGAGAGGTCTGCGCCCGACAAATTTGCCCCTGCCAGATTCGCACCTTGAAGCTCGACGCCCCCTGGCCTCGCACCCTGAAAATTTGCCCCCCACAAATTGGCTCCCACCCAACAACCCGATGACCTAGGGTCGGTCCCTCGCATCTCAACTCCCGCCAAATCAAGCCCCACAAAACATCGCTCACCCCGATCGTACCGAGCCAGCATTTCGCGCAACGTCTCTTCAGATTTTTGTTCAATCAACGATTCAAATTTCATTTACTACGCCACATCGCATATTTTTGTTGTCGCATCGTCCTAAATGCAAACTCCGATGATCGGCTTGATAAAATTCAGCCTTAGATAGATCCTAAATAGAGACGGGTAGAGACAATAAAAAACCGACATCCTCCTGTCTAGAAGCTTGTCGGCCAGTCGTGTGTTCCCTGTTGATGACTCGGCTAAAGTTGAGTCTCCTGTATTATGTGTGAACATTTTCACTGAGAAAACATTTTTGATCACAGGATCGATGTGACATTGATCATTGACAACTTCAAATAGATAGGTTCTTGGAGAGATAACCTCTTGTTTTTCATTTTAGACGAGTAATTTTACTTAAAAAGTGTTTATGTCATTTTTCATCTTCCGTATTAATACTGTTTTATAAAGGAATTTTCAACTTGTGTCCCTTTGTGACGACTTTGTGTAGGGATAGAATATGCGATTGGGGTGTGTGCTCAAGCGATCGGACAAAAACGCTCAACAACTCGAACAAATACTTCCATCCCGATCGCAAGTGCCGTCTCATCAATATTGAACTGGGGATGGTGATGGGGAAAGATCAATCCTTTTTCAACATTCGATGACCCAACAAAAAAATAGCAGCCTGGAACCGCATTCAGGAAGTAAGAAATATCTTCTCCGCCCATCGTTTGGCAATGAGGCGTGACGCTCTCGGGCTGTGATACAGATGGGGTTGTAGACTGAAGGGGCTGGATCCCCATCTGTGCCCAATCTTCAGCGCACGATCGGACCAAGGCCGTAATCGTTGAATCGTTGATGACGGGTGGGTAGAGCTTGCGGTAGTTGAGCTGGTAGGTTGCGCTGTGCATCGTGCAGACGCCACTAATAATTTGTTCAATGCGACGATCGAAGTAGTCTGCATACTGAGGTTTAAAGTATCGCACCGTGCCACTGATTTTGGCGGTATCTGCGATGACATTGCAGGCGGTTCCGGCATGGAAGGTGCCCACGGTGACGACGGCAGAGTCGATCGGGTCGAGGTTACGGGCGACGATGGTCTGGAGGGCGGTGATAATTTGGGCGGTGATGACAATGGAGTCTATGGTTTGTTGGGGAATGGCTCCGTGGCCGCCGCGCCCGAGAATCGTGCAATCAAAGGTTTCAACTGCCGCCATGAGTGCGCCTTCGCGAACGCCAAGGGTTCCGATCGGAAGCTGTTGCCAGAGATGCAGGCCAATCAGCGCATCGACGTCAGGGTTATGCAAAGCCCCGGCTTCGATCATGGGCTTTGCGCCACCGGGACCTTCTTCTGCGGGCTGAAAAATAAACTTCACGGTGCCCGAAAAGGTATGACGATGGGTATTAAGATAGTGGGCGGTGCCGAGGGCTATCGCAACGTGGCCGTCATGGCCGCAGGCGTGCATTTTGCCGGGATGTTTAGATTTATAGTCGAGGTCGTTTTCTTCGTGAATGGGGAGCGCATCCATATCGGCCCGAATGGCGAGCACTGGTCCGGGACGATCGCCTCGGACGAGGGCTACAATTCCCGTTTTGGCGATGCCGATTTCGTGGGGAATGTCCCATTGGGTGAGCTTTTCATGAATAAACTGCGCCGTCAGGGTTTCGGCAAATCCCAGTTCGGGGTGCTGATGGATTTGTCTGCGCCAGGTCATGACTTGGGGATAGAGCGATCGAAGGGCTAATCGAACGTTTTGAAGGGCTTGGGCAGCGGCTTGGGCAGCGGGAAAGGTGGAAGCAACCATGGATTTATCGTTTCATCTGAATGCCTCCAATTCTGACACTTCTCACTGTAAAATTCTTACTCCAAAAGTCTCACTTGAATCTTCGACCATGCCCAGTAAAATAATAAATGAGTCCTTACGGTTTGGCGTTGGCCCTTTTTGCATGTACATCGATCTTGGTCCCTTCGCATTTGAAATTGATCCTGCTGCGATCGCAGGGGCGGCTCTGTGGTCCATGGGTCTATACTTAGGCCTGTCTCCCCAAGCGGGATCGCTCACCGAGCGCATCACTATTTGGATGGGCAATGCGGAGCGATCGCTTTACGCCACCCAAAAGGAGTTTGATGACAGCCGAACGGTTCGCGAAGCCCAAAACACGTTTTATTCGTCGCTGTTGAGTGTAATTCCCTTTTTGGTGGTGGGGACGGTGCTGAGTTTGGTGGTGAATGTGAGTTTGGGGGAGGATTGGGTGTTTAGTGGAGGATTGCTGACGGTGTTGACCTGTGGTGTGTACGATCTCGGTCGCCGTAATGATTTTTTTAATGACGAGGATGACGACGAGGATGAAGATTAATGGATTCTCAAAAAATTTCCGTCAAACTGCTCACGCGATCGCTGATTACAACGCTATGTGATGAAGCTCTAGCTTCCGATCGTAAACGTAAAAATTACAACTTTCATGAACATGCTGAAACGGTCCAGCGATTTCTAAATGTATTGCAGCTGGGAACGTATGTCCGTCCGCATCGTCATGTCAGACCGGGGAGTGTGAACGGGTTTGAGTTCTTTCTGGTGTTGCAAGGTTCGATCGGAATGGTCCTGTTAGATGATGACGGAAATGTGTTGCGTTGCGAGAAGTTAGAAGCGCGGGGTGAACAGTATGGGATTGAAATTCCAGAGGGAATCTATCACACGCTAGTGGTGCTGGAGCCAAATTCGGTGATCTTGGAACTGAAAGAGGGTCCGTATCAGCCTGCGTTGGATAAGGATTTTTTGCATCGATTTCCGGCGGAAGGGCGGGTTGAGTGCGGCGATTATGTTAAGACGTGGGAAGCGTTGTTTTAAAGCCGTTTATAGGAATAAGAAGCCCCCAGAATTGGGGGCTGGGGGGCCTCCGGTAGATTCGTATTCCCAATCATGCGACCGCCCGTCCTATTCGATCGGTTTGACGCTCATAATGCCCAGGGCGTCGGTCGGCAGGTACTTTTGGGCGGCGTTTTGGATGTCTTGGGGAGTGATGGCGCGAATCCGATCGGCGTAGCTAAACGCAGGTTCGAGGTCTCCCATCAGGGCATGGTAATAGCCATACAGGTTGGCACGATCGCTAGGGGTTTCGTTGCTAAAGATGAAATGGTTCGCCACTTGGGTGCAGATTTTTTCGAGTTCTTTGGGATGGACTAACTCGTTTTGTAGCACCTTGATGTGGCCAAGCAGGGCACGCTCAACTCGATCGATATTTTCAGTGGGCAAGTTCGCCGAAAGGGTAAACAACCCTTGATATTGATGGCTCATGTTGCTTGCTCCTACGCCAGAAACTAAGCCCTGAGTCTCTCTCAAATCCTGCACCAACCGTGCTGTGCGGCCCTGACTCAGAAGACTCGCAATGATATCGAGCGCGTAGGTTTCATCAAGGTTAACTAGTCCCGGCACGCGCCAAACCAGCATGAGCCTTGCCTGTTGAAGCGTTGGATCGTCGTAGCTGCGCCGCTCGATCGTGGTAAACACCGTCTCAGGGGCAAAGTTTCGAGGCCGATTCCCGTTCCGGGAGGCTGCGCCAACGGTGGCGGTAGGTGCGGACCAGCCGACTTGGTTAAGGCTTTTCTCGACGGTTGCAATAAGTTGATCGACGGGAAGATTGCCCACAGCGACAGCGGTGATGGCACTGGGGTGATACCACTTTTGATGGAAGGCTTGCATTTGAGACGGCTTCAGGGTCTCGATAACGCTTGTGGGTCCAAGGACGGGGCGATGATACGGGAGAGTCTGGAAGCCTAAATTAGAAAGCCGTTGGTAGTTGCGACGACGGGCGTTGTCGTCCGATCGACGGATTTCTTCTAGAACGACGTGACGTTCGCGATCGAAGGGATCAGCGTCGATCGTGGGATTCAGCAACACATCAAGCTGGAGGGGGGCAAGGTCGGCAAAATCCTGGGGCGCGGTGGTGATGTAATAGTGGGTGTAATCCTGACTGGTGGCGGCGTTGGTTATGGCTCCTCGGGCTTCGATGCGGGCTTCAAATTCGCCGCTTTTGAGATTTTGGGTGCCTTTGAAGATCATGTGCTCCAAAAAGTGCGCCATACCGTTAATCTCGTCACTTTCTAAAATCGACCCCACATTAAGCCAGAGGTTGAAGTTGACGGCATCAACAGGAAGCTGCTCGGCAATGATAGTCATGCCGTTGCTGAGGGTATGGAGGGTGGGGGCGTTTAGACGATTCCCGTTCTGGGAGGCTTGAATCGTGGCTGAGGGGATGGAGTTGGGGCGCAAAGCTGAAGTCATTCGTGGCCTTTGTGTTAGGAGGTGTGAGGATGCGAGTGGTTTCATTTTACCGGGTTATCTTGCGAAATGTTGGGGGTTTTGGGGGCTACTAGAATAAAGTCTGATACTAGAGGATGAATCCATGGACAGCTTTGTACTGGATGTTAGAAATATTTTTGAGTTATCCGATGAGCAGTTCTATCAACTCTGTCGTCGGCATCCTGAGATTCTTTTTGAGCGTAGTGCCAGTGGAGAGCTAATTATTATTCCTCCAACAGGTGGTGTTTCCGGGAATCGGAACTTTAGTTTGACGACACAACTGGGACGATGGGTCGATCGGCATCCTGAGTTGGGAGTGGGCTTTGATTCTTCGACTTGTTTTAAGTTGCCGAGTGGGGCTGTTGAGGTACTGATGAGTCCGCTGGAAGTGGATTGTTCTGCGGTGCTTCCAGGGTTTGTGCTTAAGTTGACCAGCACTTTATTAGGATAAGAATTCTCTTTCTGAAAACCGCAGGAGAATAAAATACCAAGTCTAGATTTTGCCAATACTCCATGGAGCCGATCGTTCCCACACATAAGCCCAACAAGATTGCTAAACTACTAACAGGTCCAATCAGCTTAGAACGAGACCATGGCACTCTATCCCCTTCAAGATCGCTACATCAGCCTCCTCACCGACTTTGGCTTCAAACGCATCTTCGGCACCGAACCGAACAAACGTCTGCTCATCGACTTCCTCAACACTATCCTCCCCGCCCATCATCACATCCAGGATCTCACCTTCAAAAACACCGAACAGCTTGGTAGCACGACCATTGACCGCAAAGCTATTTTTGATATCTATTGTCAAGCTCAAAACGGCGATCGTTTCATCGTCGAAATTCAAAAAGCCAAGCAAAACTTCTTCAAAGACCGCAGCATTTACTATGCCACCTTCCCCATCCAAGAACAAGCAATCAAAGGTGAATGGAACTACGAACTAAGCGCCGTCTATACCGTCGGAGTTCTCGATTTTATTTTTGACGATCATAAAGACGACGACACCTGTCTCCATGTTGTCGAACTCAAAAATCAACGTTGCGAAGTCTTCTACAAAAAGCTTAAATTCATTTACATCGAACTCCCAAAATTCAACAAATCTCTCGACCAACTCGACAGTCATTTTGACAAGTGGATGTTTTTGTTGCGACACCTTGCTGAGCTGACCGATCGACCCCAACCACTCCAAGAAGGAATCTTTCCAGAACTGTTTGCTGCCGCTGAAATTGCCAACTTCTCCCCAACCGAACAGGAAACTTACCAAAATAGTCTCAAATATTACCGCGACATGAATAATGTCGTTGATACCGCACGACAAGAGGGCATTCAAAAAGGCATTCAAAAAGGCATTCAAAAAGGCATTGACCTCGAACGATCGCGTGTCCTAGAACGACAACGATCGCTCTTGCTGCGTCTGCTTTCCCGCAAGCTTGGAGAACTTCCTGACTCGGTGAAGAGCCAGATTGGGCAGATGTCAGTCGATCGGTTGGAGTTGCTCAATGAGGAATTTATTGATTTTACGAACTTGGATGATTTGATTCAGTGGCTCGATCGAATCTAGACTTCGTTAGAGTTGCTTTGGGAGCGATCGCTACTTCTCCGGATGTTAATCTATAGATTTAGCGAATTACCCGACTCTATATCCGATCGCATCAATACTCTATCCATTCGTAAAATTGAGGCTCTCAGCGAAGCCTTATTCGATTTTAAAGCGATCGAAGACCTAACAACCTGGCTAGAGACTCACTCAGGCTAAAGACACATGTGCTCGATCGCCCCAGAACTAGACCCCATTAGCCATCACTCAAGGAGACTCACAATGCGATCGCACATCATCACATCAGGATTAGCAATTGCATTAGCGTTCTCAGGGGTGATCGCTCCAGTAGTGGGACAACCGATCCGATCGATCGGACGATCGCACAGGTGGATAAAACGAGTGAACTCGATCGGGCTATTGTAGAAGGAACTCGATTATTTAAAGAAGGTAGCGCGGAATCCTTGAGAAAGGCGATCGGTCAGTTTGAGAAAGCATTAGAGTTAGCGCGATCGGCTCAGGCAAAAGATAAGCAAGCACTTTCGCTATTAGCTTTGGGCAGACTCTACGACGTATTGGGCGAAAAGCAGAAAGCACTGGACTATTACAATCAAACCTTGCCACTTTATCGTGCCGTGGGCGATCGGGGCGGAGAAGCGACGGCCCTAAACGATATCGGTGTTGTCTACGACGATTTGGGCGAAAGGCAGAAAGCGCTGGACTATTACAATCAAGCCTTGCCACTTTATTGTGCCGTGGGCGATCGTAAGGGTGAAGCAATCACCCTTGATAGTCTCGGTAAGTAGGTAGCGCTAATTAAACTTACAACGGTTTCAAGCTGAGTAGGGGTTTCAGGTCATCCTGTTTTATGTTTAATTCACCTCACCTACTTATTATTCTTAACTCAAAGCAACCCGACGTCTCGATCGTCTTCTACAAACAATCCGTCAACCTCTACGAAGCCCTCCGCAAAGACATTCGTAAACTCCCCCGCGAAACCCAAGAAACCTACCTGATCGAAAACTACAGCGTCACCAACATCCTTGCCGCCAGCGTCACCAACACCGACGATCGCCTCCCCAAAAATCCCACCATCCTTGGCTTCGGACTCTCCCAAAGCACCACACTCACCAACCCCACCCGCAACTTCGGCTCCCTCCCCTTCGTCCCCTACGAACTCGACGCCATCATCCAGCCCCCCGCCAAAACCTCCGGCATCTTCCCCGGCCAAAAGTGGCTCGACCAAGACTTCACCCTCGATCGGCTCACCACCGGACTCCTAGACAAACCCAACATCCTCCACATCGCCACCCACGGCGAATTCCTCGACACCAACCCCAAAGGTTCCTACCTCGTCCTCGGCGACAACACCGCCTACCCCATCTCCCAAATCCAAAACTTGCGTAACCCTTAGCAACGTCCACCTCGTCGTCCTCAGCGCCTGCGAAACAGGCAAAGGCGGACGCGATCAATACGGGTCAGAAATTGCAGGAATCGGAGCCTACTTCCTCGGCGACCAAAGCCGAGTCAAATCAGTACTCGCCTCCTTCTGGAAAGTCAACGACCCCGCCACCAGCCTCCTTATGTCCGAATTCTACAAAACCCTCCCAAAACCTCTCCCACCCCTACTACTGGGCACCCTTCATCCTCATCGGCAACAGCCGATAAACCACCTCCAACCCCCAATTCTGGGGGCTATGAATTTCTTGCTCCCCCAGAATTGGGGGCGGGGGCAGTTCGCCAGGATTAACTACACTGCGATCGCAACATAACGCCCTAATTGATTCCCACATTGCTGAAAAACGTAATGCACCGCTCCAAACAGCGCATCCAAATCATAAATTGAATACGGGACAACATGTCGAGTAAACCGATCGCCCTCCAACTTCCCAAACTGCCAAGTCCTCCCATTTGATGCAATCCCAAAAACAACGATCGGAGCCTCTTGATTTAACCGTTGCGCCGCAATCATTTTCGAGAGACATTGCGCCCAAGCCGCTTCAAAATTGTCCAGTTTGGCTTCGACCAGTAGTAGATAGGGTTTATCAAAAACCACCTTACCCAGAGGCGATCGACGGGCAAGGATGTATTCGGGAAACCCCGTCAGCCGATTATCAAATGTTAGCGCTTGATGACTCCAGAGAATGAAATCTTGACGATAGATTTCCCACACTTCCTTCATAACCGGATAAATCAAATTCTCACAAATTGCATACTCAGAATTATCCACCATGCCATCCCGTAACATCAGCGCCAAATCCTCCCGAAAATAATCAGGAATCTGAAACGCAAGATTTTCCACGAAATCATCTTCGCAATATCGCACTTGAAACTCTTGCAAGACTACACCGGATCGTCTTAAACTCGCTCAAGGACATGATTCATCTTAAATCGGATTCTTGATCAGTCTAACGGTTTAAACCGCCCACTACCCAAACAACCGATCGATCGCACATCTAAAATTCGGTAACAGCGGCGAAGTCAAAACCTCTCCCACCAGTAACGTTTCCACTAATTTTAAAATCACCGACTGTCGCCGATACACCTCCACCTGCCGCACCCGCCAATTCAAAATCCAATACTCCTGCACCCCACGTTCAGCATAGAGCTTCAGCTTCATTTCCCGGTCACGCCGTTCATTCTCAGCCCCCGCCGACAACACCTCTACCATCAACTCCGGTGCGATCGTCAAATGTCCCGATTCATCCAGTCCTGACAACAACCGCTCACGACTAATCCACACCACATCCGGAATCACATTATCCGCATCACTAAAAATCAATCCCGGCGCTTGCACCGACTCGCCCAATTCCGTCTCCAAGGACCAATTTCTCAGTTCAGCATGAGCATTCCCACAAGCTCGCTGATGTCCCCAATGCGGTGCCCGAGTCACAAGGAGTTCTCCATCAATAATTTCATAACGATTGCTACTTTCCGGCAACAAATCCACATCAGCTCTGTTCCACCGGATCCGCTCTTCAGTTAAAAGTGAATTCATAAGAACTTCGGAAATAGGATACGAGTTAATTATATAAGCCTTATCCTAAAAAGAACGCTGTCAAACCCTGCGCAACCCCATGACCTTATCCCTTTACTCAACCCTCCAAAAACTCACTCCCACCGGATGATCGAAACCCGTCCTCCTCCGCGCTGCCGATCGATATCTCCAAACCCACTCCGAAGACCCTACCCAGCTTTTCGAGAGCCAAGATCCGATCACCCATTTCTGCCTGCGCTGCTTTATCTCCCACACGATTGTCACCACCGTCCGCAGCCTCGTGAACCAATACGGCACCAACTATCACTTCAGAGAAGAAGACCTCCTCCCGATCGTCCTTGACGACGACGGAACCCTCATCCCCAGCGTTGGCGTAGCCTCTCTTTTGGAGAATCGCTCCCTTGACGACCCTACTCTCCAACTTCCCCTAGAATCCGAACTCCCTGAAGACCCCAAGACCTCACCCAAATCGACTTCCTGACCCAATACCGTACTGCCCTCCAAGCCTATTACTGCGAACAACTTGCCATGGGCGACATTGCCATCCTGATTAGGGTACGCGGTCAAGATGTTAGGCGATTCCCACAGAAAAGACTACCGATTAGCAGGTTGGATCAAGATATCCTATTTAGGTAATTCTGGATTACGTTCCAATCTATCTTCAACATCACGCATTTCCTG
>ENA-OBIO01000498-OBIO01000498.1-metagenomes-genome-assembly--contig:-NODE-498-length-20446-cov-4.85999_pt1 | contig 20446 bp, 17 predicted proteins | sample MGYA00153383_OBIO01 | MGnify analysis MGYA00153383 | reverse complement strand
GGCCGTCGCCCCCGCCGGAGCGGCTCGTCGAGGAGGACCGGGCGCTGCAAGCCATGCTGACCTGGTCGCGCGCCGGGGTGGGCGCGCTGGTGAAGCTGCTGCAGGGCAGCGTGTTCTCGCGGCGCACCACGGTCGCACTGGACGATCTGCCGACCTGGGGCGGCGGCGACCTGTACGACACCGTTGTCGGCCGCATGCAGGACGCCGGGCATGACGTCCTGGTCCAGGTGCACCCGTCCGAGGGCGAGGCCGTCGCGGCCAAGGTCCTGGTCAGCGAGATGGAGTGCGAGACGATGTCGTACGCGCGGCTCGGGGAGCGCGGCGTGCGCCGGCTGCTCGATCGTGACGAAGGGCTGACCGCGATTGGGGCCGACCCCGGTGGCTGGGCCGAGGTGCACCTCACCGCGCAGGCGCAGGAGCGGCTGGGCGGACCGGCGTGGTTCGACCGGGAGGGCGCCCGGCGCCGTGTTGGCCCGCTGTACCCGCTCTACCGGGAGCCCGGCCGGCACGTCGCGGCCCAGGTGCTGTCCCGATGACATCTGTGCAGGCGCCCGGAACAGCGGCCACCGGTCTCGAGCCGGAGAGCGCCCAGGCCGCGCGGCGCGACCTGCCGGCCTCTGTTGCCGTGACCGCCGCATGAGCGCCGACACGCGGCTGCGTTACGCGTACAACACCAACGGCCTGGCGCACCACCGCCTCGACGACGCGCTGTCCCTGGTGGCCGACTCCGGTTACCACGGCATCGCCCTGACGCTCGACGTGCACCACCTCGATCCGTTCGCGCCCGACGCCATGGCCCAGGCTGAGCGGCTGCGCGGGCGGTGCGACGCGCTGCGTCTCGAGGTCGTCGTGGAGACCGGGGCGCGCTACCTGCTCGACCCCCGCGCCAAGCACGAGCCGACGCTGGTCACGGCCGATCCGCAGGGGCGGGCGCGCCGGCTGGAGTACCTGCGGCGGGCCTGCGACCTGGCCGATGTGCTCCGGGCCGAGGCCGTGAGCCTGTGGGCGGGCGTTCCCCGTACCGGCGTCGACCGCGAGCAGGCATGGGGCTGGGTCACCGACGGGATGCGCGCACTGGTCGACAGTCACGGGCAGGCGCCGTACGCCATCGCCGTGGAGCCTGAGCCGGGGATGCTCGTCGAGGACGTCGACGACTGGGCCCGGCTGCACGCACTGGTGCCGCAGATCGCGCTGGCCCTCGACACGGGCCACTGCGTCGTGAGCGGCGGGCATCTGCCGCAGGACGCGGTACGCGCCTTCGCGCCGCACCTCGGCGCCGTCGCCATCGAGGGCATGCGCCGCGGGGTGCACGACCACCTGCCGCTCGACGAGGGCGACGTGGACCTGCCCGCGGTGCTCGAGGCGCTGGTGGACGTCGCCTACGACGGGCTGGTCTCGCTGGAGCTCTCGCGCGACAGCCACCGCGCCCACGAGATGGTGCCGCGCTCCATGCGCACGCTGCTGGCTGCGGCCGGATGAGGATCTGCTTCGTCAGCCGCCGCTACTGGCCGGCGGTCAGCGGGATGAGCGTGTACGCCGAGAACCTGTTGCGCGAGCTCGTGGCGCTCGGCCATGAGGTGGTGCTCATCGGCCAGTACCGGGACGACGAGCTGGGCACCCGCGTGTACGGCGGTGGCCCGCCGCCGCCCGAGCGCGTGCCCGCAGGGGTCCGCGCCGTGGGCGTGCCGAGCCGCGGGGAGGCGGTGGTCCCCGCCGACTTCGAGGGCGACGTGGACGAGTTGGTCGCCACCATCGTGGGGCTGCACGAGCAGGAGCCGTTCGACGTGCTGCACGCGCAGTACGGCTACCCGCCGGGGCTCGCCGTGCTGCTCGCGGCCCGGACGACGGGCCTGCCGACCGTGGTGAGCATCCAGGGTGGCGATGGTCACTGGGTGGGTACGTGCTGCACGACCCACCGCGATGCGATGCGTACGGTCCTTGACCATGCCGGCGCCGTCCTGATCGGCAGCGACAGCTTCCGCGACGAGGTGGTCGGCCACCTGGGAACCGATCCGGGCCGCTTCACCGTCGTGCCGGGCGCGACCGACGTCGAGCACTTCACGCCGGGGGACCGGCCGCTGGGCGCCCTCGCCGATCCGCCGGTGCTGCTGTTCCACGGCCGCGTCGACCGGCGCAAGGGCGTGCTGGACCTGCTGCAGGCGCTGCCCGACGGGGTGCGGCTGGTCGTGTCCGGGATCGGCCCCGACCTCGCCGAGGCGCGCAAGCAGGCCGACGGCCGGACGACCTTCCTGGGGTACGTCGCACCGGACGACGCCCCCGCGGTCTACCGCAGCGCGGATGTGTTCGTCAGCCCGACGTACAGCGAGGGCTTCAGCAACACCATCCTCGAGGCGATGGCGAGCGGGCTGCCCGTCATCAGCACCCGCAGCGTCGGGGTCATCGACTGCCTCACCCATGACGTCAACGGGCTGCTGCACGAGCCGGGCGACGTACCGGGGCTGCGGCTGCTGCTCGAGCAGGCGCTGTCGGACTTTTCCTTGCGTTCTCGCCTGGCGACGACGGCGCTGGCCGAGGTCCGTACGCGCTACTCCTGGCCGGTGCTCGCGCGCTCGGTGGACGCGGTGTATGCCGAGCTGCGGGGGACGTCGCCCGACCTGGCGTGGGAGGCGCCCTCCGGAGTCGATCCGTCGTGCCGGTTCCGGGCGGCGGCGCACCTGTTGTGAAGGTCGGTCGGTGAGAGTTCTCGCGATCAGCCCGCACCTCGATGACGCGACCTTCTCGGTCGGCGGGACGCTTGCCCGTCTCGCGGACGGCGGCCACGAGGTGGTGGTCGTCACCTGCTTCACGCGCAGCGTGCAGGCCCCCACCGGCTTCGCGCTCGCCTGCCAGACCGACAAGGGACTCGGGCCGGACGTGGACTACCTCGCCCTTCGCCGCCAGGAGGACTGCGCCGCGATCGCCCTGCTCGGCGCGCGGCCGGTGCACCTGGACCTGCCGGAGGCGCCGCACCGCGGCTACGACAGCGCGCCGGAGCTGTTCGCGGGCGTGCACCCGGACGATGAGGCGTGGCGCGAGGTGAGCGCGCTGCTCGCCGACCTGGCCGCGGACCTGTGGCTCGCCCCGCAGGGTCTCGGCGGCCACGTCGACCACCTGCAGGTACAGCGGGCCGTCGCGGGCCTGGCCCGGCCGACGGCCTGGTGGCGCGACAGCCCCTACGTGCTCCGCGACCCGGCGGCCCGGCCCGGCCCGCACCTGCCCGCGGGTCTCGTGAGCCGCGAGCTGCCGCAGGACCGGGCGCGGCGGGCCGACGCCTGCGCCTGCTACGCCACCCAGCTGGGCTTCCAGTTCGGCGGCCCCGAGGCGATGCGCGTCGCGCTGGCAGACCTGCCCGAGCCGCTGCTCGCCGACCCTGCGGCGGCGGCCCTGCTTGATGGGTGACCGCGCGGGCCGACTGGACGTACTCGGACGTGCCAGCCTGCTTGCGCCTGCAACCGTCGTGGTCCGCACACCAGATCCGGGGCGGGACCACCCGACTGGTCCGGTGACCGCATGGCAGGACTCCCGGCCGACGACTGACCGTCCGCGCCGCCAGGGGCGTGGGCACGGGTGACGGTGCAGGGTTGGTACTTCCGGCTTCAGCCGGCGTGACGTCCCCCGCGGGTGGCCTTGACCTGGCCGCCGACGGGTGGCAGCCCGACGGTCAGGCGGTGCGCGCGTCGCGGGCGACGGCGTCTGCCTCGCGCGAGTAATTCGGGTCGGTGGTCAGCCGGCTGCGCCGCGCGCCGTACAGGAAGTAGACGGCGAACCCGATGATCATCCAGACGAAGAAGCGGATCCACGTGGCGGCCGGCAGGTTCAGCATCAGGTAGGAGGAGGTCAGAATCGCCAGAACGGGAACGACGGGGACGCCGGGGCAGCGAAATGCCCGCGTGAGGTCAGGCCGCCGGCGCCGCAGCACCAGGACGCCGACGGCCACCAGTATGAACGCAAACAAGGTGCCGATGTTGACCAGCTCGGCGAGCTCGGACAGGGGCACGAAGGTGGAGATCACCGCCACGACGACTCCCGTCGTGACGGTGGTGCGCACGGGCGTGCCGGTGCGCTCGTTCACTTTGGAGAACATCGGCGGCAGCAGCCGGTCTCGGCTCATGGCGAAGAAGACCCGGCTCTGACCCAGCATCAGGATCATCATCACGGTGGTGAGGCCGACCAGGGCACCGAGCGAGATCATCGTGGCGAAGCCGGGCTTTCCCACCGAGCGGAACGCCGCCGCCAGCGGAGCGTCGACCTTGATGTCGGTGTACTTGACCATGCCGGTCACCACCAGCGACACGGCGACGTACAGCGTCGTGCAGATCGCCAGGGAGCCAAGGATGCCGATCGGCATGTCCCGCTGCGGCTCCCTGGTCTCCTCGGCCGCCGTGGCGACGATGTCGAAGCCGATGAACGCAAAGAACACCAGTGCCGCACCGGTGAAGATGCCAGTGATGCCGAACGATCCAGGAGCGAAGCCGAGATCCTGCAGCAGCGACGGCACGCTCGTGGCCCCCGCGGCGGGCGGGGACCCGGCCGGCGGGATGAACGGGGAGTAGTTGGCCGTCTTGATGTAGAACAGGCCAGCCACGATCACGAAGAGCACCACCGCGATCTTGATCGTCACCATCACCAGGTTCACCCGGGAGGAGACCTTGATCCCCAGGCAGATCACGCCCGTGAGGATGAGGACGATCGCGGCTGCGACGAGGTTGTGCCCGGAGCCGTAGGCATAGGCGGGGATGGTGATCCCGGCCTGCTTCATCACGTCAGCGAAGTATGTCGACCAGCCAACGGCGACCGTGCTGGCCCCGAGCGCGAGCTCGAGGATGAGGTCCCAGCCGATGATCCAGGCCACCAGCTCGCCGAGGCTGGCGTAGGAGAAGGTGTAGGCCGAGCCGGCCACCGGGACCGTGCTGGCGAACTCGGCGTAGCACAGCGCGGCGAGCGCGCAGGCGATGCCGGCGAAGACGAACGACAAGGCGACCGCCGGCCCTGCCTGGACTCCCGCGGCCTTGCCGGTCAGCACGAAGATCCCGGTGCCGATGACGACTCCGACGCCGAACACGGTCAGGTCCAGCGCGCCCAGCCGTTTGCGTAGTTGATGGTCCGGCTCTTCGGTGTCCCGGATCGACTGCTCGATCGTCTTGGTGCGCCACACGTTCATCCAGGCCCCCTCGCCGTACCCGCTGGGTGGTCCGCCTTCGTCCGGGCCGACCTCGCCGTTAACGAGGAGTTCCCTACCGCGGGTGAGACCTTGCCACAGGGTGCGCGGACCTGACCGGAGGCAGCGCCGGGAACGGCACCGCGGCCACGGGTGCCGTTGATGAGAGTCGCCGGCTGCTCGGGCATCTGGCAGTACGCATCGAGCACGCCACAACGCGCCGCTTCCTCGAACATCGACTCTCGTTGATGCGTCACCTCGTGGAGCTCGATCAGCCGGACGCGGACTGCATCAAAGACCATGCCGCCGGACAGGTCGCCGCCGCGAGCCACGTGGCTGCGGATCGCGACGATCGCCTCGACGGTCTCGTGCAGGCGCTTCGCCGTCGCCAGAGCCCACAGGGCGATCGCGTGGGCGAGCGGCCGGTCCGAGGGTCTGCCTGAGACATGCCGATATCGATCGACAACGTCGACCCTGGGCCCGTTGACGGTGATCTGTCTCACTCTTACCTTGGGCAACGCGGCAGCAACGCGGCGGCCGGCGGACAGAGTGGAGTCGACGTGACGGAACGCTTCAAGCCTCGAACCCTGGCGGGTGAGCTGGCCGCGGAGTTCGCAGGAACTCTGATCCTCATCCTGTTTGGGGTCGCCGTCGTGGCCCAGGTGGTCGCCGGCGGCATCGGTAACCACGACAGCATCGCCTGGGCCTGGGGCCTGGGCGTGACCTTCGGCGTCTACGTCTCGGCCAGGATCAGCGGGGCGCACCTCAACCCCGCCGTGACCGTGACGCTGGCGCTGTTCCGGGGATTCTCCTGGAGCAAGGTGGCGCCGTACGCCCTGGCGCAGACGCTTGGCGCCTTTGTGGCCGCGCTCCTGGTGCGCTGGAACTACACGGAGGTCATCGCCAAGTTCGACCCCGGCCACACGGTCAAGTCGCAGGGGATCTTCTCCACGCTGCCCGGCAACGGCTCACTGCCGGTCGGCACCGGCGGCGCTCTGCGTGACCAGGTCATCGGCACCGCAATCCTGCTGTTCTGCATCCTGGCCGTCACCGACGCCCGCAGCTCCGCGCCGGCCTCGAATCTCGGCCCGTTGATCGTCGGGCTCATCGTCGTCGCCATCGGCTTCGCCTGGGGCACCGACGCCGGTTACGCCATCAACCCGGCCCGCGACTTCGGGCCCCGGCTCGCCAGCTTCTTCACCGGCTACGGAGGAGCCTGGCGCGACCAGACGGGCTCGCTGTACTTCTGGGTTCCGATTATCGGCCCGCTGATCGGTGGTCCGCTCGGCGCGGGCCTGTACGAAGTCCTGATCGGCCGGAATCTGCCGGTCGACGACGCCGGACAGGAGCCCGGCCGCGAGACGACCGACCCCGATGCCCATCACCACGTGCACGACCATGCGCAGGGCCTTCCGGCCGGCGCCTCCACCGAGCTGAGGAGCGAGACCCGTGGCTGACTTCATCGGCGCCGTCGACCAGGGCACCACCAGCACCCGCTTCATGATCTTCGACCACGCGGGCAACGAGCAGGGCAAGTACCAGCTCGAGCACGAGCAGATCCTCCCGCAGGCCGGCTGGGTGGAGCACAACCCGGTCGAGATCTGGGAGCGCACCGTCGCCGTGATGCGCTCGGCGATGAACGCAAAGGGGCTGTTGCTGACCGACCTGGCAGCCGTCGGCATCACCAACCAGCGCGAGACGACCGTCGTCTGGGACCGCAAGACCGGCCGCCCGTACTACAACGCGATCGTCTGGCAGGACACCCGCACGGACCGCATCGCCTCCGCCCTGGAGCGCGAGGGTAAGGGCGACGTCATCCGCCAGAAGGCCGGCCTGCCTCCCGCGACGTACTTCTCCGCGGGCAAGGTGCAGTGGATCCTGGAGAACGTCGACGGGGTGCGCGCCGCCGCCGAGCGCGGTGACGCCATCTTCGGCAACACCGACAGCTGGGTGACCTGGAACCTCACCGGCGGCATCGACGGCGGGCTGCACGTCACCGACCCGACCAACGCCAGCCGGACCATGCTCATGGACCTCGAGACCCTCGAGTGGGACGACGAGCTGCTGAGCTTCTTCGACATCCCGCGCTCGATGCTGCCGCGGATCGTGCCGTCCAGCGACCCGGAAGGCTTCGGCCGCGTGCGCTTCCAGGACCGCGAGGTGGCTTTGACCGGCGTGCTCGGCGACCAGCAGGCGGCCACTGTCGGGCAGGTCTGCTTCGCTGTCGGCGAGGCCAAGAATACCTACGGCACCGGCAACTTCATGCTGCTGAACACCGGCGAGGAGCTGGTCCGCTCCAAGGCCGGCTTGCTCACCACCGTCTGCTACCAGTTCGCCGGGAGCAAGCCGGTCTACGCGCTCGAGGGCTCGATCGCCGTGACGGGCTCGGCGGTCCAGTGGCTGCGCGACCAGCTCGGCATCATCAGCGGCGCGTCGCAGAGCGAGTCGCTGGCCCGCCAGGTGCCCGACAACGGCGGCATCTACTTCGTGCCCGCCTTCTCCGGCCTGTTCGCGCCGTACTGGCGCTCGGACGCCCGGGGCGCGATCGTCGGCCTGTCCCGGTTCAACACCAACGCCCACCTGGCGCGGGCGACCCTGGAGGCGATCTGCTATCAGAGCCGCGACGTGGTCGAGGCCATGGCCAAGGACTCGGGCGTCACCCTGGACGTGCTCAAGGTCGACGGTGGCGTCACGGCCAACTCGCTGTGCATGCAGATGCAGGCCGACATCCTCGGCGTCCCGGTCAGCCGGCCGGTCGTGGCCGAAACGACGGCGCTGGGTGCGGCGTACGCTGCCGGTCTCGCGGTGGGCTTCTGGAAGGACACCGACGAGCTCCGGGAGAACTGGAACGAGGACCAGCGGTGGACCCCGGAGTGGAATGACGAGCAGCGTGCGACGGGTTACGCAGGGTGGCAGAAGGCAGTCACGCGAACGCTCGATTGGGTTGATGTGCAATGACGCAGACGTTCCCCGCACGACCTGCCCAGCCGAGCAGCGCGCTGTCACCGCAGTCCCGTGACCGCGCCCTCGAAGAGCTGGCCACCGGAGAGCTCGACGTGCTCGTCATCGGCGGTGGGGTCGTCGGGACGGGGTGCGCTCTCGACGCCGTGACCCGCGGCCTGCGCACCGGCCTGGTCGAGGCCCGGGACTGGGCGAGCGGGACGTCGAGCCGCTCGAGCAAGCTCCTGCACGGCGGCCTGCGCTACCTCGAGATGCTCGACTTCGCCCTGGTGAAGGAGGCGCTCAAGGAGCGCGGCCTGCATCTGCAGCGGCTCGCCCCGCACCTTGCCCGGCCGGTCAGCTTCCTCTACCCGTTGAAGCACCGGGCGTGGGAGCGGCCCTACGTCGGGGCCGGTATCGCCCTGTACGACGTGATGGGGATGGTCGGTGCCGGCAAGGTCGCCGGCATGCCGGTGCACAGGCACATGACCAAGCGCAAGGCCCTGCGCGAGGCGCCCTGCCTCAAGCCGGACGCGCTGACCGGCGCCATCAAGTACTACGACGGCCAGGTCGACGACGCCCGGCACGTCATGATGATCGCCCGGACCGCGGCCTCGTACGGTGCGATCTGCGCCAACCGGACCAAGGTCGTGGCGTTCCTGCGACAGGGCGAGCGCATCACCGGCGCCCGGCTGCGCGACCTCGAGACCGGCCGGGAGTTCGACGTCCTGGCCAAGCAGGTCATCAACGCGACCGGCGTCTGGACCGACGAGACGCAGGACATGGTCGGCAGCCGCGGCCAGATCAAGGTGCAGGCCAGCAAGGGCGTGCACCTGGTGGTGCCGCGGGACCGGATCGCCTCCTCGACCGGCCTCATCCTGCGCACCGACAAGAGCGTGCTGTTCGTCATCCCGTGGGGCCGGCACTGGATAGTAGGGACCACGGACACCCCGTGGTCGCTGGACAAGGCGCACCCCGCGGCGACGGCCAAGGACATCGAGTACGTCCTGGCGCAGGTCAACTCGGTGCTGCGCACGCCACTGACCCACGCCGACGTCGAGGGCGTGTACGCGGGACTGCGGCCGCTGCTTTCCGGCGAGTCCGACGCGACGAGCAAGCTCTCCCGGGAGCACGTCGTGGCGCACCCCGCGCCGGGGCTGGTCGTCGTCGCCGGCGGCAAGTACACGACGTACCGGGTGATGGCCAAAGACGCCGTCGACGAGGCCAGCCGGGCCCTGGACGGGCGAGTGCCCGAGTCCGTCACCGAAGATGTGCCGCTCGTCGGCGCTGAGGGCTACCACGCACTGTGGAACCAGCGGCACCAGCTGGCCGCGGACTCCGGGCTGCACGTCGCACGCATCGAGCACCTGCTGCACAGGCAGGGCTCGCTCATCCACGACCTGCTCGAGCTCGTGGCGGCAGACCCGAGCCTCGGCGAGCAGCTCGAGGGCAGTGAGGACTACCTGCGCGTCGAGGTCGTGTACGCGGCATCGCACGAGGGGGCCCGGCACCTTGACGACGTGCTCGCCCGGCGCACCCGGCTGTCGATCGAGACCTGGGATCGTGGGCTGGCCGCGGCCGAGGCGGCGGCCCGGCTCATGGGCGGGGTCCTCGGCTGGGACGAGGACCAGGTGCAGAACGAGATCAGCCACTACGTGCGGCGGGTCGCCGCCGAACGGGACTCGCAGGAGCAGCCCGACGACAAGGTCGCCGACGCCGCCCGGTTGGCGGCCAAGGACGTCGTCGCGACCTGACCGGCGCGTGGATGAGGCTCCGGCCCGGTCAGCCTCCGGGCGGGCCGGGCCGGACCCGGTCCATGCGCCGCTGCGCCGCACCACCCGGAGGCAGACTGCCCCTCGTGACTCCACTGCCACCCACCGGTGCCTACGACCAGTTGCTCACTGAAGGGCTTCTGGCTCGCCTACACGATGCACGGATCGTCCGCATGCCCATCGAGGACGCGGAATCGGCTGATGCCTTGGCTCAGCATCTCGGTCGGCTTATAGGTCACCACCTGAGCGCGATGCCTCCCGCGGCCCGTGTGGGTGAGGCAAACCGGCTGTTGGCGGCGATCAGTCAGGCGGATGCCATCACGCCGGGTCCCGAGCACCTGCTCGCCGTCGCAGAGCGAGAGGCGCCGGGCGTCTGGCGCCTCCTTCAGATCCGGCCGCAGGTGCCACTTTCGAGGCCGGCCCTGCTGACCAACTCCAACGACGATCCCAAGTTGGGTTCCGAGCTCCGCGCTGAGCTTGCCACCGCGGACCGCGTCGACCTCCTTTGCGCCTTCGTCAAGTGGTACGGGCTGCGGGTGCTGGAGGCCGAGCTCGTCGAGCTCCGTGAGCGCGGCGCGCCGCTGCGCGTACTGACCACGACCTACATGGGAGCGACCGACCGCACGGCGGTCGACCGGCTGGTGCGCGACTTCGGGGCTGAGGTCAAGGTCAATTACGAGACTCAGTCGACGCGGCTGCACGCCAAGGCGTGGATGTTTCGGCGCAACAGCGGCTTTGACACCGCGTACGTCGGGAGTTCCAACCTGAGTCGTGCGGCGCTGCTGGACGGGCTCGAATGGAACGTGAAGTTGGCTGGCAGCCACACTCCGGAGCTGCTGGCCAAGTTCGCCGGGACCTTCGAGACGTACTGGCTCGACCCGGGTTTTGTCACCTATAACCCGGACACCGACGGCGACCGGCTCGACGAGGTTCTCGCCATCGCTGGTGGCAGCAGGGATCGTGATCGAACGACGTTTGGCGTCTCGGGGCTGGACGTGCGGCCCTACCCGCACCAGCAGGAGATTCTCGACCGGCTCGAGGTCGAACGCGAGGTCCACGATCATCACCGCAACCTCGTGGTGGCGGCCACCGGCACGGGCAAGACCGTGGTGGCGGCGCTGGACTACAAGCGGTTGCGGACCGAGGGGCGTGAGCCGTCGCTGCTGTTCGTCGCTCACCGCCGAGAGATCTTGGAGCAGTCGCTCCGGACCTATCGCGAGGTCCTGGCGGACGCGTCTTTCGGTGAGTTGTACGTCGGTGGCCAACGGCCTGCACGCTGGCGATACGTCTTCGCAAGCATCCAGAGCCTCTCGGCCTCGGTGCTCGCCGATCTCACGCCGGAGCACTTCGAGGTCGTGGTTGTCGATGAGTTCCATCACGCCGAAGCAGCCACCTACCGACGCCTGCTTGGACACGTACATCCGGTTGAGCTGTTGGGGCTGACCGCGACCCCGGAGCGCGCCGATGGTCTCGACGTCCGGAGCTTCTTCGATGGCCGGACCGCCGCAGAGTTGCGCTTGTGGGATGCGCTGGAGGCAGACCTCCTGAGCCCCTTCCACTACTTCGGGGTAGCAGATCCCACTGATCTCTCGCAGCTCGAGTGGCGCCAAGGTGACTACGACATCGCTCAGCTGGAGCGCGTCTTCACCGCCGATGACGCCCGCGTGCGCATCGTGCTGAAGCAGCTCCGGGACAAGGTGCTCGATGTACGTCGGATGCGAGCGCTGGGGTTCTGTGTCTCGGTCGGCCATGCACAATTCATGGCGGAGCGGTTCCGGCTTGCAGGAGTCCCAGCGCTAGCCGTGTCGGGGGACACGCCCCTCGGGGAACGCCGAGAGGCGCTGCTTGCGCTGCGCGAGCGCCGGGTCAACGTGTTGTTCGCCGTCGACCTGTTCAACGAGGGCCTCGACCTGCCCGACGTCGACACCCTGTTGTTGCTGCGGCCTACGCAGAGCGCCACCGTCTTCCTGCAGCAACTGGGCCGCGGGCTGCGGCGTACCGACGACAAGCCGGTCCTGACCGTCCTGGACCTGATCGGGCAGCAGCGCCGCGAGTTCCGGTTCGACCTGAAGTACCGCGCACTCACCGGCACCACGCGCGCGGGCTTGGAGCGCCAGTTGCAAAACGGCTTTGCCTATCTGCCCTCCGGCTGCGAACTCGTGCTGGATTCCGTCGCGCAGCAGACGGTCCTGGACAACGTCAGACGGCAACTCCGGCTGTCTCGGAGGGACCTGGTTGCGGAGGTCCGGTCGTACGGCGACGTGGACCTGCCGACCTGGCTGGCCGAGAGCGGGCGGGAGCTTGCGGACGTCTTCCGTGGTGGCGGCTCATGGACGGGGTTGCGTCGGCTGGCTGGGCTGCCCGCGCCCGATGCTGGGCCGGGGGAGGACAAGCTTTTGCGTCGAGTGGCGTCGCTTGCTCACGTTGATGACGTGGAGCGCGCCGGTGCGTACGACGCGCTGCTCAGCCGCACCGTCGACGTCGAGGCGCTGTCAGGCCGAGAGCAGCGTTACGCCCGCATGCTGTTCTTCTCGCTGTGGCCCAACGGTGGAGGGTTCGACAGCTACCAGCAGGGTTTCGACGCTTTGCTGGAGCACCCTGCTGTCGCAGCCGAGCTGAAGGCGGTGATCGGTCTCGGTGTAGCGAACGCGAGCCATGTGCCGCTGCCGCTGGAGGCGGGGCTGCAGCAGGTGACCATGCAGACGCACGCGAGCTACAGCCGGGAGGAGGTGCTCTCGGCGCTGGACTGGGCTTCGCTGACGCGCAAGCCGTCCTCCTTCGTCGCCGGTGTCGTGTGGTCAGAAGCCGAGCGGACCGATGCGTTCTTCGTCACCCTGCGCAAGACTGAACAGGGCTTCTCGCCGACGACGATGTACCGCGACTACGCGCTGTCGCAGGATCTTTTCCACTGGGAGTCGCAGAACGCGACCTCGGTCAACTCGCCAGTGGGCCAGCGCTACCGGCAGCACAGTCGGCTTGGTTCGCACGTCGTGTTGCTGTCGCGGCCCACGAAGGTGAACGAATGGGGCGGCCCGCAGGCATTCACCTGCCTCGGCCCGGCGGAGTACGTGTCGCACGAGGGCGACCGGCCCATCGCCATCACATGGAGATTGCGTCATCCGCTACCTGCGGATCTGTTCCGCATCGCGTCGCTGGTTGCGTAACGTCGGCTCTTGGCGCCTTGGATGACGCTGTCGCAAGTGCAGGTCTTGCCGGCGCCGCACCGGAACCTGTCAACCTCTTCGGGGCAGTTGATCTGAGCTTTTACTGAGCGGTGGCCTCGCTCTCTGCGGGTTTGTTGATCCAGCTGCTGCCGGGGAGCTTTGGGGTGACGCACCAGCCCGGTGCTGAATGACTGGACGAGGGCGGGGAGACGAGTCCCTGCAATGACGGTGCTGAGAAACCTGGTGCCTGCCGATCGCTTGGTACGAGGCGGAACGCGCCGAGCGCCTGCTCGGTGAGGCGACCGGCCTGGCGATATCGGTCTGTCCTCTCCGGTCATCCTGACCGAAACGGTCATCCCGCAAGTGACCGTCAAGGAGATGCCCGAGGACGTACTCGTCCTCGCCCGCACGGACGTGTCTGGCGGGCTCAAGCGGGCGCCGACACGGATCAGCGCGCAGCAGGTCGACGCCCACTACTCACACGGAGTCGCTCGACGACGTGGACCTGTGCGTAGACAGACGCTCGGCCAGGAGCACTCGCCCGCCGGCATGGGAGGGCGTTCGAGAGGTGGCAACTTGTCGCCCGGGCGGCCCGTCCCCAAGGGCCACCGATGTCGCGTACCCGCTACCTGCTGACGGCTACCCGGACGATCGAGCTGCGGTCGTCACGAGCCGGATCGGAGGGGATCGGGAGTGGCGGGTCTCCCAGGCCTGTTCAGCTGGCCGCTCCGCAGCCGGTCACAGGTGACGGCTTCGCGTTCGTTGTCGTAGGGCGGCCGGGCGAACGTCATCGTGTGGGTGTCCTGCGGCGTGGTGGCCGTGACCTGCAGCTCGCCGGGCCATCTCAGCGTGTCGGGGGTCGCGACGCTGAGAGGGGGCGGTGGCGGCAGCAGCGTGTCCGCGGTGCAGTCGAGCTCCTGGTGCAGGACGAGTGCGCGGCTCGTCCGCGCCGGGATCGGGACAGGGGCGAGGAGCACGAACCCTCCGGCGCTGGCGCCTGTCATGGTGACCTCCCCCGGGCCGTCGTTGCGCACGGCGATCGTCATGTCCAGCACGGCAGTCAGGGACGGAGGCGGGTCAGCCTCGAGCCCGAACCCGTAGGGCCCGTAGGCGGACAGCTGGAACAAGCCAGCCACCCGACGTGTCTCGGCTGCGGCGACGCGCCGCTCCTGGACCTTCACGCCTCCGGCGACGGCCGCACCCGAAACGATGATGACGACGATGCCGAGTCGCAGTCGGCGTCGCGCGGCCGGCGTGAATCGCGGCTCGCGCTCGCTCCCACTGGCGAGGACGTCGGGGGCGGGGTCCTCCCCGGATGTCGGACGCGCCTGCACGTGGCGAAAGGTACGCGCCTCGCCGCGCGACAGAGGCCAGAAGCAGATGCTTGCACCATCAACCGGCTAGCGGTGGCGATGCTTCTTCGCTGTGTTCGGGAGCGGGCTGCTCGATCAGGGGCCGAGCGCTCACAGATCTGCGCAGCCGTGGTGCACGAGCCACGCCGATTTTCACAGCGACGTCGAGGTGCGGCGGCTTTCCTGTGCGCGGGGCGGCCCGCCGGATGTCCGGTCCTGTGGCTGCACGGCACCGACGACAGGGTGTCCTCCGTAGGCAACGCCCAGGACGGGATCAGCAGGTTCGTCAATGTCGGCCGACGCAGAGCTCCGAGTCGTCGAGGGTGGCCAGCACTTCCTCAGCGCGTCGAACCCCGAGGAGGTCAGCATGGCGACGATCGAGTTCATCAAGCGCTGCACGTGACCCGTCCGCTCAGCTGGGCGGAGTCCGGCTTGTTCGGCGAGCAGGCCCGCTGACGGCTCGCAGCGTCGATCACCTCGCCTCAAGGCATCCCCCGGCGCCGGTCCGGGTCATCGACGGTCGCCCGTACTTCACCCATGACGCGTACGCGGTCGAGCTGTCGAAGTCGTCGTGGCGGCTGAGCCCTGCGTCGGCCCCGGTGCCGCCGTCACGTGTGCACGAGCGGAGCAGGATTCGCCGGCACCGTCAGACACGCTGGTGTTCTGTCGCTCGCCGCTTCTGTCCTTGCACTCGCGAGGGTGTAGTCAGAACACCGTCACACCGCAAGACAGTGCACGGATCGGCGAACGTGACATCGCACGCCTTTAGCGCCGAGCCCGCAGAACACCACCCACGCTGACGTCATGGCCAGGTCGTGACGCAGCGGGAGTTGTCGCGCGGAGCGGCCGGTGCGACCAGATGAGCCCCGCGCGGCTCTGGGTGGCTTGCAGTGCATGACGTGGACCAGGCGTGGCGTGGCCGGGCTCCAACGTGCACCAGTCACCGGATCAAGTGAACCGTCAGCGGCAGATCGAGCGCCGCCCAGGCGCGGTCGGCGGTGAGGACCGAGCCCGACGAGCCGCGCAGCGCCAGGGACAGGCAGCACCGGTCACCCAGGGACAGAGCGCGACCCCCCGCGGCACCCCGTAGAGCGCCGGCCAGCTCCGCGTCGCGCTCGGTCAACGGCTCGACCACCACGCCGGCTGCCCGCAGCAGCGGCGCGAGCTGACGGGGGTCGAGGTCCGCGTCCACGAGCTTGCCGACGACCTCCGCAAGGTTGACCGCGCACAGCAGGGCCCCACCCAGCTCACGCTCGACCAGGTCGGCGCCCGGCTCGTCCTGCACGAGCGCGAGCACCGCGCTCGCATCGAGCACCATCACGACGCCGCGACCTCGGCCCGTCGCTCCGCGAGCAGCTCGTCGAGCAACGAGCGCCCCGTTACCGCTCGCGCCAGGCCACGCAGCTGCGCTGCGGCGCGGCGGGGACGCTCGAGTATCAGTCGCTCGTCCTCGATGTGCAGGTGCAGGGCCTCCCCGGGCTGCAGCCCCAGGGCAGCGCGCACCTCCGCCGGGATGACCACCCGGCCCTGCTTTCCGAGCACCACTGTGGCATCCATGTGTAGATCGTGCCACGCCGAGAACCCCTGTGTCACATGCGAGGCAGGGGCTGCGCGCCGGGTGGCCCAACGAGCCCTGCGTCGCACACCGGCCGTTGGTCGCCTCGCCGCGCGGTGGGCCGATCAAGCCGGAGTGACCTCGAGGGCTCACGCGTCGTTCCGGCCAGCAGCGCGACTGCGTCGGCGAGGGCCTGCTGGCTTCGCACCCGGTACGCGAGGAGCTGCCCGCGACGCTGGTCCATCTGGACCGAAGCACGGCCGTCACACCCACCACCTATCTTGGGCCGCTATGGCGACGACAGAGGCAGGTCTGCCAGAGCGCGGTCTCGAGGCGGCGCTGGCTGCCACCGAAGCGCATGTCGAGGTGGCGCAGCGCGAAGCTCTCATGGTGAGCCGCGAACTCAAGACCGCCCGCTCCGCAGCCGCCGGCGGGCAGGTCCGCGACCTGCGCCGGGCCCTCGCGGCCGCGGTCGAGGCGGCACAGTCCCTGGCAGGCGCGGTGGAGGAGGCAGAGGCGTCCTACTCCTTCGACGAGACCGACCACCTGGCCTCGGGTGCGTACGCCCGAGAACTGCTCGACGCGGCTGCGGCCGCGGGGCTCGCCATGGTCCAGGACGACGACCGACTGCTCTGCTACCCCTCGCTGGTGCGACTGCTGCCTGGTGACGCCGCGCTCGACATCGACCGGCGGCGAGAGCGGCGGCTGCGTCCGAGCGTGGTCGTCAGCGTGCTCGCCGCTGCCCAGGCGCGCCCGCCGAAGGGCAAGTCTGCCGCGCTGCTGGAAAGCCTCGCAGCGGCGTACGAGCTGCTTGCCGAACGCCACGACCGGCAAGACCCGGTCCTGCGGCTCGACGAGCTGTGGCAGGTGCTGACGATGCTTCCCGGCGCCGCCCGCGAGTACAGCAAGCCGGAGTTCGCGCGCGACCTCTACCTGCTGGACCAGAGCGGCGTCGTCACGACGCGAAGCGGACGCACCCTGCGCTTCCACGCCAGCAGCGGAACACGGGGCGCCGGGGTGCTCACGACGGTGGCAAGGACCGGTCAGCAGCAGCGCTACTGGGGTGTGTCCTTCAGTGCCCGCTAGGTTGGCGGCCGTGAGCGAGCGATCCGGAGTCCTCGGAGGTGGCAGCCTCGCGGTTCCCGAGTGGACGACGTTCCTCGCCGAGGAGTACCTCGCTGGTTACCTGCCCGCGGGCGGCGCGGCCGTCAAGGTCGCCGTGGCGGGCAGTGAGGACACCGCGAGCCGCTTCACGCGGGCCCTCGGCGCCGCCGCCGACACCTCGGGGTGCCTGTTCGTCTCCGTCTCGGCGGCGCAGACCCGGCTGTCGCAGATCGATGCGCTGTTCTTCGCTGTCGCCCGGGAGCTCGACTGGGACGCGCTGGCCGCCTCGTTCGTCCGCTGCGCCTACGAAGCGATCGCCTTCCCGGCGGGCAAGAGCCTGATCGTGGCCAAGGTCGCGGTCGAGCACGACGTCGACGCCTCCGAGCTCTACCGCAGCGTGCGCCGGCAGCTCGAGCGGACGTTGCTCGGAGACCTGGCCCTGACTCGCGAGCTGCGCAGGGCGGTGCTCCGGCTCGCCCAGGGGCTGCTGAGCGCCACCGAGCTTCAGGCTGACGAACACGACGCGGTTCTGGGCTGGCTGCGCGGCGAGCCGACGTCCATGGCCCGGCTGCGACCGCTGCTCATCTCCGCCCGCATCGGCCGGTCGAACGCCCGGCCGATGCTCGCGTCGCTGGCCCGTCTGCTGCTCGCGGCGGGCTGGCGCGGCCTGGTCCTGCACCTGGACTGCGCACGGCTGGCCGAGAGCCGCCGGCCACCGGTCGAGCAGCGGTCCGGGGTCTACTACTCCAAGGCAGCGGTGCTGGACGCGTTCGAGGTGCTGCGGCAGCTCATCGACGCGACAGACGAGCTGCGCGGCGTCCTCGTGGTGGCCGTCCTGCCGCCTGAGCTGGTCACCGACGAAGGCCGGGGCCTGCCTGCTTACGCGGCCTTGCACCTGCGCGTGGCCGACGAGGTCCGCGACCGCCGCCGGGCCAACCCTTTCGCGGCGCTCGTACGCCTCGAGGTCCGCCTGGAGGCAGTGCCATGACCGGCATGGGCCCGGAGCAGGTCGCCCGCCGACGCGCCGTCGAGGCGCTGCGATCAGGCGTACCGAGCTGGGACGCGGTCAGCGCGCTCGGCTCCGGACAGAGCGAGGCGGAGGACCGCTTCACCGCCCTGCTCGACGGCGCTCAGGAAAGTCGTTCCGGCGGCCTGCTGCTGGGAGCCGGCTTCGGTGCCGGGAAGAGCCACGTGCTGATGCACCTGTCCGCACTGGCGCTGGACCGCGGCTTCGCGGTCAGCTCTGTGGTCGTCAGCAAGGAGACGCCGCTGCACGACCCGGCCAAGGTGCTGCGTGCTGCCGTCGACACGCTGACCGGTCCGGGCCGGATCGGGGGAGTGCTGGCCGACGCCGTCGCCGCCCTCGACCCCGATTCAGCCGGGTACGCGGAGCTGCGCCGCTGGGTCGGCTCGTCAGCGGCCGGCCTCGACGAGCGCTTCGCCGCAACCCTGTTCCTGCACGAGAGGCTGCAGGGCGGCGATGCGCCCGAGGCGCAGGACGTCCTCGACGCCGCGGTGCGTTTCTGGGCGGGCGAGCCGCTGCGCGTACCTGACCTGCACCGGGCGCTCAAGGGCGTGGGCGCCGGCGGGCAGTTCGCCTTCCCGCCCGTACCCGTGCGCGAGCTGGCCCGTCAACGCACCCGCTTCCTGTCGCGGCTGCTGCGTGCCGCCGGCTACGCCGGGTGGGTCGTGCTGTTCGACGAGGTGGAGCTGATCGGGCGCTACTCGCTGCTGCAGCGGGGCCGGTCGTACGCCGAGGTCGCGCGCTGGTCCGGCGCTGCAGGGGAGGACGCGGCTGCGCCACTGGCCACCGTCTTCGCACTGACGGACGACTTCGAGGCCGCCGTCCTCGTCGGCAAGGACGACCGCCACCAGGTCCCGAACAAGATGCGCGACAAGCAGACACCGGAGTGGGCGGAGACAGCCGCGCTGGCCGAGAAGGGGATCCGGGCCCTGCAGCGTGACCTGCTGCTGCTGTCCGCGCCTGATGCCGATGAGCTGGATCGGGCGTACCGCATCGTGAAGCAGCTGCACGCGTCTGCCTACGACTGGTCACCGCCCGACGTGGCTGGGCTCGAGCGGCTCGGGGCGACGCGGATGCGGCAGTACGTCCGGGCCTGGATCAACGCCTGGGACCTCGTGCGCCTCGACCCGGCGTACGTCCCTGACACCGAGGTCCTCGACGTGTCCTCGCGCTACGACGAGGACCAGGCGCTCGAGCAGGGCTGAGGTCGCGCGCGGCCGGAAAGGTCCAGGCAGGTCCGGGCAGGCCGGCCGAAGTCGAGCGTTGTCGAGGTCGGTGGAGCCTGCCCCATTTCGACCCCATGGAGATGCTTCTGAGCATCCAGTGGCCGGTGTCAGAACTCGAGAAACAGCCGTTGACCTGCTGCCTTGTGAGGGTGATTGACGGGGCTCGAACCCGCGACAACCAGAATCATAAAACTGCAAGATGCTCGTAATGATGTGGAATGCGTCAGCACACCCGCAAGTAACCAGGGGTGTCGACCGGTCTACCGCGGTTGAACGAAGTGGCGTGTGGAAAAGCTTTGGGACAATTTTGGTCCCCGGCGGGCCCACGCAAGGGGTGGGAGCTCACCACCTGTTGCGACGCCGGGGCGCCTCCACGGGCTGCTGTGGACCCGGCAGGCGCATGGTGTCAATGATCAAGCCGTCGCTCACGCAGCGGTACGGCATGCCGGCCGGTCGCGGCCACGGCTTCGGCGGTGTCGTGCTGCCGCGCCGGGCAATCGCGTCCGCGTCTACGTGCCGAGAACAGGGTGCAGCGTCGTACGCCGTCTGCTACAGAGGATCACGACAGGTAAACGCATGGTGAGCCTAGGAGAAGCGATGCGCTCGGAGCTCGCAGTCGTGCCCTGGAAGCGCCCGGGGCAGGACCGGCTGTACGTGAACGGCACCGGCGGCCAGTCGCTCGGCTGGCTCGACCAGGTCACCGGGAACGTGCGTGTTGAGGCGGAGCAGGACCGCCAGGCCGTGCTCGCAGCGCTGCACCTGCAGTCTGGCGTGCCTTTCGTGCGCAGCTGGTCCAGAGGTGGCGCCGCGCGGCTCTACGTCAGCACAGGCGGAGCGCAGGGGCGCGATCTCGGCTGGGGAGACGTCCTCACAGGCGAGGTTGTCACCGAGTCGGGAGCCGACGGACCAAAATTGTCCCGGGCTCTGGCGTGCCACCGCGACTGGCAGCCGTGGCGGGAACCGGTCGAGCCTCACCCCACCGGGAACGAGGCTGCCGCGGGAAAAGGCCCGGGGCTGCTCCGACGACTGCTCGGACGCTGACGGCCCCACCAACTCCTCCGCTCCGACGTCCCCCGTTGGCTGTCCGGCGCGGCGCTCGGCGGGCGGGCGGGCGGGCGGGCATGGGGGGCGGGAACAGAACCGCGGCTGGG
>ENA-OBIO01000495-OBIO01000495.1-metagenomes-genome-assembly--contig:-NODE-495-length-20497-cov-52.1202_pt1 | contig 20497 bp, 19 predicted proteins | sample MGYA00153383_OBIO01 | MGnify analysis MGYA00153383 | reverse complement strand
ATTATATAATCCGAGCATTCCCTCATTTTCCCATCGATTTAACCAGTTATACATAGTCTTATAACTAAATTTAAAGATTTTTATCAGATTTTCATTTTTGACATTTTGTGAAACCAAAATCAAAAAATGTGCTCTTTGGCGCACTTGATGATGTCTGCTTTTGCGATAAATTCGGTTTAGCAATTTCAACGAAAGTGGATTGATATCTCGAAGTAAAAACATATAAAACCTATTTAAATACAACTTAATATTTTTAGTATATCATATTAGTTGTTTTGTGTAATTAATTTTGTTTGACTACTTAATAACTCGTTTTGATGAGCAGTCACCAGTTCTAGTGCTTTGACAGCATCGCCTCGCTTACCGTTTAATTGAATAATTTGCGGGGGATTTGCTGAACTGCCTAGATCAATTTTAACTTCACTGTCGGCATTCATGACATGAACGTAAGCTGGGAGATGGTCGTCAAAGTAAATCACGACTCTGAAGCCATTTTTTCTAAGGATGGTTGGCATTCGTTATCGGATTTGAATTAGTTTGATGTTATTTCTCAGCTATTCATGGTAATATTTAATGTTATCCCAAAACATTGTAAATTAAAGATGTCATTTCGATTTTGGATGCGACGAATTAGAAGCCAGACTTCTTGAAGAAGTCTGGCTTCTGGGTATTCTTCACCAAAATCTATGCGGCAAATCCCCAAGAATCAGTTTCAATTCCGGTTCATCAACCCGCTTAATTGCTTTAGGAATACTCACCCATTGCCGCTTTCTCTTATAAGCTTCCGGCCAATTTTCCATAACAGTTTCTACTTGCAATAAAAACACATCTACTTGCCAGGTACAGCCAGATTTGTAATATTCATAAGTTCCCATCAAATCGGGAAAAACTTGACCCAGCACGCCTGCTTCTTCCCAAGCTTCCTTCGCCGCAGAATCTTCGGGAGTCATATTAGGTTCAATTAAACCTTTCGGTATCACCCAGCGTTTACTTCCCGACGAAGTAATTAGCATAACTTCCATTTTGCCGTCCATAATGCGGTAGGGAATTACCCCCGATTGTTCCACTAATACAATTGTTCTGGTACTCATAATTTATGAAATATATTTTGGTGCAAAAGTTGCTTCAGATTGATGGATAGTTGAAGACTAAAAACAAAAATTGCACCCTGATTTTGAACTTATATCAATTCCGGCTGCGCCGGAATGATATAGAGGAGACGGCAGTGCCGTGTCCCTACCGCGATCAATTGTAGGGACACGGCACTGCCGTCTCCTCCGTTTATATCATTCCGATGCAAACGGATTTGATATTACTAGGTCAAAAACCCGGTTTCTGAATCAATCTCTCAGATCCAAATTTATCAAAGAAACCGGGTTTTTGAGATTTGTCTACTTAACCTAATCTTTTTTAGACTTAGCCTCCAAACTTTCCAAACGACTCTTCAAATCTTGATTATCCTTTTTCACCTCGTCTAATTCTTCCCGCAACTGTTTCACGGCTGCATCAGAACCAGCATTTTTCTGCACTCTTTGCACAGCTTCATCAGCCATACGGCGGACTCGCCCGTCGGGAGTTTGGTTAGCTAAAGAACGCAAAATTCGCATCGCTTTACGAGTTTCCATTTGTCCCAATGCTGCAACTACAGATACTTGAGTCAAGAAAAATGTCTCTTTAGACAATTCTGCTAATCGCTGCAAAATCCGTTCTAAATTAATCTTAGTTTGACCTGTTGAAATTGTACCCAAAGCACGAATTGCACCCAAACGTAAAGCTTGGGGAGTACCAATGGCTGTGTATTTCAAAATTAGATCCAGCGCATCTTCAGAAGTTTTCATTTGCGCCAAACCGGAAATTGCCCCCGATCGCACAACCTCATTCCACCCCTGACGCTCTTTCAGCACCAATTTCAACTCTTTCAGTACCTGTTCGTCAGTTGGCTTCTCGTCGGGGTTAGCGCCTGCAATGGAACCCATAGCACTTGCGGCGGCTGCTTCTACATAATAGCTAGCGTCGCCTTTTTCGACGATCGACCTTAGCGCCTTATAAGTTTCGTGAGTTTTGATTTTACCCAGCGCATTCACTACCGCGCGGCGAACCCTAGCATCCTTATCTTTCAAACCAGCGACTAAGCCATCAAAAGCTTGGTCAAGTTTAATATCTACCAACTGGCCGGCTACTTCGGCGCGCACAGCCCAAAACGGCTCTTTCTTGAGAACTTCTGACAGCGTTTTGACAGCTTCCAATCCTCCCTTTTTCGCCAAAGCTTGGGCGGCATAAATCCGGGAGACCGGGTCTGGATCGAACTGCAACTGAGCTTTTAGTTCGGCAACTGCATACTCTAAAACAACAGTTTTTAAGTATTTATTGCCAACGTCAAAACTGATAAATGCGGGCTTTTCTTCGAGAGGAAAATAGAAGCTTTGCTCGCGTTCGTATACTCGCACAGTGAAAGTTTTTAGGTTGGCTGAACTATCATCGGCATCTTTCTCCGGCTTGTAACCGAAGCCGATCGGAATTCTTAGATCGAATACATCCTTACTGTTGCCGTTGTCATTTTTGCTATCTTTTACCTGAGTTTGTGTCACAGTAACTTTCGCTAATTTATTATCTCCGTCCCAAGCATAAGCAACTTTGTAATCTGGATGACCACCGCGATAAACGTACTGATCGAACAAAAACATTAGATTGCGACCAGTAGCCTTTTCTATCGCCCTGAGCAAATCGATCGTTTCTACAGTTTGGTGAGCGTTATCGCGCACAAAAGTGTGAATTGCTTTGTAAAATAACTCATCGCCCAACTCGGCGCGAATCATATGATAAACGCAAGCGCCTTTTTCGTACAAATGCCGATCGTACAATTCGATCGCTTCCCGGTAAACATGAGTCACCATCGGGCGGCGGTAGCGAGAAGTATCTTCAGCTAAATAACTGCGCGCCTCATTTAACATATAGTAAGCCGCGTCTTGTTTGCCGTATTCATTGTCAGTCCACAGCACCTCAGAATAAGAAGCCATGCCTTCTTTGATCCAAGCGTGAGACCAGTGTTTGATTACTACTAAATCGCCGAACCACTGGTGAGCCAATTCGTGAGCAACTAAGCTTTCAGTACCTCGATTATCGAGGGCGGCGCGTTCGTCTAGCAAGCACCTATCTGTCAGCAAAGTTGTCGAAGTATTCTCCATGCCGCCGAAGATGAAATCATCGACACAGACTTGAGCGTATTTGGGAAAAGGGTAAGGATAGCCAAATGCTTTAGAGAAGAATTCAATCATTTGGGGCGTTTTGCTCATGCTACGCTTACCGTCGGCTTCGCGGCTTTTTTCGACGTAATAATTAACAGGCTTGCCGTTCCATTCATCTTTAATTTCGGCAAAATCTCCTACAGCCAAAGTCATCAAATATGTCGGGTGAACTTGGGTTTGCGACCAGTGATAAATTTTATCGTTGCCGTCGTTTTTTGTGCTAATTAATTCGCCGTTGGAAATTGCAAAAAATTGTCGGGGAACCTGCACTCTAATTTCAGAAGTTGCAAGTTGTCCGGGATAGTCGAAACAGGGAAACCAGAAGCGGGAATCTTCGTCTTCGCCTTGAGTCCAAACTTGTATTGGTTTGTCGGGATAGTGTTTGTCTGGGCCGACGAAATAGAGACCCCGCTGGGGTTTTTCGACTGAATAGTCGATCGCAATTGTAATCGGTTCGTAGGCTGTCGTTGGTTCGTGCAGTTGAATTTCTAGGAATTCGCCGTCGCAGTCGAAATCTTGCTTAGTGTCGCCGACTTTTACTGATTTAATGTTCAGGTTGACAGCATCTAAGGTTAATTTGTCAATACCACTGCGGACTGGATTGATGCGGATGCTGCAAGTGCCGCGAAAGCTTTGTTTGGGAATATCCAGCACTAAGTCGAGGAAAATATGCTCTACTTGACCGGGGCGATCGGGGTTATAATGTGGCCTAGCACCGGGCATCTCGAAGGATTTGTGACCGTTTTCAGAATCAAAGTAAGTATGTGACATTTTGATGGCAAAGTTGTGAATCGAATCGATCGGCGATCGCTGGTACTTTAGCTGCTGCTGAGCCGCCAGCTTATTCTAGGGTAACGCGTCTAGTTGTTGTTGTCGCTAATCTTGTTAAAAACTCGGTCGATCTTTGCCCGGATTAAAAATATGATTTTTTCGCTACAATATTAGCAAGGCTGATGTCTGCAATCAACAGCCTGCAATTGAAATTGAGGGAAATCTGCATGACAGCTACACTATCTGTTCCCAGTTCCATCGAATCTTGGCTAGGTGACGAAGCCGAAGACTTGCTTACCCATCAAGCGAAAGTTTCTAAAGATTTGTTGCACCTGCCTGGCCCAGATTGGGTCGATCGCATTTTCGCCCAAACCGATCGATCTCCTCAAGTTTTGCGATCGCTTCAGCAACTCTATTCTAGCGGACGCTTGGCAAATACTGGCTATTTATCCATCCTGCCGGTAGACCAAGGAATCGAACACTCGGCGGGCGCTTCTTTTGCACCGAATCCCATCTATTTTGATAGCGAAAACATCATCAGACTCGCTATCTCTGCGGGCTGCAATGCTGTCGCGACAACCCTAGGAGTTTTGGGAAGCGTATCTCGCAAGTACGCGCACAAAATCCCTTTCATTCTCAAACTAAATCACAATGAATTGCTGACTTATCCCAATCAATACGACCAAATAATGTTTGCTTCCGTCGAGCAAGCTTGGAATTTGGGAGCAGTTGCAGTTGGAGCCACAATTTATTTTGGTTCCCCGGAATCACCTCGACAAATCCAAGAAGTCAGTCAAGCTTTTGCCCACGCTCACGAGTATGGAATGGCGACAATTTTGTGGTGCTATCTCCGCAATGATATCTTTAAACAAGACAAAGATTATCACACAGCGGCTGATTTGACTGGGCAAGCAAATCACTTGGGAGTGACAATTCAAGCTGATATTATCAAGCAAAAATTGCCGGAGTGCAACAACGGTTATGGAGCAGTTGCCGCATCTAGCGGTCACAGTTACGGCAAAACCGACAAGCGCGTTTATACTGATTTGACGACCGATCACCCGATCGATCTAACTCGCTATCAAGTGCTAAACTGTTATGCGGGTAGGATAGGTTTAATTAACTCCGGCGGCGCTTCGGGAAAAACCGATTTTGGAGAAGCCATTCGCACCGCAGTAATTAACAAACGGGCTGGCGGCTGCGGCTTAATTTCCGGTCGAAAAACTTTTCAGCGTCCCTTTGAAGAAGGTGTAAAATTGTTCCACGCCATTCAAGACGTTTATTTGTCGTCCGAAATTACGATCGCCTAAATTTTCACAACCTAGGTGGCGCAGTGCACAAATTCGTTACTGACAGCCAGGACACGGCAGTGCCGTGTCCCTACAATTAATCTGGCGTAGGGACACGGCACTGCCGTGTCCTCTATATCATAAGGAGTGTAACCGGAATTGATATAAGTCCTATATAATTTAAAAATGCCTCACAGCCTCGTTTTAAACCTGCTACCAGTTGCACCAATTCCATCCCAGTTTTTAACCGGACGGCATCTCCACGCTTTATTTTTGAACCTTGTGAGTGCTGTAGACACAGATTTGAGTGCCTACCTCCACGACCAATCTAATGAAAAAGCTTTCACTTTAAGCCCTTTTCAAATAAGCAGAAAAGAGGCTAATCAAATCAGCGCACCGCAGACACAAAAGAGAGTTTTGCCGATCGCTACGCGCACTATTTCCCAGGCTATACAGTGGGAACACAAGCAAGCAATCCACGAAAATACGCCGATTTGGTGGCGAATTTCTCTGCTGGATGACGGTTTGTTCGATCGGCTAACTCAACTTTGGCAGCAACTAAACTTCGTTAGCACAGCCCTCGAAGAGGATCGCCCTTGGCATCTGGGCCCAACAGATTTGTACGTGACTAATATTGTCAGCCAACCGCAATCCAACCAGCCTTGGGTAAATTCTTGCACTTATGCTGAATTGTTCGATCGAGCTTCGGAAACTGAGCGCGTCATTTCTTTTACATTTTGCACTCCTACTAATTTTCGGCAAGGTGTATACGATTCTGCTATGCCAACTAGAGAGAGTATTTTTGGGAGTTTAGCGAATCGTTGGAATAAATACAGCCCAATTGCGATCGAATCTACTTTTACAGAAGCTATTTTCCCTAGTTTCTTCGATATCCGAACCGAAGTTAGTACAGATTCTCGCAGTAAATTTATTGGCTGCGTCGGCGAAGTTAGTTACCGAATCATGGGAGATGTTAATCCGGTGGCGATTAAGCAAATTAACGCTTTAGCAGATTTTGCGCTTTACAGCGGAGTTGGGCGAAAGACGCCGATGGGTATGGGAATGACGCGCCGATTACAGAATTTTTAATCATTCACTTTTTGGCTTAATTTCACTGACAATTTCATAAACATCAGTATCGGGAATTTTCGCAAACAAAGGCGTCATCTGCTTCAATATTTCCTGATAAGCTTCGCTTTGATTGGCGGCCATCTCTTCTACGCTTTCCCAAAAAATGATCGCAATACCCTTGTCAGTATTCGGTAATTGCAGCAAATATGCTCCCTTAAAACCTGTAGCATAAGTTGCCACGGCTTTTTCAAAAAGTTGTTCTGCTTCCTTAAATTTTCCTGGTTTAAATTCGCCAATGGCAATGTAAGCAAACTGATGTCTGAGAAAGTCTAGAAATTCTGACATATCCTTTTCCTCAAATCACGATACACTGAATTGTATTTTAGCCGATCGGCGGATTTTTGTGAATATGGCTGTTTATAAGTCGATCGACCTAAAAAACCTCACAGCTTTCTATTGATTATTCTGCTCCAACCAAACCATTAAATCGGATAAACTAGAAAATTCGACTACCTCCTCTACCAAACTCTCTAATTGCTCAACCGATAATTCCCCAATCCGCGAAACTACATCGGGATTTACTGCTCCTACACGTCGCTCCAGCATCCGCAGAATTAATGCTCTTTGACCTGCTTTAATCCCTTCTTGCATCCCTTCTTGACGACCTTCTTTAATCCCTTCTTGAATCCCTGCTTGACGGCCTGCTTGAATACCTTCTTGAATACCTTCTTGACGGCCTGCTTGCATCAATTGAACCCTAGCTCGCTCCAAACCTTCTTCTATACCTCTAGAAACTATTCCCCGCTGTTCTTCAATCGCCGCTTCTTGGGCTTCCATATCCTGGAACTCTTTCAAGCTTAAGTTAGCCTCATTGGCAATTTGAAAAGCTTTTTCTAGTTCTGGAACTGTTTCCATTGAGGCTGGGATTGCTTCTAAATCTGGAGTATGCTTCATGAAATAAATCCATTTGTCAGTCAACGTTGTGAGTTCATCTAACTCTTTTTTGAACTTCGGCAACTCAACAAAAAACATTTCAACTTGGAGATGGGGATAATCAAATAGTTTTTCTTTTTCTTTGAACACAAAATGAGAAATGACATCAGGTTGTTCTTTAAACATTTCAAAATCAGTAATTGTCAACGCAATTACTGGTTGTAATCTAGGATAACTGTCTATGATTTTGAGTTGATTGGTATAGGTTTTGGCTAGGTTGTAGACGACTCGTTTTTCAAAAGCAGCTACATTCAAAACTTGCATTTCAATAATTACCGTTTTGTTGCCAGTAATTTGAGCTTTGACATCCAAATAACTATCTTTGAGCCCGATAACGGTAGCAGCCAAGTAAGGGTCAATAATTTTTAAGTCTTGGATGATTGGTTCACCATCGTAAATTAGAGCATTTAAGAAGCTGATCAGGATATCTTGACTATCGGTGGAACCAAATATTTTTTTGAAGGCAAAATCTGTTTTCGGGCTGATAAATCTCATGCTATTTTTCCTAGTCTGTTTGATTGATTTATGAAAGGTCGTTATGAAGTGCGATCGCCCAACCACAGAAAAAACTGGGTAGCTGCAATAGTCCACTTGAAAATATTAAAATACTGTTGGTATGATTTTAACATACAAATACCAATAGAGCTAGCTGTAAAAGTAACAACAATGACCAAAATATTAGTAATTGAAGACGATAACTTAATTAGAGAAACCGTATTAGAACTTCTGGAATCGCGCGGTTTTGAAGCTGTGGGCGCCGAAAATGGACAAGTCGGTATCCAGTTAGCCGTCGCCCAGATTCCCGATTTGATTTTGTCCGATGTGATGATGCCGGAACGGAATGGTTTTGAAGTTTTTGCGACTTTGCGATCGCACCCTGCAACCGCGAGCATTCCGTTTATTTTTATGACAGCCTCAGAAATGGAAAAGGCGATCGAACTCAAAGCCGACGGATATCTCAAGAAACCTTGCAGTGCCACAGAGATGCTCGGGGCGATCGCAACTCAACTACAAAAACCGAGAGTTACCAACCCAAAACATCAAAAAGTACAGGACAATTCTGCGCCATCAAATCTCAGATTGCGCACCAGGAATCAAAAATCTCGGTTTGAGGTTGCGTCGGTTTGCTGGCAATGACTCGCAAAGTAACGTTATTGATACATAAGTTGAGGGAATTTCAAATTGGTTCCAGCCACAGGTGGCTTAGACTGGGTATGTTGAATTTGGTTAAAAAATTATGAACGCACAATCCAAAGGCCGCCTAGTTTGGAATCACTCTACCCACCTTCCCGGTTTAATACCAATTTTACAGCGGCTCACGCTAAAAATGGGCATTCAAACTGTTACTCCGGGCGTCATCAACAAAGTTAAAGGACACATCCCCCGTATGACATTAAGAGTGTCAGTACCCATTCGCGGGGGATTTAAAATCATTGCCAGACAAGGTACCACCGTACAAGAAGTTTTTATATTAACCACTCTCACTCAAGGGGACTTGGAAGAGACGATCGCCCTAACCCTAGCCAAGTGACAATCTTTGTTTGGCAAGCATTGCCCGGGCTCTAACTGAAGTAGTTTCGTCGCGATCGACAATTTCGTCAAGCCTTGCCGAAACTTCCCCTAACCAATCCGGTTTAACAGCCGCACCCGCCAAAGCTTGCAAACCCCCCGCTGCTGCGTAGCGAACCACCCATTCTGGGTCTCGGGACGCTTGCAGCAGCGTTTTAACAGCCCGAATTTGAGCCTCTAAAACTTGTTCTGCGGGCATAAGTTCCCAGCAAATCGTTCCCAAACCCCTAACAGCCGCCCGCCGCACGCTCAAAGCAAAGTCATTCGCTGCCGCATTGAGCAAAACCTCCAAACCCCTGGGATCGCCAATTCCAGCCAAAGCCCGAACTGCCCAAGCTCTCGCACCATAATTGTAGCCATCAAGCTGTTCTAGCAGCGGCAGCACGGCAGCTTCTCCGAGTTGAATCAGTCCGTCAACGGCGGAAACAGCGGCGCCTGGGTTGTTGTAACCGAGGATTGTAATTAAGGTAGGAATAGCTTGTTTTGAGTCAGCCGCCGCTAGTGCTTTGACTGCGTTTAACAAGCCTTCGGAAGAATCTGCTTGTTCGACAGCGCGAATTAGTTCTAATGCCATTTACTTATAAAATGTACCGTGACCATTGTAATTGTAGGTTGGCTCGATCGCGCGATCGAACCTTTTGCAGCCTCACCCACCAATATTCTCATCTATCCCGTAGGGAAACAGCACTACTGTTTCCTGCCTAAAATACAAATATGCCGTAGGGAAACAGCACTGCTGTTTCCTGCCTAAAATACAAATTTTTTTCACAGTAAACTGTCCATTAAGTTCATCACGCGGATAGCTTCATCTGACAAAGATAGAGATGCTTGTTGTTCGAGGTGATGCTCCAAAACTCCTTTGAGAGCAATCAATTTCATGCTGTTTTCTGCTAAAGTCTCAGAAATAGCTTCAGCTCCGGGTAAATAGCCGATCGCCCCCAAGTCCATTAATGCCGATCGTCTCAACTGCAAATTATCCCCATTCAAAGCAGTTACCAACCGCTCTCCGTAAACCGCTTCCCCAGTCAACTGATACATCGCCCGCGCCGCAGCATATTGTACGCGCTCGACAGAATGTTCTAAAAAAGGTGCAATTAATGGTATTGCCTCTACAGCTTTTAAGGTGCCCAAAGCTTCAATTACCGAATCGTAAGGTTGCACTAGGTGCGACTTGCCTGGGACTCGTACAGCGGCTGCTACGCCACCATCCAGTAGTTGCATCAGCGGTGGAATAGAATCGCGATCGCCCAGCATTTCTAGAGCTTGAGCCGCCGCTTCCCGCACGTAATAATCCGCACATTCCAAACACCGAATTAGCGCCGGCAAGGCTTGTTTATCGCCCAATTTACCCAGAGCCCGCGCCGCATTTCGGAGTAGGGAATAATCGCCGATTTTTGTTTGTTCTGATTCTGCTTCCAAAGCATCAATCAGAGCTGTAATAACTGCCGGTTCCTTGACTCGAAATCTGCCAACCCACCAAGCCGCGTAATAGCGGAGACTGTAGTCTTGGGAGTGCAAATTGGCGATCGCCTGTTCCAATGTTAAAGACTCCCCGCTAGCTGAATTCGCGGGCGGTGAGTCAGATTCGTAAAAATCCATAGTTATTAGTTATATCAATTGCGACTGCGCCGGAACGATCGGCTTTCGACACGGCTTTTGGACTTTTCCTACGTCAAATAAATTGTAGGGACACGGCAGTGCCGTATCCTGATTTCGGGTAATATTAATTCCGATGCAACCGAAATTGATATTATTAGGGAAAACGGGCGAATAGAATTCGCTGCTACACTGACAAAACCCGCTCTTAGGCGGGTTGAGGAAACTCGGCGATTTCAATCGCCCGTTCTAGCTTTGTTTGTCTAGGAGCGATTTTTATTCGCCGACTTCAGCTAATTCAGGGGATGATTCCGCGATCGCACTTAAAGGCTCAATGCTGACAATTTTCCCACCCATGCGAGTAATCCGCTGCATTTCTTGATTCATCCGATTGTACGGCACGGTGACAAATGTACTCGCGCTCGATCGAATCGAATAATCTACATTATTTGTATCATCGCTTTGGCGCAAGCCAACAACTTCGTACCGAAAACAGCGACCGGCGGAGGCTGTATTGCCATTTTTTCCAGCTACAATTTGACCGAACATAGGCTTCTTAGGAATTGGGAATTAGGAATTGGGAATTGGGAATTGTGACTGTTCTCATCACCAATAACCAATAACTAAATTGGAGTAATGCTGGCGATTTTCGCGCCCATACGCTGAAATTTCTGCATTTGCGAAGACAAATCATCAACAGGTACGATAAACGCTTTGCTGCTGCGGCGTACGCTGGGATAGCCACCCGTGCGAATTCCCGAAACTTCCACGCGCAATAGCCTTCCTTGCTTACCGTAAGCTGCCGCGCCGCCGAAACCGCTGCTAGGAGTCACGTTTTGCGCTGAAGGGCGATATGCCCAACCTTCGTTACCGCCGGAGGGGCCGACTACAGCCGTAGCGGTGTTAGTGCCGAGTTCGACAGCTAAGCGGGAGTTATTGCCTTCTAGTTGAGATGTATCGCTGTTTGCATAGCCGCGGTACAAGCGGAACATCCGGGTAAAACCGACGGTTTTTTGTCCCCGCTGCGTATTAAAGCCGCGGTAGTAAGGGACGATACTCTCGCCAAAGTTTTCTTGATACTCTACTGAATCGACATAAGAATCAACATCAGTTTCGTAGCCTTTGGTTTGATACAAATCTAAGTGATACACTACTTCTGATTCGTCGTAGGGAGCGCGACCGAGCAGGTGTTTGTAGTTTAGCTCGATCGTCCGAGTTTGAAAGCTACTGTATAAAAACTTGGTTTTGTACAGTTCCGATTTTGCCACGGCGCGCACAAATTCTCGCACCGTTAAGCTACCATCTCGCAGCAAAGATTCGGCACTTGTCAAGCGCTCGGATTTCATCAAATAGTCGTTACCCAACAACTGACGGTAAGTAGCTCGAATTACTGTTTCTACGTCATCTTTGGTGTAGTTTGGGCGCAATTCTACCTTCGGCGCATCGCTCAATGCGGATGTTCCAAGTCTGGACGCTGCTGTCGTAATAGCCACCAGAATTTCTCCTAAATTTATGAGTGTTAATTGAAAGTTTTGTTGTACTTGAAAACTAGGTCGCTTGCGAAAAAAAAGTTAGTGTAGGGTGCGCCGAAGAGCACCTTACCTATTAAATCCGATTCTTGCAGGTCGATCTATTTTAGGCTGCGGTAATACTTACCACTTTGCCGCCACGTTTGTTGATTTGCTGCAAGCGGCTCGAAAGTTGCTCGTAAGGCACGAGATATTCGTTAGTAGTCCGTCGCACTTGAGGTGCAAACTTAGCCGAACCTTGCATTGCGGTGACTCGGTAGAGTTTCCCGCGAGAACCGCCGGAAGCACCAGCGAGAGATTGTCCGCTAGAGGCTGCGTATATGGGCGAAGCCATATTTCTGGCAACTTCCCAAGTTAGCCGCGCTTGGGTTTGGTTTTGCGATCGATCGCTCGAAGCAAAACCCCGGTACAGTTGAAACATCCGGTTAAAACCGACGGTTTTTTGACCTCTTTGAGTCGAGAAACCGCGATAGTAAGGAACTACACTTTCGCCAAAATTTTCTTGATACTCTACTGAGTCAATATAAGAATTGATTTCAGCTTCGTAACCTTCGGCATTGTACAAATCAACGTGGAAAGCAATTTCCGACTCGTCGTAAGGAGCGCGGCCTAACAAATGCTTATAATTAAGCTCGATTAACCGCGTTTGCGAGTTCGGGTAAAAAAACTTTTTCCGATAAGTTTCGGACTGAGCCATTGACCGCACAAAATCTCTTACTGAAATCTGCCCTTGCATCAGCAGGGATTCAGCGCTGGTAACTCGTTCGCTCGACATTAAATACTCGTTGCCGAAAACTTGGCTGTAAGCCGCACGAATTACTGCTTTCGCATCGTCTTGTGTCCAGTAGGGGCGCAGTTCAACCTGTCCCGCTTCTTCAAATGCTTTTATTCCCAATCTTTCTGCTGCACCTAATCCCGCCATCTTCGTTTCTCCCTTTTTGCTTTAAAAACTGGTCGCGTCGCGTTCTAAAAAAAGTATCTGGAAAACTAGGCTAAGATCGCAGATGCCCGGAATTCTAAACAACAGTTAACACTCCAGCTAACAGCAGCTTACAATTCCGGGCATCACGCAAATCTAGCTAAGAGCGTTGATTGCGTAGTCGAGGTAGGAATTAGCTTCCACTGCGGGGTCGCCGCTCAGGCCGTGGTTGCCTTTGATGTACTTGAGAGCTTCAACGTACCAGCTAGGGGACAATTCAAATGTCCGGTTGATTTCGTCGATGCCTGCAATCAGGTACTCATCCATTGGGCCGGTGCCGCCTGCAACTAAGCAGTAGGTAACCATGCGCAGGTAGTAGCCGATGTCGCGGGAGCACTTTGCTTTACCGGTTGGGGTAGAAGCGTAGTTAGGGCCTTGCATTTGTTGGGTGTACGGGAATTTGTTGTACACTGCTTGGGCTGCACCGTCGATCAAGCGTTGAGAATTGGCTGTCAAAGCTTTGGCTGCTTCTAAGCTGGCAGTTGCTTGGCGGAAACGACCGAAAGCGGTTTGGATTTCGGTGCTGCTCAAGAAGCGGCCTTGAGAATCGGCTGCTGTGACTGCTTCAGTCAATGGGGTTTTCATGGTTTGCTGTCTCCCTAATGTTTACGGTTTTTTTGTACGAATGCGATTTGTCGCAAGCGCTAGCGCTACTTGACAAATTCTGGTTGCAAAGGCTGGGGTTTAGCCTACTGCGGAAGCGGCGCGATCGAAGTAGCTGCCAACTTCAGACATTAAGGAGTTGCAATCTCCACGAGTTACACCGTTAGGATCGTTAGCGATCGCCAAAGCGGCTTCTTTCATTTTTTGAACGCCGGTTGCTACAGAAGCGCCGGGTGTTCCCAATGCCAAGTAGGTTTCGCGAAGGCCGTTCAAGCAACGGTCATCAAGTACGCTGGCGTCGCCTGCGAAAATCGCGTAGGTGACGTAGCGCAAGATGATTTCCATGTCGCGCAAGCAAGCTGCCATGCGGCGGCTGGTGTATGCGTTGCCGCCGGGGGCGATCAACTGAGGCTGTTCAGCAAACAAGGAACGAGCTGCGTTAGCAACAATGCTGGAAGCGTTGCTGGTGATGCGGTTGACTGTATCCATGCGCTTGTTGCTTTCTGCAACCATTTGGCTCAAGGCATCAAGTTGACCTGTGGCCAAAAATTCGCCGCGGGCGTCAGCTTGGGAAACTACTTTTGTAAATGCGTCAAACATGAAAGAACTCTCCTACTTTGAGTTAATTGAGTTTGGTGGCGGTATAAAACCGTTAAGTTAAATTTGTTCAGGCTTTTGGGCCTGGAAGGGTTGAAGGTTGACGCCGGTTACTGCGAGCGTCGGCTCGTTCTTTCCCTTTCCGCTACCTGTACTTATTGTGACATTGCAACGGAGGTTTAAGAAACCTTAGAAAATTTTACACCTTTTATGAGATGCGACAAATCTTGTTAATCAGTGTTTTTGTTAACTTTGACCTGTCTTTTCAACCTTCTGATAACCTTTATACAATGCTCGTCCGCGTTTGTTTATTACAAATTATTACAGCAGCTTATCCCTCATAGAAGCTAAATCAGGGCCTCCGAGGCGGGCAAGTCTCGTCCCTGCGGTAGATGTGGGGTTGCGGGGATAAAGCAAGAGTTTGATTCGATCGCCCAAATTGTTACGCAGGCCCCGCCCCAAATTTTCCTGTGGCCCGATCGCCCCTGTGGCCTTTCCCCAATCCGCAGAAAATATTAAGAAAAATTACATTAATTAAATTTTTGCGAAAAAGAGGCAGCGGGGAGCTAGGAAAATGGTAGAAAATTAGCCCGATCGCCCGTTAACGAAGCTTGCAGAAGAGGATCGAGAGTGATTGCCCGAAATATCAGCATTTGGAGACAAGACTCAATCTTGGGGAGTTGAGTAAATGCCGAAGAAATTGGTAATTTTTAGTTAAGGTGGATTAGTGCTATTAGCGGTAAATCTATAAATAGATCGAGAGAGCCAGAGATACAGAAGTGTTTAGCTTCCTGCTTCTTAACCTCTTCCCAATACCCGCTGGCTGTATCTACTGGCTGTAGCTGTCCGGCCGCAACCACCTTTATGCCCTATGCTCGATCGTAATTTATGTCTTCAACTTCTCCCTCTTCTTGGCACACCGTAGCAATTGACAAAACTCTCCAGCAGCTAAGCAGCAACAAAGACGCTGGCTTGAGCAGCCAACAGGTGTCAGAACGCTTGCAGCAATACGGCCCCAACGAACTAGAAGAAATAGCAGGGCGTAGCCCTTGGTCGATTTTTGTCGATCAGTTCACCAACATCATGTTGCTGATGCTGATGGGTGTAGCCGTGATTTCCGGTTTCTTGGATATCAAGTCCAACACTTTTCCTAAAGATGCGATCGCCATTTTTGCGATCGTGGTACTCAACGGCATTCTCGGCTATTTCCAAGAGCAAAGTGCTGAAAAAGCCCTCGCAGCCCTCAAAAACCTCGCTTCCCCCTTAGTCAGAGTCCTGCGGGACGGCAAAACTTCGGAAATAGCAGCTAAGGAACTCGTACCCGGAGACGTGATGCTGTTAGATGCTGGGGTAAAAATAGCAGCAGACGGACGGCTGATCGAAGCTTCCAACTTGCAAGTTAGAGAATCTGCTTTGACAGGAGAAGCTTTAGCCGTTACCAAGCAAGCCGAACTCGAACTTGCCGAAGATGCTTCCTTGGGCGATCGACTAAACCTGATTTTTCAGGGTACAGAAGTTGTTCAGGGACGGGCTAAGGCGATCGTCACCAACACCGGAATGCAAACTGAACTAGGCAAAATTGCGGCCATGCTTCAGTCAGTAGAAAGCGAACCGACTCCCCTCCAACAGCGGATGGGCCAGTTAGGAAATGTTCTAGTTTCCGGCGCCCTAGGCTTAGTCGCAGTTGTCGTCATCGGCGGTATGATTACCTTCAAAAACGGCGGCATCGGTTTCGATACCAGCAGGTTTGAAGAACTGTTAGAAGTTTCTCTCAGCATGGCTGTGGCTGTGGTTCCCGAAGGACTCGCAGCAGTTGTGACAGTCACTTTGGCACTCGGAACTAGGCGGATGGTGAAGCGAAATGCCCTAATTCGTAAACTTCCTGCTGTAGAAACCTTGGGTTCAGTTACTACCATTTGTTCCGACAAAACAGGTACTCTGACTCAAAATAAAATGGTAGTTCAGCTAGTGTCTACGGGCGACTGCACGATCGCCGTCGCAGGCGATGGCTATGCCCCGATCGGAGATTTTACCGATCGCCATACCTCAACCAAAATTGATAATTTAGAAGAGTATCCAGAACTCGAATCTTTATTAATTGCTTGTGCAGTTTGCAACGACGCAATATTGCAACATGAAGAGCAAGAATGGAAGATTTTGGGCGATCCCACCGAAGGAGCTCTACTTTCTTTAGCAGGAAAAGCAGGCATTTATAAGGAAAAACAGTCTCAATTGCTGCAACGGACGGCGGAATTTCCTTTTTCTTCCGAACGCAAACGGATGAGCGTGATTTGCGAAGTCCCCGGACATTCGGGCCATTCGGGATTTCCCGCAGAAAAAGGACAGCAATCCAATTATTTGATGCTGACAAAAGGTTCTCCAGAGTTGACTTTGGAGCGTTGCAAAGGCATTATAGTTGGCGATCGAGTTGAACTGTTAACTCAGGAAATGCGCGATCGCATCCTTGTCGAAAACAACAACATGGCAAGCGGAGGTTTGCGAGTCCTCGGGTTTGGGTACAAACTCTGGGAAAATGTGCCGCCTTCCGGTTCTGAGGAAACCAGCGAACAAGAGATGATTTGGCTGGGACTCGTTAGTATGCTGGACGCCCCGCGCCCGGAAGTACGGGAAGCTGTGGTGAAATGTCGCGAAGCAGGCATTCGGGTGGTGATGATTACAGGAGATCACCAGTTGACTGCAAAAGCGATCGCCTATGATTTAGGTATTGCCACAGAGGGCGATCGAGTTCTCACCGGTCAAGAATTAGAAAAGCTTACCCAAGAAGAACTCAAACTGCAAGTCAAACAGGTTAGCGTTTACGCCCGCGTTTCCCCCGAACACAAATTGCGCATTGTCCAAGCTTTGCAAAGTTTAGGCGAATTTGTAGCCATGACCGGCGACGGTGTTAACGACGCCCCCGCCTTGAAACAAGCCGATATCGGCATCGCTATGGGGATTACCGGCACCGATGTCAGCAAAGAAGCTAGCGATATGGTACTCCTCGACGACAACTTCGCAACGATTGTCGCCGCCGCTGAAGAAGGCCGAGTCGTTTATACCAACATTCGCCGCTTTATTAAGTACATTTTGGGTAGCAACATCGGCGAAGTTTTGACAATTGCCGCCGCACCTTTAATGGGTTTGGGAGGAGTCCCGCTAACCCCGCTACAAATTTTGTGGATGAACTTAGTCACAGACGGCGTTCCCGCTTTGGCCTTGGCGGTGGAACCCGCCGAACCGAACGTGATGAAAAAGCCTCCTTTCAGTCCGCGCGAAAGTATTTTTGCTCGGGGTTTAGGTTCTTACATGGTGCGGATCGGGATTATTTTTGCAATTTTGACGATCGCCATGATGTCCTGGGCTTACGGATACACTCACGCTGCCAATTATCAGGGCAATCGAGATACTTGGAAAACAATGGTCTTTACCACTCTTTGTTTGGCGCAAATGGGTCACGCGATCGCTATTCGGTCTAACACTCAGCTAACGATCGAGTTAAATCCCTTCACTAATATTTTTGTTTGGGGAGCTGTGGTTGTGACTACTGGTTTGCAATTAATGCTGATTTACGTTCCGCCACTGAGAGCATTTTTCGGGACTCACTATTTGTCCCCCTTTGAATTGCTGGTTTGCTTCGGCTTCAGCGCCCTGATGTTTGTCTGGATTGAAATGGAAAAACTGTTCGTGCGCTTGTACAAAGCTAGAAAATAGTGTTAACGGCTGACGGATAATGAGCAATTTTTGGCGTTGCTGAATGTAGGTATGATTCACTCGCTATAGCAATCCCTGAAATTTAGAGTAGGGGCAATTCATGAATTGCCCCTACTAAATTTCGGAGACAAATCATACTCCTTTCTCAGCAACGCCTAGGTAAGGTGCGCAATGCACATCCTAGGATAACCAATTCCCAATTCCCAATTCCCAATTCCCAATTCCCAATTCCCAATATTATGTATTTGAAAACACTGCACCTACGGCAGTTTCGGAACTACTTGGATCAAAAGGTAGCATTTGACGCTCCCAAGACTATTTTAGTAGGAAATAACGCTCAAGGAAAATCTAACTTATTAGAAGCAGTGGAATTGCTTTCCACGTTAAAAAGCCACAGGGTGGGGCGCGATCGCGATTTAATACTCGACTCAAAGCCGATCGGGCAAATTGATGCTACACTCGATCGCCAAACTGGCTCGATCGACTTATCCTTAACTCTGCGCTCTGGGGCGCGCCGCACCTGCAAGCTCAACGGCGAACCGCTGCGCCGCCATTTAGACTTTTTGAGCGTCTTAAACGTAGTACAATTTTCTTGTTTGGATTTGGACTTAGTGCGCGGCGGGCCCGAAGGAAGGCGCAATTGGATCGATCGGCTAGTCATCCAATTAGAACCGATTTACGCTCACATTTTGCAGCAGTACAACCAAATTTTGCGCCAGCGAAACGCTCTGTTGAAACAATCTAGAGAAATCAGAAAAGAGCAATTTTCCCAAAGTTTTGACAAAATTCCATTTCTTTCACCCGAAAGTCTCGAATCGGAAAATACAGAAGACTTCCCAATTCCGAGTTCCCAATTCTCCCTTCCCCATTCCCAATCCCCAATTAAGAGCTCAGAATTAGCTTTGTGGGACGCGCAGTTGGCGACAGCCGGGGCTCGGGTGATCCGCAGGCGCGATCGAATTTTGGAGCGCTTGATGCCTTTAGCTCGAAATTGGCACGGCTCAATTAGCGGTTCAGCAGAAATTTTAGATGTCAAATACGATGCTAATATTGAAGTAGGCTCGGAATTAATTGCTAAAGACAATCTCGAAGGAGTGCGGCAAGCATTTTTAGATAAAATTCAACAAAGGGCGATCGCAGAACAGTTTCAAGGAACCACTTTAGTCGGCCCCCACCGCGATGATATTATATTTACAATTAACAATACCCCAGCTCGTCAATACGCCTCCCAAGGCCAGCAGCGAACTCTCGTATTAGCATTAAAATTAGCCGAATTGCAGCTTATTGAAGAAGTCGTCGGCGAAGCACCTTTACTCTTACTCGACGACGTACTTGCAGAACTCGATCTCAGCCGCCAAAATCAACTTTTAGAAACAATTCAAGAGCGATTTCAAACTCTGATTACTACAACTCACCTAGGCGCTTTTGACAGTCAGTGGCTGCGACAAACCCAAATTCTCTCCGTCGTTAGCGGACAAATCCATCAATTTTAGATTTGGGATTTGAGATTTTAAATTGATAAAACAATCCATTTTAGATTGACAAATTTTCTATTTCATGGTAATGGTACAAAAAGTTTAAAAAATTAACATAATTAGCTCAATTCGAGATAGGATAAAGAGTAATTTTGATTGCTGCTTTCGCTTCCATTTTTCTAACCCTTATGAAGCATTACATTTCCCGTCTGTTAGCCCTCGTATTAGTTGTTGTCATCGGCGTAGCGGGCTGTACCAATGTTCCGGCCACTCTGAGTGGAGATTATGGCCAAGACACATTAGCATTAGTGAAAAGCTTGAGAACAGCGCTCACTTTGCCAGAGGGCGCGCCCGAAAAAGCAGCCGCTCAATCCGCAGCTCGCTCAAGTATCAACGATTTTTTTGCTGCATACCGCCGCGATCCAGCTCTTACCAAGCTCGCATCTTTCACGACAATGCGCACGGCATTGAACTCTTTGGCAGGACATTATAGTTCCTATCCAAACCGTCCCGTTCCTGAAAAGTTGAAAAAGCGTCTTGAGTCAGAATTTCAGCAGGTAGAAAATGCTCTGAACAGAGGGTCTTAATCTCAAAACTTAAGGATAAAAGATAAATTTTAATAATTAATCTTTCATCCTTAACATTTGAGTGTTAATAATTTTTAGTACAAATATTAACTGTTTTTAGCGCCCAGTGTACCGAGGCGCTTTTTTTGCTAAATTTTAGTCAAAAAATATTGAAGGATTAAACTGGCTCTGAATACAGCTTTATCCAGGAACTCATATTAATTCTGGTTGCACCGGAATAATACGGAGGAGACTGCACGTGCCGTGTCCCTACCCCAAATATTGTAGGGACACGGCACTGCCGTCTCCTAATTTCGGTTAATAATAATTCCGATGCTACTGGATTTGATATCACAATATTATATAGCAATCCTAAATGATTTATGAGAATTTACCATAACTATGAAGTTTGGGGAAATCAAATATCTGATCATGAGTAACTAACTTGAATATATATTTGACGGCAGCAAATGTCTGACACATATGATAGCACTCTCTAATCC
>ENA-OBIO01000492-OBIO01000492.1-metagenomes-genome-assembly--contig:-NODE-492-length-20568-cov-4.68396_pt1 | contig 20568 bp, 19 predicted proteins | sample MGYA00153383_OBIO01 | MGnify analysis MGYA00153383 | reverse complement strand
CCGACCAGCCACCGGGCGGAGCCCTCATCGAGCCGGTCGCAGTGGCGGCGCAGCTCGTCGGCCCACGACGCCGCCTTCCAGCCGAACGTCAACGGCGCGCCCGGCTGCCCGTGCGTACGACCGGCCTGCAGGGTGTTGCGGTGGCGGACGGCCAGTGTCAGCAGCAGGTCTTCCAGTCGCAGCAGGTCCCGGCGCACCAGGGAGGTGACCGTACGCAGCGCCGTGGCGGTCCAGGTGTCGGTGAGGTCCTGCACGCTCGCGCCGAGATGCACGTACGGGTGGACGTCGGCGGGCAGCACGTCGCGCAGCGCGCGGACCAGCCCGAGCGTGGAGTGCCCGGACGCGCGGGTCTGCTCCGCGACGACGCCGAGGTCGAGCAGGTCGACGCGGGCGTGCGCGGTGATGTCGTCGGCGGCGGCCTGCGGGACCAGCCCGTACGCGGCCTGCGCGCGGGCGAGCGCCGCGAGCACGTCGAGCCAGCCCTGCAGCCTGGCCTGCTCGCCGAATACCGCCCGCGCCTCCGACGTCCCCCACAGGTGGGCGTACATCGCCGAGTCGGCGATCCGGGCGGGACCGGTCACGCCCGGCCGACGGCGAGCGACAGCGCCTCACGCAGGTGCGCGAACGACGCCCCCCACGGCACGACGACGGTCGTGCCGTCGACCTCGACGTGCTCCTCGAGCAGGCAGCACTTGGTCAGCAGCACCTCGCCGGGGCCGAGCTCGACCGACCTGGCGAGCGTCCGCGGGCAGGTGTCGATCTGGCGTACCGGCTCGTCGTACAGCGCGGTGTGGATCTGCTGCGAGCGGGCGCAGCCCAGCAGCGTCCAGTCCCGCCGGGGCGGGACCTCATCCAGGTAGTGCACGGTCGTACCGGGCACGTCCATGCCGCCGCCGCGACACGGCAGCAGGTAGTCGCCGGTCGCACCCGCCGGCACCAGGTCGCCGAGCTCGATGACCTCCGGCACGGGGAGCACGCCCGGCAGGTCCTCGGCGGTGTCCAGCACCCGGCGGACCTGGTCGAGCAGCTTCGCCGGGTGGGGCGGGGCGACGTCCAGGACGTGCAGCCGCAGCGGTGCGCTGTCGAGGACGAAGCTGACGTGGCCGTACCTCCCCTCCAGCACGACGCACCGGGCCGGTACGCCGTAGGCCGCGAGGGCGAGGTCGCTCGGCACCCCCGGGTCGAGGTCGGGGCGGACGACCCACGCGGTCTGGTCGGGGCCGGCCAGCAGGCGGACGTCCGTGACGTCCCAGAACAGCGCCTCCGAGGGCTGCGTGAACACCTCGACGAGCGCTGCCCGGTCGGCGCGCCGGGCGATCATGTATCTGGTGCGGCGGTACACCGGTCGCGAGCTGATCAGCTCGCGGAGCGGCCCGGACTCCAAAGGCACGTCCACGTCGGTGATCGAGACCTCGCGGTAGCGCCCGGGTACGACGGTCACGACCGGCTGGCCCGTACAGAGGCGTCGAAGGTGTCCGCGCGCAGGCCGAGCCGCAGCGCCTCCAGGCCGAGCGCGTCGCGGGGCGCGATGTTGGCCAGGTTGACGTCGGGGCCGAACCGGCGGATCAGCCAGGCCTGCTGGTCTTTTCTGGGCGCCTCGAAGACCGTGCTGCCCACGCCGACTGCGGCGACGACGGCGTCGACGACCTCGGTCCGCACTGCGCCGTCGGCCGTGAACAGCCCGACCGTGCCGCTCTCGCGCCCCTCGGTGACCACCCAGGTCGCGCCCGCGGCGAGGTCCGCTGCGGCCTCCTGCGCCCACGCCTGCGCGCCGACCTCGGCGAGCGGGTCCTTGGCGCCGACCTCGGCCAGCACGATGAAGCGCTCCGCGGCCCACTTCACGACCGCCAGCTTGTCGGCCAGCGGCATGTCGGCGACGCCACGCGAGACCTCGATGCACGGGAAGCCGACCGCGGCCGCCCAGTCCAGGTAGGGCTCGACGGCGTCCTGCTGCCACGCCACCTCCAGCAGGGTGCCGCCGGCGCAGGCCAGCACGCCGTGTGCGTCGAGGACGGCGAGCTTGTCGGCCAGAGCAGGGTCGAGGTAGGCGGTGCCCCAGCCCAACTTCCAGACGTCGACGTACGCCCCGCAGACCCCGAGCAGTGGCGCCACCTCGGCGACCGGCAGCCCGCCGTCCAGGACGTGCGTGATCCCGCTCCGCCGCGGCTTGGCGGTGCGGGTCGGCAGCGACAGGAAGGTGGGCACGACGTTCACGATGGTAGACACCGCGGCGTGACCCGCGCACCGACAACCGGCCTGTGATGACCGACCTCGAAGCCCTCGCGCAGGGCCTGCGCGAACTGCCGGGGGTGCGCGCGAAGGCCGATATCGCGCTGGTCGCCGAGGTCTTCGGCGGCGGCGACTGGTACGCCGGACCCGGCGATGACGGCGCGGTGCTGCCGGCCGGCGAGGGCTCGGTCGTGGTCGGGGGAGAGGCGATCCTGCCGGCGTTCGTCCAGCAGGACCCGTACGGCGCCGGGATCGCCGCGGTGCTGGCCAACGTCAACGACCTCGCCGCGATGGGTGCGGTGCCGGTGGCTCTGCTCGACACCGTCGTCGGCCCGGTGGACCTCGCGCGGGAGGTCCTGCGCGGGATGCACTGGGCGTCGCGGCTGTACGACGTGCCGGTCGTCGGCGGGCACCTGACGCGCAGCGACGGGCCGCCCGCGCTGTCTGCGTTCGGCGTCGGCCGCGCGCAGCGGGTGCTGTCGGCGACGCACGCCGCGCCCGGTCAGGTGCTGGTGCTGGGCTGCTGCCTGGAGGGCCGGATGCGTCAGGACTTCCTGTTCTTCCCGTCGTTTCTGGAACGGGGCGACCGGCTCGCCGGTGACGTACGGCTGCTCGCGCAGCTCGCCGCGAGCGGCGCCGCCGTGGCCGCGAAGGACGTCAGCATGGCCGGGCTGGTCGGCTCGCTGGCGATGCTGCTGGAGCCCGGCCGGCTCGGCGTCGACGTGGACCTGGCGGCACTGCCGGTGCCGGTCGGCGTGCCGCTGGCCGACTGGCTCGGCTGCTTCCCCTGCTTTGCCTTCCTGCTGACCTGCGCGCCGGACCGGGTGACCGACTGCCTCACGGCCTTCCGCGACCGGGGGTTGACCGCCGAGCCGCTGGGGGTGCTGACCGGCGACGGCCTGGTCCGGCTGGTGCGAGATGGCGAGGCCGTGACGGTGTTCGACCTGTCGGTCGAGGGAGTCACGCACCTGCACGCCTGAGGCCCAGCGGGATCGTCATCTGCTGGTGCGGCAGTCCGAGTAGGTCGAACGGTCCGCCGACCGGCGCCCATCCCAACGAGACGAAGAATGCGGTGTTGACGGCCTGTACCGACGCGACCATGTGCGACCCGCCGCGCTGACCTGCGGAGCTGACGGCAAGGTTGACCAGCGGGCCGCCGATGCCAGAACGCCGGTGGGCGGGCAGCACCGCCAGCCGGTCGCCCTTCCAGGTGCCCCGGCCCAGCGGGTCCCGGCCCAGCGGGTCCCGGCCCAGCGGGTAGAGCCGGACGGCGCCGGCCGGCCGGCCGGAGACGAAGCCCAGCAGGTGCACCGTCGCCGGGTCGTCGTCGCGGTCGTCGCGGTCGTCGGTGAACAGGGCCTGCTCGGTGACGAACACGGCCCGCCGGATCGCGTGGTGCGCAGCCAACTCGGCCGCCCCCCGCACCGGGCGGCACCGCAGCCAGGGTGCCTCAGGCGCCGACGAACAGCGGGAGGGAAGGACGACCGTCATTGAGCCCCCCCACGGGTGCACGGTTATCTGAGGCACTGCGCTCGAACGCACCGATGCCCGAGCACGCCTGACAGCGTGCGCAGCCGGCCGCCACGCTTGCACTCGACATCCCCTTGCGGGCCAGATACGGCACGACCTGGCGGTACACCGCCTCGACGGCCTCCTTCGGCGGTGGCAGCAGGTCGGCCATCAGACTGCCCGGCACCGGTCGCAGCGGGACGATGAACGGGTAGACACCCATGTCGATGGCCCGCTTGCAGCCGTCGACCGTGACTTTGGGGTCCTCGCCCATCCCGAGGATGACGTACGTCGACACCTGGCCGGCCCCAAAGGCCGCGACGGCTCGCTCCCAGGCCGAGAAGTACGCCTCGATGCCCCAGCGCGCCTTGCCCGGCGCGACCCGGGCAAGCACGGCTGGGTCGAAGGTCTCGACGTGGATGCCGACCGAGTCGATGCCCATCCCGGCGACCCGGTCGATGACGTCGAGGTCGGCCGGCGGCTCGAACTGCACCTGCACCGGCAGGCCGGCGGCCGCTTTGACTGCCTCGCCGCAACGGGCGACGTACATCGCGCCCCGGTCCGGCGTGGCGGTGCTGCCGGTGGTCAGCGTCGCGTCCACCGCGCCGTCCAGCTCCTTGGCGGCCAGCGCCACCTCCGCAAGCATCGCCGGCGTCTTCTTGGCGATCGTGCGGCCCTGGGCCAGGGTGACGCCGATGCCGCAGAACGTGCACTGGTCGGCGTTGCCCCAGTAGGCGCAGGTCTGCAGGACGGTGCTGGCGACCGAGTCCAGGTGCAGCAGCGCGATCTGGGAGTAGGGGATGCCGTCTGCGGTCGTCAGGTCGTAGTACCTCGGTCGCGGCGCGAGCGACGCGCTCGCCAGCCGAACCCCTGCTGCGTAGACCCCCCAGCTGCCGTCGTCGTCGCCGCGCAGGACGTACGGCGAGGCTGCGACGTACGCCGCCGCGGTCGGGACAGTGGTCGGCACACCCTCGACGTAGAGCATGCCGGCGTCGGCGGGACCGGCGCCGCCTGCCCGCGCCGCGAGCGGCACCTCGACTCGCAGTCCTTGGCTCTGCAGCGCCGTCAGCAGCTGCGCCACCTCGAGGGCCGAGGGGGGCGACACGGGAGACACGGGAGACACGGTCAGGGTCATGGGGCGGGCCCTTCGTCCGGGGCGCGGTGAGCGCCGGGACGTTCACCATAGTGAACGGACGGTGGCGCGCAAGGGTCGGCTCAGGAGGCCGAGAGCCGGTCGCGTACGGCTGCTGCGTGTTGCTCGCGGGCGGTGGCGTTCGGGTGTGACGTCGGCGCAACGGAGGTGTCACGCGGCTCGGACACCGCGCCGTTGTCGAGGTCGACGTGCAGCGCCTCGACGGCATGTACGCAACCGGCGAAGTCGGGGTCGGGCGTTGCGGTGACGAGCAGCGCGCGGCCGGTCCCGACCTCGACCTCGAGACGGTGGTAGGGCAGGAACGGGTCGCCGGCGCTATCACCGGACACCTCCAGGACGACCCAGCTCTTGCCCCGGCTGCGGGCCGCCCAGATCGCCCGCACCCGCCGCAGCGCAGCCTGTTCGGCAGCTACCTCGCGGTGCCGCATGGCCAGGGCGGCATCGGACACCAGCGCGAGGTCCAGCTCGGCGGTGCTCATCGGCCGCTCCTGGACGACAGCCGTGACGAGGGCGCCGCCCTGCGCGCCGGCGGCCAGCAGCGCGCCGGTGCTGGGGCCCAGGCCGCGCAGGTGCTCCACAGTTCGTCGTACCAGCTCCATCGAGCGCTGGTAGATGTCGGGCCGGCTCATCGCCGACTGGTACAGCCGGTCCTCGCCCTGCTGCCACGCTGCTGCGGTCTGCAGCGGCACCTCGTCGGCGGTGTTGCCTGCGGCCGGTGTCGCGCTCATGTCGTCTCCTCTGCGTCGTCGACTGCGGTCTGGGCTCTTGACTGCGGCTTGGTCGTCGGCTGCCGGCCGTCGTCTGCGGGTCGTCGGCTGCGCGGCCCGCTGATTGCCATCGGGCCGCCAAGGGGTTCACTATCGTGCACATGCCGTCACCTATCCGATGCGCCCGGGGGCGCAGATGAGTCCGGTCGCTGTCGTCGCCGTGGGGGGCAACGCCCTCACCACACCCCATCAGCGCGGTACCGCGGCCGAGATCGAGACGAACGCGGCCGAGATGGCGGCCTGCCTGGCCGAGCTGGTCGGCGACGGCTGGTCGGTGGCGGTCGTACACGGCAACGGCCCGCAGGTGGGCAACCTGGCGCTGCAGCAGGACGAGGGGCTACGGCTGGTGCCCGGCCAGCCGATGTACGCGCTGTGCGCGATGACCCAGGGCCAGCTCGGCAGCGTGCTGGTACGAGCCATCGACGCGCACTGCGGGCCCGGCGCGGCCGTCGCGCTGGTCACCCACGTGACGGTCGACCCGGCCGACCCGGCCCTGCTGCACCCGACCAAGCCGATCGGCCCGTTCTTCACTGCCGAGCGCGCGGCCGAGCTGGCCGTCCAGCGCGGCTGGCAGGTGGCCGAGGACGCCGGCCGCGGCCACCGCCGGGTGGTGGCCTCCCCGCAGCCGACCGGCGTGCTCGAGCTGCCTGCGATCAGCACCCTGCTCGCCGCCGGACACGTGGTGCTGGCCGCGGGCGGCGGCGGGATTGCCGTGACCGCGGGGGCGGACGGCCGCTTCCGGGGCGTGGAGGCCATCGTCGACAAGGACCTGGCGGCCACCGGGCTCGCGATCGCACTCGGCGCGCGGGACCTGTACCTGCTCACCGGCGTCGACCACGTGCAGCTGGACTTCGGCACCCCGCGGCAGCGCCCGGCGTACCGGCTCTCGGTGGCCGAGGCCCACGGCCACCTCGCGGACGGCCAGTTCCCGGCGGGCAGCATGGGTCCGAAGGTGGCGGCGGCCCTGCAGTTCCTCGCCGCCGGCGGCGGACGCGCCATCATCACCTCGCCGGAGCTGCTCGCCGACGCGGCAGCCGGGGTGCCCGGGGTCGGGACGGTCCTGGTGGCCGACGAGGCTGCGGCGGACCGGGACAGGCCCGCGGTCGCGTGAGCGCGTCCGGCGTGGACGTCCATGCTGACACCTACCTCGACTCGCTGCTGCTGATGGTCGCGACCGTCAGCATGGACGGGCTCGAGGGCGTCGACTGGGCCGGCGCGGTGATGGCCTCGGCCAAAGGGCTCGAAGACCTGGCGGCTGCGGGCTTCAGCGGCTCCGAGCTCGCGGGGCTCGGCGCCAACGACCTGGTCCTGGCGGTGCGCGGGGGCGACGACGACGTGGTGGCCGCCGCCCTCGGGGCCGGCCGGGAGGCGGCCTTCGCGGAGCGCACGCAGGCCGCCGGGGGAGGGCAGGCCGCCCCGCGCAGCGTGACCGACGCCGCCGCTCGGCTCGACGGCGCAAACGTCGCGATCGTGTCGGTGCCGGGGGAGTACGCCGCCCTGGAGGCCCACCATGCGCTGTCCGCCGGGCTGCATGTGCTGCTGTTCAGCGACGGCGTACCGCTCGAGCAGGAGATCGAGCTCAAAACGCGCGCCGCTGGGCTCGGCCTGCTGGTGATGGGTCCGGGCGCCGGCACCGCCGTCCTGGGCGGTACCGCGCTGGGCTTTGCCAACGTGCTGTCGAGCCCTGCGCTGTCGGCGTCAGGGCTCTGGGCGTCAGGGGGTGGGGCTGTCGGTGTCGTCGCCGCCGCCGGCACCGGCGCGCAGGAGGTGTCGGCGCTGCTCGACCGGTGGGGCGTCCCCGTCTCCCAGGTCGTCGGGGTCGGTGGCCGTGACCTGTCCGAAGCGGTCGGCGGGGCGATGGCCCAGCTCGCCGTCCGGGCCCTGGTCGCCGACGTGGGCACGGCCGCCGTGCTGGTCGTCTCCAAGCCACCGGCGGCTGCCTCCGCCGCGGCCGTGCTCGGCGAGTGCACCGGCACACCGGGTGTCGCTGTCTTCCTGGGGCTCGGCGACGTCACGGCACCGGCCGGTGTCCGGCTGGCGCCGACGCTGGAGGCCGGCGCGCGGGCGGCGGCCGAGCTCGCCGGCGGCACGGTGCCGCCGCTTGCGGTGGGGCTGCTCGATCGGGTGTCGGGCGTGCACCTTGACCCGCGGCGTACGACAGTGCAGGGCCTGTTCTCCGGCGGGACGCTCTGCTACGAGGCGCAGGTCGTGCTCGAGGGCCACCTCGGCCCGGTGCACAGCAACGAGCCGCTGCGCAAGGACCGCACGGTGCCGGCGCCGCCCGGCGCGCATGTGCTGCTCGACCTCGGCGCCGAGGAGTACACCCGAGGGGTCCCGCACCCGATGATCGACCTGAGCACGCGCCTGGACCTGCTGCGAACGCTGCGCGGCGACCCCACGGTGGCAGTGGTCCTGCTGGATGTCGTGCTCGGACACGGCAGCCACGAGGACCCGGCCGGCGTGCTCGCCCCGGTCTGCGCGGAGCTGATGGCAGGGGGTGGCCCCCAGGTGGTGACGTACGTGCTCGGCACCGAGGGCGACCCGCAGGTCTACTCGCGGCAGAAGGCTGCGTTCGAGGCGGCCGGCTGCATCGTCCCGCAGACCAACGCGCGCGCCGCACACGTCGCCGCCGCCCTTGCCCTGCGCCGACCGGAGCTGGTGGCGACCGGCCTGTGAGTGCAGGCTGCTCGCGGTTGATCCTGTCCGCCGGGAGGCACCCGTTATGCCAAGCCCGGCAGGTGCCAGCTCTGTCGGCGAACCGCCACAGGGGGCCATACCGGCGCTCGGACGCCCGCTGCCCTCGAGTTTGTGTGCTTGATCGTCCCTTCCCAACACACAATGTCCACCCTGAGGTTGCCATGACGAGCGTGGCTGCGCCGTCCTTGACGGTACTTTGCGTGTTTGATTTTAAGGTGAAACACACAATGTCCCTGAGTCGCCAGTCACAGGGCCGCCCGGCCGCCTGCGGGGCCTGCGGGGCGGGCCCTGCGCCATTCGTCGCCGCGTGCAGGCAGCACGTGCACCGGTGAGCGTCGCTCTGGTCACCTACAGCACCAAGCCGCGCGGTGGCGTCGTGCACACCCTGGCCCTGGCCGACGCGTTGTACGAGCTCGGCGAGGACGTCCGCGTCATCGCACTCGGCGACTCGGCGGCGGGCTTCTTCCGGCCGGTGCGCGCCCCGGTCACGATCGTGCCGGGCCCGAGCGGTGCGGGCTCGCTCGAGGAGAAGGTCGCCGGCAGTATCGACGCGCTGGAGCGGGTGCTCGGCACGCTCGACGTGGAGGTCCTGCACGCCCAGGACTGCATCAGCGCGCGGGCGGCGGCGCGGGTCCGCGACGCCGGCGCTGGTGTCACCGTCGTACGCACCGTGCACCACGTCGACGACTTCACCAGCCAGGTGCTGATGGACTGCCAGCGCGAGGCGATTCTGGAGCCCGACGTCGTGCTCGCCGTCTCCGAGGTGTGGCGCCACACCCTCGAGCAGGACTACGGCGTACGCGCCGGCGTGGTGCCCAACGGCGTCGACGCCGAGCGCTTCAGCTCCGCCTCGCCGGTGCGCGCCGCTGCGCTGCGAGCGTCGGTCGGCGCCACCGGTCGGCCGCTGCTGCTGTCGGTCGGCGGCATCGAGCCGCGCAAGGGCAGCGCCACCCTGGTCCGGGCGCTGTCCCGGCTGGTCGCCGAGGGGCTGCGCCCGGTGCTCGCCGTGATCGGGGGGCACTCCTTCCAGGACCACCGGGCCTACCGCGAGGCCGTCCTGGCCGAGCTGCCCGGCCTTGGGCTCGGGCTCGGCGTCGACGTCGTCGCGGTCGGCACGGTGGCCGACGACGACGTCCCCGCCTGGTACGCCGCCGCCGACGCGCTCGCTTTCCCGTCGGTGAAGGAGGGCTTCGGCCTGGCGGTGCTCGAGGCGATGAGCGCAGGCCTACCGGTGGTGACCAGCGACCTGCCGGTCTTCCGCGAGTACCTCGTCGGCGGGCGCGACGCGCTGCTCGTGCCGGTCGGCGACCCCGCGGCCCTCGCTGCGGCGCTTCGTACGGCGCTGCTGGACATGTCCCTCCGGGCCTCGCTGGTGGCGCACGGCGCCCTGGTCGCGCAGCGCTTCAGCTGGCGGGCCAGCGCGCAGCGGCATCTCGAGGTGTACGCAGCACTGCCGGCCCGCTGATCGCGGCCCGCTCCGTCGCCCCGGCCCGCGTCTAGGGTGGCGCTCGTGACGGGGGCACACGCGGTGCTGACCCTGTCCTGCGCCGACCGGGTGGGGATCGTGCACGCCGTGACCGGCCTGCTGGCCCGGTACGACTGCAACATCGTCGACAGCTCGCAGTTCGGCGACGAGAGCACCGGGCTGTTCTTCATGCGGGTGCACCTGACGACGCCGGCCGGGGGCGTCGACATTGTGGGGCTGCGCGGGGCCTTCGGGGCGGTCGGGTCTTCGTACGGGATGGACTGGCAGCTGCACGACCGGACCGAGCGGGCCCGGGTGGTGGTCCTGGTGTCACAGCTCGGCCACTGCCTGAACGACCTGCTGTACCGGCACAGCACCGGTGCACTGCGCGCCGACCTCGTGGCGGTGGTGTCCAACCACCCCGACTTCCGCGGGCTGGTCGAGGCGCACGGGGTGGCGTTCCACCACGTGCCGGTGCTGCCGGGCGACAAGCCGGCCGCGGAGGCGCGGCTGCTGCAGATCGCCGAGGGGGCCGATCTCGTGGTGCTGGCGCGCTACATGCAGGTGCTGTCCGACGACCTGTGCGCCCGGCTCCCTGACACCATCAACATCCACCACTCGTTCCTGCCGAGCTTCAAGGGAGCGCGGCCCTACCACCAGGCGCACGAGCGCGGTGTCAAGCTGATCGGGGCGACCGCCCACTACGTGACGGCTGAGCTCGACGAGGGGCCGATCATCGAGCAGGAGGTCGCCCGCGTTGATCACGCGGCCACCCCCGCCCGGCTGGTCGAGGTCGGCCGCGACCTGGAGTGCATTGCCCTCGCCCGCGCCGTCGGCTGGCACCTGGACCACCGGGTGCTGCGCAACGGCCACCGCACCGTCGTCTTCCCCTGAGCCGGGGGTCGCCGGCTGCACCCGCACCGCAACTGCCGAGCCCGGTCATGCGGGCCGGAGCAGCCAGCCCGGTCAGCTGACAACCCGGCTACTCGCCGACGGCACCGTCCACCAGCTCGCGCACGACGTCCAGGTGGCCGGCGTGCCTGGCGTACTCCTGCAGCAGGTGGAACAGGACGCGCTCGAGGGCGGGGGGCGGCGCGCCGTCCCAGCGCGGGCCGGGTCGGCCGACGTCGGACAACTCGTGCGACTGCACGACCGCGCGGGTGCGCTCGCCCTGCGCCAGCAGCGCCTCGACGACGGAGCTGAGACTCGCCTGCGGCCCGACGTACCAGCGGCCGTCGCGGGAGTCGCGGGAGTCGCGGGAGTCGCCCCAAGGCTCCGCGAAAGGCTCGCCCTCGAAGCCCCATCCGAGCCAGCGTCGCTCGACGTACGTCAGGTGCACCAGCAGCGCCAGCGGCGTCCACCCCGACGGCAGCCGGCTGCTGCGCAGATCGACGTCGGACAGCCCCTGCACCTTGTCGACCAGGACAGAGCGGAAGTAGTCCAGGTAGCCCAGGAAGACCTCCGCACGCGGGGCGGGGGGACCGGTCGGCTCGGGAAGCCCGCCAGACACCGGCAGCGTCACGTGAGCACCCCGACGTCGGCGGCGAAGCGCAGCTGCGCGCCCGTGACCGCCTGCAGCTGCTCGGGAGCCATCCCGGCGACCAGCTCGCGGACCAGGAAGCCGCCCGGGGTGACGTCCAGGACCGCCAGGTCGGTGTAGACGCGGTCGACCACGCCGCCGGCGGTCAGCGGGTACGTGCACCGCTCCAGCAGTTTGAGCCCGCCGCCCGAGGTGGTGTGCGTGGTGAGTACCAGCACCCGTTTCGCGCCGACCGCGAGGTCCATCGCGCCGCCGACCGCCGGCGGGAAGTCGTCGTCGTCGGTGGCCCAGTTCGCAAGGTCGCCGTTGGCCGCGACCTGGAACGCGCCGAGCACCGACACGTCCAGGTGCCCGCCGCGCATGATGATGAAGGAGTCGGTGTGGTGGACGTACGCTCCGCCGGGGAGCAGCGTGACGAGCTCCTTGCCGGCATTGATCAGCTCGGGGTCCTCCTGGCCGGGTAGCGGCGCCGGGCCGAGGCCGAGGATGCCGTTCTCGGAGTGGTAGACGACCTCGCGGCCCGCGGGCACGTGGTTGCCGACCAGCGTGGGCAGCCCGATGCCCAGGTTGACGTACGAGCCGTCGGCGATGTCCTGCGCGACGCGGCGGGCCATCTCGTCGCGGGTCAGCGGCACACGGGCACCTGCACGACCCGGTCGACGAACACGCCGGGCGTGACGACGGCCTCCGGGTCGAGCTCGCCGAGGGCCACCACCTCGCGGACCTGTACGACCGTCAGCGCCGCCGCCATGCACATCGTCGGGCCGAAGTTGCGGGCTGCGGAGTGGTAGACGAGGTTGCCCCAGCGGTCGGCGCGGTCGGCCCTGACCAGCGCGACGTCGCCGGGCAGCGGCTCCTCGAAGACCTGCCGGCGACCACCGAGCACGCGCACCTCCTTGCCCTGTGCGAGCACCGAGTCGGCGCCGGTCGGGGTGAAGAAGCCACCGAGGCCGGCGCCGGCAGCCCGCATCCGCTCGCTCAGCGTGCCCTGCGGCACCAGCTCCAGCTCGACCTTTCGGGCGCGGTACAGCTCCTCGAACCACACCGAGCCCTTCGACCGCGGGTACGAGCAGATGATCTTGCGTACCCGGCCCTCACGCAGCAGCGCCGCGACGTCGGACTCGCCGCTGCCGGCGTTGTTGGTGACCAGCACCAGGTCCCGGGCGCCCTGCTCGAGCAGCGCGTGGGTCAGCTCGACGGGGATACCGGAGCTGCCGAAGCCGCCGACCAGCACGGTCGAACCGTCGCGGACGTCCTGCACAGCCTCGGTCAGCGACGCCACCCGCTTGTCGAGCACACCGCCTCCTGGAGTCCGGACCATGGCCAGCCTGCCGTACGTCTCGCGCCGGCCTGGGTAGGGGACGCCCGTGCCGACCCCCTACCGCCGCGTCCGCCATGCCCTCATGGGGCAGGAGCTGGTACGCCCACCGAGCCTGCAGACCGGCGAGCAGCGGACGGCCTCGTGGCTGGAGCTGTTCTTCGACCTGGCGTTCGTGCTGGTCATCGCCGAGCTCGCCGGGGCCCTGCGCGGCGATGTCACGCTGCACGGGGTGGCGGTCTTCGCCGGGCTGTTCAGCGCGGTCTGGTGGTCGTGGGTCAGCTCGACGCTGTACGCCAACCGCTTCGACCACGACGACGTCGTCTACCGGCTGTACAAGCTCACCGCGATGCTCGCCGTCATCGGGCTGGCCGCGACCGCGACCGAGGCGACGGGCGCGCGCGCCGGGCTGTTCGCCGGCTGCCAGGTGGCGCTGCGGCTGGTGCTGCTGGCGCAGTACGCCCGCGCGTACCGCTCGGTGGAGGTTGCCCGGCCGACGATTCGCCTGTACCTGCTGGGGATCGGCGCCGGTGCGGCCCTGTGGGCGGCCTCGCTGGCCGTCCCCGTACCGCTGCGGTTCGTGCTGTGGGCCCTCGCGGTGCTGGTCGAGGTCGCGGTGCCGATCCTGGCCACGGCTCAGGAGCACGAGGTCCCGCTGCACCTGGAGCACCTGCCCGAGCGCTTCTCGCTGTTCGTCATCCTGGTGCTCGGCGAGTCGGTGGCGGCGGTCGCGCACGGCGTGCATGACGCGCGCTGGACCGGCCAGGCCGCGGCGGTCGGGGTGGCCGCGTTCATCCTGGCGTCGGCGCTGTGGTGGAGCTGGTTCGACCTGGCAAGCGCGGCCGCGAAAGGGATGCTGGACCGGACTGGCGGCCGGGGTAGCACCGTCTCGCTCGACGTCTACGTCTTCGGTCAGCTGCCGCTGTGCCTCGCACTGGCGAGCATCGGCGTCGGCATCCAGCTGTCGGTGCTCCAGTCGGCTCGCGGCGACGTGCCGTTCGGCACCAGGCTGCTGCTCGCCGGCGGGGTGGCGCTGTACCTGGTGGCGACGACAACGACGAACACCGGGATGGCCCGGCGGTGGCGCGGCGGGCTCGGCTGGCCGTTCGCCGCTGCTGCCCTGGCGGCCGCGGACACCCTGCTGGCGCTGCCGGCTGTCGCGTTGGTCGGTGGGCTGGCCGCACTGGTCGTCGTCGTCGTGCTGGTCGGGCTGGTGCACCAGGCCGAGGGCCGGCTCGACGCCGAGCCGCGCTAAGGGTGGGCGACCGGTGGCTGGTCTGTTTCGGCCGGGGAACCTGTCGGCAGCTAGGGTCTGGGTGTTCTGCGACGACCTCCGAGGAAGCCGGTGCGATTCCGGCGCGGTCCCGCCACTGTCACCCCCGATCCCGGGGCAGCCAGAGACTCGGTCCCGTCGCTTCCGTCCAGCCCGGGGCGCGGACCCCGAGGAAGGTCACATTGAGCCTGCCCGGGTGTCGGTCGTGAGCACGCCCTACCCTTTCTCCGCCGTCGTGGGCCTGGCCGACCTGCGCCTCGCGCTGATCATCAACGCGGTGTCGCCGGCCGTCGGCGGGGTCCTCGTACGTGGCGAGAAGGGCACCGCGAAGTCGACCGTCGTACGCGCGCTGGCGTCGCTGCTGCCTGCGGTCACCGTGCTGGACGGCTGCCGGTTCTCCTGCGATCCCGTCTCGCCCGACCGCGGCTGCCCGGACCTCGCCTCGCACGGCTCGCCCGGCTCCCGCCCGGCGCGGCTCGTGGAGCTGCCGGTCGGGGCGTCCGAGGACCGGCTGACCGGCTCGCTCGACCTCGAGCGGGCCTTGACCAGCGGCGTCTCGGCGTACGAGCCGGGGCTGCTCGCCGCCGCGCACCGGGGCGTGCTGTACGTCGACGAGGTCAACCTGCTGCACGACCACCTGGTCGACCTGCTGCTCGACGCGGCCGCGCTCGGCACCTCCTACGTGGAGCGCGAGGGGGTGTCGGTGCGGCACGCCGCGCGGTTCCTGCTGGTCGGGACGATGAACCCGGAGGAGGGCGAGCTGCGGCCGCAGCTGCTCGACCGGTTCGGGCTGACCGTCGAGGTGGCGGCGACCCGCGACCCGGCCGAGCGGGCCGACGTCGTACGCCGGCGGCTGGCGTACGAGGCCGACCCCGACGCCTTCGCGGCGCAGTATGCGGACTCCGACGCCGACCTGGCGGCGCACATCGCCGCTGCCCGCGAGCGGCTGGGCCGCGTCGTGCTCGGCGACCGGGCCCTCCGCGAGGTCACGACGGTGTGCGCGGCGTTCGACGTCGACGGCCTGCGCGCGGACCTGGTGACCGCCAAGGCGGCCGTCGCGCTGGCCGCCTGGGCCGGCCGCGACGAGGTCACCACCGACGACGTACGCACCGCCGCCCGGCTGGCCCTGCCGCACCGCCGCCGCCGTACGCCGTTCGAGGCGCCGGGCCTGGACGAGCAGCGCCTGGACGACGCGCTCGACAGCGTGCCGCCCGAGCCGCAGCGCCCTGAGCCGCCCGACGACGGCCCGGTTGGCGGCGCTGCGCCGCAAGCAGACCGTGGGGCTGCTGAGGACGCCCTTGCGGACGGCGGGGCGGCTGAGCGCGGTGCCGCAGAGCCGGAGCCGGCGACCGCGGCGCAGCGCCCCGACCGGGAGCCGGCGACCGCGGCCCCGGGGCCCGAGCAGGTCGTCGGCGCGGGCGAGGCGTACACGCCGGTGACGCTGCGGGTTCCCGGGGTCAACCGTCGTGCCGGCGCCGCCGGTCGACGCTCACGCAGTGCCGGTACCGACGGACGGCTGACCGGCGCCCGGCTGCCGGAGGGGCGGCTCGCGTCGCTGCACCTGGCCGCGACGCTGCGGGCAGCGGCGCCGCACCAGCGCACGCGTGGCCGCACCGGGCCCGGCGTCCTGCTCCGGGCAGCCGACCTGCGCGAGGCGACCCGCGAGGGCCGTGAGGGCAACCTGGTGCTGTTCGTCGTCGACGCGTCCGGGTCGATGGCGGCCCGGGCCCGGATGGGGGCGGTCAAGGGGGCGGTGCTCAGCCTGCTGACCGACGCCTACCAGCGGCGTGACAAGGTCGCGCTCGTGACGTTCCGCGGCGCGACGGCGGAGCTGGCGCTGCCACCGACCGGCAGCGTCGAGGCCGCCGTCGCCCGGCTGGCCGTCGTGCCGACCGGTGGCCGTACGCCGCTGTCGGCGGGCTTGCTGCGGGCCGCCGAGGTGCTGCGGGTCGAGGCGGTCCGTGACCCGTCGCGGCGGGCGCTCGTGGTCGTCGTCACCGATGGCCGGCACACCAGTGGGCCGGCGCCGGAGCTGGCGGCCGCGCAGCTGGCCCGTACCCGCGCGGCCTGCGTGGTTGTCGACTGCGAGAGCGGCCCGGTGCGGCTCGGCCTTGCCGGTGAGCTCGGTGCGCGCCTCGGTGGTGTCGCCCTGCGGCTCGAGGAGCTGTCGGCCGGCGCCCTCACCGCGATCGTGAAGGCGGCCTGACGTGCGTGCGGAGTGCGGATGAGCCCGCAGGGTGTGCCGACCACCGTGCCAGACGACGGGCTGACGACCCGGCAGCGGCGAAACCGGGCGCTGGTCGTCGTCCACACCGGCGAGATGAAGGGCAAGAGCACTGCGGCGTTCGGGCTCGCGCTGCGCGCCTGGGACCAGGGCTGGCCGATCGGCGTCTTCCAGTTCGTCAAGAGCGCGAAGTGGAAGGTGGGGGAGGAGCACGCGCTGCGTACCCTTGGTGGGACCGGTCAGGGCGGCACCGTGACCTGGCACAAGATGGGTGAGGGCTGGTCGTGGACGCGCAAGAGCGGCAGCGACGACGACCATGCCGCCAACGCCCTCGAAGGCTGGCAGCAGGTCAAGCGCGACCTTGCGGCCTCGACGTACCGGTTCTACGTCCTGGACGAGTTCACCTACCCGATGACGTGGGGCTGGGTGGACGTCGACGACGTGGTGGCGACGCTGCGCGACCGCCCCGAGGGGCAGCACGTCGTGATCACCGGCCGCGGTGCGCACCCCGCACTGGTCGAGGCCGCCGACCTCGTCGTGGAGATGACGAAGATCAAGCACCCGATGGACGCCGGCCAGAAGGGCCAGCGGGGGATCGAGTGGTGACCGTGCCGCGGCTCGTGGTGGCCGCGCCGTCGAGCGGTGTCGGCAAGACCACCGTCGCGACCGGGCTGATGGCCGCGCTGCGCGCGCGGGGGCTGGCTGTGTCGCCGCACAAGGTCGGGCCCGACTACATCGACCCCGGCTACCACGCGCTCGCCACCGGCCGGCCCGGCCGCAACCTGGACCCGATGATGGTCGGCGAGCACCGCGTCGCGCCGCTGTTCTTGCACGGCGCGCGGGGGGCCGATGTCGCGGTCATCGAGGGCGTCATGGGCCTGTTCGACGGGCGCGCCGCGACCGACCACGGCTCCACGGCCCATGTCGCCCGGCTGCTCGACGCGCCGGTCGTCCTCGTCGTCGACGCCTCGTCGCAGAGCCGGTCCGTCGCTGCCCTCGTGCACGGCTTCACGACGTACGACCCGCGCGTGCGCCTTGCCGGGGTCGTCCTGAACCGGGTCGGCAGCGACCGGCACGAGGCGCTGCTGCGCGAGGCGCTCGCGGGTACGCCGGTGCTCGGGGTCCTGCGGCGCGACGCCGGCATCGAGGTGCCGAGCCGGCACCTGGGCCTGGTGCCGGCGGCCGAGCGGGCCCCCGAGGCCGTCGCGGTGGTCCAGCGGCTCGGCGCGCTCATCGAGGCGTCCTGCGACGTCGATGCGCTGCTGGCACTGGCGCGGACGGCCGGTCCGTTGGCTGAGCGGCCGTGGGCCCCGCCGGTCGCGGCGCGCTGCACCCGGCCGCTGGTCGCGCTGCTCGGCGGTCCCGCGTTCACGTTCTCCTATGCCGAGACCGCGGAGCTGCTGAGCGCTGCTGGCGCCGACGTCGTCATCGTCGACCCGCTACGCGACGCGCACCTGCCGGTGGGTACTGCCGGGCTCGTCGTCGGAGGGGGGTTCCCCGAGGTGCACGCCGCGGCGCTGTCGGCGAACGCGACGCTGCGCGCCGACGTGGCCGCGCTGGCCCGCTCCGGCGCGCCGGTCAGTGCCGAGTGCGCCGGGCTGCTGTACCTGTGCGAGGCGCTGGACGACCTGCCGATGTGTGGCGTCCTGCCGGCCCGCGCGCGGATGACGGGGCAGCTGGTGCTGGGCTACCGCGAGACGAAGGCGGCGACGCCGTCCTGGCTGGGCGACGACCCCGTCGTGGGCCACGAGTTCCACCGCACGGTCGTCGAGCCGGGCGCCGGCGGGCAGCCGGCCTGGGAGCTGGGCGATCGTCCCGAAGGGTTCGTGCAGGGCGGCGTGCACGCCTCGTACGTCCACCTGCACTGGGCCGGCATCGACGGTGTCGCAGAGCGGTTCGTCGACGCTGCGCTGGCCGCGGGGGTGGCGCGGTGCGGCTGATCGGGGTGGGCGTGGGGCCGGGAGATCCTGAGCTGGTGACCGTCAAGGGCGTCCGCGTGCTCCGCGAGGCCGACGTCGTCGTCGTCCCGGTGATGGACGCCGACGAGCAGGGGCGAGCGGAGGCGACCGTGCGCGCGCACACCGACCGGGAGCCGCTGCGCCTGGTGTTCGCGCTGGATGACCGCGGCGGCCCGACGGCCGAGCGGCTGTCGGCGTGGGAGGCGGCTGCCGACCAGGTCGCGCAGCTCCTCAGTACCGGCACGCAGAGCGTCGCGTTCGCCACCATCGGCGATCCGAACGTCTACTCCACCTTCACCTACCTCGCGGATGCCGTCCGCGAGCGGCTCCCGCAGGTGATCGTCGAGACGGTGCCCGGCATCACCGCGATGCAGGACCTCGCCGCCCGCAGCGGCACGGTGCTCTGCGAGGGCACCGAGTCCCTCGCGCTGCTGCCGCTGACCGCCGGGGTGCCGGCGTTCGAGGAGGCGCTCACGCACTTCGACACGGTGGTGGCGTACAAGGGCGGCCGGCGGATGCCGCAGGTGCTCGAGGTCCTCGCCCGGCTCGGCCGGCTCGACGGCGCGGTGTACGGCGCCGCGCTCGGCCTGCCCAACGAGCAGGTCGGGCCGGCCGCCGAGCTGTCCGGCGAGACGCCGTACCTGTCGACCGTGATCGTGCCGGCGGCGGGGCGTACGGGGAGAGGATCGAAGCTGTGAGCGGGCACGTGAGCTTCGTGGGCGCCGGCCCCGGCGCGGCCGACCTGCTGACCCTGCGGGCCGCGGCCCGCATCGCCGAGGCCGACATCGTCATCTGGGCGGCCTCGCTGGTGCACGAGGACGTCCTGCAGCACGCCCGCGAGGGCGCGGAGGTCGTCAACAGCGCCGAGCACTCGGTGGAGGGCATCACCCACCTCTACGAGCGGGCCGCCCGCGACGGGCTGCGGGTCGCGCGCATCCACTCCGGCGACCCGGCGCTGTGGGGCGCGACTCAGGAGCAGCACGAGCTGTGCACCCGGCTCGGGCTGACGACCGAGGTGGTGCCCGGTGTCAGCAGCTTCACCGCGGTCGCCGCGATCGTGCAGCGCGAGCTGACGATCCCCGAGGTCGCGCAGTCGGTCGTGCTCACCAGGCTCGAGGGCGGCAAGACGCCGATGCCCTCGCGGGAGAGCGTCCGGGCGTTCGCCGAGCACGGCACGACGATGGCGCTGTTCCTGTCGGCGGCGCGCACCAAGCAGCTGCAGGACGAGCTGCTGGCGGCCGGCACCTACGACGACGACACACCCTGCGTGGTGGCCTACGCCGCGACCTGGCCGGACGAGCTGGTCTTCGAGTGCCGGCTCGGTGAGCTCGCCGCCAAGGTCAGGGAGCACAAGCTGTACAAGCACACGATGGTGCTGGTCGGCCCGGCGCTGGCCGCCGGCGGAACGCGCTCGCACCTCTACCACCCCGGGCACTTCCACGAGCACCGCAAGGTGGAGAGCGCCGCGGCGCGTACCGAGCTGCGAGCCCGGGACAGGGCGCTCGAGGGCGCGTGACCGGGCGCGAGCTGCGCGAGCCTGACCTGCCGCGTACGGCGAAGGTCCGCCGCGGACCGCTGCGCAGCGGCTGGACCACCGGCACCTGCAGCGCCGCGGCGGCCAGGGCGGCCACCACCGCACTGATGACCCAGCAGGCACAGACCCACGTCGATGTCGTGCTGCCCGACGAGCGGCTGGTCGGGTTCGACGTCGAGCGCTGCGAGGTCGCGCCGGACCGCGCGGAGGCCGTCGTGGTCAAGGACGCCGGCGACGACCCCGACGTCACGCACGGCGCGCACCTGACGGCGACGGTCAGCTGGCTGGCGACGCCGGGGCTGCAGCTCGACGGCGGTGTCGGCGTCGGGGTCGTGACCAAGCCCGGTCTGGGCCTTGAGGTCGGCGGGCCGGCGATCAACCCGGTGCCGAGGCAGATGATCCGCGACAACCTGCCGGTCGACCTGGCCGTCCGCGGCCTGCGGGTCGTCATCTCGGTGCCCGACGGTGAACGTCGCGCCAAGAAGACCACCAATGCGCGGCTCGGCATCCTCGGCGGCATCTCGATCCTGGGGACGACCGGTGTCGTACGCCCGTTCTCCACCGAGTCGTGGCGGGCCTCGGTCGTGCAGGCCGTCGACGTGATGGCCGCGCAGCAGCTGCCGACCCTGGTGCTGGCGACCGGTGGGCGCACCGAGAAGGCCGCGATGCGGCTGCTGCCCGACCTGCCCGAGGTCTGCTTCGTCGAGGTCGGCGACTTCACCGGCGCGGCGCTGCGTCAGGCGGTCCAGGACGGCCTCACCGAGGTGGTCTTCGTCGGGATGGCCGGCAAGCTCACCAAGCTCGCCGGCGGGGTGCTGATGACGCACTACACCCGCAGCCGGGTCGACCTGACGGTGCTCGCAGAGCTGTCGCCGCCCGAGCTGCGCGAGGCGGTCACGGC
>ENA-OBIO01000490-OBIO01000490.1-metagenomes-genome-assembly--contig:-NODE-490-length-20777-cov-4.23709_pt1 | contig 20777 bp, 20 predicted proteins | sample MGYA00153383_OBIO01 | MGnify analysis MGYA00153383 | reverse complement strand
GCTTGCGAACTATTCCGGCGCTGTGGTGTTGGTGAGCCACGACGAGGGTGCGGTGGAGGCGCTGAACCCCGAGCGCGTGCTTATTCTGCCCGATGGCACAGAGGACCTCTGGAATCGCGATTACGCCGACCTGGTCGCCCTGGCCTGATCGGCGGTGCGGGCCTCATCAGCGGTGCGGGATGGTTTCGAGAATCTCATCTTCGACCTCGCTATCGCTGCGTGGCTTCGTGAGCTTCTTCCGCTCCCGCACCTCGACCCGCTCCTGTTCGTCGGGGTCGTCGGCATTACGCATCCGATATTCCTGGCGGATCGCGTACCAGAGACCGAAGAATGCCATGATGCCGAAGATCACCCACTGGATCGCGTAGGAAATATGAAGACCCTCGTCGAGCTGCGGCTGGGGCTTGGCGGTAGGGCGCGTGTCGGCCGCGGGAGACTCCGACACCATGAGGCCATAAGCGCCGGTATAGGTCGGCTTGCCGACGAGGGTCGCGACATCGGGGAGGTGGATCGTGGCAAGCTCACCCGGCGTATCCGATCGACCCGCCAGAGTGGGTTCTCCGGCCTGCAGGCGCGCGATCACCGTCACTGTCCCCGCGGGCGGGGATGGAATGTGGTCCGGCCGATCCTGCGTGTTACCGATGGGTACATATCCACGGTCCACGAGAAAGACGTTGCCATCGGAGAGAAGCAGCGGATTAAGCACTTCGAACCCCGGCTGACCGTTGAGAGGACGATTGCGCACCAGCATCTGGGCATCCGCGATGTAGCTGCCGGTGAGCTCCACCTGCATCCACCGCTGCTTCGGGGAGTATGACGTGAGGGTAGGAAGCACTGACATTACGGCCACCGGCGTGCTGTGGTAATTCCGGTCGACGAGCTCGTTGGCCGAGCGGGTCTCGTGCAGGCGCGCGACCTGCCATTGGGAGAGTGCGACACACACCGCCGCGAAGACGAGAGCCAGGGCGAGATAGCCGAACCAGCGGCGGCTCAGCGCAAAACTCCACCGGTTCACAGTGGGCGGCTCTCGATGACAGCGGCCTCCGGAAGATGTTCAAGAGGGTGCTCGAGCGGGGTCACAATGACGGGAAAGTCGCGGGCTTCCAGATAACGGTGGAGAAAATCGCGGTGCCCGTCGCAGGCCAACCAGATTTTGACCCGGTCCGGGCCGTGGATCCGTGGATTACGCCAGTTGACATTCCACGCGGCGGGGAGGGTACAACCTGCTCGTGAGCAGGTTGGTTCGGCTAACTCTTCGTCGAATCCGATCACTGCGGATCGGGCCGGGAGATGCCGGGTCCGCGGCGTACGAGCCCTCCCGGACGTAATACTTCGGCGGCGGGCCTCGAGATACTGGCATTGGCGAGCACAACAGCAATATAGGGAAGCACGACCGCTCCGATCGCGGGGATCAGTCGCCACCATCCGGGCACGACGAGACAGATCAGAATACAGACGGTTCGGATGCTCATTGCCACCGTGTATTTGATCATGCGGCTGCGCCGGTCGTCCTGGGGAGACCGGGGGAGAGAGGTGATGGACTGCTGCTGTTTAGCCATGGGTACTTTAACCCTACGGCTAAGATTACGGGAGTTTGTCGGCGCCCGGCATACGCTCAGGGGGCGTGGAGGCACGCGGCGAAAGCGAAAGTGAGAGAACAATGACCAGCACCGAGTTCGTGCCAAGAACCGTGCTGGTGACCGGGGGGAATCGCGGAATCGGCTTTGCCATCGCGGCCGAATTCGTGGCCCTCGGCCATCGGGTCGCAGTAACGGCACGCTCTGGCGAGGGGCCGGTCGGCAGCCTGACAGTGCGCGCCGACGTCACTGATTCCTCTTCCATCGATGCCGCCTTCACCGTCCTCGGCGCGGTCGAAGTGCTGGTCGCGAACGCGGGGATCACCAAGGACACTCTCCTCCTACGAATGACGGAGGAAGACTTCACCTCGGTGGTCGACACCAACCTCTCCGGTGCTTTCCGCGTCGTCAAGCGCGCATCAAGGGGAATGCTCAAAGCGCGCTTCGGACGCATCGTGCTCGTCTCGAGCGTTGTCGGTCTACTCGGCTCCGCTGGCCAGATCAACTACTCGGCATCGAAGAGTGGGCTGATCGGGCTGGCGCGATCGGTCACCCGAGAGCTTGGCGCGCGTGGGATCACGGCCAACGTTGTCGCGCCCGGTTTCATCGAGACCGACATGACTGCCGGGCTTCCGGACGCCCAGCAGGATGCCTATCGGAAGTCGATCCCGGTCGGCCGATTCGCGCGACCCGAGGAAGTCGCGAAGGTTGTCACGTGGATCGCCGGGGATGATGCGGGCTACATCTCTGGCGCTGTCATCCCTGTCGACGGCGGCCTCGGCATGGGTCACTGACCCTCTCAGCAGCTCAGCCGCGCAGGCCTAGCAGGGCGAGCAGCTGGCTGAGGTCCCTCACGTCCATGAGCACATCGGCCTCGTCTCGCACCGGCGCCTTCGCGTCGAACCCAACAGCGAGACCGGTGATGGCCATCATCGGCAGATCGTTGGCGCCGTCACCGACCGCCACCGTGCGAGAAAGGGGAAGGCCAAAGTCTGCCGCCCACTCGATGAGAGTGTCCGCTTTCGACTTGGCGTCAATGATCGGACCGACGAGCCCTCCGGTGAGAACCCCATCGGCGACTTCGAGGCGATTCGCCCTCCAATAATCGAGACCCAGTTCGGCGGCGATAGGGTCGATAATCTCGTGGAAACCGCCCGAAACCACCGCCACCCGGCCGCCTGCCGCCCGCACGCCAGCGATCATCGCCGGCGCTCCCGGCGTGATGCGGACGAGCTGGCCCACGTTTCCGAACACCGACTCTGGCAGTCCGGCCAGGGTGGCGACGCGCGCTCTCAAGCTCTCTTCGAAGTCAACCTCACCATTCATTGCGCTCGCGGTGATTTCCGCAACGGCGGCGCCGGAACCTGCAACTTCCGCCAGCAGTTCGATCACCTCGTTCTCGATGAGAGTGGAGTCGACATCGAGAACGACAAGGAATCGGGCCATCGGGTGCGAACCGTTCGTTTGAGGTGGTCAGAATAGCGGAACCCGACGATCTCAGGTGACGGTAACGCCCTTGCCCACCACGGTGATGCCGGAGTCGGTGACGGTGAATCCGCGGGCCCGGTCAGCGTCGGCATCCACCCCAACGGTCGCACCAGCGTTGATCACGACCTCCTTGTCGAGAATAGCGCGGCGCACCACGGCATCCGGGCCAATACGAACCCGGTCGAAGACTATCGAGTCGATCACATGGGCTCCCGATTCGATGATCGCCCATGGGCCGAGCACACTGCGTTCGATATGCGCTCCGGAGAGCAGCGATCCCAGAGACACGATCGAATCGATCGTGGTGCCGAGGTTCCCCTTGGAATCGCGCACGAACTTCGCCGGGGGCGAATTCAGCTGCTGGCTGAAGATCGGCCATTCGCTGTTATACAGATTGAAGATCGGGAGCGCGGAGATCAGGTCCTGGTGGGCGTCGAAGAACGACTCGATTGTTCCGACATCCCGCCAGTAATAGCGATCGCGATCCGTTGCTCCGGGTACCTCGTTGCGGTTGAGATCGTAGACGGCGGCATCCCCACGCGACACGAAGTCGGGCACGATGTCTCCCCCCATGTCGTGATTGGACGTAGTCAGCTCACCATCCCTGAGCACGGCGTCGATCAGGATATCGGCGTCGAAGATGTAATTGCCCATCGACGCGAGCACCTCGCCGGGCGAATCCGCGAGACCGACGGCATTCTTTGGCTTCTCGAGGAATTGCGCAATACGGGTCGGATCTTCCGTATCGAGTTCGATGACGCCGAACTGGTCGGCCAGCGTGATCGGCTGGCGGATGGCAGCGACAGTCACACCGGCACCCGACGCGATGTGTGCCTCGATCATCTGGCTGAAGTCCATGCGGTAAACGTGGTCGGCCCCGACCACAACGACGATGTCCGGCTTCTCGTCGCGCAACAGGTTGAGACTCTGCAGGATGGCATCTGCTGATCCCGCGAACCACCGCTTACCGAGACGCTGCTGCGCTGGTACGGAAGCCACGTAGGACGCTGTGATGCCGTCGAGACGCCAAGTTTGCGACACGTGGCGGTCGAGACTGTGCGACTTATATTGCGTGAGCACCACTATCTGGCGAAGGCCGGAATTGATCAGATTCGACAGTGCGAAGTCGATGAGTCGATAGTTGCCACCGAATGGCACAGCAGGCTTCGCGCGATCAGCGGTGAGCGGCATGAGGCGCTTGCCCTCTCCGCCGGCGAGAACAATGCCAAAGATCTTCTTCGATGCCATCTGCTAAGAGTAGAGGAACGAGCGTGGTGCGTCAGTCTGCGAACCGCGCTAGCGTTTGACCGGTGAGAGTTGATGTGATTACCAGGGAATATCCGCCGGAGATCTACGGGGGCGCCGGCGTGCATGTGACCGAGCTGGTGAAGGCGCTGCGCGTCGACATCGATGTGGTGGTCCGCGCATTCGGCAAGCCGCGAGACGAGGCGCAGGTCTACTCGTATGACGTGCCCCCTGGGCTCAGCACCGCTAACCCGACGCTCGCAACACTGGGGATCGACCTCGAAATCGCGCGGGATGTCGGCGGTGCCGACCTGGTGCACTCACACACCTGGTACGCCAATGGAGCTGGCCACATCGCGCAGCTGCTCCACGGCATTCCTCATGTCGTGACAGCCCACAGTCTCGAGCCACTCCGCCCCTGGAAAGCAGAACAACTCGGGGGCGGCTACCGGGTGTCGAGTTGGATCGAGCGCGATGCGTTCGCCGCGGCTGACGCCGTCATCGCGGTGAGCCACGGCATGCGTCGCGATATTCTGCGGGCCTATCCGATGATCGACGAGGCGAAGGTCTCGGTCGTTCACAACGGCATCGATCTCCACTCCTGGCATCCGGTCGAGGACGACACCCTCGTGCGCTCGCTCGGCATCGATCCGGACCGCCCTTCGGTGGTCTTCGTCGGACGGATCACCCGGCAAAAAGGCTTGCCATACCTCTTGCGTGCGGCGGCTTTGCTCCCGCCCGAGGTACAGCTGGTCCTCTGCGCGGGCGCGCCAGATACCCCCTCGATCATGGCTGAGGTACGAGCCGGGGTCGCCGAACTGCAGAAGACTCGTACGGGAGTCGTCTGGATCGAAGAGATGTTGAGCCGACATGACCTCTCGGCCGTGCTCACTTCGGCAACGACCTTCGTCTGCCCGTCCATTTACGAGCCGCTCGGCATTGTCAATCTCGAAGCAATGGCCTGTGGGGCGGCGGTTGTCGGCACGGCGACCGGCGGCATCCCGGAGGTGATCGACGACGGCGTGACCGGTCGGCTGGTGCCGATCGACCAGGTTGACGATGGCACGGGTACGCCGCGTGATCCCGATCGATATGTCACCGACCTCGCCCGGGCGCTCATCGAGGTCATCGGCGATCCGCAGGCGGCGCGGCGAATGGGAGAGGCCGGCCGAGCCCGCGCGCAGCGAGACTTCGGCTGGGACCGAATCTCAAGACGCACGCAGGAGATTTACCGATCAGTGCTGTAGCGCCATCCATGGGAGGGCTTCGGGCGTTGGCGGTCGAAGGAATCATCCCACCGGAAAGGTAGGGTTGAGTCCATGGCCAGCGTCCTCCAGCTTTCCGACGTCTCCGTCGTCCGAGAAGGCAACCACATTCTCGATTCCGTCAACTGGACAGTCGAGGACAACGAGCGTTGGGTCATCCTCGGTCCGAATGGCGCGGGAAAGACCACCCTGCTGCAGCTCGCCTCGGCGATGATCCACCCCACCGCGGGCATCGTGAAGATCCTCGATTCCACTCTCGGGCGCACCGACGTGTTCGAACTGCGACCCCGCATCGGTTTTGCCTCGACGGCGATGGCCCGGCGTATCCCCGCCACCGAACGGGTGCTGGATGTTGTGCTCACGGCCGCCTACGCCGTCGCCGGGCGATGGAATGAGGCCTACGAAGATATCGATGTGCGCCGCGCCCAGCGGGTTCTCGCCGAATGGAAGCTCGACCACCTCGAAGAACGTCGGTTCGGACAGTTGAGCGACGGTGAGCAAAAGCGGGTACAGATCGCTCGTTCCGTGATGACTGATCCCGAGCTGCTCCTACTCGACGAACCGGCCGCCAGCCTCGACCTTGGCGCTCGTGAAGAGCTGCTGCAGCTACTCGGTGGGTACGCGCGTGCTGAGCAGGCTCCCGCCATCATCATGGTCACCCATCACGTGGAAGAGATCCCGCTGGGTTTCGGAAACGCCCTGCTGCTTTCTCAGGGTCGCATCACTGCGGCGGGACCGATTGGAGAGGTGATCACTTCGGAGAAGCTGACCGAAGCCTTCGGTCTGGATCTTCGAGTCGAAGAGAGCGCTGGGCGATTCACGGCGCGCGCCGCGGAATCTTCCTGACACAGCGCAGCCGGTCGACACTGACCATCTCTGGTAAAGTATTGCCTTGGCCGACCCGCCGAATCTTTTCCCTCTCCTGTCCCACTACCAAGGAAATTACGATGAAGACTGATATTCACCCCAATTACAGCGCGGTTGTCTTCCGCGATCTCGCGAGCGGCGAGACTTTTCTCACGCGTTCCACGGTGAAGAGCGACAAGACAATTGATCTTGACGGGGTCACTTACCCGGTCATCGACGTCGAGATCTCTTCTGCTTCGCACCCCTTCTACACCGGCAAGCAGCGCATCCTTGACAGCGCCGGCCGCGTCGAGAAGTTCAACTCGCGGTACAAGGGCTTCGGCGCCTGACCCGTCGTTTAACGACGAATACTTAAAAAAGGCGATCGGCCCGGGCCGATCGCCTTTTTTGCGCCTGCCGCACGACTCGCGAGACAGGACCGGTGCAGTTCAACACTCGCGGGCACCCCGAAACGCCGAAATTGCACTGTTGAGGGCTACTCTCACCGAAAAACTGCTGTTGGGCGGACGACGATGGGCGGACGACGCTGATCGCTCCCGGGAGGGGTTCCTCGTGCGGCGGCAGCCTAGCGCTCGGGCCAGGCCCCATCGGCGACGAAGGCGGGGTCTTTCGTGCGACGCATGTATTCCTGGAAACTCGCGGCGCTGTCGGTCGCCCAGCCCACTTGGTGAGTGTGTACCAGGGTGGCGTCCGCTCCGAGGGCGTCTGAGTACTTGCGTGCGATCGCCTGGGCGACTCGACCCGCGGCCACGGCATCCGCTTGCGCATCATGGGCATCCATGAGTTCGACGCCGTAGTATTCCGCAGCCACCTCCAGGGTGCGCTTACCCTTGCGGTACCGGTCCAGGGCCCGATCGATCACGAGCGGGTCGATGATCGGAATTGGATCGTTGAGCGGCTCGATGCCGTATCTCAGGCATTCCCTATTCAACAGGGTCAGGTCGTAGGCAGCGTTATAGATCACGATGGGTACGCCCTGGGCAAGAAGGGCACGCAATACGGCCACGATCTCTGCGACCACCTCGGCCGCATCCCGACCCTCCGCCCGCGCACGCTCGGTAGTGATTCCGTGCACGGCAGAGGCCTGTACGGGAATCTCAACGCCCGGATCCGCAAGCCAAGACACACCCTTTGGCGCGCCGAAAGCATCCACCACTCCTACGTAGGCAGAGACGATCCGACTGGTCTCAGTATCTATGCCCGTGGTCTCGAGGTCGAAGACTCCGAGACGGTCGTACCAGGATGCGTCTGTGTCGCCGTCGCCATTCACAGTCCCAATCTAGGGCCGACCACCGGCAGCGCCCGGCGACCCGACGTGTAACCAGTAAAAACTCTGCGTACCGAGGGTGAGAGTTATCTCGCCATTCTCGGTGAACGCGGGGAACTCGCCCCCGCCGAAGAGGTCATACAAAGTGGAACCCGCGAACTGCTCCGCCGTGATCGTCACGGCGATCGGGTTGTGCGCGAAGCTGAACACACAGAGCACGTTCTCGGCCGAATCTCCGAACTGGGTACCGGATCCCGCATACGAACGAACGAACGCCAGCACCGATTCGTGGGTGGTCTCGAGCACCGTAAGGGAGCCAAGCCCGAATGTCGGGTGCGCTTTGCGCACGTGGATCACGTTGCGCACCCAGTGCAGCAGCGATCGCGATTGGGCGAGCTGGGATTCCACGTTGATCAGGTTGTAGTTGTAGACGAGGGACTGCACGACGGGCAGGTAGAGCTTGCCGGGGTCCGCGGAAGAGAAGCCGGCATTGCGGTCTGGAGTCCACTGCATCGGTGTACGCGAGGCATCGCGATCTGGCAGCCAGATGTTGTCGCCCATACCGATCTCGTCGCCGTAGTAGAGAAATGGGCTGCCCGGGAGGCTGAAGAGAAGGGCATGAGCGAGTTCGAGCTCGGCGCGGGAGTTGTCGAGCAGGGGAGCGAGTCGGCGGCGAATACCGATGTTAGAGCGCATCCGTGGGTCGTAGGCGTACCAGCCGTACATCGCCTGGCGGTATTCCTCTGACACCATTTCAAGGGTGAGCTCGTCATGGTTACGGAGGAATACCCCCCAGCCCGCACCGTCCGGGATATCCGTCGTCTCGGAGAGAATCCGGGTGAGTTCCGCCGCGTTCTGGGATCGCAGCGAATAGAAAATACGGGGCATCACAGGGAAATCGAAGGCCATGTGGCATTCAGGCTCCTCCTCCGTACCGAAGAACGCGGCAACCTCTCGGGGCCACTGGTTGGCTTCGGCAACCATGATGCGACCGGGGAACTCGTCGTCGAACATGGTCCGCACTCGCTTGATGTACTCGTGAGTGGGCGCCTCGCCCTCGCCATTTCCCTCTTCGGATTCGAACAGGTAGGGAATCGCGTCGAGGCGAATCCCGTCGACGCCGAGGTCCAGCCAGAACCGCATGACATCCATTACCGCATTCTGCACGGCGGGATTCTCGAAGTTGAGGTCAGGCTGGTGGGAGAAGAATCGGTGGAAGAAGAATTGACGTCGCACCGGATCAAAGGTCCAGTTGGACTGTTCGGTATCGACGAAGATCACGCGGATGTTCGGGTACTTCTCGTCAGTATCGCTCCACACGTAATAGTCGCCGTAGGGTCCGTCCGGGTCGGAGCGTGACTGCTGAAACCACTCGTGCTGGTCGGAGGTGTGGTTGAGCGGGTAGTCGATGATGATACGCATATTGCGTTCGTGGGCCTTAGTGACGAGATCCTTAAACTCGTCGAGGGTGCCGAACTCGGGCAGGATGGCGCGGAAGTCAGACACGTCGTACCCGCCATCGCGCAGCGGCGACTGGTAGAAGGGCGGAAGCCAGAGCGCATCGATGCCGAGCCACTGCAGGTAGTCGAGCTTCGAGAGCAGACCCTGAAGGTCGCCAGACCCGTCCCCGTTGCTGTCGACGAACGCGCGAACCATGACCTCGTAAAACACCGAGCGCCGGTACCACTGTGGATCGAGGGTCAGTCCGGGCAGTTGAATGGGTGCGGTGAAGCTCACTGTGCTCCTCTCAAGAGCAGGGTCGCTAATGGCGCCGAGATCAATTCTTCACGGGCTCGTCAAGTCTAGGCGCGAGTGTGAAACGCCCGCGTAACTTCGTATCCGTAGACTCAGGGCAATGTCTGTTCACTCGCCGTACGCCGAATTGCTCGACCGGATGCCCATTGAGCGACGAGAGGTCGTGATCCTCGGGAGTACGACTCGCTATTGGGTATACGGACCGGTCGATGCTCCCCTCACGATCGTCATTGCGCACGGGTACCGTGGAGAACATCACGGGCTCGAGCCGGTGATCGCCCAGCTGCCCGGGATTCGATGGATCGGGCCCGACATGCCGGGCTTCGGCGAGTCCACTCCTCTGACCGAAGTACCCCACTCGATCGATGGTTTCGCAGAGTGGCTCACTGCCTTCGTCGACACGCTCGGCCTCAGCGGCACCGCGGTCATGCTCGGCCATTCGTTCGGCACGATCATCTCGGCCAAGGCCGTGTCTGCCGGTCTGAAGACGCCGGCGCTCATCCTGGTCAATCCCATCTCCACGTCCGGGCTCGAGGGGCCAAGCAAGTTCGCCACGATGGTCACGGTTGCCTTCTATCGACTGGCCGGTCGTTTGCCGGATCGATGGGGAGCTTTTCTGCTCAAACGCTGGATTGTGGTGCAGTTCATGAGCTCGACTCTCGCAAAGACGAAGGATCGAGACTTGCGCCGGTGGATCCACGACCAACATCACACCTATTTCAATAATTTCGCGAGTCGGGACTCGGTGGTCGAAGCCTTCGAGGCCTCGGTTGGTTCAGACGTGAGCACCTATGCCGAGGGCATCCATATTCCGACCCTTCTCATCGCTGCGGAACTCGATGACATCACCCCCGTGCAGGCCCACCGCGATCTCGTGGCGACGATGACGGATGCCCGGCTCGAACTGCTCCTTGGCGTCGGTCACCTCATCCACTACGAGGTACCAGAACTCGCGGCGGCGGCCATCCACACCTTCCTGGTCGAGCAGGGACTTTTCGGATCACTGCCACCCGAGGCCAGCTCCGTCGCGACGGGCTCGGAGCCGGCCCAGCCGTGAAGGTAATCTTCGATTGCCGCTACACCCGGTTAGTGCGTCATGACGGAATCAGCCGGTACACGGCGGGCTTGGTCGAGGCGTTCTCCCGATTGCATCCGGTGACCATGCTCATCAACGACGAAGGTCAGCTACCGATGCTGCCGGATTTGCCGTGGGTGATGGGGCGGCCAGGTACCAGTTGGCTCGAGCCATTCATCGGTATGCTCTCGATCAACAAGTGGAAGCCGGACGTCGTTTTCAGCCCGATGCAGACGATGGGTGCAACCGGGCGGCGCTACAAGCTGGTTCTCACCGTGCACGACATGGTTTTCTATCGGATCACCAAGATTCCCGCGGGCTACAGCTGGTTCGTGAGGCTAATCTGGCGGGCGTTCTATCTGACCTACTGGCCACAACGTGCAGTTCTCGCCCGGGCCGACGCCGTGGTCACGGGATCGTATAACTGCGAGCGCGAGATGGTCGAGGCACGGCTCACGCGGCATCCGCCGACCGTGATCCGACCCGGCGTGGTTGATTCCGGACTGCCGCAGCGGGACCGACCGCAATCGAAGAACCTCATTTATATGGGAACCTTCCAGCCCAACAAGAACGTAGAGACGCTCGCACGCGGCATGCATCACCTGCCCGGCTACACCCTCCGGTTGTTGTCTCGCATCACCGCAAAGGATCGCGAGAGGATCGCGGCACTCGCGCCGGAGGGGTCAATTCGGTTCGACAACGGCATCACCGACGAGCAGTACCGCGACGCGCTCGTGGATGCCACGGCGATGGTCACGGCATGTTGGGACGAGGGATTCGGTATCCCGCTGATTGAGGGTGAAGCCGCGGGGGTACCGCTGGTGCTCAGCGATATCCCGCTGTTTCACGAGGTCGGAGGTGACGCAGCGGTGTATTTCGACCACGCTGACCCTGTCGCTTTCGCGGCGGCAGTACGCTCCCTCGAGACTCCCGGGGAATGGCGTCACCGAAGCGAGCTATCGCGCCGACAGTCGGTTGACTTCAGCTGGGACGAATCGGCTCACCGACTGCTCGCTCTGCTCACCGGCCTGGTACCGATGCGCGAGTCAGTCGGTATCTAGACGCCCTTTTCAGAAAAGCGGATCTGAGCCGACTTCGCGCTGTTCGACGGCGTTCTGGTCGTCGAGGTCACCGCAATCGTCCGTGATTGATTCGACCTCGATCGGGTCGTCGAACAGCACAAGCTCGAGCGCACCGTCCACGTGTCGAAAGCTATGGACCGAACCGTTGGTGATCGGGATCCCACGGTGAGCGCGCGTCTTCGGCGACACGTGATTGACCACCGTGCGGATCACACCGCCGTGAGTGGTCACGATGAGCCGGGCATCACCAGCCGAAGCGTCACGCTCCTGTTCGTGGCGTTGGGCGAGTTCTACGAGCGCCGGGATAACCCGGGCTGCGACATCCTCCCTCCGTTCACGCCCGGGAACCGCGGTGTCTCCCGGAAAGAGTCGCAGGAGTTCGCGGTCGTCAAGTCCCTCGGCCTCGCCGTATCGCCTCTCGGCGAGTGCGTCGAGCACGTGGATCCGAGATGGATCGATCCCCACAGCGTCGGCGATGATCACGCCGGTCTCAAAAGCACGGGACAGGGGGCTGGAGGCCATCCCGTCCCAGGAGCGTCGCGCGAGCAGCCGACCGGTACGTTCGGCCTGGAGCCGACCGGTGTTGTTGAGTGGGATGTCGGTGCTCCCCTGAATACGCCTGGCGAGGTTCCAGTCGGTCTCACCGTGTCGCACGAGATAAATCAATGTCATGCGCGCAGGTCCTTCGCCGTTGACGGGCCCGGTCTCACCGACCTGCTTCCGACCAGGAAGAGTCAGACAGCGAGTCGGAGAGCGAGTTCGGCGAGTGTCTCCGAGGTGCCCGCATCAAGCTTAACTGTCGCGCGAGGATCACCCTTGGTGACACCTCGATTCACGATGACAACAGGCACGCGCCGCTTGGAAGCTTGATCGAGCAGACGGATACCGGAGTTGACGACAAGGGACGATCCAGCGATCAGGAGCGCTCCGGCCGCCTGCAGAAGCGCACTTGCCTCTGAAAACTTTTCCGTGGGGATGAATTCGCCGAAGAACACGATATCTGGCTTGAGGATGCCGCCGCAGACCGTGCAATCCGGAGTGACGAAGTCGGCGATCTGGGTGAATTCCACATCTCCGTCTGGACCCAACTCGGAGGAGTCGGGTTCGTCGAGCCATTCATTCGCGCGTGAGATGCGTTCCGAGACATCCGATCGGGCGAAGGTCTGGCCACAGGTGAGACAGCGCACGCGGTCCATGGTGCCGTGCAGGTCAACAACCCGCTGCGAGCCGGCCCGGAGATGAAGACCATCGACGTTCTGGGTGATGATGCCGTTGACGATTCCGCGAGCTTCGAGGTCGGCGAGGGTTCGATGCCCGTCGTTTGGGGAGGCGCCGTCGAAGCGCTTCCACCCCAGGTGGCTTCCAGCCCAGTAGCGCTTGCGGTACTCTGCGTCCTTCAAGAACTGCTGGAAAGTCATGGGGTTCCGCGGGGGAGCGCCGTCCCCTCGGTAGTCAGGGATCCCCGAATCAGTGCTCATTCCCGCGCCCGTGAGCACGGCAACCGTTCGTCCGCGGAGCGCGTCGGCGGCTGAATCCAACTCTGCGGCGGTCGCTACCGGCCAGTCGCGTAGAGCAACACGAGTCACTAGCAACGCTCCTCTCACGGTCCACTGCACTAAGCAGTTCCTCATTAAGAGTAAACAATCGAGTTTTCGGATATGTTTCCGAATGCTGGCAGTGTGAGCCTTCCCTAATCGAAAACCATCACCACGACGCCGAATTCGGCGGCAGGAGTTTCATGCACATCGTGCGAATCGACGACCTTGGTCATCCCGGCCTTGCCGACTATTCGGGGCTGACCGATGTGGCCCTGCGGCGGCGCAGTGAACCGGCTGGCGGGCTCTACATCGCCGAATCGTCGAAGGTAATCTCCCGGGCGATCACGGCTGGTCACCGGCCACGATCGATTCTCGTGCAAGAGCAGTGGCTGCCCGAGATGGAAGCGTTGCTTGCATCCTGTGACGTGCCAATTTATGTGGGTTCACCAGAGCTGCTTGAGAATCTCACCGGATTCAACCTGCATCGGGGCGCCCTCGCGGCGATGCATCGACCGCCGTTGCCCGCGGTTTCGGAGGTGATCAAGGGAGCACGTCGCGTGGTCGTGATCGAGGACGTCGTGGACCACACGAATGTCGGCGCAATTTTCCGAGCAGCCGCCGGACTTGGTGCTGATGCCGTACTCGTGACTCCGCGCTGTGCGGATCCGCTCTACCGAAGAAGCGTGCGGGTCAGCATGGGGACGGTACTCCAGGTGCCGTGGACTCGACTTCCCGAGTGGCCGGAGGGCGCCGCAATGCTCAAGAGCGCCGGCTTCCACCTTGCCGCCCTCGCCCTTGCCGACGACGCCGTGGGACTCGACGTCTTGGCAGAGAATCCGCCGGAGAAGATCGCCCTGCTGCTCGGAGCCGAGGGAGACGGCCTGAGCCACGATGCCGTTTCCCACGCTGACACCGTCGTCACGATCCCGATGCTTCATGGGGTGGATTCGCTCAACGTTGCCGCGGCGAGTGCCGTCGCTTTGTGGGCGCTACGGGTGCGGTGATCACGGCGGTTACTTCGGCGAAAACGTAGCATGGTGCAATGCCGGTGACCGAGGAGAAATTTGTGCTGCCGGTGCCTGGATGGCGAAGGCACCCGGCTCGTCGGCAGCTGATTCGACGCCGCGTCATCGTGTTCTCGACGACGTCCATTGTCATTTCGCTTGGCGTATATCTGCCGCTGACCCTGCTTGGCCCGCTCGCGCCAACGTCGCCCCAGCTCGTGCCATTCACCACTCCCGGCCGCACCGCCGCCGTTGCGATGCTGCCGGGCTACGGTGCAAGCGCGGTGGGCGCGATCGGGTATCCCGAGGTCTTCGCAACGGCAGGGAGCACCGATCCGCTGCCGATCGCGAGCATCAGCAAAATTGTCACAAGTCTCGTCGTATTGGAGGCAAAGCCTCTCATTCTCGGCGATCCTGGACCGACGATAACGTTCTCGGCAACAGACGCCGCCCTCAGGGCCAAATACGTGGCGCTCAACGGGGAGACCAAACCTCTTGCCGCTGGCTCGACCATCAGCCAGCTGGACCTCATGCGGGTCACACTCGTCGCCTCGGCGAACAACTACGCGGATGCCCTCACCGGCTGGGCCTTCGGCTCTCCTGTCGCTTTCGAGATTGCCGTGACCGCGTGGCTCTCGTCGCACGGCCTCCACCACACCACGATTGTGGAGCCCACCGGCATTAATCCCGGAAACGTCAGCACAGCGACAGACCTCGTCGAAATCGGTAAACTCGCCCTCGCCAACCCCGTGGTCGCCTCAATTGTCTCGACCGAGTCGATGACGCTCGCTGGAGTGGGCAGCTTCGCGAACACGAATACCCTGCTCGGACGATTCGGTGTCGACGGCATCAAGACGGGCACGCTCAACGGATCGTCCAACCTGCTATTCGCCGCAACGTTTCGCTATGGCAGTCACGCCGTTACGGTGGTCGGCGCCGTCGTCGGTGCGTCAAACCATAAGGCGGTGGATGCCGCGGTCACGACGCTGCTTGCAGGGGTGAAGGCAGGATTCCACGAGATCACTCTTGCGAAAAAGGGAGAGCCGTTCGCGAATTTCACAACGGCATGGTCCCAGAAGGCCAGGGCCGTGTCCAGCAGCGCAGCGTCGGTGCTGGTCTGGAGCAACACGCCCGTTACGGCGGTGATCTCGGCCTACCCAGCCAGAGTCGGAGAGGTTCGCACGTCGATCGGTCGGGTCACCTTTACCGCGGGTAGCCAGTCCGTTATCGTGCCTCTCACTCTCGATCACAGCCTCGTCGACCCTGGCCCGTGGTGGCGTCTCGGCAACCCAACCCAGTTCATCGGCTAATAACGCAGGCGAAGACTGCAGGGCGCGCCGCGTATGCCCGTTGGTGCATAAATGCATTGCTCTTTCAGGATTTGCCTCTAGGGTAAACACATCCTTTGAGCAATCGCTCGTTCTACCCCGGCTGGGAAGTCAATTCGAATCGAGGTATCGTGAGCGATGCAACCGCGTCCCCGGTGGTAATTTTCACCAAGACCAAGCCGGGCGGCTCGCGCTCTAATCCGACCACCGAATATTCGTCCCTGTTGCGTACTGTGCGCGATGCGGGCCTGCTTCGTCGACGTACCGGGTTTTACGTGATGATGTTTTCCCTCATCACCCTCGCCCTTGGGGGCGCCATTGCCGGGTTCGTTCTCCTTGGAAATAGCTGGTACCAACTGCTCATCGCTGGCGCGCTCGGCATCATCCTCACTCAGTACGCCTTTCTCGCACACGAGGCCGCCCATCGGCAGGTATTCGAATCGGGTCGGGCCAACGACATCGCCGGACGCACCCTTGCAAATCTCTTCGTCGGCATCAGCTACTCGTGGTGGATGACCAAGCACAGTCGGCACCACGCCAATCCCAACGTCATCGGCAAAGACATGGACATCGAACGCGATTTCGTGTCGTTCACTCCGGAGGATGCTGCCCGCGCCACCGGCCTGTATGGGTGGGCCACGCGCCGCCAGGGCTACCTGTTCTTCCCTGCGCTGCTTCTCGAGGGCATCAACCTTCATATCCTCGGCTTCAAAACGGTGTTTGGACGCGACCGTGTTGATCGTCGCTGGGTCGAAATCAGCATGCTCGTGCCCCGTATTGCCCTCTACGTCGCGGTGATCTTCATGTTTCTCCCGGTCGGTATGGCCTTCGCCTTTATCGGGGTACAAGTAGCCGTGTTCGGTTTGTACATGGGAGCGTCGTTCGCCCCCAACCACAAGGGAATGCCAATTCTGGCGCACGACAGCAAGGTCGACTTCCTCCGCCGCCAGGTGCTCACCTCGCGGAATATCACGGGGTTGGGTACGACCACGTTCATGGGTGGACTCAACTATCAAATTGAGCACCACCTGTTTCCCAACATGCCGCGGCCGCATCTCGCGAAGGCTCGAGAGATCGCAAAGGAATATTGCGACTCGCACAATATTCTCTATACCGAGACGACGCTGACAGAGTCCTACGGGATCGTAATCGCGTATCTCAACCGTGTTGGGCTTTCTGCCGGTGGCGATCCGTTCGATTGCCCGGCAGCCACACAGTTCGGTCGCTGACCCGGGGGAGCCCCGTCCGGCTACTGCGCCAGATTGGCTGTACGGTACGGCACCGCATCGGGGCGCTTCGGGGTGATGCCGTCACCGGATGATTGATGTCGAATGCGCCTCAGCACCCACGGCACGAGATATTCGCGCGCCCAGCCTATGTCTTCGACTCTGGCATGACGCCACGGCACCCGCTCCAATGGAACAGGATAATACGGCTCGAGATCGTTCTCCACGTTGAGGGCATCGAGCACCATGCGTGCAATTGAGGTATGGCCGATCGGCGAGAAGTGCAGGCGGTCTGGCGCCCACATCCGCGGATCCTTGAGTTCACGAAGTGCCCACATATCCGCGACGACGAGATCGTGCCGAAGGGCGATCGCGTGCAGATTCTCGTTGTAAATCGCAACCTTGCCGCGTGACCGATTGAGCACGGGGGTCATACCGATGTCGGGACCATTGAAGAGCACGACAGTGGCGCCATCCGCCCTCAGTCGCGCGATACCGGTCTCGAGAATCGTCGCGAGCCGGTCCGGATCGGTGTTGGGTCGGATGATGTCATTGCCACCGGCGGAGATCGAGATGAGGTCGGGGCGAAGCGAGAGCGCGGCATCCACCTGTTCATTCATGATCTGGCGGAGCAACCTGCCACGGATGGCGAGATTCGCGTAGGCAAAATCCTCGGTCTGTTCGCTCAGCACCTCGGCAACCCGGTCTGCCCAGCCGCGATTGCCACCGGGGCTCTTCGGCTCCGGATCCCCGATTCCTTCCGTGAATGAGTCCCCAAGAGCGACATAGCGGGACCAGGGATGCTGCTGAGTCATAGCTCTACCCTGCATCAGATTCACTCCTTCCGCCAAACCGGCGTGTAACAGGCGATTCACTCCGAGTCAAGGCTCTTGTCCCCCAAACGGGGCGAGGTCAGAGTGACTAGCGGCATTCGAGATCCGAATGGCAACAAAACGACTGTTTGGAGAAAAAACCATGGGAATCATCGGTTGGATCATTCTGGGACTTATCGCTGGCGCCATCGCGAAGGCAATTCTCCCCGGTTCTCAGGGGGGCGGATGGCTTATCACCCTTGTTCTCGGCGTCGTGGGTGCTCTGCTCGGCGGATTCCTCGCCAGCGCTCTCTTTGGCATCCCGATGGGAGGCTTTTTCGAGATCCGCACCTGGATCATCGCGATTCTCGGCTCGATTGTCGTACTTCTCATTTACGGCCTCGTGACTCGCGGCTCGCGTCGTCGCACATAACGGCACTTCCCGCGATCGAGGGTCCTCCGTCTTCGGGCGGAGGGCCCGCTGTCGTTTGGTCGGATGTCGCGGCACTGTCATCGGTCGAGGTTAAGCTCGACTGATGACCAACCCGCAGCCCTTCGGACCCCAGGTGGGCACCTCGGCCGCGGAGCACCTCTCGCCGTCATTCCCCGAGCGCGCCGCCAGAGGCACCGCGGACAAGCTGCGGGCCTGGCAGCAGGAGGCGTTCGCCGAATACTTTTTGCGGGAGCCGAAAGACTTCCTGGTGGCAGCGACCCCGGGGGCGGGAAAGACCACCTTCGCGCTCCGGCTCGTCACCGAGTTGCTCGCGCAACGCAAGATAGACCGGGTAACGGTCGTGGCGCCGACCGAGCATCTCAAGCGCCAGTGGGCGGACGCCGCGCACCGCGTGGGAGTGCGGCTCGATCCGAGCTTCAAGAACGCGCAGGGCTGGGCCGCCAAGCACTTCCATGGAGTGGCAGTCACCTATGCCCAAGTGGCCACACGTGCGGCGCTCCATCGCTCCATGACCGAGGGGGGACGCACCCTGGTGATCCTCGACGAGGTGCACCACGGAGGAGATGCGCTGAGCTGGGGAGACGCCATCCGCGAAGCCTTCGAGCCGGCGACCCGGCGGCTCTCGCTCACCGGCACGCCCTTTCGATCGGACACCTCCCCGATCCCCTTCGTGACCTACTACCCGGATGAGCACGGCATCCGCACCTCCCAGGCCGACTACGCCTATGGCTATGGCCGTGCCCTTGCCGATGGTGTCGTGCGCCCCGTGATCTTCCTCGCCTACGCGGGACGGATGCGCTGGCGCACCCGCACCGGCGACGAGATGGAGGCGCGGCTCGGCGAGGGCGACACGAAGGACATCACGGCGCAAGCCTGGCGCACGGCGCTCGATCCGGAGGGCGAATGGGTGCCTGCAGTGCTCAAGGCGGCTAATCGGCGGCTCACCGAGGTGCGTCACGGGATTCCGGATGCCGGGGGGCTGGTGATCGCCACGGACCACTACGCCGCACGGGCCTACGCGGACATTCTCGAGAAGGTGACCGGGGAGAAACCCACCGTTGTACTCTCCGACGAGAAAGCCGCGAGCGACCGAATCGCCCAGTTCGCAGTATCCGATTCGCGCTGGATGGTGGCCGTGCGGATGGTTTCGGAGGGTGTTGACATCCCGCGGCTCGGTGTGGGTGTCTACGCGACATCCGCCTCGACGCCGCTGTTCTTCGCCCAGGCCATCGGCCGTTTTGTGCGCACGAGACGTCGGGGGGAGACGGCGTCGATCTTCCTCCCGAGCGTGCCATCGCTTCTTGGGCTCGCCTCGGCGATGGAGTTGCAGCGAGATCATGCCCTCGACCGGGATCCCGGTGAAGGACTCGAAGAGATCCTGCTTGATGACGACGCCGCAGACGAGGCCAATCTGGTCGAGTCCGCCTCTGGAGATGCGTTGCTCTTCGACTTCAAGGCGCTCGGTTCGGAAGCCGCTTTCGATCGGGTGTTGTTCGACGGGGACGAGTTTGGCGCGGGCGCGGTACCCGACAGCCTCGAGGAGCTCGATTTCATCGGTATCCCCGGTCTTCTCGAGCCGGACCAGGTGAAAGAACTGCTTCGGCATCGGCACCAGCGCCAGGCGCGACGAATCGGTGACCGACAGCGGCAGGCCGACGAGTCCGGCGCTGGGGCGGAGATCGTGCCGCTCTACCGCACTCTCAAAGAGCAGCGCGCGTTGCTCAACTCCTTGGTCGGGATGCGGGCCAAGGGCAGCGGCGAGCCACACGGCATCATCCACGCGGAGCTGCGGCGGATGGCGGGGGGGCCGGCCGTGCCGCAGGCCAGCGTCTCCCAGCTGCAGGCGCGCATCGACCTGCTGCGACGGGGCCTGCGTAGTTGAAAATGGGCGTGCGGATTTTCGGAACAGTAGCCAGCTCGATCGGTCAGCGGAAGTCGCGGGATGCCGTGCGGATCGACATCGGAAGCGCTTCGAGACGATCGGCGAGCAGGTTCGTGACGCCCTCGGGGGAGCGTTCGAGGATTCCACGCACAATGAGCGCGGGGGAGTCACGCGCGATGCGGCGGTAGCGGTTCCACACGCCGACGCTGCAGATCACGTTGACGAGCCCGCTCTCATCCTCGAGATTCATGAAGGTGATGCCGCTCGCCGTTGCGGGTCGCTGCCGGTGGGTCACGACGCCGCCCACTTCGATGCGGCGGCCGGACTCCGCCGTCTTGAGATCGTCGGAGCGGAGAGCCCCCCGCTGCCGAAGGGCCGCCCGCAGGAAGCGGATCGGATGATCGTCGGGGGAGATGCCGGTAGCCCAGAGGTCGGACGCGAGGATCTCGGAGCTACTGGGCATCGAGAACAGCGGCGGCTGAACGGTGACCATGCTGCCGGCGAGGAACTCCTCCCGATCCCGGGCGGCATCGCCAGCGGCCCAGAGCGCCTCGCGCACGCTGAGACCGAGGGATTCGAAGGCACCGGCCGCGGCGAGGGCCTCGAGCTGGGCCGTGCCGAGTCCGACCCGGCGCACCAGGTTCGCGAGGTCGGTGAAGTCGCCGCCCGCCTCACGATCGGCGACGATCTTCCTGGCCAGGGTCTCGCCGATACCGGTGACCTCGGCGAGGCCGAGACGCACCGCAAGGGCTCCGTCGCGGCGATGGTCGTCGGGGTCGAAAGGAGCACTGCGGTCGAAGGGACCGACCGGCGGCTGGTGGGAATGGAGGCAGGAGTCAGTGCCCGTTGGTGCGGTCACTTCGAGACCGGCAGAGCTCGCCTCAAGCCCCGGCTGCCAGCCCGACCGCAGGA
>ENA-OBIO01000487-OBIO01000487.1-metagenomes-genome-assembly--contig:-NODE-487-length-20886-cov-2.8388_pt1 | contig 20886 bp, 8 predicted proteins | sample MGYA00153383_OBIO01 | MGnify analysis MGYA00153383 | reverse complement strand
TTTAATCTCGTTCCAGCGTTTCCGATGGATGGCGGTAGAATTTTTCGCGCATTGATGTGTTTTGCTATGCCGCGTCCGCGAGCAACGTTCATCGCATCTTTAGTAGGCAGAGCATTTGCAATTGCCATTTTTGGTTTTGCATTGTACAATCCGTTTAATCCCGATGATGAACCCAAACCAATGTTGGCATTGCTCGCTGTTGCTGTTTTTATTTCGGCGCGCAACGAATATAAACAAGTACGCAGCGAAGATAGATTTGAAAACACAAAAGTAAACGTAGTAATGGTCACGATGCAAAATTTTGAGCCGCTACCCAACGATTATTTTATAGAAACTGATGCGAATGAAACATTGAAATCCGTTTCGGAAAAAATGAATATCGCTCAAACAAAATTTGGTATCGTTAAAGACCAAAACCAAATTGTAGGCACCGTTAATTTCGACGATATTTTGAGTTACATCAATTCTTAATTGAGAATTGTTCTTTCTCATCTTCTGATAACTGCAAAAACGGGTTTGTTGTCAGCCACTCTAAAATAGTTGTAGGAGTGGGCGAAATTTTAACCGTATTATCCAAAGAACTTGTCACAATATTTTTTCCATCAGGTGAAAAAATTGCAGCGTAAATTTTTTGTGTGTGCTTGTTTACGTCAGCGATTAATTCGCCTTTTAAATTCCAAAGTTTAGCAGTTTTATCGTTCGAAAAAGTTAAAACATATTTTCCATCTGGTGAAAATATGGCAGAAATAACTTCTGCTGAATGCTTAAAAGTCGCAATTAGTTTTGAGCGACTCCTATTTGGAAGCTCATTGCTCATAGTTAATGACTCGAAGCTAAAAAGTTTCGCTGTTCTATCATTTGAACTCGTCAGAATTTTTGTTCCGTCTGGTGAAAAAATAGCGGTGTTTACAATGTCGGTATGTTTATTTAAATCGGCAATGAGCGAACCATTTAGATTCCAAAGTTTTGCCGTGTTGTCTTCAGAAGCTGTTAAAATAAGGTTACCATCTTTAGAAAAAATAACTGAAGTTACGGTAGCAGCGTGAGGTAAATAAGCTAAAACCTTTCCGTTCAAATCGCAAAGACGTGCGGTGTCATCATCGGAACGTGTTAGAAATTTTGTTCCGTCAGGTGAAAAGACAGCACCACTTACGATGTCGCTGTGGTTTATGGTAGTTTGTATCAATGGACAAATCGCAAAAGGCAAAAGGCATGATTCGCATTTTGTGTTTTGCTCTTTGCCTTTCGCCTTTTGATTGCAGTTCCATAATTTAGCGGTGCTATCGCGCGAAGTTGTTAAAATTATTTTTCCATCGGGCGAAAAAATGGCAGCAGTTATAAGTTGTGTGTGTTCTTTTAAATTGGCATAGAGTGTACCGTCCAGATTCCAGATTTTTGCGGTTTTATCGCGCGAACGCGATAAAATTTTAGTGCCGTCAGGTGAAAAAATGGCAGACTGAACCTCCTTTTTGTGATTCATTGTGGCGATATTTTTTCCAGTCAAATCCCATAATTTAACCGTGTAATCGTCGGAAGATGTAACGATTATTTTTCCATCTGGCGAAAATTCAGCTGAATTTATTTCCCCGCGGTGTCCTTTTAAATCAGTTATGAGTTTCTCATAGCTATGAACTTTGAGCTTTGAGCTTTGAGCCCCGCTCTCGTTTATATGCTCATAGCTCCAGAGTTTAGCTGTACCATCTGCCGAAAAAGTTAATATTTTTGTCGAATCAGGCGAGAAAACGGCTGCATAAACACCGCCTTTATGTTTATTTAATTCTGTGATTAATTCATTTTTTAAGAAATATAGTTTAGCCGTTTTATCATTAGAAGCTGTTAAAACTTTCGTACCATCTGGCGAAAAAATTGCAGAATTTATTTTATCGGTGTGTTTATTAAAATCGGCGATTAAATTCCCGTTCGTGTTCCATAATTTAGCCGTATTGTCGAGTGATGTTGTTAAAACTTGTTCTCCATCTGGCGAAAAAATAGACGATGTTACACGATTTGAATGCCTGAAAGTAGTTGTTCGCTGTTCGTTTTGTGAAACTCGTAAACTATCAACTGTCAACTTACAACCAACAAATAATGAAGTGCTATCGTTAGAGCAAGTTAAAATTTTTTTTCCCTCCGGCGAAAAGACTGCAGAATAAACTGTTCCGTTGTGTTTTACACTGTCACACAAATTGCCCTTTATATCCCAAACCTTAGCAGTTCTATCCTTTGAAGCAGTTACAATATGCGTTCCATCGGGCGAAAAATACGCTTTGTTTATTTTAGAATCGTGTATTATTTTCGTTATTTTCGTTCCGTTTAAATTCCACACTTTCGATGATTTATCGTCAGAGGCAGTTAAAATATAATTCCCATCGGGCGAAAAACTAATTGTATTGATGACATCATCGTGCCGAATAGTTGCGCAAAGTGTACCGTTTACATCAAAAAGTCGCGCTGAATAATCTTTTGAAAGCGTCAGAATTTGTGTGCCATCCAGTGAAAAAATGCTTTTTAAAACGGCAGAATTACAGTTAAAGCTTATAGCTTTCAACTTTGAGCTATCAGCCTCCATCTTAGAGTAGGGCTGAATGTTCAAATCTGAAAACTCATAACTCCATAATTTAGTTATTCCATCGTTTGAACTTGTTAAAACTTGAAGTCCGTCAGTTGAAAAAATAGCCGCGTTAACTACTGCTTTGTGTCTAAACTCGACGAGTAATTCCCCTTTTGCATTCCATAGTTTAGCGGTACTATCTTTTGAACACGTTAAAATTTGTTTGCCCTCATTTGAAAATATAGCAGACGTTACAGCGCCTTTATGTTTGTTCAAATCGGCGAGCAATTCACCTTTTGTGGTCCATAATTTAGCCGTACTATCGTTTGAGCAAGTTAAAATTAATTTTCCATCGGGCGAAAAAACAGCATCATTCACAGCATCGCTGTGTTGCGTAAAATTGATGAAGTATGCATTTTTGGTATCGAATTGATTATACACTGCCGCAGAAACAACTTGCAGCGCTTCAGGTGTAGGTAATTTATTATAAGTATATTCTGCTAATCGGAGCGCAAGGCGCATATCAGTTTTTGCAACAGCACTTGCAGAAAGTGTTAATCCGCGTGCAATCGCTTTATTGCGTTCTGCAATAGCAATCCGGGTTTGTGCTTGTGCGCGATTTCTATCTTCTTCGGCGGTGCGTTTTTGTTTCTGAATGCCTTGAAAAACTTTTTCAATCGCATCGTCCACTTCTTTATCTTTCGTCGGATCGCAGCGACGCGCCGAATTAAAACAAAGGAGAGCTTTATCGAACAAATTTTTTTTCACCGCAGATTCACCTTCGTAATATAACTTGGTGTAATTGCAGTCTTGTGGTGAAATTTTCTGTGCGTTTAACGCAGAAGGCAAAAAGCAAAAGGCAAAGGGCAAAAATCGAATAGCAAAGTTAAAATTTTGCTGATTAAAGTTACTTTGAATTTTACTTTTTGATTTTTGCATTAAATTATTGTTTTACTTTTTTCATCCGCAGGACTTCAGTCCTGCGCTATAAATTGGTCATGCCTAAGGCATTTTGCTCTTTGCAATTTGCCTTTTACAATTTGCCTTTTACAAACTACTTCATCACTGTAATATTTCCCTTCAAGAAAAAAGGTTCTCCTTTTTGGCAAACACCCGTAACGTAATAACCATAAACATCGGGGCAAACCATTTGACCTTTGAACGTGCCATCCCAACCGATTGTTTTATCGGTTGTTTTGAAAACCAATTCTCCCCAACGATTATAAATTGAAAACTCTACCGAAGTAAGGTAATCGCCACGAACAAACGCTTTATCGTTTGTGCCGTCGCCATTCGGTGAAAATGCGCGCGGAACAAAAATATATGGATCGCTACATTGTGGTGTAAGCACTTTTACACCAACGGAAGCGGTGTCGCTACAACCAAAATTATCAGTTACTAAAACTTGGTATCTAGTATCAGCTTTTGGTGTTGCAATCGGTGCGGCAATTGTCGCAGAACTTAATCCGTCGGCGGGTGTCCATTGATAGATATAACCTGCACCTGTTGGCGTGGCATTGAGTTGTACTTTTTCATCCGTATAAATTACACTTGCTGATGCTAACACCGCGACTTTAACAACGTGCGGTACAATTTGCACCGTATCCGTTTGTTGACAGCCAAACGCATTTTTAAAATAACCGATGATATAACCCGTTGAGCCTGCTTTAATTTTTGGACTTAAAACAGTGTTAGAACCATCTATCAAAGTCGAACTCGTCCAAACAACTGAAACTGAATCACTCGATGTATTTGTTACAATAAACGGACTTGAAGTTTTTGTACACACGTCGGCATTGAGCGCGTGCGAAATTTTTAATTGATTATTATTTACAACAACGCTATCGGTAGCCACGCACACCCCTGTTGAATCTGTAACGCGCACGTAATAAGTATTCGATTTATTTATCGGCTTAACCAATAAATTCTGACCCGAACCTAAAATGGTTGCGAACGCCGGCGAATTTGACCATTGAAAACTTGACACATTACTTTTTGCTGAAACCGTAATACTCGTTGCATCGCACACATTTTTAGTTGTGTCGGCTTTAACAGAAACTACTGCGCCATCGCGCACTTTAACAGGTATGCTTAGCGCACTTAAACATGTTAAAGAAGTTGGGACTAATCGCGCGATATAATTTCCAGCGCTTGAATACGTATAAGTTGGATTTAAAGCGCACGATGTACTTGTCGGTGAATCGCCAAAAAACCAACAATATTGTGACGCTGTGGTAGAGTTGCTAAAATTAAAAGTTACTTTTTTAGAATTACAATCTTGTGTGTATTTTAAATTGGTAGCATCTACGTTCGGATTCACGCTTTGTAATAAAACAGAATCGCGTTTAGAACAACCCAAACTACTTGTAATCAGTAAATAAACTTTACCCGTTCCTTGTTTTGCTACGACAACTGTTGGTGAAGCGGTTGTATCACCCGCAATAACGCTTACGCTGTCCGCAGCCGTCCATTTATATTTATACGTCAAGTTTGGATTAGAGCCTAAAACATTCAGTTTTGTCTGTAAACCTTGACACGTTGCTTGTGTATTCGTTAGTGTATATCTAACTACGTCTAAATTAAGTGATGTTGTGAGTGTATCGAAACAACCTGCGCTGTTGGAAACAATCAATTTAGCTGTCGCTGTTGGATTTTTAAACGACACACTTGGATTAGAAGCATTGGAAGTTTTTCCTTCCGAAAAAATCCAAGTTGAAGTATAATTCGGTATGGAACTAACTGTACTATTCGTAAAACTCACGCTTAAACTATCTGTTCCGTTACAACCAATCGGTGTATTTGTAAAATTAGCTTTAATGCTACCAACACTCTTTATAGTAACAGCCGTTGCTGCGGATGCGCAACCATTTCCATCCGACGCGATGATTTGATATGTACCCGCAGGAACTTTTGTTAAATCAATCGGCAAAGTAGATGTATAAGAATATGGTGGTGATCCACCACCAATATCAATCGAAACGCGACCATTCGGATTATTACACGTGGCATCAGTTACAATAGGATTAATTTTTAAATTAAAATTAATTGTATCAACCTTAACAGAAATTTTCGCTGGGCAACCTTGTCCGTCAGTAACTGTAAAATTATAAGTACCTGAAGCTAAATTTGTAAAATAGCCATTCTGATTTTTTATAACACCAGCATCAAAAGTGTAGGGTGCTTTACCAGCCGCAGGCGTTAATAAAATTGAACCATTCTTTGAAGCACAAATTGCTTTACTGACATCTACTTTAATTTTTAAATCCAGAGCGTCAACACTCACGTTTGCAGTAACATTTGTTATGGCGCAACCGTTGGCATCTGTAATAGAAACTGTATAATTAGCTGCTTTCAATCCCGTAAAAATACCCGTAGCATTTGTACTTATTCCGTTTGAAAAACTATAAGGTGCTGTTCCGCCACTCGCCGTAACTGTGAACGAACCATCGGAATTTCCACAAAAAGTATTTTTAACAGTAGCATTTGCCAATAAGACATCCACTGAAGAATCTACTTTTGCTATTGCTGAACTTTGGCATCCAACTGAATCAATAATTGTGAAATTATACGTTCCGCTTTTTAAACCTGTAAAATAACCATTATTATTTTTTGTCGTTCCTGTTTGGAACGTGTAAGGTGCTTTTCCACCAGTAACAACCAATAATACCGCACCCGAATTGCTGCTACATTTAGCATTACTCACATTAACAATAGTTGCTAAGGTTGAATTGGAATTTTTAACTATCGCAGGTGTAGAAGTACTTTTGCAACCTGAAGCATCAGTGACAGTGACGGTATAATTGCCAGAAGCAAGACTTGCAAAAATACCTGTTGTATTGTTTCCAAAATTCGATGAATACGAATAAGGCGCAGTACCGCCATTAGCTACAACTGTTATCGCACCATCCGAACCAATGCAAGACGCATTTTTAGTTGAGACATTAGCTGTAATAACATCGTAAGATGAATCAATTTTTGCCGAAGCTGTTGTTTGACATCCGAGGGCGTCAGTAATAATAAAATTGTATGTGCCTTTTGCTAAACCCGTAAAACTACCCGTTGTATTTTTAATTGAACCGCCATCGAAAGTGTAAGGCGCGTTACCGCCACTTGTTGCGAGTGTGATTGAACCATTACTGCTCGTACATTTTGCATTATTGGCTGTTACATTGGTTGAAAGAACTTGATTTGTATTTTTTATAGAAGCCACCACTTGCGCCGAACCGCAACCACCTGCATCAGTAACAGTTACAGTGTAATTACCAACTGTGACGTTTGTAAAAATACCTGTTGTGTTTGTTCCCAAACTGGATGTAAATGTATAAGGCGCAGTGCCACCTTGTGCTGTAATGGTTAATGTACCTGTTGTTTTTTGACAAACAGCATCAACACTTTTTACAGTAGCTGCTAAACTATTTGTACTTCCTACAACTACTTGTGTGGAAGTTGATTTACATCCTGTTGCATCACTTACAACAACACTATATGAACCTGGTGCTACGTTTGTGATACTACTTGTCGTTGCGCCATTATTCCATAAATAAGAATAAGGTTGCGCCCCACCTATAATGCCTGTAATAGATGCTGAACCCGATGCACCACCACATAATGAATTAACCGAACCCGTTTGAAAAGTAAAAGATGTTGCTGAACCTACCGAAACTGCCGATGAAGTAGAACATCCTGCGGCATCCGTAACGCTGACAGAATAAGCACCCGGTGCTAAATTTGTGAGTGTCGTTTTTGCTGTATCGCCTGTACTCCATTTATATGTAAAAGGTGGTTGAGAATAGCCCGTCACTTGCACTGAAGCTGTTCCTGTATTATTTCCTGTACAAGCTGCATCGGTTTTAGTGACATTAATTTTTAAGCGACTTGCGTCGCTCACATTAACGGGGATGCTGAAATTACAACCCGACGCATCGAAAACAGAAACAAAATATACGCCCTGAGTTAAACCTGATACCGTGCTTCCTACCGCGCCGTTACTCCATTTAAATACATAAGGCTGTTTTCCACCCGTCGCACTCACATTTGCCGTAGCGCTGTTTGTACATTGGTTCGTAGTTGTGACAGATGCTTTTAAAACAGGTGGCTCATATACAGAACCTGTTGCAATTTTTACGCAGCCTTTTGAATCGGTTACAATAACAGTATAAGTTCCACCAGGCAGTGGTGCAATTTGTTGACCCGTTGAATTTTTAAAATCCCATTGATAAGTGTATGGTGGATAACCGCCTGTAACAACAGCCTCTGCTGCACCGTCACACGTACCACCGCAAACAACATCACCGACGTGAACGACAACCGAAAGCGGTTGCTGTAAATTTAAAACTTTCGTAGCCGTACAGCCTTGCGCATCGGTGACATACAATTGATAAGAACCCGAAGTCGGATTAGGTAAACGCTGCGAGTTGTACATCGTCCCTGTCAATAAATTCTGCCACGAATACGTATAGGTACCTACGCCACCTGTTGCTGAAGCTATGTAAGCAGTTGTGGTACAAATATCTGTACCGTCTATGGTAGAAGTAGGAATTATTTGTGTCGGTTGACCCAACGTAAAAGATTTTGTTGCGAATAAACCTTTAGCGTCAGAAACATTGACTGAATAATTTCCAGCTTTGATACCATTAACTGTTTGTCCGTTATTTTGTCCGTTACTCCATGAATATTGAAACGGTGGAGTACCACCCGTCACGTTTGCCGTCGCTTGACCGTTCGTATAACCAAAACACGTTGGATTAACGGTAGAAACATCTACCGAAAGTTGCGCAATAGAAATGAAGGGCAATAGGCAAAATGCAACCGGCAAAATGCAACCAGCAAAATGCAAATCGCAAAATGCAAATCGCAAAGAGCAAGTTGCAAAAAACAGTTTGCTTTTTGAAATTTGAATTTCGTTATTGTGATTGATTAATATCTTATTCATATTTTTTTAGTGTTATATAATTTTAAAAACAAAGCGCGATCTTGCTATTTGCATTTTACTATTTGCCCTTTGCTTTTCGAATTTTGCTATTTAATATTTATTTCCGTTCAAAATAATATCTTTTATTACTACGCGACGATTCAAAGAAGCATCCATGCTATACACCGACGCATCGGTGCGGGCATCGAAAGAATTTACGGAAGCACCAATTGCTTCTTCTGTAATTTTTAATTTTCCGTTAGCGAGATACTTACGCAAAACGCCATTCTGAAATTGATTAAAAGAAGCGCGAACCGATTGAATGCGGCGTTGCGACAAACTCTTATTGTATTCACCGTCTGAAAGCGGCGAGGCATAACCTTCCAAAACGATTTCCATGTTGTTGCCGTTCTGTAAATAATTTTTCAGAACTTCGCAAAAACCATTGAGTTTATTATAACCACCTTTCAACTCCGATTCAAAAAATAAATCCATTTCTTTACTCGAGCTTGTTGCACTTGCACCTGTGCTTGTTATCAATTTATTGTACACTTTAATAAATTCACTTTTCTTAGCATAAAAATCGCGATATGTTTTATCATAACTTGAAACACCAACTGATGAATTACCGTTCGGTTTATCGTTATCGAAATAAAGAGAAAGCGGCAAACCTGCAAACGGCGTTAAGTAAAGTGTATCGCGAATAAGTCCCGAAGGATCATCCGAACTATATGGCGCAGAAAGTGATACATCGCTGTAACCGAGTGACGTACTCTTCAAAACATATTCTTTTCCTTTTTCGACAGTGTAAGTAAAGCTACCACCTTTTGCACGCGCTTTACCGATGACAGCTTGCGAATTTTGATCTACAATGTCAATCGGTTTTGTAGATGTAACAATTTTACCGGTGTAATTATCTACAAAAGTAACAGTCATTGCTTGACGCACTAAATCGGATGGATTTTGTGCTATCTGAGATTGTAAATTAAAACTCGAAGAGATGTCGCGCGCATTTAACGCTTTGAGTTGTGCTTGCAACGAACCAACATTCTTCAAAGAAAATAAATCCATGGTTGAAACATCCGGATCGTAAGGTATCGTTTTATCTAAGAAAATCCGATTAATTTCAAGAATTTCTACTTTGCGCTCGCGCATCGCTTCAATACTATACACCGAAAGTTGTCTTTGTTTTTCATCAGCGCTAACGGTTGGACTGGCGCGCTCTGCACCAAAAGGTTCAACGCGAATCCGCAATTGTCCCGATTTCATAGCCGCGAGTAATGAACCGCCATTATAAGTTTTGAAGTGATTGATTACTGAGCTCACACGACGCATCGAGAGAATTTTATTATAATCTTTTTGGGCAATCGGTGAAGCATAACCTTGAAGGACTAATTCTAAAGCATGACCACCAGCAATATATTTTTCAAGGAGACTTGAGAAATAAATCAAGCGGTTATCACCATAACGCACGTTATCTTCAAAGAAACTTGAGATTTGATTCGCTTTTAATGCCGCAATTTCAGCAGGCTCAGTTGCATACACTTCTTTCAAATAATCTGGCTGATTATTAATGTATCTATCGTAGGTTTCGCCGTAAGTGAAAATTGTACCGACATCGCGAGAACGTGCTACAGGTTCGTCGTTATCGAAATACAGTGTGAAAGGCAAACCACCGAACGGATCTAAGTACAGTGTATCAAAATATTCAAATTTTGGTGTTACTGAAATAGCATCAATCGCAACCGAATTTGAATCACTCTGATAACTTTTTAAATCACCATTTAAAAAATATTTTGTACCGTATAGTAAATCGCCAAAAGCCAATGTGTTTGTGCCCGTTGCTACTTTTTGAGTAACAATTTTACCTTTGCCATCGCGCAGCGTAATAGTTGCATCGTTTAGAGGTTTCTTTTCTAATTTATCGAAAACATACACCGTTAGTTTAGCATTCGGGCGCAATTCTAAAGGTCTATAAAGCGTTGTCGAAACATTTAAATTAAGTGTATTAACCGTTGCTGAATCGGGTAGAAAACCTTTTTTGCTTGCAATGATTTTATATTTTTTGTCGAACTCTAACGGAAAAGCAAAATCGTTACCCGTTGTATTAATCTGATTTCCGACCAGCGCATTGGCTTCCACGTCTAATAAATCAAGACGGACACCGTCTAATTTATTGCTCATACCTGCTAAAAATGTTTCAGCTTTTAAATCCACTTTGAGATTGTAGCTATAAATATCGTTACAAATACAGTCGCGTTCTTTGTCGTCACAAATTCCACCTTTTCTATTCGAGACAAAAAATGCTTTTGCTTTCGAGAGCGAGTAATATGTATCGTCGTAACTACTGTTCATTGGATAACCGCCGTGTTCAGCTTTCATCCAATGCGGATTAAGAGTCGTGTTTTCGGTAGCTAAAGCAGAACCTTTACCACTCACTTCCGACACCTCACCACCCATAATTTTACTTGAATAAATATCTAATCCACCCAAAGTTTTATAACCGTCGGTACTAAAAAATAAAGTTTGGGACGATGAGTGAAAGAACGGCGTAACTTCATCTTTAGTGGTGTTCAAGTCGTCAATATTTTGCGGTTTTCCCACGCTACCTGTGTTGTCAACGTTTGCCATCCATAAATCCATCCCACCCTTTGAACCAGGTTTGTTGCTCGCAAAGAAAAGCACGTCCATTTGTCGCGTAGAATCGTAGCCCACAGAAGGTTGTGTAGATGTATAGCCTGGTTTATTAATTGACGTATCGAGTTTGACGGGTGCACCCCAATCATTTTCTCCAATTTTTGAACGACGATAAATAGCGCAGTTGAATGAGCCGTTTTCATTTTCGGTGCAAATGGTATAAAAAAGGGTTGACTTATCAGTCGTCAGTGCATACGATGCCGTATTATCACCTTCAGTTTTTGAATTAATTGAAAGCGGCAAACCACGTTTTGTTAAATCGGTTGTAGAAAAAACGCCTGTAACTGGTGCATTCGATTTTAAAGAATCAGGCACATAACCTGACGTATAAAACAAAGTTCCATCGTACAAAACCGGCGCAGCGTCAATATACGGCGAATTAACGCCTCTATCCAAATGTGTGATCTCGTATTTTTTATCCGCAAAGACAATTGTTTTAGCCCATTCGCACGTTTCAATTTCACTTTTTGCAGATGCAGCGTATTCGCCTGTTGGATTTTCAGCCGCGTATTTTTCAAACAAAGAAATCGCTAAATCATACTCCTCCATATCTTTTTTCACCTCACCGCGTTTGAAGTTCAACGTCGGATACTCTTTAGCTTTGTCCGTGCGCGCTAAATTGTCAAAATAAGTATTCGCGATAGCAAAGTGACGCGTTTCAAGTGCGGAATTAGCTGCATTCCATAATAAATCGGTGCGCTCAGGGCTATCGTCAATTACAATTCTGTAATATTCCAATGCTGCGTTGTAGTTCTTATCGGCAAATGCTTCATCCGCTTTGCGCGTGTATTGTGCAGCCGTAATGACTTGTGCTTTTGCATTGAAAAGTGAAATGTGAAAAGTGAAAAGTGAAAGTGCGATTAAGCGAAAGATGAAACTTTTCACTTTTAATTTTTCACTTTTAATTTTTAATATCTTGTTCATATAATTTAGTGATGCTTGTTCTAGTAAATAATTGAACTGTAAGCTACTTATGGTTGAAAGCTGGTAGTTCATAGCTCACAGCTACAAAGTAATCGGACATAACGGACAATACTTAGCCGGTTTTACTTTGGCAAAAATATACATCACATTTATTTCTGGACCGCCTAAGCGATTAGATGCCGCTTTAAAATTAGAAAAATTTGAATCGAAATTGAGTGCTACTTTCCAATTGTTGTAAAGCAAGCCCACTTGCGGCGAAAATGCATCGCCTGGGCGAATGGCTACGCCTACTTGCAACGCAAATAATTTCGTCGGTCGGTTCTGCAAATATAAACGCGCACCCAAGCCCCCAACAAAATCTGTGTGGGGACCTTGCGACTGATACAACACATCGCCTAATAAATCGAAGTTGTGTGAAACAGGAACGTTTGTAGTCGCAGTTATGGAGTAACGCATATCAATGCCAATTTTTCCTGTTGAATTGAAAGTATGCGTCGGTTTATTTAAATGGAAAACACCTACGCCTACATCTAATGCGCCACGGGGATCTGAGTATTGGTGATGAATATTTGCACCGACGTTCAGGTCGAGATAATTAATTGATTGATCGAAAATGCCAACATCCCTTGAGACGATACTTGAATTATATTGCTTATCGGCGTATTGATCGTCCCAAGTTAAATCGCTTGTTCGGAAAGCGCGTTGATTGTAACCGCCCGAAACACCGAGCGTAAATAAATCATTCTGAGTAATAGGTAAGCCATAAGATGCCGCTAAAACAATTCCAATATTTTGCAAATGCGACCAACCCGCATTGTCATAATTAAGCATAATTCCACCGCGCCACGGATTAAATCCGTCTGCATCTGGTTTAAAAAGTTTCATATCGCCTGAAGCACCGAATGTTGTGTACGAAACCAAATCGCTATAATTTCCCCACTGTTGTCGGTAGTTTCCTGTGCCACGAATATCGCCATTAAATACACCCGTCAGTGCAGGCGTGTTATTGAGTGGCGAAAAACCAAAATTGGTGAAATGAATATCTTGAGCAATAATTCCATGATAGCTCAAAACAAAAGGTAAAAGACAAAAAGCGAGTTTGTAAAAATGTTTATTCACTTTAGTGTGTTGTTTTTTTATTCTATTGTAAAAATAAATACCAATTTAAGCAATTTAATACTCACATGGCATAGTCTGTTTGTTTTTAACTTAAACTAAATAAAATTAATTTGCAAAAGTAGCTATTTCGCTAATATTTTAGTTTTGGATTTTAATTTTTTTTAAAATTTTCTTCTCTCAAAAGAAATAAAAAAGAAATAAAATCAACACCTTTTAAAAAATTAAATGGCTATATTGGTTGGATGGAACGCGGAAAATGTAGTATGTTTAAATAATACTTTCAAATTAAACACAAAACAATATTAAAACTTTTAATTTACCAAATTTTCATAAGAATTTCGTAAAAATTCGTTCTAAAAGGGTACGTTCTGCACCTATAATTTCTGACCTTGCTAATATAGTATTTTGTGTACTCTCAATATTTTTTTCAATTAATTTTCTTTTTAAATCATTGCTATTCACTAACTTAACTCGAACGATTGTACTATTTTTATCTCTATTAGAGATATTTTTCCATTCCACAAACCCTTCAACCAAAAATTCTTCCGAAACATAAGGTTGATATAAATGAATGACAACTTTTTGGTTTGGTTGAATAATTCTGTTAAATCGGTTCGGAACTATTACCGTACCGACTAAAGTTGTGTCGGATGAAGTTAAAATTAAACCAATTACGTCAGCTGCAAAAGGATTCTCTTTTAAGTTTGTTTTACTCGATTGCGCTAAAAATTTTCCAGAATACGGCGCTAAAACCAAGTTGGTTTTCTTCCACTGAAACAGCGCATCTTTTAATCTATTGATAGACTCTAACAAACTTAAATTTTCTTTATCGCTCAAAGGTGGTGAATCGTTTTTTCTTTTGGGGTCATATAAATCCGATTTTATTTTTTTAAGAATTAACATTTGATCATCGAGAACGCGCTTTTGAAATTTTAGTTCGTTCTCCGCATTCTCTTTTTCTTTTTGAGCTTTCTGTAACTCGGCTAATGCCACAGCTTTGTTGATGTATTTAAGTTGAACATCGTAAAATTTGCGCGAAACCACATCAGTTTTTTGTTGCAAATTCAAATATCTTTTATTTTCAGCATCCGTCTGCCGTTCAACGTCGCGCAACTTATCAGCTACTTCTTGCTTCGCTTGGTTTTGTACGTGTACTATTCGCACTTGCTTTTGTAGTGCGCGAATTAAATCGGATGTGTTTGAATATGCTGATTGCACTTCACCGAGATGCAAATAAGGTAGGGCTTTAAATTTTTCTACAAAATCGTCATTGAGCGTATCTATGTTTCTGAGCAAACTGTCTAAAAAAACAATATCGTCGTAGTTCGCTGTATTTAATTTTAAAGCAATCGGTTGCCCAATTGTTACTGTATCGCCTTCGGTGATAAATATTTTTTTAATAGTATTTTTATTCGCCACTGTTACAGAAACGGGTGGATTTTCCGAACTGATCTCAATATTTGAAATAACGACGTCGGGATATTTTAATCCGTAAGCGATACCAACTAAAGCAATTAGCGCAGAAAAGATGAGAATAATACCCCACTGCACCATCCAATGCGGAGGCACACCAATTATTCGACGCACAAAGGCGCTTCTTTCACTTTCGGCTAATTTGTTTTTAGCACGCATAAATTTAGTTACTCGTTGTTAATTGTTAGTTGTTGGTTGTTAGTTGTTAATCGTAGAATACTCGAAACCGAGTAACTAATAACGAGCAACTAAATTTCAAATAACCGTTTAAACTCTCCTTCTTGATTCATTAGACTGTTGTAGTTTCCTTCTTCCACTATTCTACCGTCTTTCAAAACTATTATATTCGGAACAATTTTCAAAATTCCGATACTGTGTGTTGTTAAAATCACAGTTCGCTTAACATTTTCTATTTGCATGATTGCGTGCAAAACCACACGCTCGGTATGAACATCTAAGTAGTTTGTCGCTTCATCTAAAATTAAAATATTCGATAGACTATACAGTGCGCGTGCCAACAGTATCAGTTGTTTGTGTCCATTCGATACGTTTAATCCATCCAATCCCAGACGCGTTTCAAAGTTGCGCGGTAATTTTTCTATGAACGAAAGCAGTTGAACATCTGCACAAACCTTTTTTAAAAGTGCGACATTCGGTGCGTTATCGTTTAAAGCGATATTTTGAGCAATTGTGTCGTTAAAAATATAGCTGTCGTTAAAAATCGCGCGACAATTTTTAAACCACTCCGCCACATTAATACTTTCCAAGCGGGTATTACCGATCAAGATTTCGCCTTCAGTCGGTGGATATATATGCGCCAATAATTTTAATACCGTCGTTTTACCTGAACCTAAAGCACCTACTATAGCCGTCGTCTCACCGATTTTGATGCGCGTAGATATATTTTGCAAAGCAGGTTGCGCAGTGCCTGGATATTTAAAACTGATTGCATTTAAATGAATTGCGTCTGGTTGTTGTGGTATTTGTGAAATATCGGAAGTAACTGCCGTAATAAAATCATCTTTGTGTACATCGTATAAGCGAACCAACGCGCGTTGCGTCGCGCGATACGAACTTACTAAAAAAGCTAAGTTATCAATCGGCGCATACATTAAACCTAAAATAAAAATAATTGCCATTAAACTACCGACTGTTATTTCGTTGCTGATGACGTATCGCGCAGAAAAATAAATGATGAGCGCGTTTTTAATGTCGTTAATTAATCTACCGCCGAAACGTTGCCATTGTTCTCGCAACGATTTAGCAAAACTTTTATGAAAAAGTTCTGAGCGCAATCGCTCCCAGTTATAAATCATTCTGTCTTCAGCGCCAAAAATTTTAATATCGCGCAAACCTTGCACAAAATCGTTTATCACCGCCTGATTTTCTGCGAGCGAACCATTGCGCTCAGAATCTAACGTTTGTTTTTCTTTCTGAAAAAAATACATCGAAGCGGCGTAAACGCTCAGAAATATAATCGAGATAAGAAACAAAACAGGATGAAAAAAACAAAGCAGCGCATTCAAAACTACCAACGTGTAAGCAGCAAAAATATATTGCGCACTTTGCGCCGAAAAAAATTGTTCTAATCTTTGCGCATCGTTCACGCGTTGAACAATATCCTCTTCTTTTTTTGTTTCGAAATAAGTTAATGGTAAATTTAAAATGCGCCGAAGAATATCGGAGGTGTGCGTGAGGTTTAATCGCGCTGCTACTTGAATAAATAAAACGCTGCGCACAAATTCTAAAGCGTTGCTAAAAAACAGCAGCACTATTTGCCCGATCAATAACAAACCGAGAAACGGATAATTATTCTGGCTAATTCCCGCATCAACAACCGAGCGAATTAAAATGGGTAAAAAGAAATTGATAAGCGTTATAACTAATAGTCCAATACCGATCTGAAAAAAATAATTCTTATAGCCTTTTAAATAGCTAAATAAATATTTAAACGGACTATTCTTAGATTTTTCCGAAGTAGGTAAATCGTGAAATTTTTTCGTTGTTTGAAGCACTAAAGCATAACCTAATGTCTCACCTTTCTCGCCGCGTTCGACTTGCCAATTCTGAAGAAAGTTTTGCGTCGAAATTTTAGATATTCCGACAGCAGGGTCGGCGATGACGACAAATTTTTCTTGAATCTCATACACCACTACGTAATGATTGCCGCGCCAAAACGCGATAAACGGCATCGGCACACCCGATTTCAATTTTAGAAAATCTATTTTTAGAGGGAGTGTATCAAATCCTAATTTTTGAGAGGCTTCTGATAGTTCATTGAGTGAGATACCTTCTTTGACAACTTGGGTCGTTTCGCGCACAAAAATGGCACTGAGTATTTTATTGTTTGCTGCAGCCACCATACGTAAACATGCAGCCCCGCAATCACTGGCATCATGTTGTTTATAAAAGGGGTAGCGCGACATGGTGTAGTTTAAAAGTTCGATCAAAGATCGAAAAAAATCGTAACGTAGTATCTATAAGCAAAAATTATTCCACCCACCTCTTCTTTTTTAACTAAAACGTCTCTATTTAGTTATCGGTAGCGATTAATAAGTTTACGGTAAAATCAATGGTAATGAGATAAGAAGAATGGAGTAAAAAGCTTTTAAATTAAGGGCTTTTCTATAAAAATGAAATTAGGTTTAATTCTTTGTGAATCTTTGTTCCTTGAAAGGCATAATAATTCTCGAAAAATCACTTTTAAATTTTTTATAAGAAAACCCTTTTTAACTTTATCAATAAAATTTCACAACTCTCAAAAAATTATTTTAAATTCGCCACTTGAATTTAAATATAAACCACTATTCTAAAAACTATAAAATTATGTCCACATCGCGCCGAGGTTTTATCATCACAACTGGACTTTCTGCAATCAGTCTTCAGCTATCAGCTTTCAGTCCATTAAAAAAACTCACCGCTTTTAGCTCACAGCTAATAACTGATTTGCCACGCATGAGTCCTGAATCGCAAGGCGTTTTGTCAGCGGGTATTCGGAATTTTTTAAAGGCAGCACAAGATTCTGGTTTAGAGTGGCATAGTTTTATGCTCGTTCGGCACGGAAACGTTGTTGCCGAAGGTTGGTGGAAACCATTTGATGCCGCTTATAAACATACGCTCTATTCGCTATCGAAAAGTTTTACGAGTTCTGCCGTTGGTTTTTTAGTGAGCGAAGGTAAAATTTCGGTGGATGACCAGGTGATTAAATTTTTTTCAGAACATACACCCGTTGAAGTGAGTGATAATTTGCGCGCAATGAAAATAAAACATTTACTCACAATGAATACAGGACACAATACAGATACTATGCCAGTGATGTTTGCCAAGGAAAATCAATCGTGGGTAAAATCTTTTTTAAATCATCCTGTCGTTCATCAACCAAGTACGCATTTTTTGTATAACACAGGAGCAACATATATGTTGGGCGCGATTGTGCATAAAATTTCGGGGCAAATTTTAGAAGACTATTTAGAGCCGAGGCTTTTTGCGCCGCTTGGAATTAAAAATTACGATTGGGAAAAATCGCCCCAAGGCTTAAATACAGCGGGATATGGACTTAGAATAAAAACAGAAGACATTGCTAAGTTGGGTCAACTTTATTTGCAAAAAGGTAAATGGCAAGATAAACAATTACTGCCCGAAGCATGGATTGCCGAGGCGACACAAAAACAAACGACTTCGCAAGGAGGCGATAACGATTGGTCTCAAGGTTATGGCTATCAGTTTTGGCGTTGCAAACCTGGTTTTTATCGTGGCGATGGTGCTTTCGGGCAATTTTGTATGGTTATGCCTGAACAAGATGCGGTTTTAGCTATGACGTGCGAAAGTTTTGATTTGCAAAAAACAATGAATGTGGCATACGAAACCATTTTACCTGCTTTAAAAAATGTCGCACAAACTGAAAACACAACTGAACTTACTGCTTTAAAAAATGAGATTTCCAAATTGGCATTACCTGTGCCAAAAGGCAGTCAGCAATCAGCCATTAGCGATCAGATTGATGGGAATGTTTACTCGGTTGAAAAAAATAATTACGGTATCAATCAAGTTTCTTTTGCATTTTTCGCTGATGGCGGAGTTGTTTCGATTTATAATTCTATTAAGCCAGTTGATAGTTTACGAACGCCGAGCGACTATCAACCATCAACTAACAATTATCAACTCATTGAGTTTGGTTGGGAAAAATGGAAAGTGAATAAAAATGCTTTTCAAAATCCTTTCTCTGTCTTTCATCGCACCGATGTTATTGGTAAAATCGCGGCAACAGCAACTTGGATGAACGATAACACGCTTCAAATAAATATAAAATTCGTAGAAGCGATTCATGGCGATAAACTCACTTTTAATTTCAACGGCGATAAAGTTTCCGTTGCTTTATTAAACAGTGTTTCAGAAAACTCTAAAAACACATCCGATAAACGAGAGCCGATGGTAGGTTTAAAGATATAACTATTGGGAGTTGAACAAATTTTCTAACAAAATTTTAGTTTAAGCCGAAATATATTTTGCAACGCATTGGATTTTATTTAATTTTAGAAGAATTTAACAATGTGAAACTGAGCAAATTTCAAATTCGATTAGCCATTGCCTCTTTCGGTTTTTTAGCATACGCAAAGTTAGATTTCAAAAAGTCTGACAATTTTTACGGCTTATCGCCAACATGGAAAGCTGTTGCAGGCTTGACTTTATTAGTTGTGTATGTAACGTACCAAATGCTCATTGCCAATTTTTTACAAAATAAAAATACAAAATAATTTTTCACGCGTTAAAACTAAAAAAATGATAAAAGATAAGCGCGTTAGAAATGGGATATTAATGATTGTGTGTGGTCAGTAAAAATCATTTTTATAGTACAAGTTTTTTTCACACTTTACCACAACCTCAACAATTAGTATTCGAACTAACACTTGCTATTTCTACTTTTTCATTGGGTAATACATTGAATCAAGAAAAGATTACTGTAAAAAAGTCAAGCTTTAAAATTTGGTATAAGAATTAATTTTCTTCGCCGCTTCGCGTCCTTTGCGATTTCAAGGAATCGCAGAGGTAGTGAAGAAAAATATTAAACTGTTTTTAAAACCGCCACATTCAAACTCAATTCCTTTAATTGCGTATCATCTATAAACGAGGGCGCGTCTATCATTACGTCTCTACCTTGATTGTTTTTTGGAAAGGCGATAAAATCGCGAATAGAATTGCTGCCCGACATAACAGCTACCAATCTATCTAAACCAAAAGCCAATCCGCCGTGTGGTGGTGCGCCATATTCAAATGCACCGAGTAAAAAACCAAATTGTTCTTCGGCTTGTTCAGGTGTAAAACCTAAGAGTTTAAAATTTTTAGATTGCAATTCGCGCGAGTGAATACGGATAGATCCGCCGCCAATTTCTACGCCGTTCAAAACCAAATCGTATGCATCGGCGCGTAAATTTTTCATTACTTCATGGTCTCCGCTGAGCATAAGTTCAATGTCTTTTTGCTTTGGCGAAGTGAACGGGTGGTGCATGGCATAAAAACGTTCGTTTTCTTCGTTCCATTCTAAGAGTGGAAAATCAATTACCCACAATGGTTTAAAATCTGTCGCTTTGCGCAAACCCAAACGCGTACCGAGTTCGAGACGCAATTCCGAAAGTTGTTTACGCGTTTTGTCAGTTTCGCCACTTAAAATAAAAATAATATCGCCTTTTGTTGCACCGCAAGCCGCAGCAACGGCGAGTAAATCGGCGTCGGAATAAAATTTTGATACAGGCGATTTTATCGTGCCGTCTTCTTCAAATTTAATATACACCAAACCTTTAGCACCAATTTGCGGACGTTTCACCCACTCGGTTAAATCGGAAATCGTTTTGTTTGTATAGGTTGCAGCCGTTCCTTTAGCACAAATACCAATAATGCTTTCAGCCGAATCGAAAACACTAAATCCTTTATTTTTCATTAATCCTTCGAGCTCCACAAATTTCATCTCGAAACGAATATCCGGTTTATCGGAGCCGTAGAGTTTTTGCGCTTCGTCAAACGTCATGCGCGGAAATTCAGAAAACTCCAGACCCAAACATTCTTTGAACAAATGTTTCGTCAAACCTTCAAAAGTATTTAAAATATCTTCTTGCGTGACAAACGACATCTCGCAATCTATTTGAGTAAATTCAGGTTGACGATCGGCGCGTAAATCTTCGTCACGAAAACATTTAACAATCTGAAAATATTTATC
>ENA-OBIO01000486-OBIO01000486.1-metagenomes-genome-assembly--contig:-NODE-486-length-20933-cov-3.23494_pt1 | contig 20933 bp, 15 predicted proteins | sample MGYA00153383_OBIO01 | MGnify analysis MGYA00153383 | reverse complement strand
CCATTTTCTGTAAATAATGCAGTGCCGTTTGCGAAGAAGTTTCGCGCATATTGCCTAATAATTTATCGCTGCCTTCAACCAAAAAAATCTCCATTTTGCTAAAATCGAGTTCAGGATATTGAAATGGTAATGAATCATTTTTCATTTCTGCCAACGAACCACTGAGTTCAACGCCTGTTGGTCCGCCGCCCACAACAACTATGGATAAAAGTTTTTCAACATTTACTAATTTCGACGAAACGGCTGTTTCAAAATGTTCGAGCAATGAATTTCTAATTACCAACGCTTCCCAAGTTGATTTCATCGGGAAGGTATTTTTTTCAATGGCGGCGTTTCCGAAATAATTTGTTACTGCGCCTGTTGCTATCACCAAATAGTCGTAATTTAAATTGCCCAATGTTGTTTCAACCACGTTTTTATGAGTGTCGATATTTTTCACAGTAGCAACGCGAATACGCACGTTTGAACTATTCTTAAAAATATCACGCAGCGGGAAAGAGATATTGCTCGCATCCAAACTCGCCATCGCTACCTGATACAACAAGGGTTGAAATTGGTGGTAATTATTTTTATCAACCAAAGTTATTGTGTAATGAGGATCGTTATTGAGTTGGCGTGCTAATTTTAAGCCAGCAAAACCTGCTCCGATTATTACTATGTGCCTTTGTTCGTTTAGCATTGCAAATGGGTTCAGTTTTTTTAATTCGTCAAAATTATTTTAAGTGCTTTTTCTTTCGCCGCGTTTCCAAAAGTATCATACGCCTCAATTATATCATCTAATTTAAAACGGTGCGTGATGAGTTTTTGTGGATCAAGTTTTTTTGATTGAACAGTTTTGAATAACATGGGTGTAGAAGATGTATCTACTAAGCGCGTTGTAATGGTAATATTTTTTGACCAAAGCGTTTCGAGATGCAATGAAGCGCTCTTTCCGTGAACGCCAATATTAGCAATGTGTCCTCCAGCGCCAATAATTTGTTCACAGAGTTCAAAAGTAGCGGGTATACCCACCGCTTCTATCGCGGTATCTACACCTATGCCATTGGTAATGCTCATAACTTTCTCCGTAGCATTTTCTACGCTGCTATTTATGGTGTGTGTGGCACCGAAAGTTTTTGCGACGCTCAGACGATTTTCATCCTGATCAATCATTATAATAGTGGCTGGAGAATAAAATTGCGCAGTCAATAATGTTGCTAAGCCAATTGGACCGCTTCCAACTATTGCAATTGTATCACCAGGTTTTACTTGTCCGTTGAGTACACCACATTCAAAACCAGTGGGTAAAATATCGCTCAACATCACTAATGCTTCTTCATCTGCTCCATCTGGAATTGGATATAAACTATTATCCGCAAAAGGGATTCTTACGTATTCCGCTTGAGTGCCATTAATAGTATTACCCAAAATCCATCCGCCTTTTACGCAGTGGGAATACATGGCTTTCTTGCAATATTCGCACTTACCACAAGCTGATATACACGATATTAAAACATGATCTCCTTTTTTGAATAGGCTTACCGCCGTACCAATTTCTTCAATAATTCCAACACCTTCGTGACCAATGATTGTTCCTTCTTTTACAGTAGGCACATCACCTTTCATAATGTGCAAATCGGTACCGCAAATAGTTGTTTTAAAAATTTTTACAATTGCATCAGTAGCGTCCATGATTATCGGTTTTGGTTTTTCTTCCCACGATTTTTTACCTGCGCCGTGATAAACGAGTGCTTTCATATTTTAAATATTTATTAGCTCTTTAAAAAATAAGTAGGCTGCATTATATAATGATCACTTTTATTATTCAGTTTTGTTCGGTATTGAGCCTCACAAAACTGTCGGAAATTATGGTTTTAGGTCGGCTTCGCCTTCCTAAAACCATAATTTCCGAATACCGTGACACAAAAAACTTTTACTATAAATTTTTAATTGTCGTTTATTTAATAACAACTACTTATGTACTCAAAGTTAAATAAAAATTCGGATTTAGCAACCTTTAATTTTAAAACTTTTCACTTTTCATTTTAACATTAATTTCTGACACTCGCACCAAACTGCGTCTCAAAAACTTTTTGAAGTGCACTCATCATACTGTCAATTTCAGAATCGTTCATCGTTTTTTCGGCATCTTCAAAAATAAAACTGAGTGCGTACGATTTTTTTCCTGCGCCAAGTTTTGTCTCATCTTCAAAAACATCGAAGAGGTTAATTGCTTTAAGGCGTTTTTTTTCTGTTTTGCGTGCTGCTTGAGCAAGTGAATTATAAGTGATTTTTTTATCGAGTGTCAGTGCTAAATCGCGTCGAACAGTTGGAAAACGACTAATAGCTGCAAACGACGTGGTATTTGGTTTTATACTTTGCAAAATTGTATCCCACGAAAAATCAGCAAAGAAAATACTGCTTTTAACATCAAACTTTTTAGATAAGTGTGGCGCGACTTTACCAAATTCAACCAAAACAGAATTGCCGCGATGATATTCCACGCCGTATTCAAAAATGCCATCGGTTAAAACAGTTTCTTGATATTGATGCACGTTCAATCTGCCTAAAACGTTATTCACATAACTTTTAAGTAGGAAAAAATCTGTCGGCGTATTGTATTGCGGCATCCAAGACTCGACGGCGCGCTTGCCTGTGAGTGTAAGCGATAAATGGCGCGATTCATTAAATTTTTCGCCCTCTTTTGAATATGTTTTACCAAATTCAAAAAGTTTTAAGTCGTTCGCTTGTCGGTTTTGGTTTTCAGTCACCATTTTTAGTGCTGACATCAGCATCGTTGGTCGCAAAATATCGAGATGCACGTTGGCTGAATTGGCAAGATAAACCAAATTTTCTTCTGAAAATCCGAGATTTTGAATTGCTTGTTGCGCAGTAGTTAAACTCAAACCCATGCACTCATTAAAACCTTGCGCTGAAAGATAATCTGAAATTTTATCCTGAATGTGCAGCGTTTCAATAGTAGGCGAAGCAACCATCGCAGTGCGCATTGTTTGAGGCAGCGGCACGTTATTAAATCCGTGAATGCGCAAAATTTCTTCAATCACGTCAATTTCTCGAATAACATCGGGTTTGTTGGTTGGTACGCGGATAATACAAAAATCTTTTTCGCGCAAAAGAATAGGCATTTGCAAAGCGTCGAGAATGGCGTGTAAGCGTTCAGGCTTGAACTGCTCGCCTATAACTTCGTCGACACGCGAATAACGGAGCGTAATTTCAGGCGATTTTATCGCGTTTGGATAAATATCTACAATTTCAGAAGCCATTGTGCCACCCGCATACTCTTTTATCAGTAAAGCTGCCCGTTTTAAAGCGTATAAAGTATTGTTCGGGTCAGTGCCTTTTTCAAAAGTTTTCGCAGCATCGGTGCGCGTGTTGTGTCGGAAAGAAGTTTGGCGCAAACGTTTACCATTAAAATACGCCGATTCCAGAAATATGCGCGTTGTTGTCGGCGAAACGCCTTCATACGGATTTCCGATAACACCTGCAATGCACAAGCCGTTGCGCTTGGCATCGCAAATCATTAAATCTGAAGCATCAAGTTTAAATTTCACGTATTCACCCGAATCATTTTTTTTGAGCGACGTAAATTCTGTTCCTGTTGCGAGCAAACCCACAATTAGTTTTTTACCCGAAATTTTATCGTAATCGTAAGCATGGAGCGGTTGACCACATTCGTGCAACACAAAATTGGTAATATCAACCACGTTGTTGATGCTGTTTACGCCAATAGCACCCAAATATTTTTTTAGCCATTCAGGCGATTCGCCGATAGTTACATTTTCTATGCACACGCCACTGAATCGCGGACAACCTACAAAATCCTCAACAACAACTTCAATACTTAAATTGTGATTATCAACTTTAAAAGATGATACATCTGGCGTAATTAATTTTGTTGCAGGTTCCGTGAGCGTTAATCGCGCAGCAACATCGGCAGCAACACCTAAATGACTCATCGCATCGGAGCGATTTGGCGTTAATCCAATTTCTATGACTGTATCATGTTCTGTATTCAAATAATCTTTTCCTTCAGCACCAACTTTCATATCGCTCGGTAAAATCATAATACCATCGTGACCGCTACTCAGACCCAATTCATCTTCGGCACAAATCATTCCTTCCGAAACGATGCCACGAATTTTTCCCGCTTTTATTTTTATCGTTTCGCCGCCGAATGTATGCAACACCGCGCCTATTTTCGATACCCAAACTTTTTGCCCTGCTGCCACATTCGGCGCGCCACAAACAATATTCAGTAATTCAGGCGCGCCCACGTTTACTTTGGTTACCGAAAGTTTATCGGCATCAGCATGTTTTTGGCAAGAAACAATCTCGCCCACCACAACATGCTCGAAAGTGTTTTTCGATGCACCAACGGTGTGCATTCCTTCTACTTCCAAACCTAAATCGGTGAGCGTTTGAGCTAAAAATTCTTTAGAAATCGGATTCGGTAAGTAATCTTTGAGCCAACGCATCGAAATTGTCATACTGCTATAATTTTAGAGGTGTAAAAGTAATTCAAACAGAAGTATTTTTTGAATAAGCATAAATTGGTTTTAGTCTTGTTTGAAAATAATTGTGTAATTGAAGCCCTCAACTTTCTTATTTATCAACAAAATGTATTTTTTTTAAAAAACTAATTGTTTTAAATTTGTTTTAATCCTATATTTGTGCGCATATTTCAACGCGTCAAAATAAATTTATAACATACTATCATGGAAGTTAACACCTACGTTCACCATTTTTTTTCTGTTACGGCTACCCAAAACTTACTACCGATGTGTGGGTTTGTTGCAGCAGGTTTTCCATCGCCTGCTGCCGACTACATTGACGAAAAACTCGACCTGAATGAATATTGTATTATCAATCGCGCGGCAACCTTTATTGTACGCGTTTCGGGGGATTCGATGGAAGGTGCCGGTATTTTTGATGGCGATATTGCCATAATTGATCGCTCGCTCACTTCCAGACACAACGATATTATTATCGGTGTTGTCGAAGGTGAATTTACGATTAAACGTCTCGTGCTACACGGGTTGGATGTTTGGCTCTATCCAGAAAATACGCGATTTCAACCTATAAAAATTACCGAGTACTCCGAGTTTCGCGTGTGGGGTGTGGTGACGCGTGTTATTCACTCATTTGGAAAACGCTGATTGTTTAGTTGTTCGTTACTCGTTGTTCGTCGTTCGTCGTAGAATACTCGTAAACCAACAACTAACAACTATGATCGCTTTGGTTGATTGCAATAATTTTTACGCTTCTTGCGAGCGCGTATTTCGCCCAAGACTTGAAAACTGTCCTATTATTGTACTCAGCAATAATGATGGTTGCGTTGTGGCGCGCTCGGCAGAAGCTAAAGCGTTGGGCATCCCTATGGGAACACCTATTTTTAAAATTACAGAACTCGTCAAAAAGCATGAAGTCAAAGTTTTTTCTTCTAATTATGCGCTCTATGGCGATATGTCGGGGCGCGTAATGAGTATATTACAATCGTTTTGCCCAAATATTGAGTTATATTCGATTGATGAAGCTTTTTTAAAATTAGAACATTACAACCAAACTGAAAAACCGCTCTTACAATATGCCGTAGAAATAAAACAAACCATTCAACAATATACAGGATTGCCCGTCAGTATTGGCATTGCGCCCACTAAAACGCTTTCTAAATTAGCTAACTATATCGCTAAACGCAAGCAAGAATACTGTGATTATAAAGGTATTTTTTCTTTAGAGCAACCCGAAGCGTACGCTGCATTACTACGCACTATTGATGTCGGCGAACTTTGGGGAATTGGTGGTGCTAATGCGAAACATTGTAAATCAGCAGGATTTAATACCGTTTGGGATTTGCGCTGTGCAAGTGAAACGTGGGCAAAAAATACGCTCTCGGTAACCGGTTTGCGTTTGTTGAAAGAACTTAACGGATATCCGTGCAATGAAATCATTCCAGACGAGCCGCGGCGAAAAAATTTTATGGTGTCGCGCTCGTTTCCAAAAGATATCAGCGATCCGAAATTACTGACTGAAGCTATTGCTTCGCACGCAACGCGCTTGGGCGAAAAATTGCGACAATGCGATTTAAAAACCAGTGCTATTTCTGTTTTTCTTATTCGCAATCCGTTCACAAATCAACCCGACACAGGCGCCTCGTATCGGCAACGCACCGTTGAACTCGCTGTACCGACCAACGATACTGGCAGACTGATATCTACGGCGACAAAAGTTGTATCGCAACTGTGTCAGCAAGGGGTATTTAAAAAATGTGGCATCATGGCATCCGATTTACACGATGGCAGCGCGCTACAAACCTCCTTATTTGAACCCAATGATGCCATTAATGAGCGACGGCGCGAAGGTTTGATGCACGCTTTAGATACCATCAATAGTAAGTTAGGAAAAAACAGCGTCTATTTTTGTTCGGCAGCCAGTAAAAACTCGCAATCAGATTGGATGATGCGCGCAGAAATGCGCTCACCGCGCTACACCACATGTTGGAATGATATTTTAAACGTTTTTTAAACAATTATTTTTTTGCGTTTACGCTACTGAATTAATTTAATGGGTAAAATTTACTACAATTGCACCGTTTGCAAATTAATAACAAATAAAAAAATCATTCTAAAGTGTTGCTTATCAACGATAATTACATTTTGTATAGTAACACACAAAAACGTAACTACTTGCAGAAAAATAGTTTATTTTGTATGTTTGCAACATTGTTTGAAATTCTTTCAGCGATATTAATTTTAAAAAATTCATTTAACATGAAAAATTTGGTTTTAGCACTTGTTGCAACAATTGGTTTATTCTCTTTCACGACTTTAAAGACTTCGACGTACACAGTTGATACTAAAGTCAGCACTTTGGAGTGGTTGGCAAAAAAAGTAACGGGTCAACACAACGGTACAATTAAAATTTCTTCTGGTGCATTTGTAGTTAACAAAAACAAAATCGAAAGTGGCGATTTCACAATTGACATGAAAACGATTGCTTGTTCTGATCTTAAAGGTGAGAATGCTGGCAAATTATTAGGTCATTTAAACAGCGATGATTTCTTTTCAACAGAAAAAAATCCAACAGCTAATTTAAAAATTAAAAAAGTAACAGAAACAAAAGTAGCTGGAACTTATGATTTCGTTGCTGATTTAACGATTAAAGGTATCACTAACGAAATCACTTTCCCTGCAAACGTTACGATGGATGCAAAGCTAGTGAAAGCCACGGCTGATTTCATGGTGAACCGTACAAAATACGGTATCAAATATGGTTCTAAATCATTTTTTGCAAGCATTGGCGACAAAGCTATCTACGACGATTTTAACATGAAAGTAAATTTAGTTGCTACGAAGTAGTCAATTATCATAAATTTTAAAATAGCGTATTGAATATTAATTTGTATTCAATGCGCTATTTTTTTATAATGCACTGATAAATCATTTTTTTACGACATTAAATTCTTTGTGTGAGAATTGTTTTTTATTTTTTAACAGCACGACATTTATATTCTTATTAATCGTAAATTTGTAACCCTAAACTATTAAAATTGTATGCCTAATCCAACTGGATTTTTATTGTATCAGCGCGAAGAACCTGCCTTACGTCCTGTTATTGAGCGATTAAATGATTATTCTGGTGTTCATGTTCCGCTTACAGAATTGAAATCGGTTGAGCAAGCAGCGCGATGCATGGATTGCGGCGTTCCTTTTTGTCATCACGCGTGTCCTTTGGGTAATATTATCCCCGAATTTAACGATGCTGTTCAGCAAAATAATTGGCAATCCGCATTTAATATTTTAGAAAGCACCAATAACTTTCCAGAATTTACGGGTAAAATTTGTCCTGCACCGTGCGAGGCAGCGTGTGTACTCGGCATTAATCAACCGGCTGTGACAATTGAACACATCGAAGAAAAAATTTCAGAAATTGCTTTTGAACACGGTTGGGTAAAAGCCAAAACGCCGAAGCGCAGAACAGGTAAAAAAATTGCTATCGTTGGTTCAGGTCCAGCAGGTTTGGCGGCAGCTGAGCAACTCAATAAAGCCGGTCATTCTATAACCGTTTTTGAAAAAAATATTAACGTCGGTGGTTTGTTACGTTATGGTATTCCCGATTTCAAACTCGAAAAACGCATCGTCGAACGCCGTTTAGATTTATTAAAAGTGAGTGGTATTGAATTTGTTTTGAACGCCCACGTCGGCGAAAATATAAAAACTTCGTGGCTACAATCCGAGTTCGATGCTGTAGTCATCGCAACGGGTTCAACTGTGCCGCGCATTTTGAATGTGCCCGGTGTCGATTTAAAAGGGGTGCACTTCGCGATGGATTTTTTAGAACAGAATAATAAACGCGTCAACAACGAGCCTTTTGAAGGGAAAGATATTTTAGCCACCAATAAAAACGTCGTTGTTATCGGTGGTGGTGATACAGGTTCAGATTGTATCGGCACAGCGAACAGACACAAAGCTAAAAGCATTTCGCAATTGGCGTACCAAATTGAACCACCTTTAGAGCGACATTCATCCACCCCGTGGCCCAGTTATCCATTAATGCTGCGCACATCAAGCTCGCAAGAAGAAGGTTGCGAACGCGTTTGGGCGGTACAAACCAAAGCATTTTTACCTGATGCCAACGGATATATTCGCGCTGTTCAAGTCATTGATGTTGAATGGGGAAAAGATGAAACAGGTAAACGCGTCATGCTCGAAAAAGCTGGTAGTGAACGCGAAATTCCGTGCGAATTATTACTCATCGCGATTGGGTTTTCACACACAGAACACAATGGTTTGGTGGCGCAATTTGATTTAGATAAAGACGCGCGCGGAAATATTGCATCCAAGAATTTTAAAACAAACACTGATAAAGTTTTTGTTGCCGGCGATGCTACACGCGGACAATCGCTCGTCGTTTGGGCAATTTCGGAAGGGCGCGAGTGCGCGCGCGAAGTAGATAAATTTTTGATGGGGAGTTCTCTACTCGAGAGTAAAGATTTTTAGAATTTTTTAAATTCTAAACCTGTTAGCTTTTAAAGAGCTAACAGGTTTAGAAATTCGGAAAACTAACTGATTTTTTAGTCCTACAAACCCAATATCCGTCTATTCAGTTTTTCATCCGCAGCACCGCCTGCGAAATCATCAAATGCTTTTTGCGTGACCTCGATAATATGTTTTTGAATGAACGGCGCACCTTCACGCGCACCTTGTTCCGGCGATTTTATACAACATTCCCACTCCATCACTGCCCAACCTTTGTAACTATACTGAGAGAGTTTTGAAAAAATAGCGCCAAAATTAATTTGTCCGTCGCCCAGCGAGCGGAACCTACCAGCGCGGTCTTTCCAATCGGCATAACCACCGTACACTCCTACTCTACCATTCGGATTGAACTCGGCATCTTTCACGTGAAACATTTTAATGCGTTCGTGATAAATATCTATGAATTGTAAATAGTCGAGTTGTTGTAGCACAAAATGAGAGGGGTCGTATAACAAACAAGCGCGTTTATGATTTTTAACGTGCTGCAAAAATAATTCGTAACTCAATCCATCGTGCAAATCTTCACCAGGGTGAATTTCGTAACAAACATCCACGCCCACTTCATCGAACGCGTTTAAAATCGGCAACCAACGTTTTGCCAATTCTTTAAAAGCTGTTTCCACTAAACCCTTTGGTCGTTGAGGCCACGGATAAACTGTATGCCACATCAGCGCACCCGAAAAAGTAGCGTGTTCTGTCAATCCTAAATTTTTTGATGCCAATGCTGCATACTTTAATTGCTGCACTGCCCATGCTTGACGTTCTTTCGGTTTACCGCGTTTATCGGCTGGCGCAAAACCATCAAAATTTTCTGAATAAGCAGGATGCACCGCAACCAACTGACCTTGCAGATGCGTCGAAAGTTCTGTAATTTGCATACCTTCAGCATGAACGACACCTAAAAGTTCATCGCAATAGGTTTTAGATTCGGCAGCAAGTTGTAAATTTATAAAGCGCGCATCCCAAGAAGGAATTTGAACACCGATAAAACCTAAACTTTTTGCCCAACGGCAAATACTTTGCAGCGAATTAAATGGCGCAGCATCATCTGCGAATTGTGCTAAAAAAATAGCAGGTCCTTTTATGGTTTGCATGGCGTGGCGAAAATTTTTATTTTTAGAATGTTGGTTTGCGCTGCTAAAGTAGCAACAGGCTATCAATCTACAAAATTTTTTTTCTTTACTAAAGAATATCTGTATATTTGTTCAATAAAATTACTGCAATGGTAATACAGAGAACTGCTCGCACTAAGCGTTCGTAAAAATGCGTAACGCTTGCGCCAAGCAATTTAGAGCTTGTCCTAATTCATTAAAACTCTTGTTTAATATTTATTTTGTTGAATCGCCAGTAATAATGGCACCTACTTTGGCGCGATTGTTGACAAAAATTTTATTTTTCACATCGTAGGGAATGCCTTTTATTTTATTTTCTATGGGCTCTAATTTTAAAGCGTCAAGTCTTTTATGATTTTTAGGCGTGTCCGATTTGAATGACAACTGGTCATAAATTTTGTGGCTATTCGGATTTTTATCGCGCAGGTCTCTTAAAGAGTCAATATTAATTACTCCCTGTTTCTGAGGTTCAATTGTTGGTGCAGCGAGTACTTTAGGTTCTTCTTTTAAAAAAAAAGATTCTTTGATAGCTCCAATATTGGCAATAAAAGCAATTAAGCCAGCCATCGCAGCAGCCGCACCTATCCACCAACTTGTTTTTTTATTTTTAACGGGGCGTTCCACATTATTGCCGTCGCCAATTGTCACGTTACTGCCAGCCGAAATATTTCCTGTGTTCACATTTTTTGAATCGTGCACAGAAGTTCCAAAATTAGCATCATGGATAGAGCCAATATTATAAATATTGTGAACAGGGTTGGTTGTGGTCGGCTCGCTGGTAGATTTATTTCGTTTTTTGGGTGTATGCTGCAAATCATTCAGCAAGGTTAAAACGGCATTATTAATGCGCGCCGTTTCGCGCAAATATTCATCGCGCGTAATAAAATTCATACTGTTGCTGCGTTCATTGTTGGTATAGCTCGCCAAGTGCAAAGTAGCGGTTTGTTGTGTATCTTCATCGGCATTATTTTCAGTCCACGTATTGAGTTCTGTTAATGCTTGTTTGAGTTTTCCGTTTCCGATGAGTTCGCGAATGTGCGCTACAAGTGTTTGCTGATTGGGCATGGTGTATTTTTTTTACAAAAATAATAAATAAAATATTATTTTTGTAAAAAACAAAAAATTAAGAGGGATTTATTAAGTGTACAGCATCAATTAAAATACGTACACGAGCAAACTCGCTTCATCAATTAAAATTTTCCCTCGCGCGGTGTAGGTTGCCAAATACCCGATTTCACCCCTTTTGTATAATTTAAAAAGCCTTCAAACAAAGCGACGTTCATAATAATTAGGTAACGCCAAGCGCGCAAATATTTTGAGGTAAATCCCATTTTAGATAAAAGGTAATCAATAGTAGGAAGTACAATCAGACCAATGATTTCGATGATGAGTAAGAAGCGAAATTCTATTTTTTCAGAACACAGATTAAGTCCGATTGTACAAAAAATAATGCCGAGCAAAAAAAACGGACCGAACCAGCGCAAAATTTTGTGCGACCAAAAAATATACGCACGCATATTCAGTTGCCAAAGCAAATGTGAAAATGTTTTCAAATTTTGAAAATTTCCCGTCGAGATACGGCGTTTTCTGCGATACTCTACTGCTATACTCGAAGGCAACGGTTCGTAGCAAACTGCATCTAAATCGTTGATGGCGCCACCATTTTTTTCTAACACACGCATCGCTAAATAAAAATCATCTACTAAATTTTTGATAGGAATTTCTGTGAAAAAATCGGAACGCAGCGCGTAGCAACCACCGAGCGGACCAAGCATATTAAAATCGAGCAAACCTTCGCTGTGTTTCAAAACTACTTCTCGACCAATATAATTTTTTTCCGCCTCTGCAATGCTCTCTTTGCCGTCTAAAGTTTTGGCTATTTGGTGACTATCAACAAGTGCGATGGTAGGATTTTTAAAATGTTTTACCAAATTAAAAATAGTAGCGGGCATGAGCATGACGCTCGCAAAATAAAAATAGTGGGCGAATTATTTTTACATTGGTGCAACGCACTCAATTTTACTAAATCGTTTACGACTGAGGGTTTACCACGTCGTGTATCGAATCGAAAAAAATAAAAGTTTGAATTTTTTTCTTGGAAGACTTTTAGAATTTCATCCGTAGCATCGGTAGAAGCATCGGAGCCGATGAAAAAAAGTATTTTTTCTGTGGGGTAATCGGTTGTAATCAGTGATCTTAATTTTGATTGAATAACGTGCGCCTCATTAAAAACTGACATGAGTACACGTACGTATGGTAAATCAAAATCGTTTGGTTGGAAACAAAGTGTATTATTTTTTTTATTTTGGGTGAGCAGTGCGAGCGAAAAAGGATAAAACAAATACGTGTGTAGCAAGCAAAGAATACAAAAAATTAATAAAAGTTCGAGTATTAAAACCATAATTAATTATGGTATTTTAACTTTTTGGACATCTTCTTTGATGTACGCATTGAGCATTTCTAAAACTTTTAAAGCAATTTTAATGGTGTTAAAATCGGTTTCCATCAATTTTCGCGCATTGCGTCCCATTTGATGCACAAGTTTAGGGTTTTTGATGCACAAATCTATTTTGGCTTGAAAATCGTAATCGGTATTCGCAACTAAAACATCTTCACCATCAACGGCGTGAATACCTTCTAAACCGATGGTTGTTGTTAGAACAACTCTTCCGAGCATCATGGCTTCTAAAATTTTTACACGAATACCGCTACCACTAAACAGTGGCACTAAAGCTATCGGATATTGTTTTATGAATGCACGCGCATCGGTTACTTCGCCATGAAAAATAACGTTTTTCATGCGCAAATTTTTAAACCAATCTGGCGCATTTCTGCCAGCAATGTGGAGTTCAACATTTTTATCGTAATTGCGCCACACGTTATCAATAAACCATTTTAGACCTTCTTGATTCGGCATCCAATCGAGTGAACCGATAAAACCCATTGATATTTTTTTGGTGTTCAATCGCTCATCAATCGGATAGGCGCGCGCATCTAAACCAACAGGTGTTGCAACCGCTTCCCCGCGATAGCCGAGCAATCGAAAAATTCTTAAATCGCGCTCTGTTATCGGTAAAAGTACATCGCACTTGCTGAGACTTTCTATTTCAAAACGGCGGAGTTTTTTATTGAGAAAATTCAGATACCAACGTTTTGGTCCGAAGTCGGTTAAGTCAGCAACGCGTTTCCAAATTTCGTGCTCTACGTTGTGTGTTCTTAAAACAATTGTCGCATTAGAGTAAGCGCGAATCGTTTCTATATAAGGTGCTAAAAAAACCGTTTCAATTTGCACAACATCAAAGTGTTCCGAAGTCAGAATTTCGATAAGTTTATTTTTATAGTCAGCATTAATGAAGCGAGTAACATGATATGATTCCTTTTGAAATAAATTGACAAGCGCTTCTTTTATCGAAAGATTATTATTGACTTTTACGAAATGAATTTTTTTATAACCCTTAGAATAATTCGGTGGCAACAAATTGACATCCACAGGATGTTTGCTCGTGTTCATCGCCAATAACGTGACTTCAACGCCTAATTGACTGTAAGCTATACCCAAATTAGTGACAGCTATTGATTCTCCATCCTTGACAGGAAATGGAAATTTTTTACAAATCTGGAGTAATTTCATGAAACACCATGCTTTAAGGCAAATTTAAAAGCGATTTTGATATTTTCAACTTTTTTACGAAGGAAATTGTATGGCATGACGTTCTAAAATTTCTTTTCCGCGTTGCTTACTTGTTTTTTCTTTCTTAACCTGCCATAAAGTATCGCTCGCACTGCGCGACGCAGATTTTAATTGTATTATTGGCGCAGGATAATCAATGCCGAGATTAAATCCTATGAGCTGCATTTCGATTTGAGAAAGCGTTGAAGGTTCATGCAATGCGTACAGTGGCACTTTCTCTAATTCAGGAATCCATTTACGGATAAACGCGCCATCTTCATCGTGTTTTTTAGAATTAAGCGTCGGATTATAAACGCGAATGGTGTGGACACCCGTCACACCCGCTTGCATTTGGAATTGGGGAAAATGAATACCTGCTTCGTAATCCAAAAACATTTGCGCTAAGTGCGTTGCACCAATTTGCCAAGGTTGCCACAAAGCGTGTGTAAAAAAAGAAACGACCATTGCGCGCATTCTGAAATTCAGATAACCTGTTGCTCTCACACAGCGCATACAAGCATCAACGAGTGGAAAACCTGTCATGCCATTCTTCCAAGCGTTTACGATATTCTCGTCGGCTTCGGTTCTTAAATGATTGTACGCAGCATTCAAATTTTTAAATTCCATCGCCGTTTCCGATTCAAATTTTTGCATAAAATGGCTGCGCCAACGCAAGCGGTCTAAAAATTGTTCTGTGTTGCGCGCACCGATGCAAAATTTATTTTCAATGCCAAATTGATAAACTTGTTTTGAAGAAAGATTTCCATATGCTAAATACGTTGATATGCGACTGCAATGAAAGCGACTTGCTTCAGGTTTTGAAATATTGCGCATATAGGCTTTACCGCGCGTATCGAAAAAACTTTTTAAATATGCCCATCCTTTTGTTTCGCCGCCAGGTTGCATCGTGCGTGGCGAATTTTTTATTTTACTCAGTAGTTCTTCACTCGAAAACTTATTTTTTATGTCTGAAATTTCACTTTCATTTAAAGAAATCAATGCGCGTAAATTTGGATTTTGCATCTGTTCCTGCATTTTGTTATACCAGTCATCGCGCCACGAATCGCGATTTTTTAATCCGCGATAAATTCCAGGTATTTGCGATTCTATCCAATTAATCCCGTGTTTTCTAAAAAACTTTTTAACCAATTTATCGCGTTCATACGTCAAAGTGTTTCCAACTTCTTCATAACTTCTGACAGAAGCGACAGAAAACGCCGAGTTTAAAAATTCAAAAACAAGTAAAATTTCCGCGTGAAGGATAATAATTTCCGTCTCAAAAACTTTTAAACGATTATTTAAATCTATCAGACTTTGAGAAATAAATTGCGCATGACGAATGTCGTAATCGTAATTTTGCATTACGCTCGGTTCAAAAACGTAGAGCAAAAGTGTGGGAATATTATTTTCTGCACTCAATGCGCAAACATCGAACAAAGGTGCATGATCAAACAAACGCAAATCGCGTTTAAACCAAACTATCTGTATTTGCTTTTTTAAAACCATTGACACCTTTTTACTTTATAAACTCATGTATTCAAAACAATTAAATGAACTAATCGTTCGTAACTAATAGAACATAATTTTAATTACTATTTTTGTAGAAATAAATACCATGTGGTCAATTTGGGAAAAGTTTGTAAAATCGAAGCAGGTCAACGAGATAACGGATTGGTCAAAATCAATTAAGATACCACTTTCGGATGGAATAAGTGTTTATGAGTTTACAATTATCTTGTATCGCGAATTATTTTTAAATTCTTCCTTTTGGATGCGCGCCAACGCGATAGCCTACAGTTTTTTTTTATCGTTGTTTCCGTCGTTCATCATTATTTTTTCGATACTCCCCTATTTGCCTTTTAACAAAATAGAAATTTTAAGCGAACTCCGTTTTGGTATTCATGAAATTATGCCCAACCAAACGGGCGACGATTTATTTGATACACTGAGCAAATTTTTAAAAACGAAACGCGGAGATATTCTCTCAATTGGTTTTATACTTTCTATTTATTTTGCAAGCAATGGCTTAGTCACGATGATGAAAGGCTTTGAAAAAACCCACAAAGTTTTTTTACAACGCAATTTTATTCAGCAGCGGTTAGTTGCTATTCAGATGACTTTTTTGCTCGGCTTTTTATTAGCCATGAGCAGCGTTTTTGTAATTTCTGGCACTTGGATTTTCACAAAACTTTTTACTCTCCTGAGATTAACAAAACTATCTACGCTTTTCGCGCTTCTCATTAAATGGGTTGTAGTAGTTGGTGCGCAATATTTAGGAATCGCGATTTTGTATAAATTTGGAATGTCCTTGAAAGAAAAATTACCATTCTTTTCTTTCGGCGCTTTGGTGGCGACCGTTTTTTCAATCCTTTCTTCCGTAGCATTTTCTTTCTATGTTGATAATTTTAGTAGCTATAATAAAATTTATGGTTCGTTTGTAGCAGGAATAGTTTTACTCTTGTGGTTGCAAATGAACGCCGTTACACTTATTTTTGGTTTTGAACTTAATGCTGCCATTGCTTTAGCCAAAGATGAGCGTGTGCCGTTAATTCAGACCGAAGATGTGAAACTCTTGGGCGCCGATGCAAGTGTTGAACAACAATTAGAACCTTATAAGCATTCTTGAACTTTGGATAAATGTTTTATTTTAGATTAATCCGCATGATAAAAATATTTTTTTTAGTATTAAGTTTATTTTTTTTTCAATTGCAACATGGTTTTACTTTAGGTTTTAATAAACCGCTTGAGCGCAAATACTCGTTTGAACTTATTGTACAATTAAAAAATGAAATCAAAGCAGAAGTATTTATTGCTTCCGAAAATGAAAAAAATGCAGGACATTGGCAGACTATTCGTTGTATTTCCGAAGATTGGAATATTTGGTTAATCGCAACGCCAGATAGTTTAGAATCTATAATTTTTTTAGTGCGTTGTACCAAAAACAATCAAGTCATATCAGCACAACCTAATATTAAAGCAAGTTTTCGTGAAACAAAACCGAATGATGTAGGCTTTTCGAACCAATGGTATTTAAAAAATACAGGACAAACAGGTGGCACTGCGGGTGCAGATATTCAAGCTACTTTAGCGTGGGATGTAGCAACAGGTGGCAAAACACCTTATGGCGACGATATCGTTTTTGCTTTAATTGATGATGGAATCACTAAAGCTAATCCCGACCTGACAACCAATATTTGGCAAAACCCAAACGAAATTGCCAACAATGGCGTTGATGACGATGGGAATGGTTTTATAGACGACACAAACGGTTGGAACATGATTAACAAAACCAATGATGTTACGGGCGGTTCGCACGGCATTGAAGTTGCTGGCGTTGCATGTGCAAACGGAAATAATTCAACAGGAATTACTGGCATTAACTGGAACGTCAAGTTGATGACGCTCAAAATTGATGGTTCAGTTGATCAAATTATTTCTGCTTACGATTACGTGTATAAAATGCGCAAACTTTACAACGATACGAAAGGTAAACGCGGCGCATTCATTGTAGCAACTAATAGCAGTTTTGGAAATAGTGGATTTGCAAAAGATCAACCGCTGTGGTGCAGTTACTACGATTCGCTCGGTAAAGTGGGCGTTTTAAATTTTGGTGCCACGGATAATTCTAATAAAAACGTGGATGTTGCTGGAGATTTACCGAGCACCTGCCCGAGTAATTATTTGGTAGTCGTCACTGCTACGGATGCAAACGATGTCAAAAATATAAATGCAGCTTATGGACCTATTAACGTTGATATCGCTGCACCAGGACAAAGTATTTATACTCTCAACGGTAATAGTTACGGATTTACGTCTGGCACTTCACTTTCTTGTCCCATTGCTGCGGGTATTGCAGCATTAGCGTATTCGACACCTTGCGCAAAATTAACTGATTATGCAAAGTCAAACCCTTCAGGTGCAGCTTTGTATTTAAAATCAGTCATGATGAACACAGTTGATAAAATACCTTCGCTTCAAGATCTTATTGTTTCGGGTGGAAGGGTGAATGCTTTTAAAACCCTTCAAAAAATTATGATTGATTGCCCAACGCTCAGTGTTGGAACAAATGACCCACAAAAAGCGGAAGCAAACATAAAAATTTTTCCAAACCCGACCAATAATACATCCAATTGGTCTATTGAACAATCAGATGGAATTAATGAATATCGCGTTAATGATATTCAGGGAAGAATGGTTCAAGAAAGAAAATTCACCACAAACCAAATTAACGGCTCATTAGATTTGCAAAGTTTGCCTAATGGTGTTTATTTTGTTGAATTCCGAAATAGTGAAGCAACTTTTTTCGGTAAAATTGTAAAATTTTAAACGTATAAAACTTTTAAAACTTTCGGGGAACTTTTGAAGTTCCCCGAAAGTTGTCAAGCAATAAATATGAAACAAAGCAAAGAATCAGATTTAATTGAAGTGAACACTGTTGGCGTTCAGGAACAAATTTTTTTGAAAAGTGAAAGGCTTGCTGGTTTAAATTATGAAATTCGCGGCGCAACCTATGAGCGCGCATTACAACTACAACGCGAAGGCATTAAAATAATTCCACTGAACATCGGTAATCCCGCAGCATTTGGTTTTGAAACACCTGATGAAATCGTAGCAGATATTATTTCAAATATTCGAGATGCGCAAGGTTATATTGATTCGCGCGGATTGTTTGCAGCGCGCAAAGCGGTGATGCACTATTATCAAAGTATAGGTGTATTAAAATCAACGATTGAAGATATTTTCATTGGCAACGGTGTGAGTGAACTCATCATGTTGTGTATGCAAGCACTTTTAAATCCAGGCGATGAAGTTTTAGTTCCTGCGCCCGATTATCCTTTATGGACTACGGCTGTTGAATTGTGCGGCGGAAAAACCGTTCATTATGTTTGCGATGAACAAAGCGATTGGCAACCTGATTTAGTAGATTTAGAAAAAAAAATATCCTCTCGCACAAAAGGCATAGTACTCATCAATCCGAATAATCCAACTGGCGCAGTGTATAGCACTGAAACGGTTGAACACATCGTTACGCTCGCAGAAAAACATAAAATCATTTTATTCGCCGACGAAATTTACGACAAAATTTTATACGATGGTGCAAAGCATCAATCTGTTGCACCTTTAGTGCGCGATACGTTGGCTATAACTTTTGGGGGACTTTCAAAAAATTATCGTGCAGCAGGTTTTCGTGGTGGCTGGATGATTTTAACGGGTGCCAAAGCGCGCGCAAAAAGTTACGTCGAAGGTTTAACGCTATTAGCATCGCTGCGCCTTTGTGCCAACGTGATTACGCAATACGGAATTCAAACAGCACTTGGCGGCTATCAAAGTATAAATAGTTTGGTAGAACCTTCGGGCAGGTTGTATAAACAAATGGATTTCTGTCACAAAAAACTTTTAGAGATTCCGTATATGCACTGCGTTCGACCGAAAGGCGCGATGTATGTTTTTCCGCATTATGAAGCCGATAAATTTATGTTTAAAAGCGATGAAGCCATGGTGCATCAACTTTTAGAAGAAGAGCATATTTTGATGGTCAATGGCAGTGGATTTAATATTCAACAAAAAAATTATTTTCGTATTGTCTTTTTACCGAATGTTGATACCCTCAGTTTTGCTATGGGTCGCATTCATCATTTCTTTGAACGGAATTTGAAATAGTTGTTAGTTGATAGTTGTTCGTTTACGAGCACTCTTAGACTAACAACTATCAACGAACAACGAACAACTATTATGCTTCTTAAAGTTGAAAATTTATTCGTCGAGTTTGTTCAAACCGATAAAACGTCGCGCGTCATTCACGATATTTCATTTTCGATAAACGCAGGTGAAACAGTGGCGGTTGTAGGAGAATCAGGCTCGGGGAAATCGGTAACATCGCTAAGTATTATGCGGTTGTTGCAAGAACCGCCCGCTCGAATTTCAGGCAAAATAAATTTGATTTCAGAAAATAGTTCAAAGGATTTACTTCAACTCAGTGATAAAGCAATGTGCTCAGTGCGTGGCAAAGATATTGCGATGATTTTTCAAGAACCCATGTCGTCACTTAATCCTGTGTTGACTTGTGGATTTCAATTGGTTGAAGCCTTGCAGGTTCACAACAAAAAAATGAGTACAACTGACGCAAAAAAACGAACGCTTGAATTGTTCGAGCGCGTTAAATTACCAGATCCAGAACGCGCATTCAAAAGTTATCCGCACCAACTCAGCGGCGGACAAATTCAGCGTATAATGATTGCCATGGCAATTTCGTGTCATCCCAAACTTTTAATTGCCGACGAACCTACAACTGCTTTAGATGTTACTGTTCAAAAATCAATTCTCGAATTGTTGAATGATTTGAAAAAAGAATTTGGAATGAGCATTTTATTTATAACGCATGATTTGGGTGTGGTGAAAGAAATTGCTGATCGCGTTATAGTGATGTATAAAGGTAGAATCGTTGAAGAGAACACAGCGACAAATATTTTTTCAAACCCACAACATCCCTACACAAAAGGTTTACTCGCTTGTAAACCAAAAATGAATGAACGCCCAGAAAAATTACACACGGTCAGTGATTATATGGAAGTAGAGACGTTGCATGCTCTACAAGGTGAGGATGATGAGTTAACTTTTACTGAAAAAAATACTGCGCTCATTGATTATAAACTGGTTTCTGATTTTGAAACCGCGCAAAGATTTGCAGATCTTGTCGCACAGAAACCACTTTTTGAAATCAGAAATCTGTATATTGATTATCCCTCAAAAAAGAATTTTTGGGGTTCACCAACGGCGTACACGCACGCTGTCAATAATGTAAGTTTTGATATTTACCCTGGCGAAACATTAGGTTTAGTGGGTGAATCGGGTTGTGGAAAAACATCGCTCGGTAGAAGTTTAATTAATTTAACACCTGCCACTTCAGGAAGTGTAAAATATAAGGGCGAGGAATTGACAAGTGCGAGTGCCGAGCGATGGCGCGCGTTGCGTCGCGATATTCAGATTGTTTTTCAAGATCCGTTTGCGTCTCTTAATCCAAGAATAACCATTGGCAATGCCATTTTGGAGCCGCTCGAAGTGCATAAAGTTTTAACGAACAATAAAGAACGGCGCGAAAAAGTATTTCAGCTTTTA
>ENA-OBIO01000482-OBIO01000482.1-metagenomes-genome-assembly--contig:-NODE-482-length-21014-cov-2.462_pt1 | contig 21014 bp, 10 predicted proteins | sample MGYA00153383_OBIO01 | MGnify analysis MGYA00153383 | reverse complement strand
CGTAATGGTGTAGTTAAGACAAAAGTCAATTTACTTTGGCGTATAACATAACTTACTTTATCCTTAACGCCCGTTTCGGGCCCGGCATAGGCAAGAGATTGAAAGCCAAAAGCTGTTTTATAAAAATGGGCAGCCTGTTTTGCATTGCCTACATAAAACTCAATGTAGTCGGTACCAAGTAAGGGTAAAAAATCTGGTGTTTGCAGGGTTGGTAATGGCATATTATATGTATTGCCTTTATTAATAGCGTTAGGCTGAGTGGCGAGCATTTCCATTGAAAAATAATTTAACGTGGTTAATTAAATGTGTTTTCTGTTAAAAAAACAGTCAATTATTTATAACCGCAAACAAGCGATCTATAATAAAGAGGTTTTAACTTAACAGCAGAAAATTATTTGTGCAGAGCATTTATAAAAAAAAACACGACGACATGGCCAATGCAATCAGCAGCATGGTGTAGCATTTACGCTTATCAAAAAATCTTTTATGTGGATAGTCGGGGAGCATTTCGTTTATTAAAGGTAAAAAACTTTATTTAAGGTTTGAAATATTTTAAAAAAGAAAACAGACCATATTATTTAGTGGCAAATGGTTAGATATATTGGTAAATATTTTGCCTAATGCATAAAATCGGTAATATACTACCTATAACCACTCCCTAACCATTTTTATAGCTTCGGGAAGTTTACCCTTATTTTTAAAATTTTATATATTGTTGGATTACAGGAATCAAAAATTAATTTTCCCTGCCTCGTTAAAATATGCCGATTATGTAACCTAAATTACTTTTTTTACGTTTTAAGATGATAAAATATTTAATACCTTTCCTGATTAAGCCTTAATATTTAATAGCGCAATTATTTTAGTGACAGGAATGATTTATTTTGCACCCATGAGTACAAAAAAAATCGGAATATTAGGTGGGGGCCAATTAGGCCGAATGTTATTGCAGGCTGCGGCCAATTATCCGGTAGATACTTTTATAATGGAAAATGATGAAAATTGTCCGGCAGCTCATCTCTGCCACCATTTTACTAAAGGAGATATTACTAATTATGATAATGTATATAATTTTGGGAAAAATCTTGATGGCATTACTATTGAAATAGAAAATGTTAATGAAGCTGCATTGGAGCAATTGGCTGCTGAGGGCGTAAAAATCTATCCCTCGCCGGCTGCGTTAAAAATTATAAAAAGTAAAATTTTACAAAAACAATTTTATAAAGAAAACGAAATACCAAGCAGTGATTTTTTTATTACAAATAGTTTAGCAGATGTAGAAAAACATGCTGACTTTTTGCCGGCAGTTCATAAACTTGCCCTTGGTGGTTATGATGGAAAAGGTGTGCAGGTAATTAAAACTGTTAATGACATCAGCAAAGGATTTAATGAGGCTTCTGTTTTAGAAAAAATGGTGGATATTAAAAAGGAAATTGCTGTGATTATAGCCGTAAACGATAAAGGGGAGCATGCAATGTACCCTGCTGTTGATATGGTATTTGACCAACGTCTGAATTTATTGGAATATCAGTTAAGTCCGGCCCAGCTTACCGATAAAGTATTGTGGAAAATTGAAGCCATCGCTACCAAATTAGTAAAAAAATTAAATAGCGCAGGCATTTTTGCAGTTGAATTTTTTGTAGATAAAAACGATGCAGTATTTGTTAATGAAACAGCACCGCGGGTACACAATAGCGGCCACCACACAATAGAAGGTAATTTTTCATCGCAATTTGATATGCTTTGGCGGGTGATGCTGGGCTACCCTCTTGGTTGTACCGATGCAATTTTACCAGCTGCTATTGTAAATCTTTTAGGAGCTGACGGGCATAGCGGCGTTGCACATTACGAAGGATTACAGGAGATAATGAAATTAGAAAATGTATTTATTCATATTTACGGAAAAAAAGAAACAAGGCCGGGTAGAAAAATGGGCCACGTAACTATTTTAAGTAAAGAAAAGCAGGAATTAATACATCAGGCAAACCGAATTAAAAACACACTTAAAGTGGTTGGTTTGTAAAAAACCATCATTATGTGTTTTAAGTTGACCAACCTAAATCCTGAGGCTTCAAAACTTTGCTGGGCATTTTTTACTTCCAAAATTGTTGCCTGTTTAAATTGAAAACGTTGTAAAGTCAAACTTAACAATTGGTTAGAAAGTTTATAATTTTCTTTCTCGGTTTTTAACTGATTTAAAGTTGTTGAATAAGATTGGTAAGCCTTTATTACCTGAGCACTATAATCGCGCAGTAAAATATTTTTATTTAAACCGGCGTTGGCAACATTAATTTCAGCCACTTTTTGCTGTCGTTTAAAAATAGAGCCATTGTAAATAGGCAGGCCAACGCTTACCCCTACCGAAGGGCCGTAATTTTGGTTTAAAAGTAATTGACCTGCGGCGGCCTGGTTTCTAATAAAATTAAAACCTGTATTTGCCCTTATTGAGGGATATCGTAATGCAGCAGTTTCTTTAACTATTTGCTCATTTATATTTATTTGATCCTGCGCAGCAAGAATATTTGGATTTACATTTAAACTTTCTAAAACACTGGCCACATTTAAATTATTATCAACCGCAATACTATCTTTTATTATTATTAAAGAATCTGATTTTAAAGTAAGCTGTCTTAGCAATTCTGTTTTTCCCTGAGCAACTATTAATTGTTGAGTTTGCTTTGTTTGAAGTAAGGCATTTAAATCTATCTGTGCCTGAAATAAATCAGCATTGTTTGCTAACCCAACCAACTGCCTTGCTTTAACAATATCTAATTGTTGACGAGATGCATCGATAGAACGGTCGATGGTATTTATATAAAGTTGTTGGCGAACAATATCAAAATAAGCAATTGATACCTCTGCAATTATATTTTGAATTTGAGCATTTAATAATTGTTCGCTTTGCTTTACCAGTTTTGCAAGCCTTGCTTTAGTTGCATGCACCCGATTGCCATTATACAACAATATACTTCCGGTTATACCAACTAAAACACTATTGGTTGAGGCTCCATTTCTATTGATTAAGACACCGCTGTTTAATTTCTGATTAATATTACTAACCTGTTCATTATCTGTAAGAGTGCCGGTAACTAAGGGCAAACCTCCTGCAATGCCGTAATTATTAAAGATATCATTTACCTCAACAGTATTTTTACTCAGCTGTACATCAAGACTATTTTTTAAAGCAATATTAATGGCATCCGGTAATAGTAAAATACGTTGTGCATAAACTGAATGGAAAGCTATTACTAAAAAAATGTATAAAACTGTCTGCTTCATCCTTTATTTTTTATCTGTGGGATTGTTTAAATTGGATGTATTGCTGTTATTTTCTTCAACGTTAATTGGGTTGGCGTTAATATCGTCAGCATTTACAAATGCCTTGTGTGTACTTGACAAATAAGTATACATAGCAGGTATAATAAACAAGGTTAAAATTAAAGAGAATAATATACCACCAACTACAACAATACCAAGTGGTATACGACTGGTGCTGGATGCGCCAAGACCGAGGGCAATAGGTAAAGCCCCTAGTGCAGTAGCTAAACTCGTCATTAAAATTGGTCTTAACCTTTGTTGTGCAGCCATTAATATTGCTTCCCTCCGCTCCACTCCTTCTGCTCTTTTTTGATTGGCAAACTCAACAATTAAAATACCATTTTTTGTAACCAGACCAATCAGCATTATCATACCAATTTCCGAAAAAATATTGAGGGTCTGGTTAAAAATAAATAAGCTAAGCAATGCACCTGCAAGCGCAAGCGGTACGGTAATCATAATAATCAGCGGGTCTACAAAACTTTCAAACTGGGCTGCAAGCACCAAATAAATTAACATAAGCGCAAGCCCGAATGCAAACAGGATATTAGATGAACTTTCGGCAAAATCTCTGGAGGCTCCTGATAAAGAAGTTTGATAACTTGGATCTAATAATTTTTTCGCAATATTATCCATTGCCTTTACACCGTCACCAATGGTTTTTCCATCTGCCAATGCTGCTGAAATAGTTGCAGCCTTATATCGGTTAAAATGAAATAAGGTAGAAGGACTGCTGCTTTCTTCCAATTTTACAACAGCACTTACAGGTATATTCTGTCCCTTATTATTACGCACATATAATTTAGAAATATCATCAGGCACAGTTCTATCTGACCGGTCAACCTGCGATATCACTGAATATTGAAAACCATTCATAATAAAATAAGCAAGCCTGCCCCCACTAAAAGCAGATTGTAAAGCAGCAATAACATCAGTAGAGGACAAACCAAGATCCTTAATTTTCATTCGATCCAAACTAAGCTGAATTTCGGGTTTATTAAATTTCAGATTAGCATCAACGCTACTGCTTACGAATGTAGCATTCTTTCTTGCCTCCTCTAAAAACTTAGGTAAAACAGTACGTAATTTTTCAAAATCCTGGTTTTGCAATACATATTGAACCGGAAGACCGCCCTTTGAACTTGACCCCACAGCAATGGTCTGCTCCTGCACAGCAGAGATTCTGGCATCATTAAACCTCATTAATTTCTTTTGAAGATCTGAAGCTACCTGGCCTTGTGTTCTGTTTCTTTTATCAGGCTCTATCAAACCTAAACGGGCCTGCGATGAATTGATAGGGCCTGTTGGAGTACGGGCAAAAACAAAGTCTCTTTCCGGTATAGAATCATATAAATAATTTACGATACTATCAGTTATACCAACCATTTTTCCGAAGCTGGTACCTTCCGCAGCAGAAACATTAAGGCGTAAACCACTTCTATCTTCTAAAGGCGCAATTTCGCTTTGCAATCTTCCAATAATTAATGCAATTATTCCGCCGCATACCGCAATCATTACAAGGGCAATCCACCTTAATTTTAAAAACCATTTTAACCCGCGCAGGTACCCGTTTTCCATCCCGGTAAAGAAAGGTTCCGTCTTCATATAAAATTTACCATGTCCGGCATTTTTTCTGCTAAGCACTACATTTAAAACCGGGGTAATGGTTAAAGAAACCAAGGCTGATATCAATACTGCCGCGGCCAGGGTTACACCAAATTCTCTAAACAACCGGCCAATAAAACCTTCTAAAAATATAACCGGTAAAAACACGATGGATAAGGTAATAGATGTTGAAATAACTGCAAAAAATATTTCCTTACTTCCTTCTACTGCAGCCTGTTTTATGGGCATTCCTTTTTCGAATTTACTAAAAATATTTTCGGTTACCACAATACCATCATCTACCACCAAACCTGTTGCCAGCACTATACCCAGCAAGGTTAATATATTAATGGAGAAGCCGGAAATATACATGATAAAAAAGGTAGCTACCAACGAAATTGGGATATCAATCAAGGGCCTGATGGCTATTAACCAATCTCTGAAAAAGAAAAATATTACCAGCACTACAAGGGCAAACGAAATACCCAATGTTTCTTCAACTTCCTTAATAGATTTGCGAATATTGGTAGTATTATCGAGCAATACATTCATCTCGATATCGGTTTTATTTGATTTTTTTATTTCTTCCAGTTTTTTATTAAAGTCATTGGCAATCTGAATATTATTTGCTCCCGGCTGCGGTATTATTACAACGCCTACAGCATTTACACCATTATATTTCCAACTTGTTTCCAACACTTCCGGACCAATTTCTACCCTGGCAACATTACTCAGTCGTACAATGCCCGAACTATCTTGTTTTATAATTAAATTTTGAAAATCTTTTTCGCTTGTAAGCCTGCCTAATGTTTTAATGGTAAGCTCCGTATTGTTACCATAAATTTTACCCGGTGGTAAGTCTACATTTTCATTATTAAGAGATGTTTTTATATCGGAAAAAGAAACACCCTGCGAGATCATTTTATCAGGATTTATCCAGATACGCATGGAATATCTTTTTTGTCCAAAAATATTTACTGAGCTAACCTGGTTAATGGTTTGAAATTGTTGCTGCAACACATTTTCAGCATAATCACTCAATTGCATTAAACCCTTGGTTTTACTTTGCACTGCCAGTATTAAAATAAAGTCACTATTAGCATCCGACTTGGAAATTACCGGTGGTGCATCTATATCCTGCGGTAAACTTCGAATAGCTTGCCCAACTTTATCGCGCACATCACTTGCTGCAGCTTCAAGATCTACCCCCAACACAAACTCTACAGTAATATTACTATTGCCCAGGGTACTTGAAGATGTTATGGTTTTAATACCAGGAATACCGTTGATCTGTTTTTCTAAAGGTTCGGTTACCTGACTTTCCATAATATCGGGGTTAGCCCCGGTGTAAGATGTAGATACAGTAACGGTTGCAGGATCAATAGCCGGGTAATCTCTTACGGCAAGATAGGTATAACCAACTATGCCAAATAATATGATCATTAAATTTAAAACCGTAGCAAAAACAGGTCGCTTTAAAGAAAATTCAGAAATATTCATGCAAAAAAAGGGGGCTAATTTTTATGAAACACAATAGTTTTATGCTTATTTTACAATATTGTTTATGTCAATATTTTTTTATTTATCATTTGCTCAACTTAAGGCGCTTCGTAAAAGAATAATAAACGTATTTTAATTAAACAGTTAATAATACTATGTTCAGGCAAGTATTTAAACTGGGTTAAAAAATTTAATAATTGGCCGTGGCGGAATCCTTTATTTCAACCAATGGCTTTATACTTCTAATGGTTAATACACTTTTAGGCCGGGCAAATAAAACGCCGGTAACCACAATTGTATCTCCCACATTTATACCTTTAACTACTTCTACAGTACTGGCTTCTCTAACGCCGGTTTGTATATTTACAAAACTTGCAAGACCATTTTTTACCAATACCACCTGGTTATTTTTATCATCAGGAATAATGCAGTTTGTTGGTATTTTTATGGAAGATCTATTTTTTCCTGCATCAATAAAAACCTTTACAAAACCACCGGGATTATAAGTTCCGGATAACAACAATGCCCTTACTTTCAGGTTACGGGTATTGGTATTTGCACCAGGTTCAGTTGCAATAACCTGAGCTTTACCGCGCTCTTTAGAAACGGCATCCATTTCAACAGCAATGGTCATTCCCGTATGTATAATGCTGCCATAAACCTCGGGCAATGTAAAATCTATTTTAACCTGGCTTGTTTGTTGAAGCGTTGCTAATATTGTAGTTGGGGAAACGTAAGCACCCGGACTAACCTGTCTTAAACCGGCAATACCTGTAAATGGAGCACGTATTATTGTTTTTTCCAGTAAGGCTTCGGTGTAAGCAACATCAGCTTTTAAACCGTTGGCTGTATTTAAGGCAGCATCAAAATCGGCCTGGTTAAGGCCATTTATGTCTAATAATTGTTTGTACCGTGCTACAGTTTTTTGTGCAAGATCAAGCTGCACTTTATTTTTACCCAAGGTAGCCTTTAAATCAGCATTATTTACCCGGGCTACAATAGTTCCTTTTACTATTGTTTTGCCCTCTGCTATATTTAAATAAATTAATCTTCCGCTTACTTCCGGCCGCAACTCCACATACTCACTGGCAATTACATTTCCGTTGGCTTCAATAATATTACTTATAGGTTGTGCAGCAGCAATCATAACATCAACCATCAAGGGCGGCGTTACTTTAACAATATTACTATCTGTTGATTTGCTTTTACATTGCGATAAAATTAGAATACACATCAGTAATTTAAAAATACAGAAGAATTTATTAAATAATTTTACCATTAGAAATTACATTATTACGGTTACATGATAACCATTGTTAATTTGATTAGATGCAAATCTACAAAACACAAATGGTAGTGAGTATATTATAAGCGGGTTACTTGTTATTTTATTGTAATTAAGGAATGTTGAAAGAGATATCTGTTTAATTTTTAATCAGAACCATCAAAAGGCTGATTTTTTTTAGTTTCTTTGCGTAAAATCTATAGCATGAGTCCACTTGTTGGTATTATAATGGGAAGCGAAAGCGATCTTGAAATTATGAAAGGTGCAGCAGAAATGTTGCGTCAGTTTGAAGTTGAACCGGAATTAACCATTGTATCGGCGCACCGTACACCTGAGCGTTTAAGGGAGTACGCTAAAAATGCAAAAGCCCGCGGATTAAAAGTTATTATTGCCGGTGCAGGCGGAGCAGCCCATTTACCGGGTATGGTTGCAGCACAAACAATTTTACCGGTAATTGGCGTACCGGTTAAATCTTCTAATTCTGTTGATGGCTGGGATTCTATTTTATCTATTTTACAAATGCCATATGGCGTACCTGTGGCAACCGTAGCTTTAAACGGTGCAAAAAATGCAGGTATTTTAGCTGCGCAGATATTGGCACTTCACGATACATCTATAGCTGGTAAATTAGAAGCATACAAAGAATACCAGGATGATATTGTAATGGAAAGTGTAAAGAATGTTAAGTACCTGGGCTATACCAATGAGTTTGATAAATAAGTTTGGCGTAAATAAAATTATAAACAAGGCTTGGCTTAACCCGATGAATTTAAAAAATTATGAAAAAATAACAGACATTTTTTACCCAGGTAAATAGTATTCACGACTAATTTGCATTTTCAAATTATTATAAATACAATTACTTCAACAAGGGTTACCGGAACTTTTAATGGGACTGTAAAAGAAAATTTTGGATCAGGAGTAGGTACAAAAGCAATAACTGAAGGAATATTTAATGCTCCGGTTCAATAATTGTTTATTGTTGAAGCAGAAGTTAAGGAGGTTGCTACTTTAGATGTATTAGTTTTATATATCTAAAATAGCAATTTTTGATTGCAGATGCAATTTCTATCAATAAAGGATGGAAAAAAGACTTTCACATTACATCTTTCACCTGCATAATTAATGGATTTAAAAAAAGTAGCCCTTTAAATATAACAACTACTCCAAAATAATTCCAAATTCCTGACTTAATCCTTTAGAATTCAGATATACAGCTTCTATAAAATCTTTACCCCAGTTAGCATAAAAAGGCAAAATATTGCTGGAACGTTCCTGTAAATTATTATTAAAAAACAATTGCATTTTTAGCTTTTCAACCTGCCTTTGCTGGTATTCGAATTTTTTCTTTTCGGCACTCAGCATCTTTTTTTGCAGGCTTTCAATTTTTTTAATTGCCTTAGTTTGTAAAGCTTCAGTATGTGGTTTTAAAGTTTCATCTATTTTACCCGCAATTACTTTAATGGATTGATATAATTGAATTAATTGTTTTTTTTCCTCATCTAACTGTAATTGCAAACTGCTTTCACTTTTAACCAGTTCATTAATAATTTGCAGGGTTGGTTTAAAAAGATCAATATTTTTTAATTGCAATTTTTTTACCATTAATTGAAGCTCTTTGCTTACAAAAACAAAGGAATTTCTAACAACTAATATTGGGTAAGGAACAGCTACGGTATCAAAAACTTTTTTTAATTCAAGCCAGTATGCAATTTCTCCGCCACCGCCAATAAAAGCAATATCCGGTAAAATAGTTTCTTGTAAAACGGGTCGTAAAATTACATTCGGGCTAAATCTTTGCGGATAAATTTCGAGATGCTGTAAAATTTCTTCAGGGGTAAATTTTAAGTTAAGTTCCGGTATCACAAAATCATTACCGTTTTTTTCAATACGAACCCTTTTATCATCGAGTAAATAAAATAAATTAATTGGCCTGCCGCTGGCTTGTACTTTATAATCGGTAGGGAATATTGCTACAGTTTCTATAACCGCCTTGTGAGAAAATCCTTCTATCAATTCTTTTTTAATAACCGGAATAAATGCTCTTTTTACAGCATCACTATCGGGCAACAAAGTAAGCAAACCATAACCGGCAAATAAACTGTTTACTAACTTAAAAGTAGCCTGCTCAATAGTTGTATTTATTTGGTAAGCTTCCTTTACCAATTCAATTATTTCTTTACCATAAGGGTATACTGCTAACTGCCCGCTAATTAAGGCTAATAATTGCAGCAAAGCTTTATCTACCAGCATTCTACCCACAGCACCGGTCTGCGTAGTTTGCCATTGAAACTTTTCACCCTTTATAAAAATATGTCCCAATTCGTCAAGGTCGGCATCTTCACTACCCATATAATAAACAGGTACAAAATTATACTGCGGCAATTTAATTTTTAATTCTTCTGCAAGTTTAACTGCATGTAAAATTTTATAAACAAAGTATAGATAACCGGTAAAAATATTGGGCTGGTGGGCGGTACAAATTGTAAAAGTATTGTTTTCGCCCAGCAGGTTTAGGTAAGTTTTTTGTTTTTGAGAAAGTTGTACCTGCTGATATTGTTCTGTAAATATTTTAACCAATAAAGCTCTGTCAGTTTCGAAGGTCTGCCTTTTTTTTATAGCCAGTTTTACACCTTCAATAGAAACTGAATGTTGATAAAAAGGCTTTAAATTGGGAGATTCATTAATATAATCCACCACCATTTTACTAAAAAAACCTGTTGATTCGTTTGTTATAAATTCAGCCGAAACATCCATGGATAAATAATTAAAATTCTTTTTTAAATTTTAGCTACCAATAAAATGCAAATAAAATATTAGTATATAAATACTTAAAGCCAACCTTTAGGATGCTATTAATTTACCACATCTCCTTCAATATCAAAATCGTAGGCTTTAGTAATTTTAACGTTTACAAAATCGCCGATTATTAATTTCTTTTTGCTTTCTATTATAACTTCATTGTCAACTTCCACACTATCAAATTCGGTACGGCCAAGGTAGCGACCGGCTTCTTTTTTATCAACCAAAACTTTATAAGTTTTACCTACCATTTCCTGATTTTTTTCAAGACTAATTTCTTGTTGTACTTCCATTATTTCCTGAGCACGTTCTTCTTTTTCTTCGGCAGGTATATTATCAACTAAACTATGGGCAGAGGTTCCTTCCTCATGACTATAAGTAAAAATACCGACTCTATCGAAACGCATTTTTTGTAAAAAAGTTTTTAGTTCCTCAACATCATCCCTCGTCTCGCCCGGAAATCCTGCAATTAATGTAGTACGCAAACAAATAGATGGTAATTTATACCTGATGTTTCCAATCAGGTCTTCCATTTCTTCTCTGGTAATTTGACGTTTCATTTGGCTCAACATGTTATTGGCAGCGTGTTGCAACGGCATATCGAGATAATTACATATATTTTCACGGTCTTTAATAGTATCAATAATATCCATCGGAAATTTAGAAGGATATGCATAATGCAACCTTATCCATTCCAATCCTTTTACATCAGCAAGAGCATTTAATAATTTAGGTAATTCTCGTTTTTTATAAATATCCAATCCATAATAAGTTAACTCCTGGGCTATTAACATTACTTCTTTAACTCCCCTATCTACCAATCTTTTTGCTTCATCTACTAAAGATTCAATTGTTCTGCTAACATGCTGACCACGCATTAATGGTATTGCACAAAAAGAGCAGGTTCTATTGCAACCTTCACTTATTTTCATGTAGGCATAATGCTGCGGAGTATACAATAAACGTTCTCCTATTAAATCTGCTTTATAATCTGCATTAAATGTTTTTAAAATATTAGGTAATTCCATCGTGCCAAAATAGGCATCAACTTCCGGAATTTCGGCCTCAAGGTTATTTTTATATCTTTCGCTAAGGCAGCCGGTAACGTACACTTTATCTATTTTACCTCTGCGTTTTAAATCTACCTGATCTAAAATTGTATTGATACTTTCTTCTTTGGCCTTTTCAATAAACCCACAGGTATTTATTATAACGATATTATGATCTTTTTTTGCGCTTTCGTGTATGGTATCAATGTCGTTTGCAATCAATTGACCGCTCAAAACTTCACTATCAACCATATTTTTGCTGCAGCCAAGTGTTATAATATTTACTTTATCCCGATGTAATGATTTTGTCTTCATAATAAATGTTGGCAAATGTACGCTGTTTAAGGCTTGTGTAGTATTTATGAATCCAATTGATTATCCGTCAACATATTATTATTGGCCACGTTTTTTTACCGAATTACTCATTAATATTAATTTCAGAAAGAAATATGCAATAAAGCACCATTAAATAAATTTTAAAAATCTGATATTAACAAACACAAATACAACAAACCTGATCTTTTGATTGAAAATTGACAACTAAATCGCAAACAAACAAATTAAAGAAATTTATAATTTAAACTTAATTTTTATATATTATCTTCGTCGTTACCCAATTAAATAACAATGCCAACAAAACTATTACTGCTAAGTGTAGGGATTAGTATCTCTTCATTAAGTCAATCTTTTGCTCAAAGCGTAATTTTAAAAGGAACAATTAAAGAAAGTTTTGGAAAACCACTAATAGCTTCAACAATTTATTTATATAGTTTACCAGACAGTGTTATTTCAAAAATAACTATAACTGACAGTGCCGGCAATTATGAAATACCCAATATTAAAAATGGAAAATATTATATAAATGCAAGCCATATAAATTATCAGAATATCAATAGTGCTGTATTAAATATTACGGGTAATAATGGCTTTACAGTTCCGCTCCTTACTTTAACGTTACAAGAAAAAAAATTAGCCTCTGTTGTCATTACCAGTTCATATCAAAAACCCCTGATAGAAGTAACAGCCGATAAAATTATTTTTAATGTAGAAAGTAGTATTAATTCAATAGGCAGCAATGCATTTGAATTGTTGCAAAAATCGCCGGGAGTAGCCACAGATAAGGATGACAATATTAGCATGAAGGGAAAAAATGGTGTGCGTATTTATATTGACGGAAGATCATCGCCGATAGAAGGTGCAGACCTTGCAGCCTATTTAAAATCTATTAATTCGATAAATATTGCTGCAATAGAAATGATCAGTAACCCTTCAGCCAAATACGATGCCTCAGGCAATGCGGGTATAATAAATATCAGACTTAAAAAAAATAATACACTTGGTTTAACAGCAGCATTAACAAGTGGTTTAAACTTTGGCCGCACAATAAAAAAAGCCCAATCTGCAAGTATTAATTATCGATCGAAAGCTTTAAACTTATTTAGTAATTATAGTTTTAATGAGGGAAATAACTACAATACTTCTGATTTATACCGAATTCAAAATGACACATTGTATAATCAAAAAAGCACATTAAATATTAAAGAACAGGTGCATAATATAAAAGTGGGTGCCGATTTTTTTGCTTCGCAAAAATCTACAATCGGCTTAATTTATACAGGTAATTTTACAAACAACACCTCTTATAGTGCTTCCCGAACTCCCAGCAGTTACTTTAAAACTGGTATTATAGACAGAGTATTATATGCTACTAATACCATACCTGCCGTAATTAGCAATGAGAATATAAATCTTAATTATCATTTTGAAGATACTACCGGACATGAAATTAATATTGATGCAGACCATGGTTTTTATAAGTCGCGTAAAACAAGCTTTCAACCCAACACTTATGTTACCCCTGCCCCGGAAACATTGCTTAGCCAGATAAATTACAGAAATAATACGCCGATTGATATTACCATTAATACTGCCAAAGCAGATTATGTTACCCCTTTTAAAAAAGGCAAATTGAGCATTGGTGCAAAAATTAGTTTTATTAATACCAATAATACATTTAGTTTATACAATGAAGTTGGCGGGCAAATTGAAATAGACCAAAACAGAAGTTATAATTTTATTTACAAAGAAAATATCAATGCGGGTTACCTAAGTTATTTTAGTACTATAAATAAATCAACCAACCTGCAGGTTGGTTTAAGGGTAGAAAATACAGCAACAAATAGTCTGCTTAAAACGCTTGCATATCAAAACGGCAGAGCAGCCGACAAAATAACAGATAGAAATTATACAGATTTTTTTCCGAATGCGGCATTAACATTTGCGCTTAATGCCAACAATAATTTAAATTTAAATTATAGCAGACGAATAGACAGACCAAATTATAGCGACCTTAATCCATTTGAAATAAGGGTTGATGAATTAACATTTATTAAGGGCAATGCTTTTCTGCAGCCGCAGTATACAAATATTTTTCAACTAACCCACACTTATAAAAACCAATTTGTTACTTCTTTTAGTTACAGCCATATAAATAATTTTAGTACGTATATAACTGATAGTGCCAAAACTATCCAAACCTATATTACTAAAAAGAATTTGGCCAGCCAGGATATTACCAGTCTCAATTTTTCTGCCCCGTTTGATTTTACAAAATGGTGGAATCTTTACACCAGTATTACTATTTTTAATAGCTACTATCGGGCAAATTTCGGTGTTGGAAAAGTAGTAAATATTAATATTAACTCCATTAGTTTAAATGCTATTAATACTTTTAAATTAGGCAAGGGATATAGTGCAGAATTAAGTGGCTTTTTCAGCAGTCCAACAGTTGTTGGCGGCACCTTTAAAACAAGAAGCCTGGGCTCAATTGATGCAGGTATTCAAAAAAGATTTTGGAAAGAAAGAGCCGCTGTAAAATTAAGCGGTACAGATATATTCAGAACGCTCACATTTAAGGGTACCAGTAATTATAGCGGCACTCAACTTATTGCCAATAGTGTATGGGAAAGTCGCCAATTCAGAATAAATTTCAGCTATCGGTTTGGCGGTTCGCAAGTAAAGCAGGCCCGTGATCACAATTCCGGAAATGAAGAAGAAAAGCAGCGCACATCATCAAATAATAACCCTGGAAATTAATGCGAAATAATAGTAAAACGCTGATTAACGCTATTTACACAAACTTTAATAAAAATATGATTACTAAAATACTAATAAAACTAACCGACTTTTTTGTCTGTTTTTTTTGTAAAAATTATTTTTGAGCAGATAACAAATAACAGAATTTCCCCTATAAAAATTAATAAATAGGGTAAGACCTTAAGGGTGTAATTTCCGGATAACCAAAAGTAAAAAATAGCAGCTACTGCACAATTAACACTTACCAATGCACAGCTTAATTTTGTAATTGCCATTATAAAATAAGCTTTATGTTTTGCCGGGGATGAAGGCTCAACAGTTGGTTTTATTTTACCCAACAGATAAACGTTTTCTATTATATTGCAAAACAAGGCAAGTATTTGTGACACAGCTAAAATAACAAACACATTTGTACCAATAGTTAAGCTCATTTTTTTTGAAACCAGCAAACATAAAATAGCAACAAAACCATAAGCAAAAGGCGTAAAAATAAAATCAATATAGAGTTGAGTTTTTAAAGCTTTAACGGAGGTATGGCTATTTTCGGGAGGTAATTTAAACAGCCCTTTAATAGTATTTATTAGCTCTGCCTGTGTTGCCGGAAACTCAAGATCTAAAATACTAAATTTTCTAAGTACAATATCCATTGTATAAAAATAGGAACTTTGCCATCGCATGAGTAAGGATAAAAATAAACTTATTCCAAAAAAAATACATAATGTTGGCCAGTTACAAAATTGAGTAAAAATCATAAATAAAAATTTAAACAGTAACAGAAATGTTATGGTTTTGGACTACTGTATCAGGAAGATTCTTCACTAAATCGCGGCTCATTTCATTGCGACTATCTTTATAATCTTCCCAGTCAAACTTAATAAGAAATTCTTTTGCAGCAAGGGCGCCTTTCACAAACATATCGATTTTGTTTTGAGGTGTTAAAAAGAAATTAAGCCAATTATATTCTGACAGATGTATGATACCAATACCTTTTTTATAGACCTTATTTTTTAGCAAAAAATCTTTATCGTAATAATCCCTGATGGTGTTAAACATTCGGCCGAAATAGCCCATAAGGCTCCACCCTTCAGCATGGTTGGCATTATTATCCGGAATAGAATCATCAAGATCGATACCAAATGACGGTAACCTTGGGATAGTTACTTTAGAATTGTAAAATAGGTTTATAGGAAAATTTGAAAGAATGCCACCATCAACAAACCTGGCGGTAGAAGGCGGATCGTCTAATCCAAATTTATCCATCCATTGCTTTTTAATAGCATCATCGGTACAAGGGATGTCATTTATAAAATAAGATTCAAAAAAAATGGGTATACTCATAGAAGCTCTGATAAAACCTGCAGGTTGTAAATCATCTACATTTTTTTTAAAGAGATTCCACATTTCAGGAAATTGAATTTTATTTTGAGTAACCAATTCAGAAGTGATAAAAGTTACATCTCCTTTTAACCCTTCGAGATTTGCTGCATTAGGTACGCGTAAGTGTAAACCTGGAATTTGGCCTGCTGCTTTATTATTTAAATCAGTTACAGTTTTTACACCATTGGCAAGTAATTGCTCTTTTATCCAATCATAAAAATAATCGCCGGGATTAATACCATAACCTGCATTTTTTAATTTTTGCAGCAGGGTGCTGATGTAATAACAAATTAAGACCAGCATGGTTACCGAGATACCGCTTAAGACAAAAAATATTTTAGTTAAAACAGCTACCCGTGGAAAGGTATGTTGCAAGCCTAAGAAAATAATATTCCCCAAAAATAATATTACAAAAATTGAGAGAAAAGTAATTATCCATTTTTTTAATTTCTCTGTAAAGTTTTCGTTGGTAATAAACTTTTTAATTACCCATTGGGCTGCAGGGTGTCCATCTACCAATTTAAAAAAATCGAGTTTGCAAATAGCATCTAAAATACCAATAGATTTTGGTTCATGTTTATTACCAATAACCGTCATTAACGCTGTATTTATAGCCCCTGCACTGGTACCTGCCAGGCGAATAAACCTAATACCCATCTGCTCTAAAACATATGTATACCCAACCAACGCCATACCTAAAACGCCACCACCTTTTTGTACAAGATTTACGTACTGGTTTCCATTTTCATCCAAAACATCCGAAATAATAAGACCTTTGCCATCTGGTGTAAACGCTGCCTTTAAATCGAGAATACATTGTTTAACAGCCGCATTCGCAATAAAATCGTCAGAAGTAAGTACGGCCGTTTGTTGTGATTTATTTTGCATTTTTTTTAATATTAAATGTGAATTATCAGTAAAAAAACAATTTATATGTTCAGGATTTATTATTGGTTTTATCAAACATTGAAAATAATTTTAGAAACATTGGAATGGCAGCACCCAAAGCAGCTACATAGGTAATTAGCTTAGAGTAAACCTCCTCCTGCGATGCCAATAAAAATATAAGGATGGCAACGATTACAATCAGTAAGGGGTTTTTTAATTTACTCCAATTGCTGTGGTCTTCCATAAGATGCTTAATTTTTATAGCCTCAGCATTACCAATTGCTGTTAGTATAAAATTTCTAAACCCCCGATTAAATAAACGCAATCCGCCATCTACCCGAATAATTAAACCTTTTGCCAATAACATATTTAAGTTGTATTCATCATAAGAATTTACAAGATTATCTTCTGCCAGATCGTACAGCAAAAACTTTTCTTCTTTGGTTAAAGAATGCCAGATGTAGAGGTAAAAATAATCAGCGGTAACTTGTAATTTTAAAACCATTTCATCACCTTTCTCATTGCGTTTATTTTTAGGTAACCCAACAGCAACCTGCATAGCGCTACTCCGCATTTTATTTAAAAAATGAGTATATGCAGTTTCTTGAAATATGGATTTAAAGATGGCTTCAGTGCTTGTTCCCGTCATTAATTTTAAAGGGAAAACTACAATTCCAAAGTGCCCCAGTAAAACATGCCAGCGTTCCTGATCATGCTCCATAGAAAGATTTTTTTTAGAATCATTTTGTTCCATCGCAGCTTCTAAAAATGCAAGCGGATGAATGGTAGAAAGGATAATGATTTTACTGCTGTTGGCAAGCATGATCCGTTCTAAAAAATTAAGTTTTATTCGTGTAGTAATAGGATCAAAAATATTATACTCGAAATGATTTACTATAATAAGCTTATTTTTCTTATCCAGTACTTTGGCATTAAAAAGAATCCAGGCTGCATCGTTTTCACGATCATCGCCGGAATCAGGAATATTGATAAAATCGGCCACAATTACATTATTGGCTAAATCATTTACATCGGCTACCAGGGGTATTTTGCCATTGGGAATGCCGCCTGCTCTTATTTTATCAATAATTCTTGATAATTTATCCGAACCCGGCAAGCCAATTACAAATACAAGATTATTATTACTATGATTAGCCAGAACGTTATTGTCTAATTCGTTCCATAATGTTAAATCCGGCAGCTTTAAGCAAAATATTTTATTTATAATATCATGAATAATAAAATAAAATAGTATCAGCACCATCAACAATAATAACCAAAATAAATAGCCATTAAAATAAAGACCACGTACTGCCGGCGCTTCGTTTTCAAAAATACCTGGTAATTTGTAATTTAAATTGGCAGCCCTGATTGCGGTATTTTCTCCGGTAGGCATTGCGGCAATATAAGTGATGGTAGCGCTATCTCCCTTACAGGCATTTTTTAATAATGGGTTATAAAAAAAAGAACTGTCGGCTGCATTGGCTGCATAAAATTTATCTTGATTAATAGCTTTTTCACTGAAATTAATTCTAAACAAACTCAATAATTGTATAGTAATATATTCTTCTTTAGAGTAGGGCGAAATAATTGCCGACCTGTCTAAAAAAATATCTTTTACCCAGGCACCATCGTAGTAATAATAGTCATTATCAATATTATTTTTTAATTTGATGCTGCTAAGTTGCCCTGCCGTTAAAGTTTTAGGTAAATGCCGCGCATATTGCAAATGCTGGTACCTGATGCTTACATTTTTTTCGTAATTGTATGACGCCATATAAAAAAATAATACAGGCAATCCACTACTTAGCATAAGTCTCGTTAATACCATCAGACTAAAACTGTGGGCAAAATTTATATCCTCAAAAAAGAATTTACTAAAGTTTTTATTAAAAAAAATTATGATAAAATTGGCCACAAAAAAAATCAAAGTCAAGGCAACGAAAGTAACAAGCTGAAATATTATAATTAGATGAAGGCTTTCAGTATCAAGCGTTATAAAAGCCGCCCTATTTATAATTAAAGAAAATATTATAAGGCAAATAATAGTTATTTTTTTAAACCGATACCCATTGGGCTTGTTATTTTTTTTATAACGAAGCGCAAAAATAAAATTTAAAAATATTCCCGCAAAAGTTATCGATAGCAATAAAATAAATAGGAAGGAAAGCATTGTGCTGGACCGAAAAAATAAAATGGCCAATAAAATAATAGTCAAATTAGCAAGGCTGGCAGTATTATATTGGTTGTGGGCTGATATTTTTGGTCCGATCCAACTCGTCTCATATTTTTGCTTTTTAAAAAAAGAACGTTTTGAGGAAGCCAAAAAAACAGTAAAAAGTTGAAAAATTAAAAATGCAAATAGCAACAACATCATTGAAAAAGTAAAACTATAAATCTCAACATCAATGATTTCCTTAAAATTACTGTCTTCAAAAATTACAATAAAATATGGAAAGGTTTGAATAGGTTCGACGGTAACTTCATACTCACGACTAAAATAATGTATTTTAAAATTATCTTTTACCCTTGCTTCAATACAACTTTTAAGTTTATTATTTGGCGAAAACTCGCTGAGCATATTCTCATTTAAATTACGTGAAGTTTGCGAATGATACAACACTTTTGCATTTTCATCTATTATAGCAAACTGATACCCTGCCGGCAAAACTGGATTCTGTAAACTTTTCATTCCAAACGATATGCATGCCACCTTTACACCAGGGGCCCTTGAGGGTAATGATAAAACCGAACTAAAAGCTCCGGTTGTCCAGGAGATAACCTGATCGAGATAATATTTTTTTGCGGTATCATTATTTAAAAAATAGGAGTTGGACTGTATAATATTTTTAAAATAAGGTCTCTTTTTAAAATTCCCATAAGGTGCATTATACCCTCCGCTAATCCAATTAATTTTTTCTTGCCCTGTAGAGTCAAGCCAAAAAACCTGGTCTATTTTTAACCCCTTTACTAAAGTATTAATGGTATCCGGCACAGGTGTTGATATATCATCAGCGTAAGCCATACCTGACTTTCCTAAAAAAATAATTTTTTTTGAAAATTTACTACTATCTTTTAATAGTAAGGTGTTGAATGCATTTAATTTTTTATAAGCCTGTGATACTTCATTTTTAAAGGCCTTTGTAATTTGAGCAGAGAGCGTATCCTTACTATTGGGATTGGTATCCGGGCGAAAAACAAGATTATATTTTACAAAAGTAAAAACCACCAGTGACATTAATAACATAGAAACCACAATGGTAGCAACACCATCATTAACCGTTAGTCTGTCTGTATTACCCATCTGGTATAATTTAATCCATGGGTAGGCAACAATGGCTAAAAATACCACAGTTAATAAAAACAATACTATATTAGAAGGCAGTTGATTTTTTTCGTGCTGATAATTAGAATTAGATAATAGTCCGGTAATTATTAATTGCTTATCGGTTGTAATACTAACTGGTAACGAAAATAGCTTATAGGATTTTCCACTTACGGCCAAACTTTTTATACCAGCATTGTAAACGCCGTTTACTTTACCTGATAAGCTATCACCCAGGTATCCGATACCTGATGGAAAATCCTGGTATATAATATTTCCACCACTAAAAATTATATATTGTTCAAAAACATTGGAGGGCAATAACATTTTTATAAACTGCTGAAAATTAAATTGCATGTTCAGTGTATATTGTATTATTTTACCGTTCTTTAACAGGGTATCAATAATTAAAATCTCTAACTTTCTTTTATAATTGTTTAAGCTAATTATATAACCACTATCTAATTTATTACCAATAGTTTTTAAAGTATCTTTTTTAAAAGTCAATAAAAAATTACCCTCATTATTACTGTTGATCGCTTTCATGTAAGGTGCTGCCTGTGGATCGTTTATTTTATAGGCAGACATTAACATATTCATTAGTACTACACTATTATCTATTCTTGCATGAATATTTATATCAACATTTTGGAGCGAACGAAAACGTTGTTCCTGTAAACGTTGTTCATTTTGAGGGACATACATAAAAAAATAAGCGGCGCCTAACATGCTTACTATAAGTAATGTTATGAGTATGTTTTTTCTATTT
>ENA-OBIO01000480-OBIO01000480.1-metagenomes-genome-assembly--contig:-NODE-480-length-21134-cov-5.19389_pt1 | contig 21134 bp, 24 predicted proteins | sample MGYA00153383_OBIO01 | MGnify analysis MGYA00153383 | reverse complement strand
CGCTCAATGAGGAGAAGTCATGCGGTCTGTCACCGCTGATGCCGCGCTGCTCGACGCGTTCGACCTGTCAGGTGCCCGCTCCCGGGCCGACCTGCAGCGGATCGACGTCGCTGCGGCCCTGCGGGCGCTGCTGTCCTGGTCGCTCGCGGCCCGGTTCGACGAGGTCGCTCCGGAGCGGGTCGTCGTGGCCAGCGGCTCGAAGGTGCGCATCGACTACGGCGACCCGGCTGCCCCCGCCCTGCCGGTCCGCGTCCAGGAGGTCTTCGGCTGGGCCGGCGCCCCGGTCGCCGCCGGCCGGCCGCTGCGCCTGCACCTGCTGTCGCCCGCCAGTCGCGTCGTCGCGGTCACCAGCGACCTGGCGTCGTTCTGGGTGACCGGCTACCCCGGCGTACGGGCTGACCTGCGGGCGCGCTACCCCCGGCACGCCTGGCCCGAGGACCCGACCGCCACGCCGCCCTCGATTCGCCCGTCCCCTCGCCGCTGACGGCTCCACCGCGGTCGGTCGCGGGAATGTGTCGCGCCCGTGCGGCACAAAGCAACGGGCACGCGCCCGGGAACTAGGCGGAGACGCGCAGGGTGGCCTTGTGATCGGCGGCGTCGAGGTCGGCGCGCTGCTGGCCGGAGAGCGCGGCGATCGCGGCCATCACGCACTCGGTGAACTCGCGGAGCTGACGCTGCCGGGTCGCCGGGTCGGCGGCGGGCGGCGGCGGCTGGAGCGGGGCTCCGAACCGGATGTGCACGCGCGCCAGGGACGGCCGCACCCGGCCGATCGGCTGCACCCGGTCGGTCCCGACCATCGCCACCGGGACCACGGGGACGCCGCTGGCGACGGCCATCCGCGCGACTCCGGTCTTGCCGCGGTAGAGCCGGCCGTCCGGGCTGCGGGTGCCCTCGGGGTACACCGCGAGCAGCGTCCCGTCCCGGACGACCCGCACACCGGTCCGCAGCGCTGCTGCCGCGGCCCTGGCGTCGCCGCGATCGATGGGGATCAGTCCGGTGCCACGTACGAAGGCCGCCTTGGCGCGACCCTTGAGCCCGCGGCCGGTGAAGTACTCGCTCTTGGCCATGAAGCTCACCCGGCGACGTGTCATGACCGGCAGGAACAGCGAGTCGCACATCGACAGGTGGTTGCTGGCCAGCAGCGCCCCGCCCCGACGCGGGATGTGCTGCTCGCCGGTGACCACGGGACGGAACAGCAGCATGAAGACCGGCCGCAGCGTGTACTTGACCAACCAGTAGAACATCGGGGACCTCCGGGACGACGCCGGCACGACGCCGGCTCCGCTCCACTCTCCTACCCGCCGGGCTGACGCGTTACCGGGCCCGTGCACCTCCGAGCCCATCGCCCGCACCATGCCTCCTGAGGTCGATGGCGGTGCCGTGCTGCAGCAGACGTGGTCAGCGGGCCGGCGACCTGTCAAAATTAAAATGTCGCAGGGGCGTTCAGTCCGCACCTGATCCGCTTGTGTTTCGTCCCGAGCTCGGTCGCGGGGGTCGCTGAGGGACCGGTCGGACGGGTGCGGCGACAGCGGTGTCGGGTGCGGGTGAGGCCAGGATGGGTTCGTACGCGGTCATGGCTTCGAACAGCCCGACAACCTCGTACTCCCGGTTCCGGCGACCGATCGTCACCTGGCGGACAACTCCTGCTTGCTCGAGCCGGAGGACCGCTTGGTTCACCGCGTCCCAGCTGCGCTGCAACGCCTCGTACGCGGTGTTGATGGTGAACACCGGCAGTCGCGGGAGCTCCACCAGCAGCGCGGACGCGGCGCTGCCGGCCCGGAGCGGTCCCAGCCGGTGTCGCCACTGCAGTTATAAGTCCTCCACCGACCGTAAGAACTGGCGGGCATCGACGCAGGCCCGGCCGGTCGCATCGGTAAACTGTTCGATCCACTCCAACCAGCGGTGGGGGTCAGGTCCGTGCCCCTGACGGGAGGTGAGCCCAGCGACGTACCGCTCGGCGGGCACCTCGGCTCGGTGCCTGGCATCCGCGGGCTCTGTGTCCTACTCGTTCGGGCCGCCGTCGTCGAGTCCAGACCCGCGTAGCTTGTCGAGCAGGTGGTCGAAGATCTCGAGGTCGCCCTTGCTGAAGCCGTCGAAGACCTGACGAAGGTTGCGGGCGTGCACGCCCGAAGCGTGTTCGAGTTTGCCCTTGCCGGTGGCGGTCAATGCTGCGTACTGGACACGGCGGTCGGTGGCGCAGGGCACGCGCGTCACGTAGTCGGCGGCGATGAGGCGGTCGAGCAGCCGGGTGATCCCGCCGCTGGTCAAGGCGACCTGCTGGGCAAGGGCGCTCATGGTGATCTGACCGCCGTCCGAACGCGAGATGCGCAGCAGAGCCTCGAACGCGCTGTGCGAGAGGCCGCACTCTTGCTCAAGCGACCGTCCGAGCTGACGCCCGAGCGCGCTCTGTGCCTCCACGAGTCGGCCGAACGTGCTGATCAGTGCGTCGTCCGCTGCGCTCATCGTCGGCATGGGTAGAACCTTACCAGTCAGAGGTTGACACATCAGAGAAATGCGTTAGTGTCTGCTTCATCAACCTCTGACTACTCAAGGAGTGCTCATGAAGATCGCGATCATCGGGGCGGGCAACGTCGGCGGCGGGCTGGCTACTGCCGCCACCAAGGCCGGCCATGACGTCGTTCTCTCGGCCGGCGATGCTGCTGCCGCCCGGACCACCGCTGACGCGGCCGGCGCCGCAGCCGCTACCTCCAACGTCGAGGCAGTACAGGGCGCCGACCTCGTCGTGCTCGCCGTTCCGAACGGCGCCGTTGCCGGGATCGTGACGGAGCTCGGCGACGCACTCAACGGCAAGACCGTCGTGGACGTCACCAACCCGCTGACCGACGACTACAGCGGCCTCACGACCTCTGGCGTGTCCGCAGCCGAGCTGTTGCAGCAGCAGGTTCCCAGCGCCTCGGTCGTCAAGGCGTTCAACACGATCTTCGCCGCCCGCCACAGCAACCCGACCGAGGGCGGTCAGCCGCTGGACGCATTTATCGCCGCTGACGACGACGTCGCCAAGCAGGCCGTCAGCACTTTGGCCGAGTCCCTGGGCTACCGCGTGATCGACGCCGGCGGCTTGCGCATGGCACGCTCGCTGGAGGAGATGGCGTTCCTCAACATCAGCCTTAACGCCACCAACGGCTGGGCCTGGCAGAGCGGCTGGAAGCTCGTCGGCCCGACGGCTGGTGCGTGATGGCTGCGGTCAACCCGGTCCGGCTCAACCACGCGGTCCTGTTCGTCGCTGACCTGGAACGCGCCGAGCGCTTCTATACCGAGGTCTTCGGCATGGTCGTCGCCGCCCGCGAGCCGCGCGCACACGCCGCGTTCCTGCGGTTGCCCCGATCAGGCAACCACCACGACCTCGGCCTGTTCGGGGTCGGCACGGACACCCCGGCCAAGCGGCCGGGCGGCATCGGCCTCTACCACTTGGCCTGGCAGGTCGACACGATCGACGAGCTCGAGCAGGCCCGCCTGACCCTGGCGAACGCTGGCGCGCTCGGCGGCGAGTCCAGCCACGGCGCGACGAAGAGCGTCTACGGCGCCGACCCCGACGGTAACGAGTTCGAGATCATGTGGATGCTGCCCCGCGAGGACTGGGGCGCCTACGAGAACGCCGCCCCAGTCGAATCCCTCGACCTGGCCGACGAAGTTCGCCAGTGGACCGGCCGGCGCACCGCCGGGCAGGTCGTGCAGGAGCAGCAGCCCGCATGAACGGCTTCCCTGCCCCCTCAGTGGCGACCGGTGGGTCGACCGACCCGGGGGCACCACTGGTCGTCCTGCTCCACGGACGCGGCTCACACGAGCGCGAGATCATCAGCCTCGCGGAGCACCTGCCCACCGGCCCGGCGTACGCCGCGGTCCGGGCACCGATCGCAGAGGGTGGCGGCTACGCCTGGTTCGCCAACCGTGGCATCGGCCGTCCCGTCCCCGAGTCGTTGCGCGCCACGATGGACTGGTTCCGGGCTTGGCTCGACGGCGTCGCGCGGTCCGGTCGTCCGGTCGTCCTGGTCGGCTTCAGCGGGGGCGCCGCGTTCGCAGGCGGTCTGCTTCTGGACGACCCGGCCCGCTACGCCGGCGCAGCGATTTTGTACGGGACCCTGCCGTTCGACGCGGGCGTCCCAGCAACGCCAGCACGGCTCGCCGGCGTTCCTGTCGTCGTCGTGCACGGCGAGCAGGACACCGTCATCCCCCGCGACCTGCTGGACCGCACCTGGCAGTACCTGCTGGGTGAGTCCGGTGCACCGACGACCGCGCAGCAGGACCCGGGCGGTCACGGCATCAGCGTGGGCGCGGTGACGACCGTCGCCGGCTGGCTCAGTGAACGCCTGGACTACCTCGCCCGGCACGGCCGCCCCGAGCCCGGCCCCCAGAGTTGGCCGACACTGCCCGACGGTGTCTTGCCCGCCCGCACCGGCGGCCGCCCGGCCGTAAGTTCCGGGATCCCGCAGGAGCAGCGCAGCGACAACGCCCCAGCCGAACTTCAGGAGCAGCTGTTCGCGCGTGTCGCCGCATTTCCCGGCGTCACCACCCGCCAGTCCGCCATCTCCGTCCCCGGCGCCCGCGGCCTCATGCTCACCGGACCCCAGCAAGGCCCGGACGACGCCTTCCTCGTCCCGTCCGCCGGCGAGTTCGCCCACGTCCACCCCGGCCACGACGGCTCGATGCACCTGGCACTGCCGCTGGCCTTGGCCACCGACCTGATCGCCAAGGGCCGGGGCGTCGCCCACCCCCTCGCGGGCGTACGCCTCACCCCCGGCATGGTCATGCTGTTCGGGCCGCGCGACGCCACCGAGCTCGAGACGGTCGTCGGCATCGTCGCCACGAGTCACGCCTGGGCCGCTGGTCAGCTCACCGAGCGGGTCGCCTGATGGACCTCGGACTGGCAGGCCGCGTCGCGGTCGTGACCGCCGCGTCCAAGGGCCTGGGCCGTGCGACTGCGCTGGCGCTGGCCGCAGAGGGCGTCAAGGTCGTACTCAACGCCCGCAACGGCGTCGCCCTCCAGCAGCTGGCTGCCACATTGCCGGACGCGGTTGTCGTCGCCGGTGACATCAGCGACCCGTCCCTTCCGGCACGGCTTGTCGACACCGCTGTCGAGCACTGGGGGCGCGTCGACATCGTCATCGGCAACGCCGGTGGCCCACCCACCGGACGCGCCCTGGACGTCACGGACGAGCAGATCCTCGCCGCCGTCAACGCCAACATGCTCGCTTCGGTGCGCCTCGCCCGCGCCGCCGTACCGCACATGCAACGACAGCAGTGGGGACGCGTCGTCTTCATCGCCTCGGCGTCGGTGAAGCAGCCGATCCCTGACCTCGCCCTGTCGAACGTGTCCCGTACCGCGCTGTGGGCCTGGACCAAGACCGCCGCTCAAGACCTGGCCGAGCAGGGCATCACCGTCAACCTGGCCGCCCCCGGCCTGCACGCCACCGACCGGCTCCTCGAACGCGGCGTCACCGGCCGCACCGGCGACCCCACCGACTTCGGTCAGGTCATCGCCTTCCTGTGCTCACAGCAGGCGGGCTTCATCAACGGCACCGCCCTCGGTGTCGACGGCGGCGCCGTTCTCGGCCTGCTCTGACCGCCATCCGGGAACGACCCCACCCTCGCCGTCACGGCGTGCCGTGGTCTCCAGACCGACCGAGTCCGAGCCGTGCAGCGGCTCGGTGAGCTGGCGCCGAACAGGTCGACCGAGGCGAGCCCCGGCAGCCAGCGTTGCTTCTGCTCGGTCGGAGCCGAGCATGTCGATGGACTTCATAGCCAGTCCGGACTGCACCCCCGGGAAGGTCCCGAGGCTGCCGTCACGACGGTTCAGCTCCATGTTGACCAGCTCCGGCGCCATCGGGCTCATTGGCGGGCAGCCGTGTCCCTCGATGCCGTCGCCGACCAGGCCGAGCTCACCCATCCGCTTGGCCAGGTCACGCGGGAACCCCGCCGGCTCCCAGAACCCGCCGATGGTCGGCAGCACCTCGTCGTCGACGAAGGCCCGTGTCTTCAGCAGCAGCGCGAGCTCGTCGGGCGTGAACTTGTCCTCTAGGCCGAAGTGTCGGTCGACAGCGCACGCCCGACGACGTAGCTGGGGTCTGGGCTGGTCTTGCGAATCATCCTCGGACGACGTGAGCCCGAGGAGCAGGCGCGTGCTGTCCAGATGTGGCAGCGACGTCCCGATCTCTCCCCTCGACGCCGCCGTCTCGCCGTCGTCGGGACACCGCACGCCCGGGGCCGGCGTCCGGCCTCCGGAGGTGCGGTCAGGCCACAACTTTCTGGTCGGCCAGGAACGAGGTCACGACGCCCAGCAGGTCGTCGAGCCGTTCGATGTGAAGCGCGTGGCTCGATCCGGGACCCGTGAGCAGCTCGTAGCGGGCACCCGGGATCGCGTCGGCGACCGCCTTGGCCTGCCACGGCGGTGTCAGCAGGTCCTGCTCGCCGACCACGACGAGCGTGCGCGCCGTGATGTTGCCGAGCCGGTCGAGGGTGTCGTGCGCCAGGTCGGCGTCCCACTGCTCGACGGTCACCTGCATCTGCGCGTCGTCCTGCGGGAACGCCGGCACCATCGGCTCGAGCATGGCAGCGAAGTCCGGGTGGTCGAGGATCTGGGGTGAGAACGCGATGCCGGCGACGGCGAGGGCGGACTCCATGTCGCGCACCGCGTACGGCAGGCGCAGGGCCGTCAGCACCGAGCGCTGGAAGCCGTCGCAGCGTCCCCAGGTCGAGTACATGACGGCGCTGAGCACCTGGTCCGGGTGCGCGAGCGCGAGCTCCTGCGCGATGGCCGACCCGAGCGACCAGCCCAGGACGTGGACGTGCGGGATCTCGAGCGCCTCAAGGAGCGCCGAGGCGTCCTCGGCCATCGACGCGACCGAGATCGCCCCCTCGCCGCGCTCGCTGCCGCCAAGCCCCCGGTTGTCGAATGCGATCACGCGGTAGCTCTCCGCGAGCCGCGCGGGGAGCTCACCCCACAGCAGCAGGTTCCCGGAGGTCCCCATCACCAGCAGCAGCGGATCTCCGTCGCCGCTGATCTCGTAGTTAAGGGTGACTCCGGTGCGGACGGCGACCTGCGGCATGGGTGCTCCTCGTCAAGGGGGTTGCAGACGGCGGGCCGGTCGGCTCGCCGGTGTGGCGGTCAGCGGTACTGGAGCGTCCCGTCGTCCAGGTCGACGTGCGGCAGGACCTTGACCTCCTGGGCGTGGTCGAGCAGGTGCGTCCACGGCTCGCGGTCGCCCTGGCCGAACAGCACGTGCTGGGAGCGCATCACGTAGCCGGCGTTGAAGTTCTCGGGGTCGCACCAGGGTCGGCGCTCCATCCCCTCGTCCTCGGGACGGAGCGTCGGCACGACGGTGGTGACCCCCTGCTCCGGCATGCGGGTGAGCAGGCGCATCAGCAGGTCGCTGACCAGGTCGACGCGCAGGGTCCAGCTGTGCCGGAAGTAGCCGAACAGGTAGACCATGTTCGGGATCCCCGAGAGCATGACGCCGCGCCAGGTGACGCACTGCGTGGCGTCGACGGGCTCGCCGTCGACGGTCAGCGCGATGCCGCCGAGCACCGACAGGTCGAAGCCGGTGGCGGTGACGACGACGTCTGCGACGAGCTCGTCACCCGACGAGACGCGGATGCCCTTCTCGGTGAACGTCTCGATGGTGTCGGTGACGATGTCGGCCGTGCCTTCGCGCAGCGCCGCGAACAGGTCGCCTTCCGGCACGATCGTGATGCGCTGCTGCCACGGGCGGTAGCGCGGGGTGAGGTGCTTCTCGACGTCGAAGCCCTCGGGCAGGTGCGGCGCGATCGACTCCATGAGGAAGGCGCTCAGCTCGTCCGGCGTCTCGTGCGCCATGCGGGTCAGCTCGTTGAACTCGGCCGTGTAGCTGCGGCGCAGGATCTCGTGCGTCCAGTCCTCGGGCACCTCCAGCGCGCGCAGCGTCAGCGCGAGCTCGCTGGTGATCGGCGGCGCGAGGAAGTACGAGGGGGAGCGCTGCAGCATCGTCACGTGGTCGGCCTGTGCGGCGATCGCCGGGATGAGCGTCGTGGCCGTCGATCCCGAGCCGATGACGATGACCCGCTTGCCGCTGAGATCCAGGTCGTCCGGCCACTGCTGCGGGTGGACGATGACGCCCTGGAAGTCCTCGGTGCCAGGGAACTCCGGTCGGTGGGGCGTCGCGTGGTCGTAGTAGCCGTGGCACATCAGCAGGAAGTCCGTCGTCCACTGCTGCCGGTCGCCGGTGTCCAGTCGCGTCACCTCGACGGTCCAGCGGCTGTCCTGGCTCGACCAGCTCGCGGTCGTCACCTTGTGGCGGTAGCGGATGTGGCCGGCGAGGTGGTCCTCCTCGATGACCTCGTCGAGGTAATTGAGGATCTCGCCGCCCTCGGCGATGGACGGACCGCGCCACGGCTTGTGCCGGTAGCCGTAGGTGAACAGGTCGCTGTCGGAGCGCACGCCGGGGTAGCGGTGGGTCCACCAGGTGCCGCCACGGTTGTCCTGGGCGTCGAGCAGGACGAGCGAGCGCTCGGGGAAGGTCTCGCGCAGGTGGTGGGCGACGCCGATCCCGGACACGCCCGCGCCGACGATGAGGACGTCGACGTGGCCGCCCCCCTGCTCGTCCGCGCTGCTGCTGTCTGGGCGGGTGTTGGGAGCGGTGGTTGTCATGTGGTGGGGCCTCCGGGCACGTAGGTGACCGGCGTCACGTTAGAGACCTCCGGCCATCCTGCCTAGGGGTCCCGCACGGAAGGTCGGGGTGCCCTCGGCGCGTGCGGAGTGCACAGGAGTTGGCACCAGGACGCGCTGAGCGTCGCGGGGCGGGTGCGATCACGTCGCCGACCTTCGTCGCTCAGAGTCATTTCTGGCTCTTCACAATCGAGGGTGTAGTCGGGGTCTGAAGCCACCGGCCTCCAGCAGGGATCGGGCGATGTAGTTGGTGGGGTTCCGGAAGCCAGGGGCGCTGCCGCGGAGGTGCTCGCACTCCTCGTGGTCGCCCCACCCCGACCACGAGGAGTGCGGGGCCGTGGCGAGCTATGGCATCGAGGGCCGGGACACGGCGTGCGAGTTCGCGCGGCGGACCTACAGCTGCGACTGGCATGCCGCCACCTACTGGCAGGCTGCTCGAGAGGGCTGGTGGTGCAGCTGGTCGGGACACCGGGGCCACGCCATGACCGATCTCGTCCTGGGCCGGCTCGTCTGATGGACGACTGGCGCGGCCACCTCGTCGTCCACGAGGCCGAGGAGTTCGAGCTGAAAGACGGCACCACGTACTTCCAGTGCCAGGTCGAAGTCCATGGCGATGATGGCCTGTCCGGGCTCTGCATGGGAGTTGCCGATCAGCGAGCGACGATCATCTGTCGGACCTGCGGGCTGAGGACCTTTACCGTCTGCGCCAACGGCTGCCTGATGACCCTGTCCGTGGCTGTGGTCAACCCCGACAGCTGCGTGACTTGCTACTGCGAGCAGCGGTCACCGGGCCACGAGGTCGTGGTGATCATGTCCTTAAGCGCCAACTAGCCGGCCGAGGGTGAGTACGCCGCCGGCGAACAGATGGGGAACACGACAACGCCCAGCACCGGCTACGGACGACCGACGTCGACTGACATCTCCGCAGGTTCGGGCAGGTGCTGGGCCCTACCCCCCAGGTGGGGGGACAGCCGTATCAGATGTCGTAGGAGCCCAAAAAAGGCCTGGGACCTGAGCTTTTGCCTAAAAATCAGCGTTCAGTCCGCACCTGGCCAGCTCTTGTTTCAGTCCGAGGTCGGTCGCGGGGCTCGCTCGGGGACCGGCCGGACGGGTGCGGCGACGGCAGTGTCGGCTGCAGGTGAAGCCAGGATGCGTTCGTACGCGGTCATGGCTTCGAACAACCCAACCACCTCGTACGCCCGGTTGCGTCGTCCGATCGTCACCTGGCGGACGACTCCGGCCTGCTCGAGCCGCAGGACCGCTTGGTTCACCGCGTCCCAGCTGCGCTGCAACATCTCGGACGCGGTGTTGATGGTGAACACCGGCAGTCGCGGGAGCTGGGCCAGCAGCGCGGCCGCGGCGCTGTCGGCGCGCAGTGGTCCTATCCGGTCTCGCCACTGCAGTTCCAACTCCTCCACCGACCGGACGAACTGGCGGGCATCCACGCAGGCCCGGCCGGTCGCATCGGTGAATTGCTCGATCCACTCCCACCAGCCGTGGGGGTCAGGCTCGTCACCTCTGACGGAGGTGAGCCCGGCGACGTACCGCTCTGCGTTGGTGGCCAGCACCAGGCTGATCGGTGGCACGACCCGCGGGGCCAGGCCCCGCCGTCGCAATACGAGCTGGATCAACGCCCGGCCGGTGCGTCCATTCCCGTCGCCGAACGGGTGGATGGTCTCGAACTGCACGTGGGCGATGGCGGCTTGCATCAGCGCCGGGTGGGAGTCGGAGTTGAGGTAGGCGACGAGGTCCTCGAGCAGCCGGTGGACGTGCTGCGGCGGTGGTGGGACGAAGGCTGCGCGGCAGGGGGACGGGCCGCCGATCCAGTTCTGGCCGTCTCGCACCACCCCGCCGAGGTGCTGCTCGCGGGTGTCACGCAGCAGCGACTCGTGGATGCGACGCAGGTCGTCGACGGTGATGGCGTCTTTTGCGGTGGCGATCCGCAGCGCCTCATCCAGGGCGTGGATGTTGCCCATCACGGCGCGGGCGGTCTCGTCGCTGATCTCGGCGCCGGTCTGCGCTGCAGCCTCGGAGCGGGCGAGGCGGCGGACGTTGATCCGCAGTCCCTCGATGTTGCTGCTGGCTACCGCTTCTGCCCGCAGGAGGAACCGGGCCATCGCTTCGACCTCCGCCAGCGGCGAGGCAATGTCAGCGTTGAGGGATCGGACGGCCTGCTCGACGTCGACCAGGTCGGCGGCGAGGATGGCTGGCAGCGTCAGGTCTAAGTCGGCCAAGGGCTCCGGGACGTAGGCGCGATAGCGGCACGACGCCCGCTGCGCGCGGGTCTGCCCGGACGGATCACCCGGCCAGGTGTGCTCTTCCCACAGTCCCATCGCTCACCTCCATATCCGAGGTTAGCTTACTAACCTCGGATATGGCGAGGTTGTATCCGGGTAGGGCGTCGAGCAGCCGGGATCGGTATTAAGGCTCCAGCAGCGTGTGTCCAGGCAGCGGCGGCACCGACAGGGTCTTGAAGGCAACATCCATCGCCCGGCGCGCCTTCTCGTCGCTGGCCGGTATGAGGTGGGCGTAGATCCGCAATGTGAAGCCGGGGTCGGCGTGCCCGAGATAGTCACAGACCGCCCGGATGCTCACCGGACTCCAACAGCGCCGAGGCGTAGTAGTGCCGCAGGGCGTGCATCCCGTTGAACCTGGTTGGCTCCAGGCCGGCCTTCCTCAGGGCGGGCTTCCAGATACACGCGTTGATGTAGTTGCGGTTCAGCGGCTTGTGCTCGCGGGTGGTGAAGACGAGGGCGTCCGCGCCGCGTCCGGCTCGGCTACCCCAGCCGCAACTACAAGCCCCTGCACGACCTGTTCGCCTCAACGCCACAAGTCCTGGAGGCCCACCACGTGACCGGCGAGGACTGCTTCATCCTCAAGGTCGTCGCCGCGTCCATGCAGCACCTCGAGGCCATCACCGGTCGCCTCGCCGTACTGGGCTCGATCGCCACCAACATCGTCTACTCAAGCCCACTGCCACACCGCGACCTCACCGCCGACCTCGCACCCCACGCCGAGTAAGGACCGTCGCACGCTGTATTGGCTCCGCTGCGGAAACAACGCAGATCGACAGCTAGCCATCGACTAGAACCTCGCAGCCGCCAAGATGCCTCACAGACGGCGAAGGCCCCCCCAACGCTCAGGAGAGGGCCTTCGGGACGTTCCTCAACGAGGTCCGTGCAGTCCGCATCTAGTCTGGATGATCTTGCTCGGTCCGCTCACAGTCCGCTCACATACGGACAGCAGCGAAGCCTCGCGGTGACCTGCGGAAAATCTATTTCCGCAGGTCACCGGCTTAAAAGCCAGTTATCCACAGGCTTTAAGCCGACAACTACCTAGATGTCGTAGTACAGCTCGAACTCGTAGGGGTGCGGGCGAAGCCGGATGGCGTCGATCTCGACTTCCCGCTTGTAAGCGATCCAGGTCTCGATCAGGTCGGCGGTGAAGACGCCGCCCTCGAGCAGGAAGTCGTGGTCGGCCTCGAGTGCGTCGAGGACCGCGTCGAGGGAGGCCGGGACCTGGGCGACGTCGGCGAGCTCCTCGGGCGGCAGCTCGTAGAGGTCCTTGTCGACCGGGACCGGCGGCTCAATCTTGTTTTTGATGCCGTCGAGGCCGGCCATCAACATCGCCGAGAATGCGAGGTAGGGGTTGCTGGAGGGGTCGGGGCAGCGGAACTCCAGGCGCTTGGCCTTCGGGTTCGCCCCGGTGATCGGGATGCGGATGCAGGCTGAGCGGTTGCGCTGGCTGTAGACGAGGTTGACCGGCGCCTCGAAGCCGGGCACCAACCGGTGGTAGCTGTTGATCGTCGGGTTGGTGAAAGCCAGCAGCGATGGCGCGTGATGCAGCAGGCCACCGATGTAGTAGCGGGCGGTGTCGGACAGACCGGCGTAGCCGACCTCGTCGTAGAACAGCGGCGAGCCGTCCTGCCACAGCGACATGTGGCAGTGCATCCCGGAGCCGTTATCGCCCATGACCGGCTTGGGCATGAAGGTGGCCGTCTTGCCCGCGGCGTGCGCCGTGTTCTTGATGATGTACTTGAAGAGCATCATCTGGTCAGCGGCGAGCAGCAGCGAGTTGAACTTGTAGTTGATCTCGGCTTGGCCGGCGGAGCCGACCTCGTGGTGGCCGCGCTCGACCTGCATGCCGGCCTGCTCGAGGTTGACGGCCATCTGGTCGCGAAGGTCGGCGTAGTGGTCGTTGGGAGAGACCGGGAAGTAGCCGCCCTTCGTACGCGCCTTGTAGCCCTGGTTGCCGCCGACTTCCTCCCGGCCGGTGTTCCACGCCGCCGAGGCCGCGTCAACCTTGTAGAAGGTGCCCTGCGGTGTCGAGTCGAACTGCACGGAGTCGAAGATGTAGAACTCCGCCTCGGCGCCGAAGAACGCCGTGTCGGCGATGCCGGTGCCCTTGAGGTAGGCCTCGGCCTTCTTGGCGACGTTGCGCGGGTCCCGGGAGTACGCCTCACCCGTCAGCGGGTCGTGGATGAAAAAGTTGAGGATCAGTGTCTTGCGGATCCGGAACGGGTCCAGGCGACCTGACGTCGGGTCCGGCAGCAGCAGCATGTCGGACTCATGGATCTGCTGGAAGCCGCGGATCGAGGAGCCGTCGAAGCCCAGCCCATCGGTGAAGACGGTCTCGTCGAAGGACCCGGCCGGGACCGTGAAGTGCTGCATGACGCCCGGGAGGTCGCAGAACCGGACATCGACCATCTCGATGCCCTCCTTCTTGATGTAGCTAAGGACCTCGTCGGCGTCCTTGAACACGGGCATCTCCTGGAGTCAGGGCGGACAGGCTAGGGACCACCGTAGATCTCGGCTGTGAAACGCCGGTGTCCCGAGTGTTTCGCGATGGTTACACCGCCGGGCGCAAGGGGTCAGCCCCGACTAATCTGGGACCATGGCGCGCTGGACGGGGACCTGGCTTGGCGGGGTAGGCGCGACAGGTGTCCCGACCGGTCACCCGGACGAGCCGCGCGGCGTCCGGCTCGGGCTCCCGGCGTACGGCAGCGGCGCGGTCGCCAGCTTCGGTGCACGGGCCGGCGCCTTCGCCATCGACACGCTGCTTTCGGGCCTGGTCGCGCGGCTGTTCTTCCATGTGCAGGCGGACTCGTCGTCGACGTACGTCAGCCTCCCGCCGCTCGTGGTGCTCGCGCTGGTGTACGTCGTCGGACTGGCCCTCACCGGCCAGACGCCCGGGATGCGGCTGCTGCGGCTACGGGTCGTGCCGGTCACCGGCGGCGCGCCGTCGGTCGGGCTCGTGCCGGCGGCGCTCCGGACGGCGCTGCTGATGCTGCTGATCCCGGCGCTGATCAGTGACCGCGACGGCCGGGGGCTGCACGACCGGGCCGCCGGCACGGTCGTCGTCCGGGCCTGACGGCTGCGCGTGACGGCTGCGCGTGACGGCTGCGCGTGACGGCTGCGCGTGACGGAGCCCGCTACAGCGGCAGGCGCCGGAACACCGGCCGGGGCAGGTGCCGCAGCACGCTCATCAGCACCCGAAGCTGCGCCGGGGCCCACACCACGGTCGCCGAGCCGCGCAGGCCCTTGACGACGGCGTCGGCAACTGCCTGCGGCGTCGTGCTGAGCGGCGCGGCCGGCAGCCCGGTCGTCATCTTGCTGTCAACGAAACCGGGGCGTACGACGAGCACCCGCGCGCCGCTGCCGACCAGCGCGTCGGCGAGTCCGGTGGCGAACCCGTCCAGCCCCGCCTTGCTCGCCCCGTACACGTAGTTGCTGCGGCGGACCCGTTCGCCGGCGACGGAGGACAGCACCACCAGCGCGCCGTGCCCCTGCTCGCGCAGCCGGTTCCCCAGCACGGTCATGGCCGAGACGCCGCCGAGGAAGTTGGTGCGCGCCACCGCGACGGCCGCGGTCGGGTCGTGCTCGTCGACGGCCTGGGCGCCGAGAACCCCGAAGGCGAGCACGATGACGTCGAGGTCGCCGACCTGCTCGACGACGTCGTCCATGACGCCCTGGTGGGAGGCCGGTTCGTCGGCGTCGAAGCTCACCGACCGCACGTCCGTGGCGCCTGCCTCGCGCAGGGCCCGCTCAGCCGAGGCGTAGTCCTGGGGGCGACGCCCGGCCAGCACGACCGTGCGGGCCCCGTCGCGCACCAGCCGGGTCGCGACCGCCTGCCCGATGTCGGAACCGCCGCCAAGGACCAGCACGGTCTGTACGGCGCCGACCGCGTTGCGCATGTTGCTCCTAGACATGAGGGTCACGCCAGCTCCAGCCGACGTGCGAGGTCCGAGCGCAGTGTCCGCCCCGGGTCGACCCGGTCGCGGACGGCCTGCCACGCGGCGAGCTCGGGGTACATCGCGCGCAGCACCGCCGGCTGCAGCCGGGAGTCCTTGCCCAGGTAGACCCGGCCGCCGGCGGTGACCACGAGCTTGTCGAGCCGGTCGAGCAGCGCGCCGAGCCCTGGCAGGGCAGCCGGGATGTCCAGCGCGAGGGTCCAGCCGGGCACCGGGAACGACAGCATCCCCTCACCAGGGCCGAAACGTTTGAGCACAGCCAGGAACGACGGGCACCGGTGGTGCACGAGCTCCTCGACGATGCGGCGCAGCGCCACCTCCTCGCCGAACGGCACGACGAACTGGTACTGCACGAAGCCCGGGAGCCCGTACACGCGGTTCCAGTCGCGTACGCCGTCGAGCGGGTGGAAGAACGTCGCCAGCGACTCCTGGTGGCCGAGCCGGGAGCGCGGCGCCGCGCGGAAGTACAGCTCGTTGAACGCCCGTACGGTGAGCCGGTTGAGCAGCCCCGGCGGTACCCACGGCGGGGCGGCCAGGCGGGGAGTCGGGTCGTAGCGCAGCGGGCGCCCGGCGGACCGGCCGGTGAGCTCAGCGCGCGGGGTGTGGTCTCCGCGCATCAGCACCGACCGGCCGGTGGCGGCGCCGGTGGCGAGCAGGTCGATCCACGCGACGCTGTAGCGGTAGGCGTCGTCCCGATCGTGCATCCGGCTCATGACGTCATCGAGATCGCTGGCCCGCTCGGTGTCCACGGTCATCGTGGCGCTCTCCACGCGCAGCAGCCGCAGGCTCGCCCGGACGATGACGCCCGTGAGGCCCATCCCGCCGCAGGTGGCCCGGAACAGCTCGGGGTCACTGTCACGGGTCACCGTGCGGACCTCGCCGCCGGGCGTGACGAGGTCGAAGGCCAGCACCGAGCGGCTGAAGCTCCCGTCGACGTGGTGGTTCTTGCCGTGGATGTCGCAGGCGATGGCCCCCCCGACGGTGACGTACCGCGTGCCCGGCGTGACCGCGACGAACAGGCCGCATGGCAGGACGAGGCGGATCAGCGCGTCCAGCGACAGGCCCGCGTCGACGGTGACCGTCGCGGCGTCCACGTCCAGGGCGTGCAGGGCGGCCAGCCCGGTCATGTCGAGCACGTCGCCCCCGGCGTTCTGAGCGGCGTCGCCGTAGCTGCGGCCCAGGCCGCGGGGCAGCACGCCGCGGCGGCCACTCGAGCGCAGCGCGGCGCGCACGTCGTCCAGACCGGCCGGACGCAGCAGCCGGCTCCGGGTCGGCGCGGTCCGGCCCCAGCCGGTGAGCAGGACCTCGCTAGCCAACGTAGACGCCGGTGGCGAACAGCAGCAGCCAGACCAGACCGCAGACCTGCAGGTTGCGGTCGCCGAGCACGACCTCCTCGGGCTCACCGGCCTGCCCGGCCTCGACGAGGTAGGCGTACCGGAGCAACGCGACGACGAACGGGGCCACGCTCAGCTCGTACCAGATCGGCTGTGCGAGGTTCTGGGAGAGCTGGAAGGCCCACAGGCTGTAGCCCACCATCGTCACCGCCGAGGCGATCGACCAGACGTAGCGCAGATAGGCGTCGGAGTACGCCGCCAGCGCGGCCCGGGTCTGCGCGCGTTGCTCGCCCATCTCCTGGTACTCGCCGTGCCGCTTGCCGGCAACCATGAACAGCGACCCGAAGGCAGCGACGAGCAGGAACAGCGGCGAGAGCGGTACCTCGCCGGCGACGCCGCCCGCGACCGCCCGCTCCAGGAAGCCGGCGGACACCAGCACCAGATCGATGACCGGCACCTGCTTGAGCCGCAGCGAGTAGGCGGTGGTGCCGGCGACATAGACCGCGAGCACGACCAGCAGCTGCCACCCCACGAGGGCTGCGACGGCCAGACCGGCGACCAGCAGCGCGGCGCCGACGACGACGGCGGTACGCAACGACACGCTGCCGGCCGCGACCGGGCGGTGCCGCTTGACCGGATGCAGCCGGTCGGCCTGCACATCCTTGACGTCGTTCAGGTAGTAGACCCCGCTCGCCGTCAGGCAGAAGGCCAGGACGGCCAGCAGCACGTCGACCAGGACGCGGCCGTCACCGAGCGCGCCCGCGGCGCCCGGCGCCGCCAGGAGCAGGACGTTCTTCACCCACTGCTTGGGACGGGCCAGCCGAACCAGGCTCTTGAGCAGGGAGCGGCTCTGCGCCCGTGGTGTCGCTGTGTCCGGGCCGATCGATGGCGCTCGGGGCAGGACGCTCATGCGCTCGTTTCAGAGTCGATTCCGGATGCCTGCACGGTACCCGGCTGACCCGATGTCAGCGGACCTTGCCGCGCGGCATCCGACCGGCACCCGGCATCGGCCCCTTGGGGATCGGCAGCGCCGGGGCCATCGCTCTGAGCTTCCGGTCGAGGATGTTCACGTCCTTGGGCTTGATGTTCTGCGGCAGCTTGACGAAGTGCTTCTCCAGGCCGCGCAGCGCCACCTGTCCTTCGCCGTCGCCGACGACGACGTCGTACACCGGCGTGTCGCCGACGAACCGGGCAAGCCGGCGCTTCTCGGTGACGATCAGCGCCCGCGTGCGGGCCGGGGCTCCCTCACCGACCAGCACGATGCCCGGTTTGCCGATGACGCGATGGACGAGGTCCTGCTCGCGGGTGAAGCCCACCGCGGGCGTCACCCGCCAGTCGCCGCGCATGTTCTCAAGGACGGCGGCGGCGGCGCCGAGCTGGCCTTCCACCTGGCGAAAGGCGCTGCTCTGAGCCCGCCGCCCGAAGACCGCGGTCACGGCGATCAGCCCCAGCAGGAGCCCGATCAGGCCGAGCGGCACGCCTTGGCCGACGATCAGGCCAACGGCCAGTAGCAGCGCGAACGGCACGAGAAAGGCGATGACCAGCAGCGGGACCAGCCGCGGGTCGGCCTTCCTGGTCATCGTGAAGGCCGTGCGGACCTGCCCGAGCCGCTGCTTGCGGGCGGCCCAGCGAGCGCCGCGCGACGGCTTGCTCTTCCCGCCCTTCGCGGTCCCGCTCTTCGGCGAGCGCCCGCTGGACGGTGACGTGCCTGCGCCCGCCACCCGCCGGCTACCGCCAGCGCGCGGAGCCCGGCCTGCCTTCTCGTCCCTCGCCATGCCTTGCAGACTAGGTGCGAGCCGGCCGGCCGCCTTGAACGGGCATCAGCGGGTGTTGCGGCTCGACCGCTTGGCGTCTCGGGCGCGGGCCCGATCGGCGGCCTCGGCCAGGCTCGGCGCGGTCCCACCGAGCGAGGCCGGCAGCCACCAGGTGTCCGCCGGCCCCCGTGGCCCACCCGGGTAGCTGCGCCGGGCCTCGTCCAACAGGGCCTGCATGCGCCGCTTCAGCTCCACGGTCACCGCTGCCGGTGCCGAGCCCGGCGCCGGCGTGAACGGCTCGCCGATGATGATGCGCAGCGGCGTACCGCGGGTGAGGTCGCGCTTGCGACCCTTGGTGTAGATCCGCTGGCTGCCCCACAGCACCAGCGGCAACAGCGGGACGCCGGCCTCCAGGGCCATTCGGGCAGCGCCGGACTTGAACTCCTTCAGGTCATAGCTCTCCGAGATCGTCGCCTCGGGGAACACGCCGACGATCTCGCCGGCTCGCAGCGCCGCCACCGCCACCCGGTAGGAGTCGGCTGCGGCGCCGGTGCGGTCGACCGGGATGTGCCGCATCCCGCGCATCAGCGGCCCCGACACCCGGTGGTCGAACACCTGCTTCTTGGCCATGAAGCGCACCAGCCGCCCGGCCGGCTGCGCGGCCAGCCCGGCGAAGGTGAAGTCGAGGTAGCCGATGTGGTTGATCGCGATGACCGCCCCGCCCGACCGGGGCACGTGCTCCTGGCCGGAGATCGAGAAGCGGATGCCCAGGCCCCGGAAGACCAGCTTGGCGAGCGCCACGACCGCGGTGTAGATCGGCTCGGCCATGCCGGCATTTTAGAGCACCCGCGAGCTGGCGTACGGCGGGCTGGAGCGGTGCGGCTGCAGCGGTTCAGCCGCTGAGCGCGGTGCGGCTGTGCGAACGGGCGCCGGCGAGCGCCACGGCGGCGTCGGCCTCCCGGCGGGCGCGGCCGCGTACGGCGTCGGCACTCTGGCCGGCCCAGGCGTTGCGACGGGCGATCCGCTGGCCGCCTTGCGGGAGGGCGGCCAGCAGCGCGGCCTGACCCAGCGCCAGCAGGTGCGTCGGCCGGGGAAGGGCCGGGAGCGTTCGCGGGGTCATTGCCGGGCGGGGGGTCGAGGTGTGGGAGAGCGGCACGGGGACTCCTCGGGTGGCGAGACCCCAGCCTGGCCGCGCCGTGTGACGGTGGGGTGACGTCCGGGTGAAGGTCGGGTCAGGCCGTGGCGCGTCGCTCGACGGCCTGGGCGTAGAGCCGACCGGCCCGATAGGACGACCGCACCAGGGGGCCGGACAGCACGCCGGCGAAGCCGATCTGCTCGGCCTCCACGCCCAGCTCGACGAACTCCTCCGGCTGAAGCCAGCGGTCCACCGGATGGTGGCGCGGGGACGGGCGCAGGTACTGCGTGATGGTCAGCAGCTCGCAGCCGGCGTCGTGCAGGTCCTGCATCGCCTCGCTCACCTCGGCCCGCTGCTCGCCCATCCCCAGGATCAGGTTGCTCTTGGTGACCAGCCCGGCGGCACGGGCCCGGGTCAGGACGTCCAGTGAGCGCTCGTAGCGAAAGCCCGGGCGGATCCTGCGGAAGATCCGGGGCACGGTCTCGATGTTGTGCGCGAGCACCTCGGGGCGGGCGGCGAACACCTCGGCGAGCTGCGCGGGGTCGGCGTCGAAGTCCGGGATGAGCAGCTCCACCCCGACCCCGGGCAGGGCCTGGTGGATCAGTCGGACCGTCTCGGCGTACAGCCAGGCGCCGCCGTCCGGCAGGTCGTCGCGGGCGACACCCGTGATCGTTGCGTACTTGAGCCCCATCGTCTGCACGGACTCGGCGACCCGGCGGGGCTCGTCGGTGTCGTACGCGGCCGGCTTGCCGGTGTCGATGTTGCAGAAGTCGCAGCGCCGCGTGCACTGGTCGCCGCCGATCAGGAAGGTCGCCTCGCGGTCCTCCCAGCACTCGTAGATGTTGGGGCAGCCGGCGGCCTCGCAGACCGTGTGCAGCCCCTCGCTCTTCACCAGCGACTTGAGGGCGGTGTACTCCGGGCCCATCACGGCGCGGGTCTTGATCCAGGAGGGCTTGCGCTCGATCGGGGTCTGAGCGTTGCGGACCTCGAGGCGCAGCAGTCGCCGGCCGCCGGGGGCGGAGTCGGGCGCGGGTTCGACGGCGGGTGCGACAGTCACGACTGGGGCCAACGCCGGGCGGCCCCGCGACCTTCCGGCCCGAGCACCGCCTCGAGCGCGTCGCCGTCGGGGGCCCCGGTGCGCACGACCTTGGCCGGGTAGCTGCCGAGCACCTTGAGCGCCAGCGTCGCCTCCCGCAACTGGTCCAGGACGGTCTGCGTACGCGGGTCGGCGACGTTGCCCTCGAAGTCCAGGAAGAACAGGTACTCGAACGGCCTGCCCGGCCGCGGCCGCGACTCGAGCTTGGTCAGTGAGTGCTTGCTGCGCGACAGGATCTCCAGGCAGCGCAGCAGGGCGCCCTCCTCGTGCGAGGTCACCAGCACCAGGCTGGTCTTGCTCGGCACCCGCTCGGGCACCCGGACCGGGTTGCGGGCCAGCAGCAGGAAGCGCGTCCAGTTCTCCGCACGGTCGGCCAGCCCGCGGCGAAGGACCACCAGGCCGTGCGCCTCGGCGGCCTCGGGGGAGCCGATGCCCGCCCAGGTGGGGTCGGCCTGCTCGGCCACCGCGCGCATCGCCTCGGCGGTGTCGAAGACGATGACCGGTGCGGCGCCGGGCAGCGTACGAAGGAAGCCGGCGCACTGCTCGAGGCCCTGCGGGTGTGAGAGCACCCGGGACAGGCTGGACAGCGGGACGTCGCCGATCGCCGCGAGGCAGTGGTCGACTCTCCACGTCTCCTCGCCGACGACGTGCACGTCGGCGGCCTGCAGCAGGTCGTACACCTGGTTGATGCTGCCGGCGGTGGTGTTCTCGATCGGCAGGAACGCCAGGTCGCAGTGCCCGCCGACCAGAGCGGCGAGGACGTCGGCGAACGACACGTGCCCCTCGTACGCCGCCTGCTGACCGCGGCCGGCGAGGTGCTTGCGGGCCGCCAGGTGGCTGTAGGCGTTGTCGACGCCCTGGTAGGCGACCAGCAGCGGGTGGTCGGTGGTGCCGGTGAGCTCGGCG
>ENA-OBIO01000477-OBIO01000477.1-metagenomes-genome-assembly--contig:-NODE-477-length-21218-cov-30.5822_pt1 | contig 21218 bp, 20 predicted proteins | sample MGYA00153383_OBIO01 | MGnify analysis MGYA00153383 | reverse complement strand
AATTTTTGTTGCATCAGCTTTTAAATGAAGGAGGATTGGTTATTAAATGGGGACGAAAACTCAAAAACAAAGGAAATGCTGTTATCACAATTTAAATGCGAAACAGCTTATCCCTAATCCTCAATCGCTTGCTATGACCTAATGAAAACGTCATCATTGATACATCCACTAAGACGCATTTGTAGTAGAAATAGCAATAGTGATATTATCGGCCATAATAACATTAATACCCAGTCAATAATTTTTTTTATTATCGTAACGAAGTGATTTAATGTAACACTCAGCCTGGTCAATTCTGGACTTCTTTAAAAGCCCCCGCTATATAAGGAATTTAAAACAAGGTAACAGTCAACAGTCAACAGTCAACTGTCAAAAGTCAACTGCCAACTGACTAATTACATTACCTGTTCAACTTCGGAGATTTCTGGGATGGCTTCGCGCAGGCGGCGTTCTATGCCCATTCTCAGGGTCATTGTGGAACTCGGGCAAGAGCCGCAAGCTCCTTGCAGTCTCAGGTGTACGACTGGGCCGTCGATTTCTACGAGTTCGACGTTGCCGCCGTCGGATATCAGGTAGGGGCGCATTTCATCGAGAACTGTTTCGACGTTATCTCTGGTTAGTGCTAGTGTCGTCATATTTCGCCTCTGTAGTGATTTATTGCAGTTGATTTTGTTCGATTTGGCGGGTTTAAGAAACCGGGTTGCTCGATCGAAGATTTAGGCACTCAGTTGAGCAGGTCGCAGGAAATCTGATTTCGGTAAGGCTGATGCTCGATCGGACGCGAGCTCTCTAGTTTGATCGTACCGTTAATTGCCGCCAAATCAAGTTGATTCTGATATACTAACCAAAAAACCCGTTTTATTTAAGAAATCGGGTTTTTTGGTTAGCGCTACACTAATGCTGGTTCTAGCAGTTTGACGTTGGAATAGTTAAACTCGGTTGTTGTCAGTTCACCTTTTTCTTTCGATCGAACTACTTGCTTGGTCATCACATAATAGTCGCCGATCTTCTCAAACGAATCTTCAAATTCGAGTTCTCTGATGATTTCGTCTGTTTGGGGGTTGCGGAAAACGGCGTCGTAGTGGCTAGCCAAAGAACCCTCGGGAGTCTCTAAGCTTTTGTGGGTGTCAATGACAAAAGCCATCCGACCCATCACCCGGCTGACTTGAGAAATTGACAGACCTCGGATTTTATAGTTAGACCCCATTGAGTCGCCGGAAACCAAGATGTCCACAGCATCGGTGCTGTCCTTCTCGCCGAGGGTGAAGCTATTTTTGCCGTGAGATTTTTCAAATGTCGATCGTTTGCGGTGGGTGACAATATCCCGCATTTGGGTGTACACGCTTTGCTGCACTTCCTCGTCTGCAATGCCGCTGACTTCCACAGTCATATCTGGTTTGATAGAAACATGACCTGTATATACTTCGTCGCCCTGTTTGAGTTCAATATCGGCACTGTAACCGGGAAAATTGGCATCCCAGGTGTAACGATGTTCGTAAGCAGCGCGAAACAAATCGCGAGCGTTGGCTTGCTCTGTCATAAATCCCTCTTTGTCTTGACACCAATCTATTTTAGCTTAACCGCTCCAAGCCCCACATTCAACGGATAGGGGAGTTGTCCGTACTCCCGCCATCGCTTCTTGAGGCTGCTGCTAGGCTGGTAATTAGGGCGCAACAAGAATTTACCTTCTGTATGGGTTGGTATAATGTGAAAATAAAGTCACGAAATGGCTGGCAATCGATTTCTGGGTTGATCGGCCGATCGCCGTCTTTACATATGGGTTCTCTTAAAAAAACTTGTGTTCGCTTTTGCAAGATTGCACAAGATTGCAACTATCAAATTCCCCGATCAATAAAATGCTAGAAACAGTCTACAAGCACTTAGAAACGTTGCAGGAACAAGCTAGCGAATTGCCAGCACCGCAACAGGCAACTTTCACAAATATTGTGGAAAATTTATCAAATTCTTTACAGGAAATGGCTGCGAGCCGCCAGTTTGAAAGCGCGATAAATAACGCAGCAAAGCTGGTGGAGACCGAGAAATCAAATCGTCTGTTGGAACGCACTGTCGCGCAGCAAACGGTGCAAATCAAGAAGCTACAGGATCAGTTGGAAAAAGAAATCAGCCAGCATCGCAGGGACAATCAAGCATTAACTAAAAGCGAAGCCAAACTGCAAGCTGTGCTGCGGAATTCTCCTGATATAATTAGCATTCTCGGCTCCGACGGGCGAATTCGATACCACAGCGGAGCCCTACAGCAGATTTTGGGTTACAACCCGGAAGAAAGAATTGGCAAGTTTCATGGCGAGTTAATCCATCCAGACGATTTGCTGGCTTGGCAGGCGTATTTTGGCAAGTTGCTAGAACATCCTGGAATTGGCGGGGTGATCGAATATCGGAAACGTCACGCCAATGGTTCTTGGATATACGTGGAGGCGATCGGCAACAGTTTGCTTCACGATTCTAGCGTGCAGGGAATTATAATTAATTCGCGGGAAATTGGGGAACGCAAGCAAGCAGAAATCGCAGTCCGGGAGTCGGAACTGCACTACAAAGTTATGTCGCAAATTACTTCGGATTTTGCCTATTCTTTTAAGGCACTGCCAGACGGCAAGTTCGCCTGCGAGTGGGCGACAGAAGCTCTAGAGCGCTGCACTGGTCGCATTCCTGAAGAATTAGAATCGTTTGGTTGGTGGAACTCCGAGCTCGTTCATCCCGACGACAGGGAAATCTTAATTAAACAGTTAGAAGGCTGTACTTTTAGCCGCACGGGAGCTAACGAGTACCGAATTGTTAATCAAAAAGGCGAGGTGCGCTGGGTGCGCGATTGCTGGCAAGTGGTATGGGACAAAAATGAAGAACGGATTGTCCGTTTGTGGGGCGCTTGTCAGGAAATTACCGATCGCAAGCAAGTAGAATTGAAACTGCAACTCGTTAACGAAGTAATGATAGCGCAGATAGCCGAAGCACCGCTGGCGATTAACTGTACCACCAATGACGGTCGTACCCTGGTCTGGAACCGCGCCGCCGAACAACTTTTTGGTTGGACTTCGGCTGAGGTTTTAGGGCAAGCTTTACCAAATATTCCTCAAGCCCAAAAGCAAGATTTTTACGCGCTGCTGAAGTCTGTGGGTAATGGCAAAACGCAAAACGGTTTGGAAGTGTCTTTGTTGAAAAAAGACGGTAGCTCGATCGATGTTTGGGTTTGGGCCGCACCCGTGCGAGATGCCGGGGGCGAGAGACTCGGCAGCATCAACATATTTTCTGACCTTTCCGAACGCAAGCGTATAGAAGAGGAGCGCCAAAAACTAGCATCAATGAAAGAGATGGAAGAACCTTTTTGGGCGCGCTATGTCAGCCCTCCACAAACCAAGAAAAAAAATAGTAATTCGTAATCTCATCCAGCACAATTTCAAAACATTAAAAGTGCGAAACTGCAATGTTCTGCTTGGAATATCATTTCCGGCATTGCTGCTGCAGGAGTATGATTTGTCTCCAAAATTTAGTAGGGGCAATTCATGAATTGCCCCTACTTTAAATTTCCGGGATTGCTATAGCGAGTGAATCATACCTAAATTTAGCAACGCCTCATACCAATTTTTTATGAGGCTGCATAGAATCTGATCCCCCCTAGCCCCCCTTAATAAGGGGGGGACAAGATTCCGATCAAAGTCCCCCTTCTTAAGGGGGGCTAGGGGGGATCGAGATATGTGCAACGACCCATTAAATTGGTATCATTTCCTATAAAATAACCGTTCTAGGTTAGTAGTGAGGACTTTATTCCTCACTATCAACTTATTTGATGGGGGCGTTCGATCGCACACATAATATGATAAATACACCCAGATACTACGTTTAGTAGTTTGTATCGTGTGCTGTAGAAAACCCTAATAACCTAAAAAGAATTGAGTAACGATCCACGGATTTTATTGGGGAAATTTATAGATGCAAGTGTCATATTTTTCAGGCACAAGACTCGTCTGCATGGTAAATACTCGACTTTTTGAATGCGTGGCTCGAATCTTTACTGGTGCTAAGATTTCTCCTGGCTCCTGGAATCGGCTAACTCTGCGTGAGTCTGGCACGCTTCATTTGATTGAATAAAATCTAAGACATTACCAATTACCTTAGAAAGGTGGAGAGCCGAACGGTGAGCTTCTTGGATAAAAGCTCTCTCTTCTATTGGATCGTCGGCCAGATCATCTACAGTTAGTTGTAGATAGCCAATAATGTGATTTAGGGGAGTGCGAATCTCGTGGGATGCATTTAACAAAAATTGCTTTTTGAGCTGGGATATTTCTACTGCTCGCTGGCTATTCTCTTGGTAGAGGGTTGCGAGGGCGATCGCACTTCCTACTTGATCCGCAAGTTCTTGTGCAAATTCGATCTGATCTTGAGTCCAAGGTCGATCGGCATTACCATTCTGGGACGATCGGTCCTCGCACCGATGCAAACTAATTATGCCGTTAGGTTGCTCTAGATAAGCCGTAGCCACCACTAGCACCGACTGCCGCTCAAAACGGTCATGGGCTTTAAATGACTCTATTACCACCGGTTCGAGAGTGGCTAGAGCTTGAATGAAATGAGGTGCTGATGTGAGCGAGATTTCCATTCCCAGCATGGATAGAAATGGTTCTTCGCAGTATTCAGCAGCTACCTTGACTTGCCGGCTAGAACTTGGATAGGGACAGATGATGCAGCGGCTGACGCCGAGATTTTGTCCCAGACTGTTAACTGTTTGTTGCCAAATGGTTTGGAGATCCAAGGTTCGACGAATCTTTCTGCCAATTTGGAGTAAAAGTTTTTGTGATTGAGCTGATATTTGCTGATTCATAGCAACCCCTTTTCTACTTGACTGGCAAAAGTTTACCACCCCGCCAACAGAGCAGGAATTCATTGAATTTGCTAGCCGCAGGCAGTCCGACTTGGGACTTAGGTAATTACACTTAAATGTTGCCATATGCGGTTAAAGATTACTAGGTAGTTTCAGTATCTTTACAATATCTTTATGATTCTCATATAAAACTAAAAGCGTCAAGTTTTCTTAACAATCCTTTACATAAGGGATTGGAAAGCTTAATCTGTGGTACAAGTTGGGATTAAGTTATTGTAAAGTTTTCGATTTGCGGGAGCATTCTGGGGGGGTATGAGCCAGCAGGGAACGGGCAAAGAGAACCTGTTATCCCTACCCCCCGGATTCCAGTGATGAGAATTCTGGGTGGTTCGGAATCGGTGGGGGCGATCGGTCTGAGTCCAAAACACCGAAGGAGGGGAGGTTGGCAGCGGATAAAGTAAAAATTGATACTGTGGCTGGAATATAATTGTGTTAGGAAAAAATACTAATTATCGATGACCTTTATTGACAAAATGAAAGTCACCGATAGACTGAATATCGCAATTATTAAGTGAGTGAGGTACAGATGGGGAATTGGGAATTGGGAATTGGGGAATTGGGCATGGGACATTGGGGCATAGTTAGTAGTTTTCTAATAACCAATAACCAATACCAATAATGATTAACCAATAACGATCAATTTTTAAACAGCGGTTCTTGATAAAGTGGCACAGTAAAAGTAACAGTCGATCCGAGTCCTTCTCCCATACTGTAAAAATTTACTGTACCCCCCATTGCTTCTACCAATTTTTGAGAAATAGCCAATCCCAAACCTGTGCCGCCGTATTGCCTGGTACGAGCGCCGTCTACCTGAAAAAAGGATTCAAATAATTTATCTTGCTTGTCGAGAGAAACCCCGATGCCAGTATCGGCAACTCGGATTTTTACCATTCCGGGTAACTGCTGATTGTGAATAGTCACCTTTTTCTTGATAACTTCGGCACTGATGCGAATTCCTCCTTCCCTGGTAAATTTAATTGCATTTCCCGCGAGGTTTAAAATTACCTGAAGCAGGCGTTGATAGTTAGCGTACAAAACAATCTCGTCGTCTGCTACGGGTTTTTGGATTTGAAATTGTAATCGCTTTTGCTGTACTTGAACTTGTGTAAAAGTCTCAACTTGCTGCAAAAGTTCGCCGAGTTTGACGGGAGCGAAGTCTAACTCCATTTTGCCAGCTTCTATTTTAGCGATATCTAAAATATCGTTAATCACATTGAATAAGTGTAATGCCGATCGATAAGCTTCTTCGATGAATTGGTGCGCTTCTTCGGGGTCATCTGCCATGCCGTCCATCAGCAGTTTCAAGAAGCCGAGGATACCGTTGAGAGGGGTGCGAAGTTCGTGAGAAGTATTGGCAAGAAATTGACTTTTCAGTTGGGAAAGAGCTACGGCTTCGGCGCGCGCCTGTTCTAATTCTTGGTAAAGTGTAGCGTGGGCGATCGCGCTGCCAACTTGAGCGACTAACTCGCGGGCGAATTCAAGTTCGACTGGACTCCATTTCGGGGAACTACCACAGCGGTGCAAACTGATTAGTGCATTGGGTTGGTCTTCATAGGAGGTAGCTGCTACGAGCACGGAATGGCGATCGAAGGGATCGGCGACGCCTCCCGCGTAATCGACTGCTACTGGTTGTAAGGTGGCTAAAGTTTGAATCCATCCTGGTTGTTCGGCGGCGCGTAGTTCTAATCCCAGCATGGAAGAGTGAGGTTCTTGGCGGTATTCAGCTACTACTATAAAAGTTTTCAATTGGAGATTTTCGATTTGATCTGATCCCAGCGGGGGGGAGGGATCGGCAATTGACTGTGGTAATTCGGCGGCTGGGGCTGGATAATTTTGCTGATTTTCTGAGGCGAGGAAGGGAGAGGTTTCGAGATTTTCGCTGCCTTTCTTGTGGGAACAGATGATGCAGCGGCTGGCGTTTAAGACTTGACCCAAACTGTTAGCTGTTTGTTGCCAAATTGTCTCTAGATCGAGGGTTCTGTGCAGGTTTTGAGCGATTTGGGAGATGATTTTGCGATCAATCTTTGAGTAGGGAGGGAGCGATCGACTGGGGTTGCGGCTGGCGGGAAGCAGCATTTGTTGGCGGGCGTCGGAGGATGATGCGAAAGCTGGATAGGGCATGAATTCTGGGGAATCTGGCGGCCTGTATGTGGGTGTGTCAGATAGCAGCCTTCCCATAACTAAGGCTTTTGTAGCTTGGCCGTTTGAGTCGATCGCCGGAGTGACTGTCAAATCGAACAGAAAATATTGTCTGGCGTGGCGAAATGGATAGCTGAACCGTTGCGGTACGAGGGTTTCAAGCGCCTGTCGCAGCCGATCGAGATAAGGCGCAGCAGGAATCGGTTGCAGGGTTTCGCTGAGGGGGCGATCGACAATTTGCTCTACTGTGAGGTTGTACTGCTCGGCTTTTTGCCAGTAAAAAGATAGATATCGACCCTTTGAGTCTTGGGTAAATACTAATTCTGCTCCTAACTCTTGAAAAAAGTCTGTAGAGGCGAAGCGCGATCGCCGGAAATCTGTGTTAGAGTCCATCAGAGTTGGGGATGAAAGTAATTCTAATTTTTCAGTGTTGAGTTTTTTATAGTAGATGCAAGAAGGAAGTTCGGCAACGGATTGTCTAACGTGTAACGGATGTAAGGAAGAAGGATTTAGCGATCGAGGAAACAAGTTAAGCTGTCGCGCATTTAAATTGTATATTCAGGGCGCGCGGGACACCCCACTCATTGTTTGATTGTTTTTTGACAGACAATTTAAGTGCAGAGCAGCTTAGAAGTAATTGACCGCATGAGTTGGGGCTATGAAGAATTTCCTGACCGTTGGGCGCGGTTACTATATTAATCCATTAAAAAGCATCTGAACTTTTGAGGGGCGAAGCATTCCCGCAGATAATTTATTAGTTATCAGCAGAGACTTACTCCCGGAATGCTTCGCCCCTACGGATATACAGGAGATTCCACGTTTATGAAGTACACGCCCGATCGATCCCCGTAGGGACACTCCAAGAGCCCTTCTTCGTGTCAACAACCAGGTCAAACCCAGTCAGAGACGACTGTTTGACTATTAAACCTCTATCCCCCCTAGCCCCACTTAGGTCGGGGGGGACAGGAGTATTTTCTTTCGTCCCCCTTTTTAAGGGGAATGCGAGGGGGCTCTAGACTTTTGTAAAAGCGAGAGTTCTCAGGGATTTCAGGCGATTGTTGACGGATGCTCCCAAGAGGTTTCACACGCTACGTATAGCGGTAAGGTGCGCATTGCACACCCTACATAGATCCGTTGTGCGTCCAAGACTGAAGTTGTTTGCTCTTTCATGAATACTTTATAGCTCATAAATCACAAGTTACAACTGTTTTAAGCCTCTATGATTGCATTTTGAGTTATTAATGAACTAAAAAAATATTAATTATCTTAATTTATAATTATATTAAAAACTCAAAACTATTTGTTGTCAGCAGTTTGGGCTAATTAAAAAATAAAAGTTAAGATTTAGGAGTTAGTAGTCTGGACAGATTAGCGGTCGAGTTTGAAAATCAGCCGAAATATGAGGCTGCGAACAACCAAAGTCCCAGACTGGCTGGCGCATTTTGTCCGTCACCTTCAATAGTTATGAGGTTGCGAGTTGGCGCAGTTTGCTCGCCCATAGCCTGTAGCTTTTTCTGCGAAATCTGCCGGATCATCAAAATTTCAAAGCCAGCAGATTTGTGGGCGCCGTTTCCGACGAGCTCACGCCTGAAAATTGGGTCTGAAGCCTCCCCGTTTAGGGGGTAATCAAACAAAATGATTCATTGCTCCAATCCTCTCATATCGACGGAAGAGGTAGCTGTCAACTGTCAACTGTCAACTGATGAACTCAGTCGTTCCACTCACCACGGGGCGGGACTGGGGGGGTACGACGCAAACTCATAGCCTGATCCTCTTCGCGGCGCTCGCCTCTAAGCCACTGCTTGATTGCTGTTTCAATGACTTTACTAGGGTCATTCGTCAAGTGCTTAATTTGGTCTAGCAGTTCAGAATCTATATGGATAGATAGTTCCACTTTTTCTGACGAACTGTGGGAGGGTATACTTGACTCGCTCATAGTTAAAAAATCCTAGTTTTAATTCTTAAGTTTCAATTCCTTCTAGGAATTTACGCTTTTTTGTCTTGAAGGAAGTGTTCTGAAGGAAGTGATGACTTACTCCTAGTATAGATTCACAGCGGCTGAAAACGTATATTTTTTACACCTTTGCCCTACCGCTTCCGCCATTTGACCAAATTATAGGCTTCTTGTCAAGCGCCACCAACTTCTAACGAGTGTTTTTAAGTTGGCGATCGCACGCTGATGAGCAACCTGACTAAATTGGAAGTTTGAGGATTGATTTTGGCGATCGGCAGCATTCCCAACCGTTCAACAGCTTTCTGTACAATAACCGAGAGCTTTTTTTCCCCGGAGGGCGTCTTCGCTCAGCTCCTAACTTAGCATAAATATAATGGATATGTCAACCCACTGCTGAGAAAAAACTAAATTCTATTTAAGTCTCTAAATGACTATAAATGACTGTAGATTGAATGAAGTTTTATAATACAACAAAAGTCAATCTTTTGCCGATAGGTTTTATGACTAACGTTCCTGTATCTCGCATTCGCAATTTTTCGATTATTGCTCACATCGACCACGGAAAATCCACTTTGGCAGATCGGCTGTTGCAGGCGACTGGGACAGTCCAAGCACGGGAGATGAAGGAGCAGTTTTTAGACAGCATGGATCTCGAACGCGAACGTGGCATTACGATTAAGCTGCAAGCCGCTCGGATGAATTACACTGCCAAGGACGGTCAGGAGTACGTACTCAACCTGATCGACACTCCTGGACACGTAGACTTCTCCTATGAGGTGTCGCGATCGCTCGCTGCTTGCGAAGGGGCGCTGTTGGTGGTGGACGCTTCTCAAGGTGTAGAAGCACAAACTTTGGCAAATGTCTATCTAGCTTTGGCAAATGATTTAGAAATTATTACAGTTTTAAATAAAATTGACCTACCGGGGGCGGAACCAGAACGGGTAAAAGGGGAAATTGAAGAAATTGTCGGTCTCGACTGTAGCGACGCGGTTCTGGCTTCTGCGAAGGAAGGTATCGGTATTGATGAGATATTGGAGGCGATCGTCGAAAAAGTACCACCACCACAGGATACTGTTGATAAACCGCTCAGGGCGCTGATTTTTGACAGTTATTACGATCCTTATCGGGGGGTAATTGTTTATTTCCGGGTGATGGATGGAAGTGTCAAAAAGGGCGATCGGGTTCTATTGATGGTTTCTGGTAAGGAATATGTCATCGATGAATTGGGAATACTTTCACCCACTCAAATTCCTGTAGATGAACTGCACGCGGGAGAAGTTGGTTATCTGGGCGCATCAATTAAGGCAGTAGCTGATGCTCGCGTCGGAGATACGATTACCTTAGTCAAAAATCCTGCATCGGAGCCTTGGCCTGGTTATACTGAAGCGACACCGATGGTTTATTGCGGCTTGTTCCCGATCGATGCCGACCAATTTCCTGATTTGCGTGAAGCTTTGGAAAAACTCGAACTAAACGATGCAGCGCTTTCTTACGAACCAGAAACATCGAGTGCGATGGGATTTGGTTTTCGCTGTGGTTTCTTGGGTTTGCTGCACATGGAAATTGTGCAAGAAAGACTGGAGAGAGAATACAATTTGAATTTGATTGTTACGGCTCCTTCTGTGGTTTATCAAGTCACAACAATCAAAGGAGAAGTGTTGGTAATTGACAATCCGAGCCGCTTGCCAGACCCTCAGTATCGTGAGAAGATTGAGGAGCCTTATGTGAAAGTAGAAATGCTATCACCGGAAGCTTATGTGGGGACGCTGATGGAATTGTCTCAGAATCGGCGGGGCGTTTTTAAGGATATGAAGTATCTGAGTCAAGGGCGGACGACACTGATTTATGAGTTGCCTTTGGCTGAGGTGGTGACTGATTTTTTCGATCAGATGAAATCGCGATCGCGTGGTTATGCGAGTATGGAGTATCAGCTAATCGGCTACCGTGAAAATCCCTTGGTGAAATTGGACATTTTAATTAATGGCGAACCAGTTGATGCTTTGGCGATGATTGTCCACCGTGATAAGGCTTATAATGTGGGCCGCGGCTTGACTGAAAAACTCAAGGAATTGATTCCCCGCCACCAATTTAAGGTGCCGATTCAAGCGACTATTGGCGCGAAGGTGATTGCTTCGGAGCATATTCCGGCTTTGCGTAAGGATGTGTTGGCGAAGTGTTATGGCGGCGATATTTCGCGGAAGAAAAAGCTGCTGCAAAAGCAGGCGAAGGGTAAGAAGCGGATGAAGTCTGTGGGTACGGTGGATGTGCCGCAGGAGGCTTTTATGGCTGTGCTGAAGCTCGATCGCGATTCGTAGTTTGTCTGTAGGAATTCTTTGTGGAACAGGCTTTCCGGCCTGTTCCACAAAGAGTCAGTTTTCTTGTAGGATGGGTCGGAGATACCGTCCCGAAAAGGCTTATTGAAAATGATGTAAGATGTTGATATAATTAAAAATATAATTCTCACTTAAATTTACTATTATGACTACCAAAATATTACTGAAGCCCTCGGACAAATTAACTGACTTTTCCTTGACAGCCGTCATCGAACAGGAAACGGAGGGAAAATATCAAGCGATTGTATTGGGTTTGCCAGAATGTCAAGCTGAGGGAAATACTCGCGATGAGGCGATCGCAAATCTCAGCCAGTTGGTCGCAAATCGTTTAGAAAAAGCTGAACTCGTTTCTCTGGAAATCCAACAGCCAAAGCCCGATTCTCCAGCCTTGACAGTCCTCATTGAACAGGAAACAGAGGGAAAATATCAAGCGGTGGTTTTGGGTTGGGCAGAATGTACAACTGAGGGTAATAGCCGAGAAGAAGTTATTACTAATATTAGCAGAATTGTGGGCGATCGGCTACAAAAAGCTGAACTAATTGCTTTAAAAATTCAACCGCCCAAACCGGAACATCCTTGGATGAAATTTGCTGGAATGTTCAAAGACGATCCGCAATTCGAGCAAGTGGTGGCATTTATAGAAGAGGATCGCCGCCAACTAGATGCAGAAATGGAAGAATATTACCGTACACTCGATGCGGAGGGTAAGGCAAAGTGAGTTTGTGGGTACTAGATACGGATCATGTTTCGCTGCTTCAAAGAGGGAATCCACTTGTCAGCCAGCGCCTAGAAGCAGTCAATCCAGAAGAGATTGCTGTTACTATCGTTACAGTCGAAGAACAATTTGGCGGACGCCTTCATGTTATCAGGCAAGGTTCTTCACGGGATGAAATCTTATTAGCTTATGATAGGTTAATGACCACATTAAAATATTTTGGAACTGTCAACGTACTTGATTTTGATGAGGATGCTTGGAATTGTTATACAGATTTGGTGAGTCAAAAAATTCGCATCGGCACAAGAGATTTGCGGATTGCTGCTGTTGTGATGTCAAAAAATGCTATTCTGGTGACGCGGAATCGGCGGGATTTTGAGCGAGTACCTGGTTTGAGGTTTGAAGATTGGACTATTTGAGGAGTTGGGTGAGGGATGAAGGGCGATCGGGCGATCGCATCACAGCAGATTATAACTCAAACAAGAATGCTTTGTTGAAAGTCGTGCCGAATTTCATCTAAAATTTTGCGTTCGCTCAAATCGCGGTGCCACCAGTGGCTACAGCCATCTTGACAATATTTGCAGTACCTGCGTGCATCGGCAATTGCTAATAAACTGATTAACAGAAAAAAGGCTTTGATAAATTCTGAGGGCGGCAGTTTCAAAAGCTTTGCCATTTGTTCTTTTAATCGCCCTCTACTCAGCAACACGCAAGGGGTGTAAGTTGGGCGAAGTTTTGATTTAGTAATAGCTAGGGAAATATCTTCTTCTCGCGCCCCTGCTTGGAGAGTCATGTAGGATAGCCGCTGCAATATCTCCTGCTGCGCTTCGGTTGAGAAGCTTAAAAACCAGTTTTTTGCATCTTCTTGGCTAATTAATTCTTGTTTAATTTGATTGATTGTAATTTCATCGGCTAGATTCATTTGCCTCTCCAACGATGATAGTTTGTTTTGTGCGATAGGCTGCATTCTGAATTCTCCTGGCATCTTCTGGAGATATGCCAGCTTCTTGCCATGTTTTTACACCTCTCATTTAATGAATATTAGCATGGCAGTAGCAGAATGACGCTGGGGGCGATCGTCCTTTTGGAGGTTAAGGGCGATCGGAAGCGACACGCTTTATCTGATCGGTTTAATTTCGGCTATTAGCCGATCGTCTTGCAAGAGTACCAAAATATTGCCCTCTTGGATGAGTTTAAGAAAGCTCGACAGATCCCTCTGAATTTCATCAATATTAATATCGATCGCAGTTGCACCGGAAATAACTGACTCAGCATGGGAAGATAAAGGAGGGGATTCATTAGCAACTATTTCGCGCAGCAAATGCGTACATAAATCCCGATTTGGAGAATGGTAGAATGTAACATCTCGCCATATAAACTCCGGGCTAAATCCTGATTGAGAATTCCATAAAGTAGAATCATTGTCCATTCTTTAGCATTCACAATCATTCTGTCTATGCTATCAATAAACGCCTGCAACTGGTCTTTTAGCTCAAAAGACTCCAGAAAATGAATGAGACCATACATGACTTCATGTTGTTCGCAGCGGTCATCGAAAACTAGATAAAGTGCTGGCAAATATTCGCTATTAGGATGTAGGGCAAGTTCGGCTAAAGTGAAGTCAAAACTCATTACTTCCTCATCAGAACGCATGAATTTATTAGCATTTAATCTTTCTATTAATTGAGTAACGTTCATCTTCTGTCTCCCACTTTATCAAAAGTACCCGACCATGCCAGTGAAAAAGGGTTCGCTATTTTAATTAAATCATGGAAGATTGCTTTTGGTGAATGGGAGGCGATCGCACTTTTGGACATTAAGGGCGATCGCTCTTTACTATACTTAATTATTTCCCGGTTGTTCGTTTATCAATCCGTCTATGAACTCTAACAGCTTTTTGAATATATCCACATAGCTGATGATACCTGTCATAGTAAATTGTTCACCTTCATAGTCTCCAACTAAAATGGCGGTTGGTCTTTCATGCCCATCTACAAATTTACCTATTAAGGTTTTAATTGAACACTCTGGCTTCACTGTGTTTTTGTCCGAGATTTTAGTCATCATTTGACCCAGAGGATAATAACACAAATCCTCAAAAAGAAGTTGATGCTCTAGCGTGGCAACAGCAACATCATCTACAATACCTATCACTATATTTCCATCTTTCACTGCTGTGATAGGTATGTGTGTAAACAAACCACCTTCAAAAGTATGCATTGCATCTTCTAGGTACTCAGTCTGTGTCAGGGTGACTACTTTTGCAGTCAATACATCATTCGCTGTTCTCCCGTTTAAAAATCCCTCGATCGATGTCCCATTGCGTATTATTCTAAGAACATCCACATAGGAAAGAGTTCCCACAACTCGATCGCCAGCATCCAAAATAACCAGGGTTCTATTGCGTCGATTATTTTCATCCCTACGAATTAATTTTTTAATGGCTTCTTCTAAAACTTCAGTCCATACAATAAATGCAGGTTTAAGATCAAAGTTAAAAACTTCTCCGACAGTTTTTTTACCCATCTCCTTATTAGCATCATGAAGCTGAGTCATGTCGAAGCTTTTTTCACTCAGATACTCTATCGGTAATTTAGTGTTTCCAGGTGTTAGAACTTTGACAACATCAACGAGGCTCACTACTCCTACCAGTTTTCCAGTCCTCGTATCCAAAACCGGTACTGTCCTGATGTTAAAGCACCTCATTAGACCAGTTAGATGAGCAATCGTATCAGTGGTTTTTACCGTTTTCACTTTTTTGGAATCTCCAAGACCTTGCAAGATTTGATTGAGCTGTTTTTTCAGACGTTCATTAAAGGATTCTTCGGGCATTGTTTTAATCTCCTGTGATTTGTTAGTTAGATACTTCAAGAACAGTTATTTGACAAACTGTAGGACAGTTCTTGGCGTTATAACCATTTTGGGAATTTGGCTATCAGAACTATCCATAACAACAGAAACTTCTGTGTCAGATTCCAGAAAATTCCTAATAACCTCCTTGAGATTATCGGTAGGTTGAACGAGATGTAAGCTACTTAGTGGCTGCATAATGTCTCCTAAAGGTGTATTCATTAAGTGGTAGTACATCGGATGTGCTAAAACACTAATTTGCTCTCTATTCACCAGTCCTAAAAGATTTTTGCCCGTATCGCATATTAGAATGTGTTCTATGGGCAAATAATTGATTGCATAGAGCGCAGATTCTAACGTATCCTCTGGCAGCAATGTATATAGCTGATCCAGAGAGGTTTTTGTTGAGGACATCTTTTCTAAAAGATTTTCTACTTTTGATTCCTCCAACAAGCGGTCATGTCTAAGGTACTCTAAAATTCCTTGGCAAGTAACTACGCCTACAATTGTTCTATCCTCGTTCAAAATAGGTATAAAACTCTGGTCTTCCGGCGCTTTATAAAGTTTGCCAAACTCATCGAAAGCATAATCAATTTGTTTCTTTTTTTGAAAAAAACAATAATTCTTATCTAGGCTAAAGACTTCACCGATCGTTTTTTTTCCTTGAGCCAAAATCAACTCAGTGGCTTGACCGATTTTGGTCGTTTTATGTCTGTATTTAAAAGGCACATTTTGTAATTGAGGCGTAAATTCAAGGGAAACTGATAAACTACTCACAATTCCTAAAAATTTATCCTCATCATCCATAACGATAAGATCGCTTGGATTCAGTAATGTTACCAAAGAGATTGCCTGTGCCAAGGTATCCGAAACCTTCATGGTACAGAAGTCATCACTGATAACTTTTGCGTCTTCAAAGCTAGTGGTTAATAAATCAGGATTGTGCAACATTTTTAGCCTTTTTAGCCTTTCAAAAATAGGTGGCTGGTTTGCAGTAAATTCTAAAGTAATTGTTTCTTCCGAGTACGGTTTGATATCGCTAGGAGTATTTATGAAAGTTTCTAAACCTTCAAACAACTCTTGTATTAAAGCTTTAATTGTGTTAAACATTACCCTCCAATTTGAGACAAAATCTGTAAAAGTTTTCTTAAATCTTGGGGATCGCTGATATCTGCATAATCAGAAGAGTCTTGATCGTTCCCTTTCAGAAAGCTGAATAAATTACTGTCTGCCAAAAACCTCTTACATTCTGGGTATTGACTAAATTCTTTTTGCCCATCTTCCTTGCTTTTACTAAAAGCATCTATTATTTTTTTAATATTGCCAATTAAATGATAGCTTTTGGTGGGCAAAGCATCATAAAGTTCGGGGAAATTCATTTGAATTAAAAGAATTTTTGCAAGTTGAGGAATTCTATTTGCATCAGCTACATTAAGTGAGATAGCTAGATTTCTAATTAGCGCCCAGGCAATAACAAACTGTTTAGTTTTGCGAAAATTTCCTTTTGTTGCTGCCAAAATCATTCTCCACATTCTAGCATCTATGGGATAGGGCTGGCAAGCCACTAACTCGTTTAGTTCATTCTGCAAAACTTGCGTCACTTGATTTGAATTCTTTTCTGGCAAAAAGAAATTAAGCTGAATCATTTTTTCTATGTACTCTTTGCCAGTTACATTCAAATCTTTGTATCGTTGTTTAACTGCTTGTTCAATAACTCTCTTATCCAGCCCTATAAAGAAAACACAATTAGCATTGTCAAGGTAAAGTTTCAGCGATTCTAAAACAGTCAGGGCATTTTCTGGCAAGCACCGATCTAAGTCATCAATGAAGATTACCAATCGGCCATTTTCGCCGACATATTCCTTAACTGCCTCTCGAAACTGGGCTTCAAAACTGTTAATGAATAAATAGGGGTCAGTGTCTAACTCTACAGCTAAATCATTTACCTCATTTTGTTCTGGATTTGTCCTAGCTTTTCCACCTGATTGTCTAAAGGCCTTGAAAATTTCAATTGGATTGACACCCCACATCTGTGATTGAAGGGCTACTCCTGCTAAGTGTTCTCCTATATGCAGGAAACACTGACTAGCGTCATAACGAGTGGCTAAATTATTACATTTTTCTTTAACTATAGCTCTTTGAGAATTTTCGGCCATTTCCCGCAATATTGTTTGAATGAGGGCGTTTCTGATACCGTGGGTATCATCATACTTCCAAGGATTAAACCAAATAGTTTTAAAGTTATTTTGATCAAAATTATGCAAGTGAGCCTCAAACTCTTCTACTCCAAAATGTTCCGTAGGGTTTTCAAATTTTCTTTCGATACAACGCATGAGAGTGGTTTTTCCACTTCCCCATGAGCCAAAGATTCCTACTGTAAATGCTCCTTCATTACCGGTGGTTGCTTTTACAGCTATCTTACCTAGCTCTTTTGCATAAAGATCAAAATTGAGACTAGGCTCTTCGTTGGGTCTATCATTGTAGTTGTGGGGCATATTTTTTGAGTTGTTATTCGTACAAGACTAAGGTTAAATGTCAGAAATTTGCGTTTAAACTCTAAATCTTACATCCTTCATTGTCCCCCTTGAAAAGGGGGAAAGTGCAAGGAAGCTATTGCGGAAGTTCTAAATGTTTTTTTTCAGATCCTCTACAACTTCTTTCAGCGCACTGGTGACTGCTTCCATCGACATAAAACCATTGATAGTTTCTAACTTTTTTCGAGCGTTATAGAACTCAATCAAAGGGGCAGTTTCTTCGTGATAACTTTGTAAACGGTTACGCAACACTTCTGGCGTATCGTCCGTGCGTCCCTCCTTGATAGCCCGTTCTTTGAGTCGTTCAACTAAAACCGACTCTGGCACCTCAAAACTAATCACACAGTCATAAGATTGTTGAGATATTCCGATTAATAATTCATCTAGCGCATCGGCTTGAGAAACGTTTCGAGGAAACCCATCTAAAATCCACCCCTTCTTAGCTTCTGGCTTAGTCAGTTGTTCCTGCACTATTTCCATGACTACCCGATCAGGAACTAATGCACCTCGATCGATGTATGACTGTGCCTTGACACCGCGTTTTGTTTTTTCTTTGCGTTCTTTCCTCAATAACTCGCCGGTTGATATGTGGAGTATTCCTAGATTCTCCCCCAAAATACTAGCTTGTGTTCCTTTTCCTGCCCCTGGAGGGCCTAAGAATATTAAGCGCATTGTTTTTCCTTTTGTTGGGTCTCGATGTATTTGAAAAAATGACTTGCTAGTCTGTATTTGTCTGTTGGACGATCGCCCCGATCGAAGTCGATCGCCCGCAAGCCACTTGCAACCCTCTATTTGTCTATCAGGCTAGAACCCTAACTTTTATGCAAAAGTTACCGAATTCTTTACAAAAGTTTACAAAGAGCCTTAGCTACCCATAAACTTCCAAGCTTCTATGACCAAGCAAAAGTCTTGCATAGCAAAGCTTTCGCAGCGATCGCACAGATTCCCAAGAAAGCCTGCTACAGCCTCCTACTTATATATCGGGGCCACATCCACAAAATTATGCAAAACCCAGAAAATAAATTTAAAAAAATTACCAGCAGTACCCGAAACTAGAGTCAAACCCAGAAAATTACCAAAATTCAGCCCTAATCCCTGTCGTAACACTAACTGTAGTCAGCAATTACTCAAAAGCCCTGCCAAAAACTGTTTGACGTATAAAATGCACCATTTACACTTGAGCTTTCAACTATAATAAGCTAGCTGAGTCTGGCAATAACCTGATATACATCAGGAATTATGTTAGGATTACATCAGGAATTTTTAACCATGTAACCGATGGCACTCACCAACGAGCAATTTAACCAAGCAGCAAACCACTGGGACTTAGATACCCTCTACACAGACCTAGCCTCGGCAAAGGGAAAGCGCCTAACCCCTATGGAGAAGCTACACTTACGTGGATTACTGTGCTGTTTCAGCCCCACCGAAATCGCCGAAAAACTCCAAAAAACCCCCAAGGGAGTTGAAACTGACCTCTGTGCTACTCTGTACAAATATGTCAAAAGCCTTGTAAGTAAATCCACTGACAAAATGGAAAATTGGAGAAATATTGCTGAATGGCTTGAGGATGCTGGATATAAAACTAAGCCACCGGTTAAATTCCCTATTCAAGACGGTTTATCTGAGAATAGTAAAGTTAACATAACTAATATAATTTGTGATAATAATCAAATAACAATTGATGTTTTCCTACAAATAAGTGTACCGCTACCTTCAGAACTCTCAATACAAAATCTAGACATCAACGATAACAACGCTAACTAAAATTTTGCCGCAATTCAACTGATTGGTAGGGTGAAGCGACTAAAATCAGGAAGTGCGATCGCACTTATACCTAATCTCGCGGGGCGATCGCACGCTGCATTTCTCAAATAAGGGCGATCGCACTTCTATTGTGCTACGATTCAATGAGATCGAGTGTTATATAAATATGGGAAAAATATTTTGGCACGGCAAACGCTAGAAACAACAAAAATTTGGTTTTCAAATGATAGCGATCTATGCTATTTGACAATTGACTATCCAGTTTTTACATGACCGACTTTTTCCTTAACTTGCTCCCCTTCTGAATGGCTATTTCGCTGCAAAAACTCATCAAGCAACTCATAAAAACGATAAAACGCTCGTTCTTCATTATTAGTATAAAACTCGATTATTCTTGCCCACGAACCTGATGTTGATACTTCATATCGCTTTTGCAACCAGGGTTGAAAGTCGCCATAAAATTCCATTTCCTTTTCTGTGGGTTCAAATCCCAACTCTTCTCTAGCCGTTCTATAACCGACTATAAACATAAAAAGATCCGTTGCAGAAGCTCGTCCGATATACATTCCTGGTTTTTTATAAATTTTATTCAACATCTCAAAAAGTCCGCTCATCTCAATACTCTCCTTTTTTTAACCATAAACACTTTTAGAAACCGTCTAATTCTTCAACTATAAACTCTCCTCTACGACAAGAAAAATCATTCACCCAGTCTTCTCTAGACAGCCCATCAGTTGACAAATTATCAAAAACTAGCCCACGTATTTCAACTCCGTAGTGAATTCCATTCGTTGTAATAGACTCATTTACACCACCCCATCTTTCTAAGCGTGTACTTAAGATGAATTCTTCTCTATACTTAGTTTTGAGCTTGAGTAACTTATCCGCAATTCCATTTTCTGCCAGTCATTTTAACATGGTTTTGGCACACAGGTCACATTTAAGGATATCGTACTGGCTGACGATCGCACCAATCTCTCGATAAATCTTCTCATCTGAAAAATCGCTCACTTTCCCTCACACCCTCTCAAATCTTCCATCAAAATCCATCGCATTCTCAGATTGCAAAGGACGCTCAATTTCATCAGGATCGAGCATCACTTCATCATCCTGATCCAAGTCGAAATTCTCTGGAAGTAATCGATCGAAACTATTGCGAGTAGGAAGCTCAGGCAAATCTCCCAGCATAGCAACTGCTTCCGCAAGTAGATTCAGATTCTCTGGATCGGGGTGTTTTTGTGCCGAACGTACAGCCAAAACGACAACACGCAATCCTCCCCTCAGCCGATCAACGTCACGGGCTAGTCCATACATTGCTTGAAAATCGCGTTCCTCAATAATGCGGTACTGTCCTGTTTTTGTTTGAAGAGTAGCAATGACACCATTCGCGATCGAACTGAGTGCTTCTGCGCCCTTTAAACGCAACTTTTCAAACGATGTCCAGCTTGCACCGTTTCGGAACCTAAATTTTTAATTTGTACTTTGCATAGTTTAACCTATTTACTATATCCTAACGTAAAACCAATGAAAAAACAACGGGTAATTAATTCTAGCTTAAAATAATAGGAGGAGATTTACGGACTCCATCAGTCATAGATTAGAATAGATTAGACATAGAGACAAACGTGCAATCCCCCCGATGCAATAAAACAATAGCCAGCCGATCTTTACCTATGAGTATCACCCTCACCTCCGAACAAGAACAACTCATTCAAGCCCAACTCGCTAGCGGGCGCTATACCAACGTTACCGAAATCATTGCTGACGCGCTACGGCTGCTGGAAAAACGCGATCGATACGATCGCTGGGTAGAAGAAGTTTGCGTCAAAATCGACATCGCCGCCGCACAACTCGATCGCGGTGAAGGGGTGGATGGTGAAACGGCGATCGCTCAAATCCGAGCCAAATTCCACAAAGCTCGATCGGTATAATCGCCAATGAGCCAATATACAGTAGTTCCTGCTGTTATGAAGTACAGTAGCAACAATTAGCAAACCAATTTCTTAAATGTTGAGGATTCATTAAGTTCAGG
>ENA-OBIO01000475-OBIO01000475.1-metagenomes-genome-assembly--contig:-NODE-475-length-21264-cov-6.18143_pt1 | contig 21264 bp, 17 predicted proteins | sample MGYA00153383_OBIO01 | MGnify analysis MGYA00153383 | reverse complement strand
ACGCTGTGTGTTTCTACCCGGAAGGGCCGCGGCAAGCCGCGAGGGCGGTTTTTTAGGATCTCCTTCTCGAGCCGCAGCTTCGCGTTCTCCTGCCGCAACCGGCTCAACTCGGCCTCGAGCTCGGACATCGGCTGCGCCGGCGACCTCTTGACCAACTCTTGGCCCTTCCTGGCGCGGTACACCCAGTTGGCCAACGACTTGTTCGACATCTCCAACGAGCGCGCAACCGCCGCCACCGGCCGGCCGCCCTCGATCACCTGCTTGACCGCCGCATCACGAAACTCCGGCGTATACCGCCGATCTGGTCCTGCCTTCATGCTTGCTCCTCAAGGTCGAAAATAACAGACCTCGTGGCGTCTACTTTTCGGGGACCAGTTCAACCGTGCCGGAACGCGCCTCTGGCGGGCCACTGCACAACGACCGCCAAAGCCGTTCGCCCGCAGCGATCACGAACCTCAGCGAGTGGGGGACTCGTCCAATAGCGCCATGGTCTTCTCGTCACGTCGACCGTCATAGAAGCGTTCGAGCGCAACACCAAAGCATTCGTCCGGCGCGACCCGCTCGAACAGCGTCAGGCAGCTGCAGAACTTCAGATCGTCCGGCGATCCGAAGATGTCGTGAGCCGTCTTCGAAGGAACTTCAAGAACCGCCAGCACGCACTCTTGCAACCTCGAACTGAGGACGGGGTGCGACCAGTACGACACGGCTTCGATCCGATCGTGCAGCCCATAGAACTGCGCCATCGAACTGCGACCCAGCGCCTTCAACTGAGGGAATACGAACCACATCCAGTGAGACTGCTTCTTTCCTGAAGTCAGTTCCGCCAAGACGCGTTCGTAGAGCGGCGCCTGGGCCTCGACGAATCGTCGCAGATCGCCCATCGAGACTCACGCCGCCTGCAGCCACCGATGCTCGTAATACGGCTGCTCACGGTCGTCCAGGATGGCATACGAGGCGGCAAGGTTCTTCGGGTCCGGATCGAGCCAGGCATCGATGTTTTCCGGCTTGATCGGAATGATGCAGCGGTCGTGGCCCACTTCCGAAATCTCGGCCGGCGGGTCGTCCGTGATGGCGGCGAAGGACAGCAGGTCAGGCTCACCGGGTCCCGACCACCGAGACCACAGGCAGGCCACGAGCATGTCCCGGTGCGATTCGGGCCTGAACTCCAGCACGACGTTCTCGACACCTTCGCCTTCTTTCAGATCTCGGCGCTCGGCGCGGTGTCGATTCACGTTCTCGTAGAAGGTGTTCGCGACGAGCACGGCATGGGAGACGCCGAACTGCCCCTTCCAGAAACCTTCGAGGTTGTCTCTTCGTGCGTTGTACGTCCCCGGAAACTTGGTGTCGTAGAACGCCGGCTTGCCAGCAGGCCGACATTGATAGCGCATCGGCCTGACCACGCGCTTGCCGTTCTCCATCACCATCACCGGCGCATAGTGGCCCGGGAATATTCTCGAATCGACTCCGACCAGTTCCAGCCGCTTGAGGTCCGCCAGTTTGCCCATCGCCGAGGCAATCTTGTCGGTGGCGATGCGCTGGTTGTTAGCGGCCGCCTTGGTCGGCTTCGTTTGAAGCGTGCGTTCGGCATCCGCCAGTCGCTTGCGCTGCTCGAACATCATCTGCTCCAGCTTCACCGTCTCCGAGGCCGCGAAAGAGTCGATGGCCTCCCTGATCTTCAGCTCGGCATCCGTCACCGTTTCGGCGAACGCAGCCGCCATCGCCTTCGGAATCTTGATCTTGGGTTCGCCGAGCCGGCGCCAGAACAGCTCGTAGAACTCCTTGATGTCCAGTTCCGCACCGAAGTCACGGACGTAGCGGCGGTAGTCCGCCTCGATCTGAGCCGAGTAGCACATGAGCAATCCCGAATGCGATTGGCGACCGGTGGAAGACGGCTAGTCTACGGAAGCGCGAGCGCATTGGGTCCGCACTGGACGCACGCCTCACCGGCAAACGTCGTGCGCCGAAATTCACAAGTCATTTGCTCAGATATGGACCCCTGGTCGATCTTGGTGTAATACTGGATGCCCATACAGTATATCGGGAGCCCACCATGGCCGCCGTCCTGGACTGGGCCGGCGACGACGAGGAGCCGGTCCCAGCCTCTTTTCCGTCATCTCAGCACCGCACGCGGGGGCGCAGGACGCCTGCCCGCCCGGGTGAACTGCCGCCTGATATCGAGGCGGCAATCTGGCGTGGCGACCAGCTCGGCTCACCGGTTACGCGTGTCATCGCCAGTGGATTCGACGCACTGGACGCCGAACTTCCGGGGTCGGGTTGGCCCTGCCATTCGCTCACCGAAATCCTGCAGCCGCAACCGACCGTCGCGGAATGGCGGCTGCTCGCGCCCGCGATGCGCCGCGTCGTCGCGAGCGGAGGCAACATCGTCGTCGTCGGTCCACCAAAGTCCCCTCACCTGCCCGGTCTCAAATACGCTGGTCTCGATGAACGCCAACTTGTCTGGATCCAGGCAGATGCACCTGCCGAAAGGCTGTGGGTCACCGAACAATTGATCAAGACCAACGCCGCCGGCCTTTTGGTGGCGTGGTTGCCGCAAGCCCGGCAGGAGCAGATACGCCGCCTGCAGGTTTGCGCCCACGGCAACGAGGGGCCGGCTTTCCTGTGCCGTCCAGCGGCTGCGCAACACGAGCCATCGGCAGCCCCGCTCCGCGTCGAACTCACCTTCGGTGTCGACTGGGAACTGCACGTCCACGTGCTGAAGCGCAAGGGACCGACCCACGAAGGACTCATCACGTTGCGCTCGGTGCCCGGCGGCCTGGAATCCATCATCACGCCGCGGCTCAAGACACCGAGCGTCCTGATCGCATCGCGCAAACAGCGCGACGAGCATCCTCATGTTGTGGGCAGCCCTGCTCCCCGCGAACCTGCCGTCCGACGAGTCACGGCGCACTGACGCGGTCTCGGGACTCGCGACCTGGTGCCTTCAGTTCACACCTCGCGTCGCTGTCATCGAACCTGCATCGGAGCTGCCCGCCGTCGTGATGGAGGTCGAGGCCAGCGTTCGCCTGTTCGGCGGCAAACGCAAGCTTGTCGAGCGCGTGCGTGAAGAAGTCGGAGACCTTGGCGTGAGCCAACTGAGTTGGGCGCCGACCAGCCTCGCTGCGGTTGCCCTCGCCAGGGCAGGCAAGTCCAACGGCTTTGCGAAGCCCGTCGAGCAACTGCTCGACGCGCTGCCGACCGAGACGCTGAGCGCAGTGGCGGTGCACCACGCGACGCTGGTTCGACTCGGATGCCGGACCTTGGGCGACGTCCGCAAGCTGCCACGCGGCGGCCTCAGCCGACGGTTCGATGCCGAATTGCTGAGCGCCCTCGACCAAGCCTACGGCCTGCGACCGGAGGCTCATCGATGGATCGAACTTCCGGACGCCTTCAGCGCGAAGGTCGAATTGATGGCCAGGGTGGAACTTGCGCCGGCGATGCTCTTCGGCGCGCGGCGGTTGATGCTGCAGATGTCGGGATGGCTCGCTGCGCGGCACTGCGGCGTCACCGCCTTCACGCTGCGCTGGTGGCATGACGCGATGCGCGCCAAGTCGGCGGGCGAGAGCGGCGAGATGATGGTTCGCACGGCACAGCCGACGCGCGACATCGAGCACCTCACCCGGCTGCTCGCTGAGCACCTTTCCAAGGTCGAGCTGCGTGCGCCGGTCGGCGACCTCGAACTGATCGCCGTCGACGTCCAGTCGCTGGAAGAGCAGAGCACGACACTGTTTCCCGAACCGCAGCAAGCCGGCGAGAGCCTGGCCCTGGTGCTCGAACGAATCGCCGCGCGCCTCGGACCCGAACGCGTGCTGCGTCCTGTCATCGTGGAGGACGATCGCATCGAGTGGATGACGCACTGGCAGCCGGCACCCCGCGCGCGCCCGCGCAAGCTCAATCGGTCGGTGGACATCCCCCAGCCGACCTTCGTGTTCGACGTACCGCTTCGGCTGGCGGTGCGAGGCGACCGACCGCTGTATCAGGGCTTGCTGCAACTGCTCGCCGGCCCCCACCGGATCGAAGGCGGCTGGTGGGATCGCACGACCGAGGACGGCGAGCAAACGACACGGTACGTCGCCCGCGACTACTGGGTCGCGCTCAGCGAGCACGCCGGCATCCTCTGGGTGTTCCAGACGCGGCTGGCGAAGGACGACACGCAGTGGTTTCTCCACGGCGTGTTCGCGTGACGATGACCATGATCCCCGACTACGCCGAACTGCGTTGCGTCAGTAACTTCAGTTTTCTGCGCGGCGCCAGCCAACCGGAAGAACTGGTCGAGCGCGCCCAGCAGCTCGGCTACAGCGCGCTGGCAATCGCCGACGAGTGCTCGCTGAGCGGCATTGTCCGGGCGCACGTCGAGGCCAAGAAGACGGGACTCAAATTGCTGGTCGGCGCCCAGTTCGCCGTCGATTGGGGCTCAGGGTCGTCGACAGAGACGACACCGTTCGATCTGACCGTGCTGGCCTGCAACCTGCACGGCTACGGCAACCTGTCTCAATTCATCACGAAACTGCGACGCTCCGCACCGAAGGGCACCTACCACCTCGACATCTCGAACATCAACGGCGAGGAACTCGCCGACTGCGTCGTGCTCGCCTCACCCAAACGGATGGTGGAGCCGGCGCAGCTCGACGGCGTCGCCCGATGGCTGCTCGACCACTTCATCGGACGTTGCTGGTTCGGTGTTGACATGCTGCGCATCCTGAGCGACGAAATGTGGCTGCACCGGCTGCGCGAAGTCAGCGCGACGAGCGCGATCCCGCTGGTCGCAGCCGGCGACGTGCACTTCCACGTGCGCTCGCGTAAGGCATTGCAGGACGTGCTGACCGCCACGAGGGTCGGCAAGCCTTTGACGGAATGCGGACTCGACTTGCAGCCGAACGCAGAGCGGCATCTTCGGACCCGCCTTCGTCTTGCGCAGACGTATCCCGAGGACCTGCTGGCCGAAACCTTGAACGTCGCATCGCGCTGCGTTTTCAGTCTCGACGAACTGCGCTACCAATACCCCGATGAAGTTATCCCCAAGGGCGAGACTGCATCCTCTCATCTGCGCAAGATCACCTACGAGGGCGCGGGCCGGCGCTGGCCGAAAGGCATGCCTGCCAAGGTGCAGACGCAAATCGAGCACGAGCTCGACCTGATCGCTGACCTGAAGTACGAACACTACTTTCTGACTGTGGCCGACATCGTCGCCTTCGCGCGATCACGCCACATACTCTGCCAGGGCCGCGGCAGCGCCGCCAACAGCGTGGTCTGCTACTGCATCGGCGTCACGGAGGTCGACCCGGCACGCATGAGCGTGCTGTTCGAGCGCTTTATCTCGAAGGAACGCAACGAACCACCCGACATCGACATCGATTTCGAGCACGAGCGGCGCGAGGAGGTGCTGCAGTACCTCTACGAGAAATACGGGCGCGAGCGGGCCGGGATCACCGGCGTCGTCACCAGCTACCGCCCCAAGAGCGCGATCCGCGATGTCGGCAAGGCGCTGGGCTTCTCGCCAGAGATGGTCGATGCGATCGCCAAGGGCCACGTATGGTGGGACGGTCGCGACGTCAAGCAGGAACGACTCAAGGAAGTCGGACTGTCGCTCGACGACCTGCAGGTCCGGCAGCTGCTGCACCTGACAGAACAACTGCTGGGTTTCCCGCGACACCTGAGTCAGCACACCGGCGGTTTCGTGCTGACGAAAGGACTGCTCTCGCGCATGGTGCCGATCGAGAACGCATCGATGCCGGATCGCACGGTCATTCAATGGAACAAGGACGACCTGGACGCCCTCGGCCTGCTGAAGGTCGACTGCCTGGCGCTCGGAATGCTGACCGCGATCCGCAAGTCGCTGGAGTTCATCGGCGCGCGCAAGGGCTACGTCTTCGAGATGCAGGACATCCCGGCCGAAGACGAAGCCACCTACGACATGATCTGCAAGGCCGACACGGTCGGCGTGTTCCAGATCGAGAGCCGCGCACAGATGAGCATGCTGCCGAGGCTGCGGCCACGTTGCTTCTACGATCTGGTGATCGAGGTGGCGATCGTTCGACCCGGCCCGATCGTCGGCAAGATGGTCCATCCGTACCTGCGACGACGACAGGGACAGGAACCGGTCACGTACCCGAGCGAGGCGCTCAAGGAAGCGCTCGGACGCACCTTGGGCGTGCCCATCTTCCAGGAGCAGGTGATGCAGATCGCGATGCTGGCGGCGGGGTTCAGCGCGGGTGAGGCCGACGGCCTGCGACGTGCGATGGCCGCGTGGAAACGCAAGAGCGGAATCCTCGACAGCTACTACGAGCGCATCGTCGACGGCATGACCTCACGCGGCTACCAGAAAGAGTTCGCTGACGCGATCTTCCAGCAGATCCACGGTTTCAGCGAATACGGGTTCCCCGAGTCGCACGCGGCCTCGTTCGCTCTTCTCGTCTATGCCAGCTGCTGGATCAAGAAACACCACCCTGCAGAGTTTCTGGCCGCCATGCTGAACTCGCAGCCGATGGGGTTCTATTCGCCATCGCAGCTCGTGCAGGACGCGAAGCGACATGGCGTCGAGGTGCGAGCCGTCGATGTGATGGTCAGCGATGTCGATTGCACGCTGGAAGACCTGCCCCATCCACCCGTCGTGCGGCTGGGGCTTCGCATGATCGCGGGCCTCAAGTCCGAGACGATGGACCGGATCGTCATGGCACGCCGCGAGTCCATCTTCGACTCTGCCGAAGACCTCGCGCGAAGGGCGCTCGTCGATCACGGTGAGATGAAACTGCTCGCTGCGGCCGACGCACTCGCCAGCCTGTCGGGTCATCGACGCCAGCAGGTGTGGGATGCCGCTGCGCTGCGGTCCATGCCCGAACTCCTTCACGATGCACCCTTCGACGAAGATATTCTCGAATTGCCGGAGGCACCGGAAGGCGAGGAAGTCCTGTTCGACTACGCGTCCACCGGCCTGACACTTCGGCGCCATCCGATGGCGTTGTTGCGCGACCAACTGACGGAGCGAAAGCTGGTCACGGCGGAACATCTGAACAGCGTTCCGAACGGGCGGATCGTTCACTACTGCGGCATCGTGACCCTCAGGCAGCAGCCCGAGACGGCGAACGGCACCGTGTTCATTTCGCTCGAAGACGAAACCGGCGTGGTGCAGGTCATCTGCTGGAAGTCGCTGCGCGACACGCAACGCAAGGAATTGCTGGGCTCACGGCTGCTGGCTGTGCACGGCAAGTGGCAACGCGAAGGCGAGGTGAAAAACCTGATCGCCGGAAAGCTGGAAGACCTCACTCCGTTGCTCGGCCGCCTGGCCACCGTGAGTCGGGACTTCAAGTGATGACGGCCGATCGCGATAGACGTCGCGGCTTGGACCAGGCACTCTCGAATGGAACGACCATGGATGCACCACCGCCACTCGTACCGCGCCGACTTCATCTGACTCGCCTGATGTCGATCTGGCGGTCGGCCGGGTGGTCCTGCCGCGATGCCATTGAGCTCGACCTCGTCGCCGCAGGCTGGGCTGCGTGCGTCGAGACAGCCGCTGGTCACGAGACGATCCGACTGACTGACGCAGGCGTCCAACTGCTGGCTTCGGCTCGGCAACGCAACCGGCGGGTGCTTAGTGCTCACGATCGGCTGGCCGAGCGCGTAGCCACCCAGCTGATGGCTGCGGGACGACTCGTATGGCGGGAGCTCTCGCTGCGTGCACGGGTCGGTGGCGATGCGGGCCCATCTTCAGCTGCGGCCTCGAACACGGACGACTCGTTGTGGCTCGACGACGTCGAAAATAATTCCGACAAGCCAATGCACCTCCAAGGCAAGGGACCCTGGCGCCTGGCCAGACCCGATGTGTTTTCTGTTCGCCGCACTTCGGTCGAAGACTATCTGCAGCCCATGGTTCACGAAGTCAAGGTGAGCCGGGCCGATCTGCTGTCCGACCTTCGCGACGCCGCAAAGCGCGAGTCCTACCAGTGGTTGTCGTGCGAGACCTACTACGTGCTGCCATCGGGTGTCGCTGAACCGCAGGAGATCCCGGAGGCGTTCGGCGTCTGGCTGCTGAGCGGCACGATCGAAACCGGCACGCTCGACGTGGTTCGACCCGCCCGTCACGTGACGCGCAAGCTGCCGTTCTCGGTGTGGATGGCGCTGGCCAAAGCGGTACCGGTGACTTCAGACCACGAAGCGCGACAGCGAGAGTTGGGCGACACCGGGACGCAGAACGAGCTGGAGGCCTACACGATTCACGCCGACCCGCCGTGCGACGCCGGCAGCGCATGAAGCCCTACACCGTCGCCGTCCGCGCGCTCTGCGAGTTCGCCGCCAAACAGGGCGATCTGGACTTTCGGTTCACACCGTCTCCAACCTCTCTGCAAGGCATCGCCGGCCATCAGACCGTCGCGTCGAGTCGATCCGCATCGTACCGTCGCGAGGTCTCGCTGAGCGGTGAGTACCGGAACCTGCTGGTGCGCGGGCGCGCCGATGGCTACGACCCGGAACAACAACTGCTCGAGGAGGTGAAAACCTTCAAGGGCGATCTGGATTCGATGCCGGCAAACCACCGGCACCTTCATTGGGCGCAGGCAAAGGTGTACGGCGCGTTGCTGTGCCGCGAGTTGGATTTGTCGACACTGACGGTCTCCCTGGTCTACTTCAATGTGGGCAGCCAGACTGAGGCGCCGCCGCTCTCGCAGGCATGTACGGCGGTCGAGCTGCAGGCCTTCTTCGAGTCACTGTGCGAGCGTTTCATCGCATGGGCGCACGACGAGCTCGTGCATCGCGAACGACGCGACTCGGCGCTCATCGAGCTCAGGTTCCCGCATCCAGACTTCCGGGAGGGACAGCGCGAACTCGCGAAGGCCGTGTTCAACGCTGCCCGCCTCGGCCGCTGTTTGCTGGCGCAGGCGCCGACGGGCATCGGCAAGACCGTGGCCACGCTGTTCCCACTGCTCAAGGCCTGCCCCGTTCAGGAGCTCGACAAGGTATTTTTTCTGACGGCCAAAGGGACCGGTCGCGCCATGGCGCTCGGAGCGCTGGAGACCATCTGCCGGAGCGAATCAGAGATGCCGCTTCGAGTGATCGAAATGGTGGCGCGGGAAAAGTCCTGCGAGCATCCCGACAAGGTGTGTCACGGCGAGTCGTGTCCCCTTGCCCGCGGCTTCTACGATCGCTTGCCCGCGGCTCGGGGCGACGCCGTCAAGTCAGGCACACTGACGCGCGCCACGCTTCGAGAAATCGCTCTTGCCCACAAGGTCTGCCCGTACTACCTCGGCCAGGAGGTGGCGCGTTGGTGCGACGTGATCATTGGCGACTACAACCACTTCTTTGACAGCACCGCCATGCTGCACGGCTTGACGGCCGCGAACGGGTGGCGGGTCGGCGTTCTCGTCGACGAAGCGCACAACCTGATCGATCGCGCACGAGCGATGTACAGCGCCGATCTGAGGTCCGGTCAGTTGCATGCAGTCAGAGCGACGGCTCCTGCTTCGCTCAAACCAAGCCTCGATCACATGCAGCGAAGCTGGACCCGATTGACCAAGGGGCTGGTCGTGCCTTACGCGGTACTGAGCGAACCGCCTCGTGCGTTCGCGTCGGCATTGCGGGTCGCAATCACAGCGATGTCGGAACACTTGGCGGAGAGCCCCACCGCCGTCGACGGCGCCTTGCTCCAGTTCTATTTCGACGCGCTTCAATTTGCACGCCTGCTCGACACTTTCGACACGCACTCGATATTCGATGTCACGCTGGACGACGAGCAGGAGCCGCGCCGCGGTGGATCTCACACGACATTGTGCGTGCGCAACGTGCTGCCCGCACCGTTTCTGAAACCTCGCTTCTCGGCAACGCTTACGACGGTGCTGTTCTCGGCGACGCTCACACCCTCGACTTTCTACGGCGACACGCTTGGGTTGCCCGACGACACCGCTTGGCTGGACGTTGCGGCGCCCTTTCATGCGGACCAGCTGACGGTCCACATCGCCCGCGATGTCTCGACCCGCTACCGCGATCGGGCCCGCTCGCTCGGTCCCATCGCTCGCCTCATTGGTGCCCAGTACGCGACCCTCCCCGGCAACTACATCGCTTTCTTCAGCAGCTTCGAGTACCTCGAAAAGGCTGCAGGTGAGTTCGCCACGCGCCATCCCGGCATCCCGACATGGAAGCAAAGCCGCCGCATGGGCGATGCCGAGCGCGAAACGTTTCTGGCGCGATTCAATGTGGACGGCTGCGGTGTGGGGTTCGCGGTCCTCGGAGGATCGTTCGCGGAGGGTATCGATCTGACCGGAACTCGGCTGATCGGAGCATTCATCGCAACGCTTGGACTGCCTCAATTCAATCCCGTCAACGAGCAGGTGAGACGCCGTCTCGAGACGACGTTTGGCGCGGGACATGACTACACGTATCTGTTCCCGGGAATCCGAAAGGTAGTCCAAGCAGCGGGTCGAGTGGTCAGAACGTTGACCGATCGGGGCGTCCTCCACTTGATCGACGATCGATTTGCCCGCCCGGAAGTGCTCCGACTGTTGCCGACCTGGTGGCGCATCGCGTCAACTTAGACGCACCGCGGCCAGCGAGACCTTTTGCCGGCGACGAGGATTTGTATTTCTGAGGCCGCTATCAACTCATTTGGCGCGCCGAAGCATGCCTTGCCCTAATCGGCGGAGTTGGTCTGCCCTTGGCACGGCGAACTTCGCCTTACGACCCGAAGCCGTCGCTCAGAGCATCGCCGGACTCACCGCTGCTGATAGAACACGAGCGACGCATAGAACCTTGCAGCCATCGCCGCGGTTTAAAACCTTGGCGTGGGTTCCGACGAATGGGTCATTTGGGATAGATGGCTACGCCGACGGTCGCTAGAGCGGTCACGTCTTCTCGGAAAGAGCGAACTGCGCGTCTCTATGTCAGCGCGCCGCCGGCGAAAATCCGCGCGGGTCCGGCCCGCTTCATTGGAGCTCCCTATGACCCGCTTTTTAGGTTTTTTAATGGCGGCGATGACCGCGATCTGTGCCGCATGTGCAGTGGTCCCAGCCTATGGGCCCTGGGGTGCGACCGAGCCAGTCGCAGCGGTCAACAGCCCTGCCGCCGAGGGCTGTCCGATCGAGTCGCCGGACGGCCTCACGCTGTACGTGGCCTCAACCAGAAATGCCCCTGGCGCCAAGGGCAAGCAGGACATCTGTCGCGCCCGCCGCGCGTCGATCGGAGCGCCTTGGGGTCCGCTCGAAAACCTGGGCGCGCCCGTGAATACACCTGAATTCGACTACTGCCCCACGCCTGTGGCGAACGGCGTGCTGTACTTCGTCAGCTCGATGCCGTCGGCGACCGATTGCTACCCGGGCGACGCGCTGCCCCCCGCTCCACCCGGAGGCCCGTCCGCCGGCGACATGCTGCGCACCCAGGAAGACCTGGTGCGCGGCTGGCTGCCCCCGGTGAACCTCGGCTGCTATCCGAACGGCCCGAACACCGCCGGCGCCGAGTTGAGCCCCCAAAGTTCGTCGAGAAGGCTGCGGACTCTTTCCGAGACGGGAAGGTAGTGCGGTAGCGCGCTCGTGCGTTTGCCCTTCGCGTCAATCAAGCGCAATACTTTGGCCTTCTTGTCGTAGTCCGCCCAGGTCAGTCGCAGAAGTTGCCTGAAGCGCTGGGCGCCGAGGCGTGGCAGGAGATTGCCAACGTGGAACGCCTTCTCGATGAAATCAACGCGCGCCCCGCAGCGCAGCGCGTCGAGGCGTCGAAGGCCCGGCATGCTTGCAAGGCGGACATGGACGACGACGCGAAGCAGGCGATGTTTCCGCAGAACGCACGCCTCAGATCGCAGGGGGGTGCGTGACGGCGATGCCGTACCGGCGCGCGCTGATCGTTGGGGCCGGTCCCGGCCTTGGCGCAAGCCTCGCGCGCGCCTTTGCTGGCCAGTGCGGAATGCGTGTCGCGGTTGCGGCTCGCCGGCGCTAGCCGCTCGATGCGATCGCCGCCGAAACCGGCGCAGTGCCGCTTGTAGCCCATGCGAGCAAGGTATCCGACGTCGGCGCGCTATTCGATGCTGCCGCGCTGGCGCTTGGCGGAGCGCCCGACGTCGTCGTCTACAACGCCAGCCATCGCGTTCGCGCACCGTTCGTCGAGGTCGATGCCGAGGCGGTCGCTCGCGCGGCCGACATCACAGCAATTGCCGCCTTTCGAGTCGCCCAGCATGCCGTGCGATGCATGCTGCCCGACCGGCACGGTGCGATGCTTTTCACGGGCGCGTCGGCGTGGCTCAAGGGATTCGCCCACTCGGCCGCTTTCGCAATGGGCAAGTTCGCGCTGCGTGGTCTCGCGCAGAGCATGCGCACGAGCTGGCGCCACAAGGAATCCATGTTGCTCATGTCGTCGTCGACGGCGCAATCCGGCCCGTCGGCGCGCCGGACGATGGCCAAGACGCGCTGCTCGACCCCGACGCCATTGCGGCCACCTACGTCCACATGCTTGCACAACCGCGCAGCGTCTGGTCCTGGGAAATCGAAGTGCGGCCGTGGGTCAAGTGCTTTTGATTGACATTCGCAGAGAAAATTCTCGCCCTCAGGCCGCTTGCTGCAAGACGATAACGCGCCGTTGCAATGTCGCCAGCAGCTCGCGTTCGCGTTCGCGGGTGGGCTCGAAACTTTTGGCGCGAACGTGGCCGTAGCCTCGAATTTGTTCCGGCAACGAGGCCAGCGCCACCGCAGCGTCGTAATGCGCGTCGTCCCGCGTCTGGTCGAGCATCGCCAACACGGTCGACATGTTCTGCTCGTATTGCGCGATCAGCGAAAGCTCGTTGCGCCGCTCTGCGCTGTAGCCGAAGGCATCGAAGGCCGTGCCGCGCAAGAAGCGCAGCTTGGCGAGCAAGCGGAACACAGGGACGATCCAGGCGCCGAATTCACGTTTCTTCTGCTCACCGGTCAACGGGTCGCGGCGCGACAGCAAGGGCGGCGCCAGATGGAAGACGAGCTTGTAGTCGCCCTCGAACTGCTGCGCCACGCTGGCGAGGAACCCGCTTTGCACATGCAGACGCGCGACCTCGTACTCATCCTTGATGGCCAGCAACTTGAAGTAGTACTTCGCGGCGGCTTCGGTCAGCGAACTGCGGCCGGCGAAGGCTCGTTGCTCCAGCGCACGCACCCGCGCCACCAGATCGACGTAGCGCTGCGCATAAGCGGCGTCCTGGTACTCGGTGAGGAACTTCCGGCGCGTCTCGATGGCTTCTTCCAGGCTCTTGACCGGCGCTGGCGAGACGCCGGCGCCGGCCGCTGTACGCTTGGACGCCAGCAGGCGCTCGACCGCCTTGGCGTCGACCGCGGTGCGCCGGCCCCACAGAAAGGCGTCCTGGTTCATCTGCTTCGCGGTGCCGTTCAGGACGATGGCAGCCTCGATGGCGCGGGCGGAAATCGGAATCAAGCCACGCTGGTAAGCGAATCCGAGCATGAACATGTTGGCCGCGATGCTGTCGCCCACCAGCGCGGTGGCGATCCGTCCGGCGTCGACGAATTCCGCGCAGTCTTCTCCCACGGCGTCGACCACGTTGCCACGCAGCCCGTGGCTCGGAAACTTCATGTCGGCGTCGCGTGCAAACTCACCCGGCATCTTTTCCTGGGTGTTGACCAGCATCCGGGTGCTGCCGTGCCGCACCGCCGCCAGAGTTTTCGAGTTGCCCGCCACGATCATGTCGCAGCCCAGCACCAGATCGGCGCCGCCGGCAGCGATGCGGATGGTCTTGATCGACTCCGGCGAGGCGCCGAACCGCAGATGGCTCCAGACCGACCCGCCCTTCTGCGCCAGCCCGGCCATGTCGAGCAGGCCGCAGCCCAGACCTTCCAGGTGGGCGGCCATGCCCAGGATCGCACCGATCGTCACCACACCGGTGCCCCCCATGCCGGCGACCATGATGCTGTAGACGCGCTTGTCGATTGCCGGCCGCGCGGGCTCGGGCAACGCGGCAAACAGCGTGTTGTCGGTGACACGTTCGGGCTTGCGCAATTCGCCACCGAGCACCGTCACGAAGCTGGGGCAGAAGCCGTTGACGCAGGCATAGTCCTTGTTGCAGGACGACTGGTCGATCGTCCGCTTGCGGCCCAGTTCGGTTTCCAGAGGCTGCACCGAAACGCAGTTGGACTTGACGCCGCAATCGCCGCAGCCTTCGCAGACCAGGTCGTTGATCAAAATGCGCTTGGCCGGGTCGGGGAAGCTGCCGCGCTTGCGGCGGCGGCGCTTTTCGGCGCCGCAGGTCTGGTCGTAGATCAAGGCACTGGTGCCGGCGATCTCGCGCAGTTCGCGCTGCACCGCGTCGATCTGGTCCCGGTGGTGAATCGTCACCCCGCTCGGCCAGACGGTGCCAGCCGCGTATTTTTCGGGCTCGTCGGTGACCACGGCGATGCGCGTGACGCCTTCGGAGCGCACCTGGTTGGCAATCGTCGGCACGTCGAGATGGCCGTCGTGGCGCTGGCCACCGGTCATCGCCACGGCGTCGTTGAACAGGATCTTGTAGGTGATGTTGGTTTTGGCGGCGACCGCAGCGCGGATCGCCAGCAGCCCCGAATGGAAGTAGGTGCCGTCGCCAATGTTCTGGAACATGTGCTTGCGGCGCGAGAACGGTGCTTCACCGACCCAGGACAGCCCTTCGGCGCCCATCTGGGTGTAGCCGGTGGTGGAGCGGTCCATCGCTTGCGCCATCCAGCTGCAACCGATGCCGGCATAGGCTTTGCTGCCATCGGGCACCACGGTCGACGAGCTGTGCGGGCAACCGCTGCAGAAGTAGAAGCTGCGCGACAGGATGTCGATCACGCCCTTGGGTGCGCGGTAGGCGCGCAGCGCCTCCACGCGCTCGCGCAGCACCGGGCTCTCATTCAATGCCAGCAGACGCTCGCCGATCGCAATGGCCACCTGATTGGAGTCGAGAGCCATTTCGGATTGGAAGAGCGTATGGCCCTGCTCGTCGAACTTTCCAACGATGGCCGGCATGTCACGCCGGCCGTACAACTGCTCCTTGAGCTGCGACTCGATCAAGCTGCGCTTTTCTTCGACCACCAGAATCTTGTCCAGGCCGACGGCAAATTCGGCGGCGCCTTGCGGCTCCAGCGGCCAGGTCATGCCGACCTTGTACAGACGCAGTCCCAGCGCAGCAGCGGCTTGCTCGGAGAGATTCAGGTCGTCCAGCGCCTGCAGCACATCGAGGTAACTCTTGCCGTGGCTGATGACGCCGAGCCTGGCAGCCGGCCCGTCGATGATGGTGCGATCGATCCGGTTGCTGCGGGCGAAGGCCCTCACTGCATCCAGCTTGAAGCGATGCAGTCTGGCCTCCTGGGCGTGAGGGGTGTCGGGCTGCCGGATGTTGACGCCGTCGGCCGGCATCGCAACGCCTTCCGGCAGCTTGATCTGCACCCGGTCGATGTCGACATCGATCGAGGCGGTGGCCTCGACCGTGTCCTTGACGCACTTCATGCCGACCCAGCAGCCGCTGTAACGCGACAGCGCCCAGCCCAGCACGCCGTAGTCCAGGATCTCCTGCACGCCGGCCGGACTGAGCACCGGAATCATCGCGTCGACCATCGCGAATTCACTCTGGTGGCAGGTCGTCGACGATTCGCAGGTGTGGTCGTCGCCCATCAGCAGGATCACGCCACCCAGCGGCGACGAGCCGGCCAGATTGCCATGGCGAAAAGCGTCGCCGGTGCGGTCGACGCCGGGGCCCTTGCCGTACCAGAGCGCGAAGACGCCGTCGAACTTGCCCTCGCCGCCGATCTCGGCCTGCTGCGAACCCCAGACCGCGGTGGCGGCCAGGTCTTCATTGACACCCGGCACGAAGACCACGTTGTGCGCGTCGAGATGCTTCTTGGCCTTGCCGAGCTGGTCGTCCAGGCCACCCAGCGGCGATCCGCGGTAACCGCTGATGTAGCCGGCGGTGTTCTTGCCCAGCCGGCCGTCGCGCTGTTGCTGGGTCAGTGGCAATCGCACCAGCGCCTGCGTGCCGGTGATGAAGATGCGCCCCTCGGTCAGCATGTACTTGTCGTCGAGTGAGACGGTCTTCAAGGTCATGGCATGCTCGATTCTGCGCAAGGTGCGGGTTGGGGAATGGTTCGGTCGTTCGATTCGAGGTCGAGGCGCGGCGCTGGCCGTCGACCGGCATGCCGGGATCGAATCGTCTCGACCCGGATAGTGTCACCGAGGGGGCAACTTTGAGCGTCGCGTCGGGGACGCGATCTCGAGGGATAGCCCGGCTATCGACCCACGCTGCCATTTGATCAAATCAAATGCTGCGGAGGCAAGCACCAGACGCCGCAGATGAACGCCTGACCAGTCCGAGTTCCTTTTGTGGAGTCCGCATGAACCGTTTCACTTTCATCGCCACCGCCGTCAGCGCAACCCTCGGCCTGACGGCACCCGCGGCCTGGGCCCAACCCAAACCGATCCGCATCGGCGTGCCGACTGCCGTGCAGCTGCAGGTCGGACGCGATACGCAAGATGCGCTTCAGATGGCGATCGACGACATCAACGCCAAGGGCGGCGTGCTGGGTCGCAAGCTCGAGATGGTGGTGGCCGACGAGACCGAGAACCCCGAGACCGGCATCAGCGCGATCAAGAAGCTGACCGCCGATGAAAAGGTCGACGTGCTGATCGGCGGCTACACCAGCGGCGTCACGCTGGCCCAGTTGCCGCACATCTCGGCCGCCAAGACCATCTATCTGAATGTCGGCTCGGCGTCGCCCGCGACCAACGCCAAGGTCAAGACAGACTACGACAACTACAAGTACATTTTTCGCGTCGGGCCGCTCAACGCCGGCCACCAGGCGCGCCAGTTGACCGCCTTCATCTCGGACTTCGTCAAGGGTGAGCTCGGCATCAGCAAGGTGGCGATCGTCGGCGAGAACGCCAAGTGGGTGCAAGACCTGGTGCCGCTGCTCAAGAAGGGCGCAACCGAAGCCGGCGCCGACGTGCGTGCGACCGAGTTCTTCGACGCCCAGACTTCCGACTTTTCGCCGCTGTTCTCCAAGGTCAAGGACTCGGGCGCGCAGTTCATGGTGGTGGTGCTGTCGCACGCCTCGAGCGACATCTTCGCCAAGCAGTGGTACGACTCGCGCTTTCCGATGCCTTACGGCGGCATCGACGTCAAGGGCATGGACGGCGATTTCTGCGAGCGCATCGGTGGCAAGTCGGTGGGTGCGATAGCCGCCAACTTCGCGGTGCGCTCGCCACTCACACCCAAGACCATTCCGTTCTTCGACGAGTTCCGCAAGCGCACCAACCGCTCGCCGGTGTACACCGCCTTTGGCGCCAACGACGCCGTGTACATCTATGCCGACGCCGTCAAGCGGGCCGGCAGCACCGACACCAACGCGGTTATCAAGGAGCTCGAGAAAACCAGCTACGTCGGTATCCCCGGCACCATTGAGTTCGACGAGACGCACGACGTCAAGCCCGGCACCGCGACCTACAAGGGGCCGGCGCTGATACTTGCGCAGTGGCGCGACGGGTGCAAGCGCGAGGTGATCCATCCGAAGGTGATGCGCACCGCTGATTACGTTTATCCGGCTTGGGTGAAGAAGTAGATCGCACACCATGAATGCGCCGTCCGTCCTGGGCGGCGCCCTCGAATCACGCGCGAATCGTCACGGGAGACGGCCTTGCTTGAAATTCTGATCGTCGGCGCGGTAAGCAGCGCCATCTACGCCATGCTCGCCGTCGGCTTCACGCTGATCTTCGGGGTGGCGCGCATCCTGAACCTGGCTCACGGCTCGTTCTATGCGCTCGGTGCCTATGGCGCCTACTTCTTCACCGCGCACATGAAGCTGCCGCTGCTGCCGGCCGCCTTGTGCGCGATCGCCGTGGTCGCGGTGTTCGGCATCCTGGTCGAGCGGGTGCTGATCCGTCCGATGCGCCATTCGAGCCTGGCGATGCTGATGATCACGCTCGCGGTGGCACTGGTGATCGAGCAGGCGTTGTTCCTGACTTTCGGCTCTGAATACCGCAACGTGCCGGCCTTCGTCGACACCAAGTACACGATCGGCGGCGTTGACATCGGGGGTGCGCGGCTGTTGGCGCTGGGCGTGGGCATCGTGCTGATCGGCGCGCTGTGGCTCTTCATCCAGCGCACCCGGCTCGGTTCGGCGATCCTGGCGATCTCGCAAGACCCCGTGGCCGCGCAGTACATGGGCATCCCCAGCGACCGCATCTTCGCGGTCGTGATGGGCATCTCGGCCGCCCTGGCCGCCACCGCGGGTGTGCTGGCCGGGCCGTTCCTGACGGTGCAGCCGACGATGTGGCTGCTGCCGATCGTCAAGGCCTTTGCGATCGTCGTGGTCGGCGGTCTGGGCTCGATCCCGGGCAGCATCCTGGCCGCGCTGATGCTGGGCTATGCCGAGACCATCGTCGCCTACATGGTGTCGAGTTCGTGGACCGAGATCGTCTCGGTGCTTGCCACGTTGCTGATGCTGATATTCCGACCCGCTGGCATCTTTGGCCGGCGCGCTGCGTTCTGAGGTCGTGATGTTCAACAAACCTGTCGATCTTGGCGGCGCCGCGGTCTTCGTTGTCTTCATGGCCTTGCTGCCGCTGGTCTTCGCCAGCAACTACCTGATCGGCGTGCTGACGGTGGCCGTGATCTACGGTATCTGGGCCGTGACTTGGGACTTCATGTCGGGCCTCACCGGGCGCGAGAACTTCGGCCACAGCCTGTTCATCGGTGTTGGCGCCTACACCGCCGGGTTCATGAACACCAGTCTGGGCTTCAATGGCTGGTGGAGCCTGCCCGCAGCGATGCTGACGGCGGTGCTGTTCGCGTTGCTGATCGGCTTGCCCACATTGCGCCTCAAAGGCCCGTACTTTGCGCTGGCGATGCTGTCGGGCGCGGTGATCATGCAGCGCCTGATGCTGATCTTCTGGGAGCACACCGGCGGCGAAGAGGGCATCAACGGCCTGACGCCGCTGATCACCTCGCAGCTCGGCTTTTACTATTTCGCGCTCGGCACGCTGGTGGCCATCACCGCCTTGCTGCTCGCGCTCGCGCGTTCGCATTGGGGCCTGATCCTGCGAGCGATCCGAGGCGACGAGGCCACCTGCCAGGCGGCTGGCATCAACGTCACTTTCTACAAGATCGCTTCCTTGGTGATCAGCGCTGCGTTCGCCGGCGCGGGCGGTGCGATGTATGCGCACTACCAGCTTCAGGTCAGCCCGCAGCTGTTTGCCGTGGTCACGTCGATCACCATCATCACGATGGTTTACGTCGGCGGCATGGCCAGCATCTACGGCCCGGTGGGCGGCGCGATCCTGCTGGTGCTGCTCACCGAGCTGCTGCGCAATTTCGGTGAGTGGCGCTTGATGATCTACAGCATCACCCTGATCCTGATCCTTTTCTTCCTGCCCAACGGCTTGATCGCACCGACCTGGCGGCGCTTCAAGACCGCAATAGGTCGGGGAAAGTGAGCGCCTTGCTGGAGGTGGCCAACCTCAACAAGCACTTCGGTGGCCTGCACGCCGTCAAGGACGTGTCGTTCACTGTCGAGCCCGGCGAGATCGTCGGCATCCTCGGTCCGAACGGCGCCGGCAAGACCACCTTGTACAACCTGCTGACGGGCTTCATCGCACCCGACCCGGGCGCCACGGTGCTCTTCGAAGGCAGTTCGCTGCTGGGTGTGGCGCCGCACCGCATTGCCGGGCGCGGCATCTCGCGCACGTTCCAGCTGTGCCGACCGTTCATCGGCATGAGCGTGCTTGAAAACGTCATCGTCGGCGCGCTCGGCTCCAAACGGGGTCAGGGCAACGATCTCGATGCCCGGGCCCAGGCGCTGCTGGGGCGAGTCGGCTTGGCTGGCAAGGAGGACGTGCCGGTGGAGGTGCTCTCCTACGGCGATCAACGGCGCCTGGAGATCGCGCGTGCGCTGGCAGCCAAGCCGGCGCTGCTGCTGCTCGACGAGCCCTTTGCCGGGCTCGGCAGCGGTGAGATCGCCGACCTGTCGGCATTGATCCGGCAGGTTCACGCCGACGAAGGTCTCACGGTACTGTTGATCGAGCACAAGCTGCGTGAGTTCATGCGTCTGGTCGAGCGGGTCATCGCACTCGACTTCGGTGAGGTGATTGCCCAGGGCTCGCCGGAAGACATCGTGCGCCACCCGGCGGTCATCGAGGCCTACATTGGCCGCAGCGACCCGGTGGAAACGGAGCCTCAGCATGCTGCTTGAGCTGCGCAATCTGTCGGTTTCTTACGGCAAGGCCGTGGCGCTCGAAAACATCTCGCTGCGCGTTGCCGAAGGCGAATTCGTCACCGTGCTCGGCCCCAACGGTGCCGGCAAGAGCACGCTGCTGAAGGCGATTTCGCGCTCGCAGGCGTCCACCGGCACGCTGGAGTTTCGGGGGCAATCGCTGCAGGAGTTTGCCGCTCACGCGGTGGTCGGCAAAGGCATCTGCCACTGCCCCGAGGGTCGGCGGCTGTTTCCCGAACTCACGGTGCTGAAAAACCTGATGCTCGGCGCCTACCTGAGGCGCGACGTCGCCGCCGTAGCGACCGACCTGAAACTCGTCTACAGCCTGTTCCCGATCCTGGAGGAGCGCGCTCCGCAGATCGTCAGCACACTCTCGGGCGGTCAGCAGCAGATGGTGGCGATCGGCCGGGCGCTGATGGGAAAACCTTTGCTGCTACTGCTGGATGAGCCTTCGGTTGGTATCGCGCACCGCCTGAAGATCGAGATCTTCGATGCGATCAAGCGCATCCAGCAAGGCGGCTGCGCAATCTTGATGGCCGAGCAGGATGCGCAGTCGGCGCTGCGCATTGCCGACCGGGTCTATGTGCTCGAGCATGGCTACGTCGGCCGAGAAGGCACGAGTGCCGAACTCGGTGCCGACGACTACATCCGGCAAGCGTACCTCGGCGTCGGTTGAGCCCGCTGCGCCATTTGAGTGGCAGGCGGCGGTGGGCTATCCGGATCCGGGCAGCGGCGGCAATCCGGCAAACGCATGGTGAGTTATGCGAGGGACGCCTCCATCCGTAACGGCATCAACGTGCCAAAGTGGACTTCACCGGCCATGTGGGTGGTGATGACTTCGTCGTGTTGTTCCAGAGTAAGGAATTGGCTGGCACGCTGCGAGCGCATCATCGCCAGCTTCAACGCACTGGCGCAGGGTCTGTTCGACTACACGGCGCGCGAACGCGGTGGCATCGATGCCGAGGACCGCCACGGCTGTCCGCGCCGGCCGAGCTTTGACCACCCGGTCGTGCGGACAAAAACTTGGACTGAGATAAGCCGCGATTTCGAGGCTTTCTCGGTATTCGATCGGGCTGAGAGAGCCAAGTGAGAGCTTGATTCG
>ENA-OBIO01000473-OBIO01000473.1-metagenomes-genome-assembly--contig:-NODE-473-length-21347-cov-29.092_pt1 | contig 21347 bp, 21 predicted proteins | sample MGYA00153383_OBIO01 | MGnify analysis MGYA00153383 | reverse complement strand
ACGTACTCATCCGCTTCACGGCTTGACTCAAACTTTGGTCGGGAGCGAGTACCTGGGATATCATCGCCCACAAGGTGACTATTGGTGTGTAGATGCTTTGGTAGTAGGTGATCTCATTCGCTAGAAGCTCACCTACCTCAGAATCTGGCAGCAGCTTCTCCCAAGGTGAGGCAACGCTCTGCAAAAATTGTTGTTTGAGAATGCACGCACGATTTGGCATTGCCGGGAGAGAGATATTTTGGTTTGTCAGGCAATTATCTATGTATATCTTGCCTTACAGATTTTTTTTTGCTCACTTTTTCAGTGCCATTGGACTTTAGTCCGCATCTTACTGATTAAGCTGTTCTGCATTTAAATTGCACAGTCAAAATTTTATAAAGTTCTTGTGGGGTGGGCCTAAGAGCCCGCACAAAAAATGCAATTTAGATGTCGAACAGCTTAATTAGTGGCTAATATTTGCAACATTGCTTGTCCAGTAATCCCTAAACCTAATAACATTACCAACATCGCACTAATCCCAGGCAAAAACTTAACTACTTTCATTTCTTTTGGCAGTCTATGAAAATTCTGTTTTGCATAAACTAAGATTAGCCCGATCGCAGTCAGTACCAAAGCCAATCCAAAACTAAAAGCTACCACCAGCGTCATTCCCAAACCAATATTGCCCAAAGCAGACGCACTCAACAGCATAACTAAAGCGGAAGGACAAGGCAACAAACCGCCGGAAATGCCCAACGCTAGCAAGCTTTTCCAAGTAATCAACTCACCGTCAGCACCGGGAGGCAAATGCGAGTGAATACGGCCGCCATGACTGTGATAATGATGCTTTGTCTCTGGTTTTACAGGTTTAAATTCTCTCTCCCAAGTTCCCCGATTTAAAAGATTAACTGGTTCCTCACAGTTCGTAGTAAGGAGTTTAGTCCTGGTTTTTCTGAGGACTAAAGTCCCCACTACGAACCAGTTTTTAAGTCTTTCTGAAAGTAACTTAAATCCAATAAAAGCTACCAACAAACCTGAGATTAAACTCAGCCAAGGATGCAGTTTTTCTGGGTTAATTAAATGAGAAGCAAACAGCGTAATTCCGCCGACAGCAAACACGCCAGCAGTATGAGTAATTGTAGTTGTTGCTGCTAAAAACAAAGCGTGAAAGGGAGTAGCCCGCGAACCGACTAAATAAGCACCAACAATTGTTTTTCCGTGTCCCGGCGACATCGCGTGCACTGCACCCCAACAAAATGCTCCTGCTAGTGCTAACACCAAACTCCAACCGGAATTCCAAATAGATTCATTTCCTCCTAACACAAATTCTCTATTTTGTGATGTAAAAATAAAGCTTTTTACATCACCTCCTTGGACAATAGTAGCCTGACAGCTAGCTGTGATTACTCCAGGTAAGAAAAGATTATAGTTGATTCGTAGTTGATTTTTTGAATTTGAATTTGAACCTGGTAAATTTGGTGTCTTAGTTTGAGAAGACTGCGGCCAGGTGTAGTCTAAAATTATAGTGCTGTGGGTATTCGGCTGTTGGATTAAACTCGCAGTTTTAGCAGCTATTTCTAAGGGCTTTACTTCTATGGAGCCTTGAATGTTGCTGCTGTTGGTAATGGGAATTTGTTGGCTAAAAAAGTTTTCGAGTTGTGCTTGGTGGCTGCGAACTTCTGCGGGTTGTAGCTGGCTGTCTTGATTGTCGTCGGCGAATTTGGTCAAGCCGGTTGGGAAAGTTAAAGTTACTTCGGTTTGTAAATCGTTGACGACTATTTCGGCTACGGATAAGTCTGCCCAGTGAGAGTAAGCTGGACGGATTGAACTTGTTAATAACAATGAAAGTGTCAGGAAAAATAGGATGAAGTATTTGGGCGATTGCTTCAGTTTGTATTGCATAAATATCTCCTTTTAAAAGTTTTTTCGTGGATTGGGGGCGGGTTTATTTAAATTGTCCATACCCCAGAAAATTATTGGTGAACCCGCCCCTACATTCGGCTGGGGGTTTTCTTGTCGGGTGGGGGCGGGTTTATTTAAATTGTCCATACCCCAGAAAATTATTGGTGAACCCGCCCCTACATTCGGCTGGGGGTTTTCTTGTCGGGTGGGGGCGGGTTTATTTAAATTGTCCATACCCCAGAAAATTATTGGTGAACCCGCCCCTACGGGTCAAAATTCATCTGTTGCTAAACCTACTGCTTGGCGCGATCGCACATCGAAACTTGGGTCAATTTCCTTGGCCTTTTGCAAATAAGCGCGAGACTCAGCATCCTTACCCAAAGTACGGGCGATCGCACTTGCGCGATAAAATATCCCCGCATCTCGAATGCCCGATCGCACTATTTCCGCCATCACTCGATCGGCCCCTTTCCAGTCCCCAGCACTAGAAAGCGCCCAGGCTAAAATATCCAGCGTCACACCATCCCTGCGAATTTTCACCTCCTGCTGCATCAAAGCCAACGCTTCGGCGACATCCTGCGATCGCCCTTTTTCCAGCAGCAAACGCGCCAAATCCCTGCGGTGTCCAAAACCGCGAGATCCCAAAAGCTGTTCCTGTCGCAGCCCAGCCTCCGCTTTATCCCGCAGTTTCTGCGAGGCGATCGCATCTCCCTGCAACTCCTTCACCCTAGCCATACCGCGATCAACAGTGCGATCGAACAAAGTTGCCACCCCCCCAGTATAGGCAGAAACCTTGCTGTAATAGCCTTCCGCCTCCCGATAATTACCCAAGCGCGTCTCCAAATCTGCCAAATAAATCAGCGCCAGCGGGTATCGAGGAACCAGCCGCAGCGTCTCCAAAAACAGTGCTTTCGCCTGCGTCAACTGCCCGCGACGCGTGTAAAATCGACCCAAGAGCGATCGGGCCCGCGCCGAACCCCCAACCTCTCCCGGTTCCTCCGTCGCCATTGCTTGCTTGTAATCCCGCAAAACCTCAGCATCACGACCTTGAGCCTCTCTCACTAAAGCTCTCAAAGTGAGAGAACCCAAGTTAGGAAGCCGATTAACTAAGGTTTCCGCTGCTGCATTTGCCTCACTCACTTTACCCATTGCTAAGTTAGATGTGACTGAAAGTGCGAGCGCATCTTCATTATCAAAACCCACCTGTTTAGCAAAGCGCAAAGCAGTACGAAAATCGTGCCTAGCTTCCGCAATTCGAGCTAAAACTAACAGCGCACCTCTATTGTCAAAAGGCAAATCTGCGAGAGATCTTTGAGCCGCCTGTTCCGCCAACAAAAACCAACCGCCCTGCCCCGTTGCCCGAGCCATTGTCAAATAAACCCCTGCCAATGCAGCCCGGTTCAAACCGCTTTTTGAATCAATAGCCAGCCGCTGCTGATAAAAAGCAATTTCTTGCTGAAGTGCTTCCTTTTGATCTGGATTATTTCTCAAACTTTCCGAGAAATGATATTGGAAAGCTGCATTGAGTCCCGCCGGACTTTTTTCAGCAAAAATATCCGAAATAAAACGCAAATTAGGCGGCAAATCAACTACTACAATCCCAACCACAGGAACCAAGATTAGCAGCCACCACCAAAAAATATCTGATTTAATCCCTTGTCCTATTTTTGTCTTCATACATCAGCGTTCATCAGCGTTCATCCGCCTTCATCTGCGGTCAAAAAAAAGTATTTTCTATCTGTCATTAGCCAATAACCAATGACTAATGACTAATAACTAATAACTAATTCGGCAAAGCCAAATAAGGAAAACTCGGTTCTAAAGGCTTGTGTCCCTGAGCCGGATTTCCGGGTGTTCCGTTATAAGAAACGTTATCGCTAGTAGGAGAACCCACCAAAGTTCCGAGAGTGATATCAATAACATCATCCAGAAGCAACCGACCTCCGATTAAACTTCCTTGAGAATTTGTCGCACTAGCATAGCCACTTGGTTTGGTAGTATCGATCCGCAACACATCCGGCAAGAATGCTCGGGCTATCGCATTTGGATCGACATTCTTTTTACCGTCTAAAAGATCGAGTGCATTGATAGTAGCAACAGCTTCCTGCCGCACCGGAGCAGCTGCAGAACTCAAATCTAACTTCGGAGGAATATTATTAAATGCCTCCATATAAGCGGGAGTAACTATCAAGCCTTCATTAATTGCAGGTCTGCCCAAACGGTCTAATTGTTTGAAACCGCCAACTCCATCCCTGACAGAAACAGTAGACCAAACATCAAAAGTATTCGCCCCTGTTCCTGCTTGCAAGAATGCTTTGGGAACGCGCACGGCAATTGTATTGACGTTGTAACCTTTCGCAAAATCGATCGCTTGACTGGCTGGCTTAAAAGCTACTTTCGGCCCGGTTCCCAAAGCTCCAGCGCGAACTCGGAAAAATTGTTCCACATCAAAGAAAAACGGATCTTCCCGCAAACCGGCAAATACAGTTAAGTTAGAACCACCGATAGGTACTGTATTCAAAACAGTATTAGAATTCAGCGGAGTGCTAGCAATTAGGCTGTTATTAACTGTGGTTTTAGTAGTTGTTTCTGACCCGCCACGAACCACAGTTATAGCCACTGCTTGCATACCTTGATTATTCGGCGGACTGAAGGCAAACCGCAAGATAATATCGGCGCGTCCAGTAGGTGTAGAATTCACATCACCTACTTGAGTAATGTAAAATTGGTAGAGCGCTGTAGTGCTGAAATAATATTGATAGCGGGCTACAGACCTGGGGTTTGAATTCATGGTGAATACTAAATCCCCGTCCGCAGCACCGGAGTTTTGGTCTTTTTCGCGATATACGTACAGGTCAGTTAAATTAACAGCGCGACCTTTGATATCTACTTCGCCATCGTCGTGGTCAGATGCTGCAATTATCCCTGGAGTTAGTACAGCAATTAGAGCTACTTCAATAGCTAGTATGGTTCGACGAATCTTCTTTGTGAGTTTCACGGTTAGCACCTCTATTTTTACGAGATTTTTTGCTGTCACTCAATCTTCTATGATTGGTATACGAAGATTTTACAATTTTGGATCTCTGCCCAAATATTAAGTTGTGTAAAAGCGATCGACTTAGGTGCTACACTTCAAGATAATCTGAAATCTTTATAATTCAAATCACAGCAAAATTAGCCCAAAAAGGCATACTCCAGCTTGTATCTCCAACTTCAAACTTACAATTATGTTCTGGTTCTGTAGTTGTGTACGCTGAATCTTTAATTTTGGATCTGTGCAGTCAAAACAAAAAATTTTCGGTACACTGAGATGACAGGCCAGAAGTTAGGCGATGAATCGCTGCTATTAGTACAAATTGCCCAGAAAGACCAAACAGCATTAGCTAAATTGTACGATCGCTATGGTCGCGCAAGTTATGCTCTAGCTTACAAAATTCTGGGTTCTGTAGAAGAAGCTGAAGAAGTGGTACTTGATGTTTTTTCCCAAATTTGGCAAAAAGCAGCAAGTTACGATATTTCTCGTAGCCGAGTAGACACCTGGTTGTTTATGCTTACCCGCAGTCGGGCGATCGATCGACTCCGAGTTTTGCAGCGAACATTCCGGGCCGCCCAAGCTTGTATGGAAGATGCTAAAATATCCAATTTCGACCTTGCAGAACCGATGGAAGACGCTATGTTCAAAGAACGTAGCCAACAAGTCAAAACAGCTCTAGAAAAACTGCCAGCAGAACAGCGACAGGCGATCGAATTAGCCTACTACCAAGGATTGACTTGCGCTGCGATAGCGACTAAAATAGGCATCCCAACAGGCACGATCAAAACCCGAATTAGGTTGGGCATTGCCAAATTGCGCCAAGCTTTGAGTGGAATACTTTAGATTGCAGAAAAACAAACTATAAGTTTTTTGTGATTCCCATCTTCTATCTTTAGTCTGATAACAGTAGACCAATCTAAAATCTCAATTCTAAAATCGATCTACGTGGATTAAAATTAATCCCAAAAAACTGATGGAAATGATGCCAGATGAGGAATTTAATATCCTTGCAGCCCTTGAGGCTCTCGATACCATCGACGAGTCAGAAAGTGGCGTACTTGAAAATAAATTGAAACAGTCTCCAGAACTTGAAAGTGAATTAACTGCTTTTGAAGCTACAATTGCTGCGATCGCCTACACAAGCCCTCCCGTTCCCGTCGCCCCCGATCTCAAAAACCGCCTTTTTCAGCGCATCGCCCAAATTGAATCAACTCCTGCCGAGGAAATTAGTTCAGAACCAGTTTCTGAGCCATCTCCCAATACTAAATTGCCGCATTTCATCCGCCGATCGCATGATGTTAAATGGAAAACTTTCGGAGTTACTGGTATTTCGATAGGTAGGCTATTTACTGACAAAGAAAAACGCGAAATAACCTGCTTACTCCGCCTAGAACCCGGAAGCGAATTTCCCCTACATAGACACGCCGGAGTAGAAGAAATATTCATGTTAGAAGGAGATTTGGTTGTGGAAGGAGAAGTTTGTCATCAAGGCGATTACATTCGATCGCTTCCTGATTCCACTCATTCGTCAATTACACAATGCGGATGCCTACTGTTAATGAAATCATCCGTTGACAACGAAATGCTTACTTGATTTATTCGCAGGGCTGTTTCATTCTTTGTAGGGGCAATCCCCCCGTGGTTGCCCCAATCCCTGAAACGCTTGTAAATCTTGGATAAGGTAGGCACGGGGGCACTACCCCTACAAAACCCTGGTTTCCCTGAGAATGAAATAGCCCTGGATCTACTCCGCGTTGATTCGCGGTTAAAAATACACAAAAAAGGAGTTCAGTACCATGCTAAATCGCTTGCGTTTAACTGCTACCATAGCTGCTATGTTCATTCAACTCATAGCCAGCAACAACAAAAGCGCGATCGCCCAAGAACGCGAAGGATGTTTTCTGGTTAATTCAGCGGGAGAAGTAATTAATCTAAACCAGTTGTGTTTGCCTCAAGAACCAGCAGTTAACATTACTGGAGACGATGGGAAATTTATAGAAGATTACAAACGCTTAGCAAAAAGCTACTCCCCAGAAGCAACGAACAATTTATTGCAAGCAGTCCAAAGAGGCCCAGGTCAAAAAATTGCGGCAGCTAAAAGAATGTGTGCGGAAGCAAAATCGGGAGTTTCTCTGCCGGAAGTTAAATTAAGGGCGATCGGGCAAGCAGCCAGTATCGACAATCCAACTGTCAAAGAAAGTTTTCTCGCCGATGCCGATATTATCACTACCCTTGCGGCAAATCATTATTGCCCAGAATTGGCTAATAAGTGATATCAATAATCCTGGATGCAAAAACCATATTTGTAGGGTGCGCATTGCGCACCTTACTGGCTAATATTACGCCACGCAGAAATGGCAAAAAACCCGGTTTCTTTGGTATTTCTGCGTAAGTCCTCACTTAATTCTCAATCGTCACTTTCCTGTTAGTATACTGAGGAATCCACCCTTGAGCAGTGGTGTAATACTGCACAGCTTTTAAGTACAGCAATGGAGTGAGATAAAACCAATGTTCGGTATTAGCCGGCACTTTAAGGTACTCTGCTGCTTGCAGCATTAATTGTATCTGAGAACCGTTAGCATACACAAATCCAAAAACACATTCCCCAGCTAAAATGTGAATCACTTCTGCATCTGCGTGGGTGTGAGTGCGATTGCTTTGAGTCATCAGCGCATAAATTTGCGGAGAACCGGGGTGCAGGACTTTTAAGTCGCACCACTGACATCCGCTGACACGCTTGAAGTAGGCAAACTCGGTTTTAAATGCTGCCAGAATCTGCTGTTTTTCCGTTACATTCAGAATATCTTGAGCTAGCAGTTCAAGCACCGCAGGATTTTCGTTTGTTGGTAGGCGATCGATCTCAATATTTAAAACAGCGAGTTGACTCGCGATCGCCCCGATATCCGTATATGTTCTACCATTTTCCAGTTGCAGAACAGCCATATTGCACCACCTAATTTGTTGAGCTTTGAGGAAAATTTAGTTTCCATTTTTAAGCTGCCGTTTTAAGCTACCTTCAGAAACTAAACTCCGGCTTGTTTTCAATAATAACCGATCGCGAAAACCCGATATCCTACCTTCACAATCATCAAAGAATTAGGATATATGAGAGAATTTAGGTTGTCTTTTAAGTTTTATTTCTAGTTCTCAGGGTTGGGCTGAGAGTGCGGATGCTTTGGCTCTGCCTATTTTTCTGGTTCGATGTTTAAACGGGCGATCGGCAGAACACCGCCTACAACATCAAAATACAGAAACACAGGGTAAATCTCTAAAATTTCGGTCAGATTAGCATACAATACAAGACTAAAGCTCAAAATTACGGCGCAGCCTAAATTGCTGCTACTTTTATGCCTCTACCTATAGTTGCTATTATTGGACGCCCCAATGTAGGCAAATCGACGATCGTCAACCGTTTAGCCAATAGCCAAGACGCGATCGTCCACGACGAACCGGGAATTACGCGCGATCGCACATACAGACCAGCATACTGGGCCGATCGCGAATATCAAGTCGTAGACACCGGCGGGCTAGTATTCGACGACGACACCGAATTTCTGCCTTTAATTCGCGAACAAGCACTGGCGGCGCTGTCAGAAGCGAGCGCAGCCATTTTTGTAGTAGACGGACAAGTCGGACTCACCGGTGGCGACGAGTCGATCGCATCTTGGCTAAGACTGCAAAAAGTTCCCGTCATTCTCGCCGTCAACAAGTGCGAATCCGAAAATACAGGGCTTACCCAAGCGGCAGACTTTTGGCAATTGGGAATGGGAGAACCTTACCCAATTTCTGGTATTCACGGTAACGGCACCGGCGAATTGCTCGACAAATTAATTACTCACCTTCCCACAGAAGCACTACCGGAAGTAGACGAAATTAAAGTAGCAATTATCGGTCGTCCCAACGTCGGCAAATCGAGTTTGTTAAACGCATTTCTCGGAGAAAACCGCGCCATAGTCAGCCCGATTTCCGGCACTACCCGCGATGCGATCGACACCTTAGTAGAACGCAACGGTCAAACCTACCGCCTGATTGACACAGCAGGAATTCGGAAAAAGAAAAACGTTGAATACGGCGCAGAATTTTTCGGCATCAACCGCGCATTCAAAGCCATCCGCCGCGCCAACGTCATACTGTTAGTAATTGACGCAATTGACGGCGTTACGGATCAAGACCAAAAATTAGCCGATCGCATCAGCCAAGAAGGCCGAGCCTGCATCATAGTCGTCAACAAATGGGATGCCGTAGAAAAAGACTCCGACACCATCTACGACTACGAAAGAGAAGTCAGAACCAGACTTTATTTCCTCGACTGGGCAGAAATGATTTTCGTTAGCGCCGTGAGTGGACAGCGAGTTGAAAAAATCATTGAGTTAGTAGACAAAGCCTCCGACGAGCACAAACGTCGTGTTGCTACCGCCGTTATTAACGAAGTAATAGAAGAAGCCACAAGCTGGCATTCAGCCCCAGTTACCCGCCAAGGAAAACAAGGCAAAATCTATTACGGTACTCAAGTGCGATCGCAGCCGCCAACAATTGCACTGTTTGTCAACGATCCCAAACGCTTTACCGAAAACTATCGCCGCTACATGGAAAGCCAATTCCGCAAACATCTAGGCTTTACTGGCACACCAATGCGACTACTTTGGAGAGGCAAAAAAGTTCGGGAATCTGAACAAAGCAGCACAAACAGAGCACTGCGAGTCAAGTAATTTTCGATCTTAGATTCAAAAAAAACGCAATTTAACCACCCAAGCAAATTGCGTTTTTTTTATATTCTCTTCCTTCTCTTCTCTTCCTTAGCGTCCTTTGCGTCTTCGCGGTTAAATAAATTAGTATTATTAAAAAATTAACTGGTTCCCAAGCAGAGCCTGGGAACAGATACAGCACTTTTCAGGTTAGTGAGGTACACAACAGAGGGACACGGCACTGCCGTGTCCCTACGGCAATAGAAGAGCAATCGGGGTGTACTTCATAAACGTGGAATCTGCTGTATCTAGAGGCTCTGCCTCGCTTTAACTGGTTCCCAAGCAGAGCCTGGGAACAGATATCTAGAGGCTCTACCTCGCTTTGTGTGGGAAAATTGGAGGCAGATCCTCCGGATCTGTGTTCCCAGGCTCTGCCTGGGAACGAGTAGAATAACTTGATATTAAAAATCTAAAATCTAAAATCTAAAACCTAAAAGATGGACTTACTCCGATCGCTCCCCATAGGACTTTACCTAGAACAACCTGTTACCTGGCTCCACCGTCTCGACTCCCGCGTCAAGTTAGCCTGGTTGATGACATTTCTGATTGCGCCAATCCTCGCCAATCCAATTTGGCGGTTGATGCTAGTTGGAATGTTAATCATCCTGACACTCACAGCAGCGATTCCCTTCCGCGTGTGGAAACAGCAAATGGGACTGCTGCTGCTATTCTGCGTTTTAATATTTTGCCTCAGCGCGATCGCCCCTGACGGACTTCCTTCAGAACACCAACCGCGCATTCCGGCCGACGAATTAACCTTTTTGCAACAGCCCGCCACCCTTCCCGAACCACCCCCCAAAAAACCCTGGTACAATCCCTTTAATCTAGGCTCGAACTCCCCAACCAAAAATCCCAAATCCCCAATCCCAAATTCCCTCCCCCAACCCACAAAATATAGTTACGTTTTATTCAAACAAGGGCCGATTAAAATAACCCGCAAATCCCTAGATTTAGCTATCAACGTCAGCACCCTATTTTTCACAGTAATTTATAGCACTAACCTCTATCTCCTTACCACAGCCAGCGAAGAAATCACCGGCGCGATCGAAAACTTAATGCAGCCTCTGCGTCGATTGAACTGGCCTGTTACCGAAATAGCATTAACATTAACGTTATCTTTGCGATTCATTCCCCTAGTCTTGGAAGAAATACAAAATTTAGTGCGATCGGTCAGCACCAGAGCCATCAACTGGAAAAAACTTGGATTTCGCCGCGCCGCTCAAGTTTGGCTGATGATCGCCGAGCGGCTGTTAGAAAACTTGCTCCTGCGAGCCGAACAAATTGCTAGCGCCATGAAGGTTCGCGGCTTCACCAGTCCCGATCGACACCGCGTAGAATGGCACCAATTGCACTTCAAAATCCGAGACTGGATAGCCCTCGGCTGCTTGCTCGTGCTTTGGAGCGCCCGCTTGGTTTGGGGCTGGGATAGTTAAACAGTTGACAGTTGACAGTTGACAGTTGACAATGACCTTTAAGGATAGTGAAATGCAGAATCTCAGATCCCAACAAAAGCGTCGATACTAAGTCAGTCCTATAAATTTTAGATTGAAGACATGGACATGGTTGGTTCCACAGTCCTGCTAGAGTAATGGAGACAAATATTCAGAGATCCAAAACTTTGAACATCTATCTTGGGACAGATATCGTATATATTCCCCGCATTCAAGCCGCATTAGACCGCTTTGGCGATCGCTTCCTCGAAAAAGTTTACACACCCGCCGAACAAAGGGATTGCGGGCAACTAAATTATCAACACAGCAGCATTAAAGGTAAGATGAGTCGAGTTTCCTGCAACCAACTAGCGGGGCGCTGGGCAGCCAAAGAAGCTGTTGTCAAAGCTCTAGGCACGGGATGGCGGGGAATACGGTATGCAGATGTAGAAGTTCAGCGCGACTCGCGCGGTGTTCCAAACGTGCAACTGCACGGAACAGCAGCAGCACAAGCCTCTGTTTGGGGAAATTGCCAGTGGCAATTGAGCCTCAGCCACGACGGAGACTATTGTATGGCTACGGCGATCGCCCTGTGCACCCCGTCTGAGAACAACCCCGTCCCGCCAGAAGAACTAACTAAAATCTAAAATCTAAATCTTTAACCTAAAATCGATCGACTGTAAACTTGAATGACTACCGAAACTTACCTGAACCATCCAAACTTTGGCCTCCTCTTCAGGGTATCCAAGGTTGAAGACAGCCAAGAATTATTTACCACCCTATACGCCCAACGCCTATTTTTTTTAGTGACAAACGGCCCTGGTGGCCTGAGATTTGAACCAATCAGTCGCTCCGACGCTCGCCTCATGGTCGAAATTCGCCTGCGAACCCTGCGTCGCAGCGGTCTATATCAGGAGTACGACCAATTGCAGACGATTCACAAGCGGACGTTTCTATAGCGAAAATCGGTAATTGGCGATCGGTAGTTGGTAACTTGGTAATTAATAACTGTCTTAATTTTCCTTCCCTCCAGTCAAGAGCGTTGAGCACCCATGACCATTGCCTCTCGAATTAACAGCATTCGCCAACACTTGCCCGAATCAGTGCGGTTAATTGCCGTTACCAAACAGGTACCGACTGATGCTATCCGCGAAGCTTACGATGCCGGCATCCGGGATTTTGGCGAGAGTAAGGTTCAAGAGACTGCTGAAAAACAAAGCCAACTGCGAGATTTGCCAGACATCAACTGGCACTTGATCGGCCACTTGCAAGCCAACAAAGCAGCCCCGGCCCTAGAGCATTTCCAGTGGATTCACTCTGTGGACAGCTTAAAACTAGCCACTCGACTCTCGCGCTTGGCGGAGGAAATGTCTTGTTCTCCCCATGTCTGTCTGCAAGTCAAAATGTTGCCCGACCCCGACAAATACGGGTGGATCGTCCCAGAACTGCTTGCCGACCTCCCAGAACTGAACAAATGTCAGCATATCAAAATTCAAGGTTTGATGACAATACCTCCGCTAGGATTAGATGACTCGCAAATCCTAGAATTGTTTAACAGCACCCGCGAACTTGCTGACAAAATCCAGGAGCAAAACTTGCCCCACATTCAAATGCAGCAGCTCTCGATGGGGATGTCGGGAGATTATCATTTGGCAATTCAAGCAGGTGCTACTATGGTACGCGTCGGACAAACCTTATTTGGGTCTAGGAGAGGATAAATTGTTCCAATCTTCTGATAAGCACAACTTAGGTTAAATATAGAATAGTTAGCGACCCACGGCTAACCCGCAACGCGAGTTATAGTCGGGGTAGCAAAATCGTGATGGAGGGTAAATCATGAACCTTATTTCCAAGATGCGAGATTTTATAGGCTTCAACAATGAGCCTGAGTACGATTACGAGTACGACGAAACCGAAGGCGATCGCTTTCAGAACGTCTACCAACCGCCTGAACAGAACGCAGCAGCAGCAGCAGCAGCAGCAGCAGAAGAACGCCGCCAAAATAGCAGAATGCGAGAGCGGTCAGTAGTAGGATCGACAGGTACGGATGTTGTTGCACCAACCGGGGGAGTAGGGTCAGTAATGAATAATGTGATTGGAATGCCTGGAGCTATGAACGGGATTTCGGAAGTAGTAGTCATGGAGCCGCGCACTTTTGAAGAGATGCCGGCAGCAATTCGAGCTCTTAAAGAACGCAAGTCTGTGGTTTTGAACCTGACGGTGATGGACCCAGACCAAGCCCAAAGAGCTGTTGATTTTGTGGCAGGTGGTACTTACGCCCTTGACGGTCATCAAGAACGAATTGGCGAAAGTATTTTCTTGTTTACGCCTAGCTGCGTACAGGTGAGAACTCAGTCTGGTGTGGTTCACGAAGTGCCACCAGCCCAGGGACGACCCCGCGCTGCTGCTGCTCCTGCACCAACAGTCTGGCCCGCAGAACAAGCTCAAGCGGTTCAGTAGTCGGTTGACTGTTGACTGTTGACTGTTGACTGTTGGTAGTTGACGGTTGGCAGTTGACGGTTGGCAGTTAACAAATAATTGATCACTAATAACTAATAACTAATAACTAAGCTGTTCAACATCTAAATTGTATTTTTTGTGCGGGTTCTTAGGCCCACCCCACAAGAATTTTATCAAATTTTGAATGTGCAGTTTAAATGCAGAACAACTTAACTAATAACTAATAACTAATAACTATGATAAAATTTGGTACGATCGGCGGCGGCGTAATGGGAGAAGCTCTTTTATCCCGCTTAATTGCCCAAAAAGTTTATTTGCCTTCAGAAATATTGGTGAGCGATCCACAACCTCAGCGGCGCCAATTTTTGACGGAAACCTACGGGATCGGAACAACAGCTAGCAATCTAGAAGTTGCGGCTGCTACAGAAGTGCTGTTTTTGGCGATTAAACCGCAAGTTTTTGAGACGGTAGCTTTGGAATTGTCTGTGGGTGTCGATCGCCCACAAGACCACAATGGAGAAATCGCTAATCCGAAGTCGGAAGCGGTAATCGTGTCGATTTTGGCCGGAATGCCGCTGAGCAAGCTCGAACAGGCATTCCCGGGGCAGGCAGTGCTGCGGGTGATGCCAAACACTCCGGCGACGGTGGGGGCGGGCATGAGCGCGATCGCCCCTGGAAAACTCGTGCAACCAGCCGATTTAGAATTGGTAAAGCGGATGTTTGAGGCGGTGGGAGAAGTGGTAGAAGTACCGGAAAGTATGCTGGATGCGGTGACTGGGCTTTCGGGTTCTGGGCCTGGTTATGTTGCGATTTTGATCGAAGCCTTGACAGATGGCGGTGTTTGTGCTGGTCTACCACGGGCGATCGCCTCCCAATTAGCCCTGCAAACAGTATTCGGTACGGCGAAACTATTACAAGAAACGGGAATGCACCCAGCAGAATTGAAAGATCGGGTGACAAGTCCCGGCGGTACGACGATCGCCGGAATTGCTACATTAGAAAGTAACGGTTTTCGATCGGCGCTGATTGAAGCAGTGAAAGCAGCTTGTTTGCGTTCTCAAGAATTGGGAAAATAATCACAAAAAATTTAAAATGGCTTATAGCGAATTCAAGCTGAAGGAACTTGTCAAGCAATTTAACTTAACTATCCAGGAAAATGAAGATTTATTTGCGAATATATCAGAAGTAGAATCTAGCGAAATCCTGAAAGTAGCCTTGAAAGAAAACGCAACATTAGCGGTAGATATTAACACAGAAAAAGCTCGTTCTGAACTGATTATCGCACCAATTTTACTCGAAGTTAGGCGGCAATTAAATTATCAAATTGGTTTATTTTCCGGTTCCGAGTTTAATGTTGCTCCTGAAAAAGGATTAAATGGAACCTGCGATTTTTTAATGAGTTTGTCAGCGGAACGCTTGTTTATCAGCGCTCCGGTGATTACCCTTGTTGAAGCGAAAAAAGAAGATATTAAGGCGCGTTTCGGGCAGTGTGCAGCCGAGATGTTAGCGGCTCAGTTATTTAATGATGAAGAGGGAAATCAGATTCCGGTTATTTATGGGGCTGTGACATCGGGTACTGTGTGGAGATTTTTGAAGTTAGAGGGACAGATTCTGTCTATTGATGCGATCGAGTATTATCTGAGGGATGTCGGAAAGATTTTGGGGATTTTATTAAGCGCGATACCTTCTTCCCCGACTTCGCCGAAGTTGTAGGGAATCTAAAAGGGCGATCGTATTTTACATTCCGTGAGCTACGATCGAAAAGTAAGAGTTGAGTTCAAGTGAGGACGATCGCCAATGCCTGAAAAGCTAGAAGAAAGGGTTGCTCTCCTAGAAGCTGAAGTGGCCCGCCTCAAAGACAAAGTAGAAAGTGACTCGTTTTCTAAACCTTGGTGGGAAAGGATTGCTGGAACATTCGCTGACAATCCTGCTTATGATGAAGCGATGCAGTTGGCTCAGGATTACCGCGACTCTCTGCGCTCAAATTCTACCGAGCAATCCGAAGATTAAATGTACATTCTCGTTATTCCAAAAATGCCGTCAAGACTTCGCATGGCTCATCTTCAACTTCTTCAGCAATTGAAGCAATAGATAGTAGGGTGCGAAGCGTAATAAGCGTTTCCCATGTATAGTAAGTGTTCTAGCTGACGCATCCTACCTGAATCGTTAGTGGTTTAAATGCTTAACAGCTTACTACCGAATACAGAAGCAAGAAGGAAGAAGATAAATGCAACAACAAAATCAATACTAATTATCGATCGCTGCTGTTTCCAATTTCTGCCCAATTCTCGGTTCCGTCCCATTCAACAAACGCTGAATGTTGCTGCGGTGTCGCACGATTACAAATACGCCGCCCGCAATGCCAAACAATACATAAGCTAGCGGTTGATTTAACGCAAACATCAATCCAGCTACGCTAATTGCACCAATAATTGAACTCAAAGAGACGATTCGCGATACCGCAAATACTATCCCGAAAATTCCGAAAGTTCCTAAACCGACAGGCCAGTACAAACCGAGTAAAACTCCTAAACTTGTAGCGACGGATTTGCCGCCTGTAAACCCCAGCCAGATTGATTTGCTGTGGCCTAAAACCGCAAACAAACCTGCTAAAGTTGCCATCCAAGGGATGATTGTTGCAGTATTTTCTAAATTGGCGGCGGTGGCTAGCTGTTGGGTAAAAGCGAGGGAATAGATGTAGCGGATTAGGACGATCGCACTTACGCCCTTCAACACGTCAACCAGCAACACCCCCAACCCCGGCCACTTCCCCAAAGTCCTTAGTACATTAGTCGCGCCAGTCGAACCGGAACCGACTTCCCGAATATCAATTCCCAGCATCCATTTACCCAAGGCGTACCCAGTCGGAATCGAACCGAGTAGATAAGCGGAGATTAGCAATGCGCCATTTAAAATTATCCAGCTAGCCATTTTGAAATTTGAGATTTGTTGTACAGAAGGAAGAAGGAAGAAGGAAGAAGGAAGAAGGAAGAACTAATTCCGGTTAATTTACATCTTAATTTCTTGAGTCCGCGCAGGCGGACTTTGTTTGTATAGCCGCGAATTCTATTCGCCGGGAATTTATGGTATTAAAACTGAATTTAATCTCAAAAATCCTTAGCAGTCATCAAACTTTGCGGATCGGGAGCAAAGGCTAGCCACAGTGGGAATTGCAGCATTGACAAACTGATTAAATCCTCTGTTTCATCAATCACAATTAACGGCAACTTGCCATCTTTCACGAGTCGATCGGCTTTTTGAGCCAAAGCCTCCGCAGACTCGAACATAATAATGCCACGTTCCGGCCCAAAATCGCTGCGAGTAATGCCTAAACAGTCCTGCAAACCCCGGCGCCACTCTCCCAAACGTTCGGGACTGTTCGCGAGCACCAAAGTCCGTACGCGTCCGCCGTAGACGCTTCTGAGCACAGAAATCATTGTCGAAGTAATCAAGATATTTTGCAAACGCGAACCCATAGTCCGCAAAGCGCCCCTTCCTCCTTGGGTAAAAAACCAATTAGAAACTCGTTCGGCGTGGATGGGTTCAAAGGTGCGGCGGAGTTGCCAAGGTGGGCCGTAATAGTCGGGGAGAGTGCGGTATTGGTCGAGAATGCGGCGAATTTGTTTGGCTTGTTCTTGAAATCCCTGTTCGGCAAATTTGGGATTTACTGGTGCTGAGGATGGAGACTCGTCAGCCGCAATTTGCTTGGGTGTCTCTTGTACCGGCGGAGTTATATCTAAGAGTTCGGCGGTGGCGGCCAAATCCTGCAAACTCCCAACTAGGTAGTCTTTGAAACCTTGGACTCGGATTGCTAAATCTTGGGAAACTCCGGCAAAAGTTGTGCGCATTTCCTTTTGAATTCGATCGCGCCGCCGTTCGAGTTTTTCTACTTCGATTTGTAGGGCTTGCTTGCGATTATCTAGTTGAATCAAGCCGTCTTGTACCAAACGCCCGATCGACATTTGAGTCTCGCCCAACGTTTCTGTCGCCTTGGCTTTGTGGGCTTCCAAGGCGGCAATTCTTTGGGTCAAATCTTGTTCTTGTTGCTGCAATTCTTTGACTCGCAAAGCCAACTGTTCGGTAGCATTTTCTGGGATGTCTGTTACAGTTTCTGCGATTGCTGTTGGCTGGGAGTCTGTTTCTCGCGAACTTTGCTCGATCAAACTTTCGGATTCGCCAGCTTCGGGATTGGGCTCAATTTGGGCGAGTGCGGCTGCTTCGTCCACAAATTGGGCGAGGGCGCTATCTTCCTCACTCCAGGGGTCTGCTTCTGGTGGGAGTTGGGCGGCGGGCTTTTGAAGCTCGATCGACAAATCCCCTATCTGAGATGGTAGTTGGTAGTCTGTCTCATTCACAGGTAAATTTGATTCGTCGTCAGCGGGTGGTTGTGCTTGCGGTTCTTGGGTTGGAGATTCGTCTGAATTCATGGGAAATTTGGTTCGACTTAGGGCACGGAAAAGTTAGAAATTTAAAATTAACAAGTTTTTCAGTCTTGACGGGGACAGCGCTGTTCTAAACAAGTCTGTAGCATTTTACGATCGAATAGAACCGGTAGAAAGTGAATGCTGTTAATTTCTTTGAAATAGAACAAAATTGGCACAGCGAGCCAAAATATCCGCCAATTTTGCCATTCTCGGAAAGGAAACTTGCGGATTAAGTTTTGCGATCGATAAATGTCCAAATCGGTGAGGGTGAATTGTAGCCGGATGGTGGCGGCTTGGTACATCAGAAACAAGCCGAAGACCGAAAGTGGCAAACTCACCCACTTCTGCACGAACAGCAGCGGTATCGCAGCCAGTAACAGGACGATAGGAATCGCAAAACTCGGGGCGAGTTCGATCGTACTTGTCGGCGCAGTCGAATCAGCAGTTATAGTCATGGGCTTAAGTTAAACGAATTTTGTCAATACTTTATATTTTACCGTTTCCTAGCTTACAGGCCTTTGAGTACGCTAGATCCCGTGCCCTGAAACATTAGCCAAGTCATCAAAAAGTTAACCACAAAAATAGCCAGCAAAGCCGTCACCACCGCCGTCGTAGTCGATTGTCCGACACCTTTTGCGCCGCCTGTGGTGGTCAAACCCCAGCTAGTACCGATGACAGCAATCAAACCACCAAACACAAAAGCCTTAATTGCCGCGCTGCAAATATCCCACAAACTCAGGAAATGGCGGACTGATTCTAAAAACACAGTTTGAGAGATGCCGTACATTGTCGTCGCAATCAGCAGTCCGCCCGCGATGCCAGTGACGAGGGACAATATGGTTAAAATTGGCAGCATCAAACAGCAAGCCAGGACGCGGGGAATTACTAGATAGTCGATCGGGTCTGTTCGGAGCATGAGCAGGGCATCTATCTGCTCTGTGACCTGCATCGTGCCGATTTCCGCCGCAAAAGCCGAACCTACCCGTCCCGTCACGATGACGGCTGTTAAGACGGGGCCAAGTTCCCGAGTCAAAGACAAAGCCAAAACGCCACCGACAACATTGCCAGCGCCCAGGTTAATAAACTCCCTTGCTACCTGAATCGTAAATACCATGCCGACAAAACCCGCAGTCAGCAAAGCAATCAGCAGAGATTCCGGGCCAACTGCTGCCATTTGGTCAAGGGTGTTGCGGCGGTTAATTTTGCGAGTCAGTAAGTGCAGCATGACTTGGCCGCCCAATAAAATTGCTGCAAACAAGCGCTGACTCCACAAACTGAGGCTCGACGGTGTAGTGGTGCTCAAGGAATTTCGACTGTAGAACAACTGCAAAAATGAAATCTATCTACAAATCTTAAACAAGTTTCTTCTCTAACATTTAAGATTTTTGACAGAATCGATCGCTAAGGGCGATCGCTACCTATCTTGGAAAAGGACAAGTTTTGTTTGCTTGCACCTTTCGGCAGTTTAGCTGAATTTACTAACTCTTATGAGCATCTTTCCTAATTTTCTGCGCTCTGTGATCCTGACGAGCTTGTTGAGCTTTATTGCTCCCTTATTGTTAATCGGTGCAGGATTGACTAGCTTTTCGTTAATCGGGCTCATGCCTGCTCTCCAAGGAGTTGGTCATTCTGGAGAAGAGATGATTTGGCAATTCTTAGCTACTTTCGGCAGCGGCTGTGCCCTCCAGGGATTTTTGGTGATCGGCGTCACTTTTGGTTTAGTCGGTGCTTTGTTTAATACCTACGCTTCTTTTGGACACTCACGATGGAGTTAACCAACCGTAGTATTTTAGATTTTAGATGAGAATGGCACAATTATTATCTAAAATTTCAAATTGCTCGGTTCGGGTTGGATCGGATACTCGTAGCTGCGATGATTTTACAATAGGACTCGCGAATGTTCGGAAATGCGATGTTCTTTTTTTGTAATTTATTATTTGTAATTTATTATTTGTGTCGCCTTGAGCGTAGTCGAAGGGTTATTTGTTCCTGATTTTTGCGATCGTTAATCCGTGTATCCGTGTCAGAATCCGTGTTGTGCCTTCCCTCTTCGCATTTTCCAACTATTCTAAACTAGAAAAAGCAATGGTTGGTGAGGAGACTTGCGTACCGAGTCAGGGAGTTGGAGGAAATGGAATTGCATCAGAATTTGGAGACTTAACCGGAATGACTCGTCATATCAATTCCGGCTGCGCCGGAATGACAAGCGAGGAGACGGCAGTGCCGTGTCCCTACCGCGAAATTGTAGGGACACGGCACTGCCGTCTCCTCCGTTTATATCATTCCGATGCAAACGGATTTGATATCAAGAAGTCGATGACTTTTTTTGCGGACTGGGTGCAGAAATCAAAATTACTAGAGATGGCTATGTTGCATATAAATTTCTGGATAAGTCAACAGTCGCGATCCGTCCTAACGGTGAAGTGATTAGAACGCCTGCACCGAAATATGCCTCAGATGGCAGAAATATCAACAAAGGTTTCCGTCTCGATTCTTATGGTCATTTATTGCGAACGCGAGACGAATTGGGTAATTTAATTCCAGGTACTCACAATACGGGAGAAAAATTAAATGAGTGATTGGAAGGATGACTATAACTTACTTGGCTTGGGTGGTTTTACATCTTTAATTACCAATGTCAAGGTATCTTCGTGGGGAAACGAGGTATCGATCGAATGCGTCTACAATCCAGAAGAAAGATTACCTTATGTGCTGGCATTCAAAGACTATCGCGACATCAGGTGGACTGTACACGATGAAGAGGAAGTTGGCGAACTTGAAGCAGAATTTTTCGGAATTTCTTTGGGCGAACCGGAACACCGCAAGCCTACTGTAATTACTACAGACATTTTTGAAATTTCAATTTTGTACGGCAGTTTCAGCATTTACAAGGGACAAAATCTCGACTCTGAAATAGCAGATTTAGAAACAGAGGTTTTAGTATTCCAACCGCAAGCAGTCTTGTAGTAATATCGATTTGAGATTTGAGATTTGAGATTAAAGAATTGGGAATGATATAGTTTCCGGTTGCATCGGAATTATCAGAAATCAGGACACGGCAGTGCCGTCTCCCTACAATTAATCACGGTAGGGAAACGGCACTGCCGTGTCCTCTATATCATTCCGGCGCAGCCGGAATTGATATGAATTGTTTTGGTATCATAAGCATATTGCTTAGCTACTTGCAAAAGGTAACGTGCTAAACTAAAAAAAGTAATGGTTGGTGAGGAGACTTGCGTGCCGAGTCAAGGAGTTGGAGGAAATGGAATTGCATCGGAATTTGGAGACTTACAGCAGTTCCTGCTGTTATGAAGTACGGTAGCAACAATTAGCAAACCAATTTCTTAAATGTTGAGGATTCATTAAGTTCAGG
>ENA-OBIO01000470-OBIO01000470.1-metagenomes-genome-assembly--contig:-NODE-470-length-21394-cov-4.99466_pt1 | contig 21394 bp, 14 predicted proteins | sample MGYA00153383_OBIO01 | MGnify analysis MGYA00153383 | reverse complement strand
GCTTTTGTTGAGTATCTGAAATGAACGACTGAGAATTTTGGTCATCACCTTTTTTTTGAGTCCACGGAACAGGCATTGGAAAGAAGTTGGGCTTGAGGCAAATATCCTGCATCTGAAGATGAAAAACTTTCATTGTGGAAGCTGATAGCGGTGGGACAATTCTGCCCCAATCGGCGGGAACTGTCCGTCCAGCTTCTGTCTCTTGCTGCCAGTGCCGCATAAACTGTGCCGAAGCGGTATGATGATCGACCATCGTTACCCCACACTGCGAAAACGAGTGCAAGACAGCTCGGTTCAGTTCGATCAGTGCCCGATCTTTCCACAGTGACAGTTTTGAGCGCGTATTCAATCCCAATCGCTTGGCGACGGTCGGCAATAAGTCATAGCGCTGCACATCTCCAAAATTACGAGCACCAATCTCCGTGCTGAGATACCAACCGTTGAAGGGTGCGGCAGAGTAAGAAACGCCACCAATTTCCAATCGCCAATCGGAGACTGCTGGCAGAGCGTGCCATTTAAGACCCAGTTCTGCAAACCAATCATAGTCAGGATGAGTAATCGGCACCTCCATCACGACAGATTTTGGCAGTTCAAACCACTGAGGTTGCTGTCCTGGCATTTGAATAATCAGTGGCAGCACATCAAATGGTGTCCCAATTCCAATCCAACCCATCTGCTGACAAATTTCAGTCAGCTTTACCTGAGCCGGATCGCCCACGATCGAGCCATCCGATTGGCGGTAGCCAGCATAACGAATCAATAGCGGATTCCAGATGCGAATACCAGGTTTTCCTGGTGCATCGGGTGCAAAAATACTAATTGTGGAGCGAATATTGCCGCTGTTGGTTGCTTGCTGAATGTGCTCGACGATCGCCGCGAAAATTTCTTCTGCTGTCGTTAAATGTCGCAGATCTCGGACAATCAGTGATTCCCAAAAGATCCGACCAATACAGTTCGAGCTATTGCGCCAAGCAACTTTTGCACCAAAAGCTAGTTCATCTTCTGTGTGCCAGTAGGTGCGCGATCGCCGATCGGCTCGAAAAACTTCACCAAGACGTTCCTGCAACTGAGATTCCGGCAGCAACTTCTCTCGATAAAACAGATGGAGATAGTCGATCGCCTCTAGTAGAGATTCTGCCTGTTGAATTTGTTCGCTGCTAAGTTCCATAAGTCAGTAGTGATTGCTGGTTGAAGTGCCAACCTCCTGATGAGGTTTTGCCGCAAAAAATATGAGGTGATGTCTATATAAATTGCAAAAGCTTACGCGAACTAAAGCCATAATTCGTGCTGTAAAGTCTAAATTAAAACCAAAATAATGCTACAGCCAATATTTTGGATATATTCTTTCTCCAGCTAAATTATTAAAAATCACAGCGCACAGTACTAAAATTATCGAACCTTCGAGCGTCGGCGTTAGTAGGAACTGCCAGTTGGGTTTGGTCATCATTACTACTAAGGCAATACCTCCCGACGCGGGATGCACGGTTCCAGTAAGCTGCATGAGCGCGATCGAGGTCGAAACAGCCATTGCCATTGTCACAGGAGAAGAACCAAGAAAATGCAGAAATATCAGACTCACAAGTGCCCCTAAGAGATTCCCACCGATGACATTCCGAGGTTGAGCCAACGGGCTATCGGGGAAACTAAAAATTACTACACTTGTGGCACCAAACGGAGCCATCAGTAATGGAGAATTCGTTTTTACCGTAAGGTAAGAGGTGACGAAGATCGCCAAAAAACTTCCGAACCAGCTCCAAAAAACGTGCCGATGATGAGGTCGAACGACCGGACAAATAAAAGGACAGGATCGCCATCTGCCAAGCGTTTTGAACCAATAATGCGCCAATTTTAATCGAGCTTTTTCATATTCGAGCATAAAAAATGACCTATCGAAGGGGCTTGCGATCGAATAAACTCCTAACCTTACTTGCTGTCTTGACTAGGGGACAACGCCAGAACTAGAGATAAATCACGCTTGAGTTTCAATCGATATTGATATTGAGTAGATGCGTTTGGTGGAGGCGATCGAGGTACTCGAATCGCTGTGCTGAGAAATCGCCGTCTTTGAAAGCCTGTAGAATAAGTGCTGCGGCAGAATTTACAATCTGAGTGGTGCTAGACATCCCCCGTGAGGACAGCGTATCGACTGCACCTGCCGCGTGGCTCATTAGACACCAGCGATCGCCGACCGTTTGAGTGCTTGAAAATTGGGTGCGGGTAGTCGATCCCCAATCACGTACCGGATTGGCCTCTGCCAACTGCTCGGCATTGCTAGGTTGCCCGCTCGGTTGAGTACATTCATCGGATGGTTTCACGCCGATCGCGTGGGTCAAGAGCGATCGTGAATGTGTCTTGAAGCGCGATGGGTGCTCGCGCAGCTTAAACTGACGCGCTAACACTGAATCATCACCACTCCCATCCACCACATAGGCAACCTCGAATTCTTCCCCCGTGTCGGTCGCGATCGTAACCCCCTTGCTGTGAAGCTGTACAGTCTCAACCTGAGTGTGCTGCTTTGCGACCGCACCATACTTAATGGCACTGTGAAACAGGTAAGCATCAATGTCCTGACGGTAATAGTGCATCTGAGCACCAAACGGGAATTCTAAAACGTTGCACTGCGTCACTTCATTCGGATTCGGGATTTTGTCCTTGTGGTGGTAGACAAAGCCAAAATTGCGCTTAATGGCGCACGCAGAGGTAACGTGCTGCCAAACATCACTCAGCGAACTACAATGTGCAATCTCTGGAACATCATAGCGTTCCGCCAGAATTCTTAGCATATAGGTCGTTTCGTCGATCGTGGATTCACCTGGCGCAAATCGCGGGTGAGTGCCAGTGTCGATAATTACCACTTTAAGTCCCTGCCGCGCCAAGATGCAGCCCATTAGTCCGCCTGCGATCTCACTTCCCAAGATCGCTACATCAAAATGCTGTCCGAGTGTTCCAGATTGTTGCATTGTGAGTTTACCTGTATGAAGAAAATTGCTAATAGTACCTGTGGTTTGACCGTATCGCCAAAAAAATACCGAACCAGCTCCGAAAAATATGCTGATGATAAGGTCGAGCAACCGGACAGAATCGTATGTCCGCTGGAGGTCGATCGTGGAATCGTAGTTCAGTCAAAAGGCAAGCGGAACGCGCTCCTGCTCATCCATATATCGATCTAACTCCACTCCTAACTGAGTTAAAACCTGACTTGTTACTGACTTGTTACTGACTTATTACTGACTTTTAGTTATTGGATTGCTAATCAAAAAACCAGCACAACTGCTGGCACTCGTTGGCGTAGCCTCTCAGAATGAGAATCGCGATTAATTTCGATAATAATATTCACTGTCGATCGAGCCAACTTAGATCGAAGATCGAGGTATAAATCCGATTTTGCACTCGCAGCAAGCCCTGGAATTTGACGACAATCCCTGACAAGAGCAATTCCCGTTCTTCGGAACTATCGACGACAACAACTTCTTCTCGTTCCAAGACTTGTCGATATAGTGCAAGTAGGCGAACAGAGCGATCGCTTCTCAGGAGTCGATTTTGGATCGTTCTCAAATGTTCTGGTTCGTCTTGAGCTTCCCAATTATTGATGATATTCGTCTGTACCAAGCGATCGATCCACTGGGCTTCAGCATTAGGGGGGATATAATCTGAAGTAGTATCAATCAGTCTACAGAGCTTTTGGGTGAGAAACGGCTGTCCGCTCGTCCAAGCTAAAATTGCTTTGAGGAGGGTTTGCGGGTTGCTGACTTTTTGAGCCAGTCCTTGCAATAATGGTTGGGCTTCATGTTCTTTGAAGCCCTCCAATTGAATGGACTGACCGATATTAAAGGGAGTAATCTGGACATTGGTAATTAATTCCGCAGGAGTGGCAACACCGAAGAGGGCGAAAGTTAACCGCTGATATTCTGAATTGAGACTGCGTTGGTTATAACAAGAACGAATTAGGGCAAAAAACTCATTGACTGAGAATTTCAAGCCCAAGACGCTATCGATTTCATCAAAGAAGATGACTATTTGAGTTGTAGAAGTGCCGACTTCAACTAGTAAGACTAATTCGATAAATTCACTCAATCGCTGTACTGGAGACAGATCGATCCGCTCTTGCCACCATGTTTTGAAGTTGAATTTGTCACTCACATTTAACCGTCGCCCTAGCTCGAAGGCGATGCCCTTGTACCATTGTTCGGGAGTAACATTTTCACTCCCAAGTCGTGTCATATCGATCGACGCACAATAAATTCCCTCATGTTGGAGATGATTTATCATCCGTACCATCAGGCTAGATTTGCCCATCTGGCGGGGATTGAGAACGTAGCAAAACTCGCCGCGCTTGAGAGCTTTGTAGAGGTGCCTGTCAGCAGCACGGACGACATAGGTAGGTGCGTCCATCGGCAGGCTACCACCGACTTGATAGTCAAAGGTAACGGGTGATTCGGCACTGCGGAGCAGGTCATTTTCAAAGAGTAGTTCTGCTTGAGTAGCTTTGAGAATTTCGAGGGTTTGGGATAGTTCGAGGGTGCGTTCCGAGACTTTTTGTTCGAGAGTGCGGCTGTACTCGGCCAAGTCATCTCTAGCCTCCGCGAGGGCATTATTATTGATGGCTAGTTCTTGGGCAAATTGAATCAGCTCGGCTTCGGCTTGTTTGCGTCCAGTAATATCAGTAAAGGCAACCATCGCATAGCTAACTCGACCATTCTCGTCAAAGACAGGCGTGCCAGCAGCTTCGATCGGTATAATTTTGTCAGCTTGACGAATTTCGATATTGTCAACAGTGCTACGTTCGCCATTTAATGCTCGCGCGAGGGGCAGATTTGAAAGCGGATATAGTCGATCGGTTCCGGCTTGATAGAGTAGATCGATCTCCATCAATCGATCGGCTGTGACTTCGCTGACAATCCCTTGACTCAAGAGCTGCTGGGCGATCTGATTGACATAGTAAGGTTTGCCATCAGCATCGAGGATACCAATGCCTACTGGCACTGCTTCTAGGAATTGAGTCAGTCTGCGTTCATTTTCATGCAGGGCAACGTACAGTTGGGCATTTTGGATGGAAATTGCTGCTTGTGCGGATAAGAGTTTGAGGACTTCTAATCGAGCGGGTGTGAAGACACCAGTAGTGAGATTATTTTCTAAATAAAGTAGCCCAATAAGTTGGGATTGATGGATGATGGGAGTACACAAGATCGACTTTGGTTGGTTTTGGATGACATAAGGATCTGTGGTAAATATCCCCTCACAGCCTGCATCTGCTAACACCACATCTTCTCTGGTTCTGGCTACATAATTCAACAGAGAGATGGGTAATTGTGTGCTGGTAGCGACTAGGGTTACTCGATCTACTTTTACCTCATCTGGTTCGTTCGCGTTGGCGTAGCCTCTGCCTGTGCCTGACGGCAGGCTATCGCCAACGCAGAAGCGTGGGCTTTGCCCAATCGATCCTTGGGTGGCGATCGATAACTCACCTGCTGTGTCTAAAATCAGAAATCCAATTCGAGCACCAGCATTTTCCATAGATATTTTGAGTGACTTTTTCAATAACTCATCCAATCCAATTTCGCTAGAAAGAGTTTGCGAAGCTTTCATCACTGTGGCTGAGTCTAGAACTGCACCCAAACCACCACTAGCTGTTGAAATATTTAGGAAAATATCTGAAATTATGGATGATTTTGCATCCAAAAACTGTGGATACCGAGTTGCTAGATCTTTGAGTTTTGCTATCGCACCCCACCGCTGGTATGCGTAGTAAGCATCAAAGAGATAATGGCTGGCTACATGCTTTTGATTTCGTACCAAATAGAATCGTCCAGCAAGTTCGTTGGCTAGAGCTACTTCATTGATATATTCGTTTTCTGCGGCTAAAGAGATAGCTAGATCGTAATATTCTCTAGCATCTTTGTCTTGCCCTAATACTCTAGCAAGTTCGGCTTCAACCAAGTAATATTTATGCAAATAATTCATGGGTGCATGATGCGCCCAATGCTTCATTTGTTGCTGATTACGAGCTACTCGATCGAGGATTTGCGGTTGGTTTAGTGGATCTTCATCAAATATCGCCAACCAAGCTAGAGAATCATAGAAATGGAAGATTGCAAAGTTAATCGTCCCAACTGTATTGCCGACATATTCGGCTGCGGCGATCGCATTCTCAATGGCTTGAGCGTATTCTTGGAAAATGTAGCAAAGAATGAGTTTTTGAAGATACAGATCGCATAGAGCATTGCGATCGTTCACTTCCAGAAAAACTTGCTTCATCCTTTCTTCATCGTAATGCTCTCCTAGCAAACGACAATTATGTTCAGATTTACCGACTAAATTTAAGACTGTTTGCCAATAGGTTTTGTGTCTTTTGAGGATATTCTGTTGCTGAAGTTGAGCGATGGCAACACTCGCTTTTTCCATGTCTCGTTCTAGTTCTGATAGTTCTTTGCCGCTATAGTAGGCGATGTAGCCGTGTAAATATATGCCCCAAGCAGCAAGTTGTAACTCCCCAATCTCTAGCCCGATTCGGTATGCTTCTAAACAAGGCATAAGAGTTTCTCTAACGTGCTCTTTCCAATGTCTTATCAAACAATTTGTGACCGAGAAAGTACTAGGTTGAAGTTCGTTGGCATCAAATTTTTCGATCAGCTTCAAAGCGAGTTGACAGACTTGATAACCTCCATCAATATCTGCTAATCCACAGAGGACTATTCCATATAAAGAATATGCATTAACGGACAAAGGTGTATTGCCATACTCAACCGATAAGCTGACCATTTTTGACACGACTAGGGTGAACAGAGGAGAAAAGTTTACATAGCAAGGATAAATCATGTCCAACAAAAAATTCATGGCTACAAGCTTTTCCGGATCGGTCATTTCGGGTAGAGCGATTAAATCTGCGACATCCTTAGTTCCTCTTGCCGCCAAAGTAGATTTTACTTCAGTTAGACTACGATCGATATCTAATAGGCTTGGTTGGGTAGGGAAAACTATCCCCATCATCTCCAAAGTTGGTAGTGCGATATTCACTGCTGCCACTAGCTGATTCTGTGAGACAGCAGCTTTGATTTTCAGCGTATAAACTTTCGCTTTGTCTAACAATGTGGTTGCTGTTTGCAATACGATTTCAATTAATCGTTCCATCTGCACCAGATCGCCGAGTAGGAACTTTGTTTCGGCTGCTTCTATATACAGTTTTAGGGTGAGATCGTATTGCTGCTGCCAGCAGTCCTCCTCTAATAAACTCAATCCTACCTCAAAGTAATTGAATGCTGGTTGATAAGCAGCCGCTTGCTTGGCTTTTTTACCAACTCTGAGATTCAATCTAGCTAGTTCATCTCGCTCTTGTTGTCGCTCGATTAGTTGCCGACCCAAGTTTAATTGGTTGACAATTTCAAAGATTTTTGGCTCTTGTGTTGCTAGTGAAGTAGTTTGCAGTAGTAGTTGACCCATCCGCAAATGCACAGCTTGTTTATCCGCTGCTGGAATTAGCAAATAGACTGCTTGTTGGATACGATCGTGGGCAAACTTATATTCAATAGTGATGCTCTGTGACAAGTCCTGCGTGTCAGATTCGAGCAGCTTATAAGCATCACTCAGTGGTAAAACTAAACCAGCTAAAATAGCTGGCCACAGTTCTGTTGCGGCTGCTTGGGGAGATTGTGCGGAGACAGTTGCCAAAGTCTGGAGATCGAATTGGTTGCCAATACAGGCTGCTAGTTTTAATACCTGTTGGGTTGACATTCCCAACTTTTGAACGTTAGCTGACATCAGTTCGACCACATTATCGGTGATGGATTGAGCTTGAATTTCCCCTAAATCCCACTGCCAATTGTTGAGCTGGTAGTTAAATACTAATAATTCTCGATCGTATAGCGACCTCAAAAATTCATTAACAAAGAAAGGATTACCATTAGTTTTGGTTAGCACTAATTCTGTCAGTGATTCGGCAGTTTCTAAGGCAACTTTGAGAGTCGTACTAATCAACCGATTTACCTCGATCGAGTTCAAAGGTTGCAGGGTGATATAACTAACCAGCCCTTCAGTTTTACCGATCTCGTCCAAGGTTAATATTAAGGGATGAGCTGGAGTTGTCTCGTTATCCCGATAGGCTCCAATAATGTATAGATAATGACCCTGAGTTTCAGTCATTAGCAGTTGAAGCAGCAACAAAGAAGCTTCATCAGCCCATTGCAGATCGTCTAAAAATAACACCAATGGATGTGCCGATCGCGTAAACACTCGGACAAAGTTTTTAAATACCAGATTAAAGCGATTTTGGGCTGCCATGTCAGCTATTGCTGCTACAGTAGGCTGGGCACCAATAATTAACTCTAATTCGGGAATTAGATCGATAATTACTCGACCATTATTGCCAAGAGCAGTTAACAATTTTTGTCGCCAGTCAGCGATCTGGACATCATTTTCTGCCAAAAGTTGTTCGATTAAAGAACGAAAGGCTTGTACTAAGACAGAATAAGGAATATTTCTTTGGAACTGGTCGAATTTGCCAGAGATAAAGTAACCCTGTTGGCGAGTAATTGGTTTATATACTTCCTTAACTAAAACTGACTTACCAATGCCAGCATAACCTCTAACCAGCATCATTTGTTTTTGCCCTAGACTGACTCGCTCAAAGCCAGCCAACAACTGCTCGATTTCCCGTTCGCGCCCATATAATTTTTGAGAAATTTGGAATCGCTCGGAAATATCTCGATTTCCCAACACAAAGGGATCGATGCGTCCGGTTTGCGACCATTGGCTGTGACATGTTTCTAAGTCTACCTGAAGACCATAAGCTGATTGGTAACGGTCTTCAGCATTTTTAGCCATCAGCTTCATCACAATCTCGGATAGGCAGAGCGGAATCTCTGGGATGATTACGTGCGGTGGGGTGGGTTGTTTGGCAATATGCGAATGAACTAACTCCATTGCATCGGTAGTTTCAAAGGGCAATCGATTAGTTAATAGCTCATAAAAAGTTATCCCCAAAGAGTAAAAATCAGTCCGACGATCGATTTCTCGATTCATCCTTCCAGTTTGTTCGGGCGAGATATAGGCTAATGTACCTTCCAACTGATTGGGATTGCGTAAGTTAGGATTTTCGCGCGAGAGTAGGGTGGAAATACCAAAGTCAATCAGCTCGACCTGACCTGTGGCGGGGTTTAAAATAATATTAGATGGGTTAATGTCTTTGTGAATGATTTGACACTGATGGACTCGACCGAGAATCTCAACAATTTGGCTCGCAATGTTTAGAAACTCAGTTACAGTGAATTGTCTACCATCGTGCATTAATCGTGCTAGAGATTCACCGCCAAAATCTGCTAGTACTATCACCCAACAGTTTTGTTCGTTTTTCAGATCGTAGACATTGACGACACCTTCAACCTCAAGGTTTTTGGTAATTGTATACTCTCGTTTGAACCAGGCTATTTGTTTGGGAGATGGGTAGGCTTGCTTGAGTGTTTTGAGAATAACCGATCGCCCATCTACTACCCGCTGCCCACGATACACCAATGAATTGGTACTTTCATAGAGCTTTTCGATCGCCTGATAGCCTGAAATAGTTGCCATGATTACGATCGCCTTTTATGTGTAGGTGAGCTAAATCGCGAATAAAATTGCTGAAAGCTTTATTAGCAAACGGTTACTCAAAAAAAACAGTCGGATGTGTCTACCTATCCAAACTTATAAATATACGATCGGTAGATCGCACTAGTTGTTAGCGATTGGTTATCTTACCAATTATTGCGTTAGCGATCGTCAAAATTATTCTTATGCCACCAGCGTTCAGCTCTGCTGTACCGGAGGTAATCGCCGTTGGACTTCACCACAAGTAGCGTCTTCGATCGGAGCATCGAGCGTATTAATTGAAGTAAGGAATATGGGTTTAATTCACGATCCTTTAGCTCACAAATTAGATTTTAAAAGCCTGCCGATACAACTCACAGGCTGGAACCACTTTATCGCCCAATCGCTCGATCGATCCCAGACTGCTGAGCTGATAAGCTAGAATCGGAGCTAGTGCGATCGGTTGAGTAGCACTCATCACTCGATCGAGAGCTTGTGCCAATTCTGGCTGTTGTGTCAATGTAACCCAATGACGCTGCAAGTGATGGTGATAAATCCCTGCGGCGGTGGGAGCAGTTTTTAGCAGTTCCGATAGACTTACAGCCCCTTCACTCAAGTGATAGAGGGCAATATTAACCAAGGCGGGATGTCCCCCCACCATCGCCATTAATTGCCCAGCTTCCGCGCCATCGTCGTCCCAGTCGAGTCCATAGCGTCGAGCCAACTGTTGCACCTCTGCTTGAGAAAAAGTATCTAACTGAATCGGTAGTCCAACATTGAACGGGGATTGATTGAGCTGAAGCGGAATATAAATTTCTGTCGAGTGAACCACAATTAGGCGGAGCTTTTGCCAAATCGGCAGGATCTTGGCTTCCTCATACCAAGATCGCAGCAACGGTAAAAAATCCTGCGCCATCTGCGGATGCTCAAAAATGTGATTCATTTCATCAAACGCTAGGACTATTGGAGTAGAAATTTTCTCTAGTAGATAGTCTTGAAAATAGGCAGTGCAGCTAATTTTACTCCCCAGATCCTCATCCCAATATTCATCGAGCATTGGAGTGAGCTGAAGCTGACGAGCTACATTTGCACAGAGCCAACGCAAAAATCGATCCAAATTACCCAATATTTCCGCGTCCACTTGCTCGATATTAAGGCTGACGGTTTTGTAACCTAAGCCTTTTGCAGAGTCGAGCACCCGCATTAGTAGTGATGTCTTGCCCATCTCTCTGGGAGCTTTAATTCGCACTAAGGCTCCAGGCTTGCGAATTTCTCGATCGATCTGCGCTTTAAAGGGAGTGCGCTCCAGGTAAAAAGGGGAGGTGAGCGGGACTGCACCATTAGGGTAGCAAGGCAACTGCTTTAGGTAAGGAGCGATAGTCGTGCCCTCATCAGAGGCAAGTGACTCCAGCGGTTCGGGATGTTTGACTAGATTCTGGGCGACAAGCTCTAAATCCAAAGTAGAAATCTCTCTCCAGTCGAGTCCTAACTTCCGGCAGAGTTCTTCAAAATTCGTGTAGTCAACAGGTTTCCCAGTTAGGAAATTGCTGACGGTAGCCAGAGCCAACCCGACATCCTCAGCCAGAGAGCGTTGGCTGGGAAAGCCATTACATCTAAGTGCCACTTTGACTTTTTCAAGACAATTTTGTTGAATTCTGAGGGATCTGGTCATAGAGTCTCTCGCGATCGACACTTCAATCCTACACGACAATTCACCAAAAAAGTAGTTTACATATATACGAGATTCAGTTCCAAGTCAGTCATTCTCCAGCACAAACAATCACACTGCGTAAGTTCTGCATCTTGCTACCGACACCAGAGCTAAAAACTGACACCAGAAACACACAAGTCAGTCATAAGTCAGTTATTACTCAGTCTCGAATTCAGTTAGCAGCCCTTGTTCAATGAATATTGGGTTCAAACAAGGGCTGCTGAGATTTACTCACGGCTCTAATATTTATAGATATCTTGGGAATCAATTATGCAACTACCTCTAGGCCCCCAAACTCCCGCTTTTGTCCAACTCACGCGCTGGATTTTTAGCCCAATGTCGTTCATGGACGAATGCGTTCGCCGCTTTGGAGACATGTATACCCTCAATCTGGGCAAGGATAATCCAAATCTAGTCTTTGTCAGCAATCCCCAAGCCTTGCAGCAAATTTTAACTCAAGATACCAAAGCAGATTTTCATGCTCCAGGCGAGCTAAATGGTGTCTTTAAGTCTTTGCTGGGTGACAACTCCGTAATTTGCTTGAGTGGGTCATCCCACCAACGCCAAAGACAATTGATGATGCCGTCATTTCACGGCGATCGAATGCGTACCTATAGTAATGTCATTAACCAAGCTACCACCGAATCTCTCGATCTTCAGATCGGTCAAATTTTCGATGTCCGAACCGTAACTCAATCGATTACCCTGCGGGTGATAATGCAAGCTGTGTTCGGACTGGAGCGCGGAGAGCGCGCCGAGAAGCTAGAGCATGTATTAAAGGAACTCCTCGATCTAGGCAGTTCGCCCATGAGTGTGGCGATCTTATATTTTCCAATCCTACAACAGGAATGGGGCGGCATTACCCCCTGGTCAATGCAAATGCGCGTTCAGCGTGAGGTAGATGCCTTGCTGTACGCGGAAATTCAAGAACGCAGGCAGCATCCCGATCCCTCCCGCACAGATATCCTCAGCCTCCTGATGACAGCGCAGGATGAAGCGGGTGAGTCGATGACAGATAACGAATTGCGCGATGAATTGATGACGCTGCTAGTTGCTGGACATGAAACGACGGCAACAGCTTTAGCTTGGGCACTGTATTGGATTCATAAATTGCCAGCAGTTAAAGCTAAACTGGTTGCCGAACTCGATCGCTTGGGCGAATGTCCAGATCTTAACTCGATCCTCAAAGCACCATATCTCGATGCAGTTTGCAACGAAACATTGCGAATTTATCCAGTCGGGATGCTGATTTTTCCCAGAGTTAGCAATAAAACTGTCAATCTCGCCGGACGGGAAATACCAGCACAGACAGTCTTAATGGGATCGATTTATTCGCTCCACCAGCGGGAGGATTTATATCCCCAACCCAAAGAATTTAAACCCGAACGCTTCTTGGAGCGACAGTTTTCACCGTTTGAGTTTTTGCCATTTGGCAGCGGTGCCAGACGATGTATCGGGAGTGCGCTGGCAATGTTTGAACTCAAACTCGCCCTCGCCAAGATCGTCTCGCAGTGGGAACTGGAATTGGTAGATAAGCGGGATGTCCATCCTAAACGTCGAGGGTTAGTGACCGCACCAGAACGACCGATCGAACTGTTGGTAAAAGGTCAGCGATCGGTGGAGTCTCTTCGCTCTTTTGAATTTTAATTAATTTTTTTAATTACTATTAACTATGCACTTTAATACCGCAGTTTCTCCCTTCCCACACGCTGCACGAACCGAAAGTCTAAATCTACAACTTCGCGCTGGCAATCCTGCTGATGCTCAAGCTTGTGGAGAGATCTGCTTTCAAGCGTTCGAGATAATTTCAGCACAACACAACTTCTCATCCGATTTTCCCAATGTCGAAGCCGCGTGCGACTTCATGCTTCAGCTATTAGCTCGCCCCGATATTTATGCAGTGGTAGCAGAAGTTGGCGGGCAAGTTGTGGGTAGCAACTTCTTATGGTCAGAGACGATCGTGGCTGGAATCGGCCCACTCTCAGTTTCCCCAAGCATCCAAAATGCCACTGTGGGCAAACATTTAATGCGAGCTGTTATCAAGCGCGCATGGCAGCAGAAGTTTGCTGGCGTGCGCTTGGTACAGGCAGCATCCAATAATCGCTCTCTAGCTCTGTATACTAAGCTGGAATTTGATGTGCAAGAGCCACTGGTGAGTATGCAAGGACAGGCACTCGGACTCAAAATTCCTGGTTATCTAGTCCGGCTGGCAACTGTTGACGATTTAGCAGCTTGCAATCTTCTGTGTCAGCAAATCCACGGTTTCCATCGAGATCGAGAACTCGATCGGGCAATTCAACAGGGCACAGCTACCGTCGTCGAGCAGGACAATATCATCACCGGATATGCCACCTCGATTGGCTTCTTCGGTCATGCGGTCGGTACCAGCAATGAAGATCTCCAGGCACTGATTGGTGCAGCCACATCATTTATCGGACAAGGATTTCTATTGCCTACACGCAATAGTCAACTATTCCGCTGGTGCTTGCAGCATGGACTGCAAATCGTTCAACCGATGACATTGATGAGTCTGGGATTTTACAAGCAACCCGCAGGTGCGTTTCTACCTTCAATTCTGTTTTGAAGAGCGAGAAATTGTGAGGGTAATTGCTACTTAGATCGACACAACTCAGTCACAACTCAGTCACAACTCAGTCACAACTCAGTCACAACTCAGGTGTTAACTCAGTTATTAGTAAAGTTTAATCGAGCTATCGGGGACTAATAACCCGATCGTGATTTTCGACAAAACTTAGCGAAGTTATTTGGCAACAACGCATTATGACTCATTTTGGTCTGCTCTGCCCTGCCGCTACTGGTCATCTCAATCCCATGACGACATTGGGATACGAACTGCAACAGCGCGGTCATCACGTTACTTTATTCGGAATTCCCGACGCTCAACCCAAAACCTTAGCCGCCGGACTGGAATTCTGGCCGATTGGCGAGGTAGAATTTCCCGCCGGATCGTCAGCCGCATCTTTTACCCAACTGGGGAAACTGAGTGGGTTAGCTGCTTTCAGATATACCGTCGTTCTGTTCCAACAGTTGACAGCCATGCTCCTGCGGGAAGCTCCAGCAGCGATCTCAGCCGCAGGTATTGAATTACTGCTGGTGGATCAAACTTCATTTGGCGGCGGGACAGTTGCAGATTTTTTGGAGATTCCCTTTATCAGCGTCAGTTGCGCGCTAATGTTGAATCGAGAAACAGGTGTGCCACCGATGAATACAACTTGGTCTTATAGTCCAGCTTGGTGGGCGCAACTGCGTAACCAATTAGGTCATCAGCTAATCGAGCGCATTGCTCGACCAATCGTCGAAATAGTAGCCCAGTATCGTCAAAAATGGAATTTGCCCCCACACATCCATCCCGATGATGCTTATTCGCAACTTGCCCAGCTCTGCCAACAACCCGCTGAATTTGAATTTCCCCGCCAGCATTTACCCCCACATTTCCATTTCAATGGGGCTTATCATCATCCTGCTAGTCGAGAACCAGCTCCGTTCTCGTTTGAAAAGTTAACTGGGCAACCGCTGATTTACGCCTCGATGGGGACTTTACAAAACCGACTGAGCGAGGTTTTTAAAAATATTGCCCAGGCGTGTGTAGGGTTGGATGCTCAGTTAGTCATCGCGCTAGGTGGCGGCAGTAGTCCAGAATCCCTGCCAGAGTTACCTGGTGCCCCGCTCGTTGTGGGCTATGCCCCTCAGTTAGAATTGCTCCAAAGAGCTACCCTCACTATCACCCACGCAGGCATGAATACTGCTATGGAATCTTTGAGTAATGGGGTGCCGATGGTCGCGATTCCCATTGCCAACGACCAGCCAGGGGTGGCAGCGCGGATCGCTTGGACGGGTACCGGAGAGGTAATAACTCTTGGTAAGTTAACTAGTTCCACACTACACGCAGCAGTGAAGCGAGTGTTAACGGAAGATTCTTACAGACAGAATGCAGTTAAGTTACAAGCGGCGATGCGCTGTGCTGGAGGAGCGAGTCGAGCAGCCGATATTGTGGAACGAGTGGCGCAGACAGGTCAGCCAGTATTGGCTAAATGATGGCAATAATGGCATTAAATTACCTACCCAAAATTTTAGTGGAAGAGGAATTGTTGATGTCCAATGATAAATCTGAGGATCCAATTGCCAGTAGTAAATACACTGCCAAGAGCGAGACAGAGAGATTGTTCAGCGTGTTTGAGAATTTTAATAAAGATGCTGAAGAAACCAAACTTTTATCAGTAGAAGATACTACGAGCGATCGGCAACCAGTTCTAACAATGTCCTCGATTGGGCAATTGGGTCGATTTGGCAACCAACTTTTTCAATATGCTTTTTTAAGGATCTGTGCTGAAAAAAGTGGTGCGCGAGTGGAGTGTCCGACGTGGATCGGTCAAACTTTATTCGGACATCAAGATTCACCTATTTCCAAGCGATTATCTCCCGCGATCGAGTTAAAAGATCGGGATGCGGAGCAGAGTTTGTTTGATGTGATTCCAGCTTTTATTCCCTACCTCGAAAAACTTGCAGATGCGAAGAGTGTGCGGGTAGGTTCAGATGCACTTGATACTGGTCTTGCCAACGTCGATTTGTGGGGCTTTTTTCAATTCCATACTCGACATTTGAAACCTCATCAGCAATACTTTAGATCGCTATTTCAACCTGTAGACGGTCTAAAATTAGCTTTAGATGACGGTTTAAAGCTGCTCCAATCTAAGGGCAAAACAATCGTTGGGATTCATCTGCGCCGTAGTGACTACCTAACAGAACCACGAGCAGGCTTCACATTAGTGTTTCCGACTAAATGGTATTGTGAGTGGATTGACGGAATCTGGGCTGATTTAACAGACCCAGTTCTGCTGCTATGTAGTGATGATTTAGGCGGTATTATTGATGATTTTGCCAAATTTTCACCCGTGACTAGCCGCGACTTAAACATTCAGTTGCCAGTCGGCATGGAGGACTTAGATTTTTATATTGATTTCTATATGCTAAGTCAATGTGATGTGGTTTGTAGTAGTAATAGTAACTTCAGTTTTGTTGCTTGTATGCTCAATCAGCGAGCACAAATATTTGTCCGTCCTCACTGGGACTTTTCATCCCGATTTATTAACTTCGATCCGTGGGATAGCAACCCAGTTTTATATATTGGCGAACCACCGAAATCCTTGAAAAGTTTACCTGACATTATTAGCACTACTTATGCCACGCAAGGAGTTTGGGGAATGCTCAAATCTGTGTTCATATATGTGCCAATTAGTATTATCAAAGGGTGGCTACTCAAAGCATATCTACGCTACAAAGTTAATGGCATCATCGGCGCGGTCGGTTACTTGTGACGGTGTGTTGACGGATTTTTAGGTGGATCGATCGATTAATAATAAATGGAGGATCTCATGTAACCAACACAGAATACCGAGATTTTCGATGCTAGTCTGGGATCGATCGCTACAAATATGGAAGCTTGGTCAAATCTACTAGCTGAGGAGCGGCTATGATGTATGCCTTCGGTAGCACTTAATCGCAGACATCCGACCCCGATACTCAAAGTGGTTTCAGTTGCCTGTGAGAACAAGTAGCTCTACAAAACATAAAATAATGAACCAAATTAAATATCTCCTGACCGAAGGCCAAATGCCCACCGATTGGTATAACATCCAAGCAGATTTACCCGTCCCATTACCACCAATTCTCAATCCTGGTAACGGACAACCGATCGCACCTGCTGACTTAGCACCCCTGTTTCCGATGAGCCTGATCGAACAGGAAGTGAGTCAAGAGCGGTGGATTGGGATTCCAGACCAAGTGCAATCGATCTATCAACAATGGCGACCTACTCCCCTGTATCGTGCCCGCCGCCTAGAACAAGCCCTCGATACTCCCGCCAAGATTTACTACAAATACGAAGGCGTTAGCCCCGCTGGTAGCCATAAACCAAACACTGCTGTCGCTCAGGCATATTACAACAAGCAAGCAGGCATCAAGCGGCTCATTACCGAAACCGGAGCCGGACAGTGGGGATCTTCACTAGCTTTTGTTGGTGCGCTATTTGGGCTAGAAGTTGTGGTTTACATGGTCAAAGTCGATCAGCCAACGATAGACCCCCAACAGAGTCTGTTGACCAAAACTAGCCAACCCAAATTGGTATTTAGCCGTCTTGAAAAAGCCCTCGATCGCCCATCGCCGACGACCCCACCAAGTAATGGTACTGCCCTTGAGAACACGAGTTGAAATGACAAATCGCTGCTCCAATTTACCATTCCGCTGCAAGTAAAACCATGAGGCCGTGACTAGCCCATCTAATCCTGTCAGCTTAACTTGTTGCCCTTTCTTGGTAATAGTTCTGATGGCTCTGCCGTCATCCATCAAGCGGTTTTTGGGGATGCCCACAATCGCCTGATATCGAAGTTTCTTGACCCCATTGAGAAACTCAACGCTACTGAAACCAGTATCCGCTAGTACTTGGACTCGGAAACGACGTTGCAGTTGTTTGGGCAAGGTGCGGAGCAATCTTAAACCTAACTGTGCTGGCGTGAGTGTATTCTTCCCCCGCCACGGCCGGAACGCCCACGGGACTCGCCACTGTCCAACGACTAAGTACATCACCACCAAATGTAGCCCTCGCTTATGGTTGAGGATATGTATCAGCCAGTTAAATGCCTTGAATTTTCCCCGTTTCTCTAAGGTAGTCAAGTCGATAATTACTTGGAGATGAGGACGTTTTCCTCTGGGGGCATATTTTAATAGTTCTTTGACGATCTGTTTTCGGGTGGCTTGAATTACCGTTCTGGTCGGCCATTCATATTCATTCAAAAATCTGCTCAGAGCTGCTGCTGATTTAATCACACATTGTTCTGGTAATGCTACTCTCTGCGGCTCCCAGAACATTGCTAAGACTGCTTTCAAGCTGAGGGCTTGGTATGGACTGGGCATTAATCCTAGAAGTGTGTAAAGTAGAGCTTGGGCACACGGGAGAATGGTGTTCACTGTTCTCACAACTATTGTTCTGTGCCCTTTTTCTCACGTTTTGGTCACGCGCGATACTAGTCTTTATGTATTGGTGCAAGATGTGAGTACCCTCAGATCTACGCTGATTACTAATATTTTAGTAAGATCGTCAATTCTCAGTTAAAACATAAGACCATGACAACAATTACATTCTTCGCACTTCTTTCCGGTATCTTTTGGACAATTACTTATCTATTAATTCTCCAACGCTCACGCCAGGATCGAATCGTCGGGATGCCAATGGTAGCACTATAGACCTCTTGCGTGAATAGGTAGAATTAGCAGATAAAGTAGCGAAAAGGGGAAGGAAGCATGACCTACAAACAACTAAAGGAGTTGAAGCCGGAAGCATTCAAAAGAAGATGTGGATTGCAAATGGAGACATTTAATCAAATGGTTGAAATACTAAATCCTCATTTAGATCGGAGAGGCAAAAAAGGAGGGCAGTGCAAACTCAGCGTCGAAGACCAGTTATTAGTAGTACTAGAATATTGGAGAGAATATCGAACCCAGTTTCATATTGGAACAAGCTGGAACATGAGTGAATCAGCGGTATGCCGATTAATTAGCAAAGTAGAAAGACTGCTAATGGACTCTGGTAAATTTCGATTACCAGGTAAAAAACAACTTTACCAACAAGCTGATACTTGGCAAGTAATCGTAGTGGATGTGACAGAAAGTCCAATTGAACGTCCAAAAAAAATCAGAAGTCTTACTACAGTGGCAAGAAAAAGCATCACACTTTAAAAGCTCAAGTAGTTGTCAACCAAGCAACAGGGCAAATAATTTGTACTGCTTTTGGGAAAGGAACCATTCATGATTTCCGTTTGTTTAAGTTAGAGCGATTACCGATGTTACCAGAACAGTTGTGTTTAGCAGATCAAGGCGATCAGGGACTGGCTAAACTGCATCCTGATAGTTGTCTTCCGACTAAAAAGCCTCGTCAGGGCAAGTTAGATAAGTCTGAACGTCAACATAATCGTTCTTTAGCACGACTGAGGATCGTAGTTGAACATGTTAACCGCAAACTTAAAATATTTCGGATTTTGGCTGAACGCTATCGCAATCGCCGCAAACGTTTTGGTCTAAGATTTAACCTCATTTCCGCTATTCTCAATTTTGAACTTGCTTCTCCCTCCTGATTCACGCAAGAGGTCTTATGTATGAATATCGCTTGGGAATTCATCTTTTCATTTATATATCCCAGCGATAAACCTCAGCTTTACGTCAACTATGTTTGGTTCTGTTTCGATCTAGTAATTGTAACTCAATACCTGAAGCTGAATAAATCTGCATTTAGTAAGTACTTGCCCAGAAAGTTATTTTATCCAGCTTTCTGCTTGGTGCTGGCAATCGGCTTTTTTAATATGTTATTTGCTACTACTGAGCTTGGCACCCAGATAGGTTCTCACTATACTGCATTTGAAATCAACTTAATTATGTCAGTGTTGTTTATCTACATACTTTTATCGTCCGCTCGAACTCAAGGTCAATCTATTTATATTGCAACTACCAAAATGATTGGCACGGCATTTGCTTCCGTGATAAGTTTCTTGGAATATCCATCATCACCGCTACTAATTTTTCTTTATGTAGCAATCTTCTTGTGTGATGGAGCATACACATTACTACTTCATCAAAAACTCGCAGTAAAAGAGCTTCAACCAGATCGAGAGCTGATGCCCGCAGAGAATTAATGGTAAATCGATTGAAATAGAGTATTTTCAAAGGTAGACCGGAAAGATTGACTTATCTACTACTCCCTTTCCGGCACAAGAGTATAGGGATTCAGCCGCTCAAAAACTTGTCTAGCAAGGATTTGTCACTGATAATCTTATCCCAGGAAGGGAGTAATATCGATCGATTCTCGTCCGCGTCGTTGGCGTAGCCGCGCTCGCAGTAGGTAATCGATTCAGCGACAATCCTTACCAACGAACAGCTAGAGAAAAATGTGACCTTTGAGCAAGTTAGGAGGAAGTATGGTTGAAAAAGTGGCGATTGTGGGTGCTGGAGCTAGCGGTGTGCTGCTGGCTCACTATCTATTGCGTCGAGGATCTCGATATCAAGTCGATCTCTACGATCGCCTCAGCGATCCGCGCATCATAGAGTTTTCCAATGCCAGAACCTTCCCCATCTCCCTAACCGAACGCGGAATGAAAGCACTGGGTCGGATTGCGGGACTGGAAACAGCAGTCAGAGCGATCGGTTTGGAAATGAGCGGCACCATTTTTCATCAACAGAACGGCAAAACACGAGTCAAATCCCGAAAGAAGCCGCTGGTAACACTCGATCGCACCAACTTGGTCATCACATTGTTGAACGAGTTGACCGAACAATACGATAACAGCCGACTCAACCTGCATTTCGATCGGGCTTGCACCACAGTGGATTTTGCAGCCAAGACGATTACTTTTCAAAACATAGATCCAACAGCCGCACCAACAGCCACCGATCTGAGGTGTTTGGGTAGCATCTGTGTCAAAAGTGCCGCTAAGGATCGTACCAATTAAAACCTCTAAGATTTAGCACCCTCAAACCACTGAAATCTCGTAAGCGATTGGCGTACCAAATAGACTTTAGTTCAACTGGTACGGTTTCATCCTCAGAAAACATATTGCTGGAATTATGGCGGTGAATAGATTACAGGCTTAACGGCACTTTCTGCACACTTGCTGATACTGTTGGCGAATTCAAAAATCGATTACCTCGCGGCGCGGCTACGCCAACGGTTCAGGCGATCGTCCGATCGGGATTTCTACCCGATCGAAGCAAGTCCCCACTGGAAAACAACTTAATAATTTTGCGCGAGTGCCAATCATCTAAAATAAATTCATCGGATTAAGGTAAGCATATGTGTCTACATCCTGAATTAATTCCTAGAGTTCCAGAAATTACCGCCAAAGTAGCTGCTTCAGCACTTCCCAAAGGAAATAAGTATATGCGGTTGAGAGATGAGCTGGGAGCGTTTTACCAAGATGAAGAATTTGCAAGGGTTATATCCAAATCAAGGGCAGTCAGCAATTGCGCCCTGGCGGTTGGTGATGATTCTAATCATGCAGTTTTTGGAAAATCTATCAGACAGACAAACAGCAGATGCCGTCAGAGGAAGAATCGATTGGA